>Ga0123339_10000011_pt1 | contig 206366 bp, 199 predicted proteins | sample lystaG_FD_89956 | JGI IMG/M metagenome (GOLD analysis project Ga0123339, IMG submission 89956) | Glacier valley bacterial and archeal communities from Borup Fiord, Nunavut, Canada, to study Microbial Dark Matter (Phase II) -... | ecosystem: Environmental > Aquatic > Freshwater > Ice > Glacier...
TGTTACGCCAGACTCGTGGGCAACTTACTCAGATGGATCTCCGGGATATGGAGCAAATCAAGGTGATCTTTTAGTGAACAATAATGTAATAAGTTGGGGCAACTATAACCCTAGTCACGGATACTATAAAGTCGTCACTCACGCAGGTGGTCAGATGAACTTGTCTGTTTTTGATGGTGATACAAGTACTATGACCAAAAATGCTGGTTGGTATGGGGACAACTTAGGTTCGCTGTCTGCCGAAGTTTTCCAAGTCGTTGCAACAACTGTAACTAACGGTAATGGAAATTATCAACTTGATATTCCAGCTGGGACTGGCGAAGTGATTGTGTTTGAAGTTCAGCAAGATGGCTGGACCCAGATAACTCCTGCAGGAAATTACTGCACACTTGCTCCTAATACAGAGACAAAGACCTGTACGTTTGGAAACATGACTTTACTGGCCTCTCCATCTCCAAGTGTCTCTCCAACACCTAGTCCTTCGACTGATATCTTGCGTGTTTGTAAAGAAAACCCTACCGCAACTCGTTTAAATGGGTGGACGGTAGTACTCGCTAACCAGCAAGGATCAAGTCACACCTTTACTGACGCTGAACTGCAAAGTAATCAGGGCTATACATTTACACTACCTGCCGGACAGTATGTTCTCGAATCTCGAGGATACTATAAATATGGTGACACGGCGATGATCGCTGACGCTGGTTATAGTTACCGCCCAGCTTACATCCCATGCAATAACATTCCGGGTCAGCCAAACCCATGGGTTGATAACTCAGTTCCATGTGTAGGTGGTCTCCTGAGTGTACAAGTGAACAGTACTTCGCTGAGCTGGGGGCAGTATCAATCAAGTCACGTCTATCAAACGATCGTGAATCATCCAGGTGGCGCCTTTAAGGTCCACATTACTGATAACAACTTCGCTGATAACAGTAACCAAACAGCAGATCCACTTCACGTGTTCATCTACCCTGTTCTCCAATCTGGAGTGACGACAGCACAACTGAACGGTTGTTATGAGTTCTCAAACGTTCAACCAGGCGCCTATGTCATTACTGAACAGATGCAGAATGGTTGGTCACATGTGGGTGGTAGCAATGACAATGTCCCAACAAATGGCGTCGTCAGTAAAGTTCCAGGAACTCAACAGTTTACCTTTGTGAACGGTCTGACACCTCCAAGTCCTACTCCTTCTCCAAGTGTCTCTCCTACTCCAGCAGTTTCTCCAAGTCCAAGTGCGAGTGTATCGCCAACTCCGAGTGTTTCCCCTACTCCGGTAGTGTCTCCGAGCCCAGCAGTCTCACCTACTCCAGGTGTGACGCCTTCTCCAGGCTCGGGTTCTAATGGTAATGGTGGTAACGGCGGTGGAGGTGGTGGGGGCGGAAGCGTTACAAATAACGCCCAGCCTCCTGTGTGTACAGCCAATCCACCAAGTGCAGCTCCACAAGTAACAATTGTGAAGACCGGCACCAATACCGTGACATTGAGCTGGACAGCAGTTTCTCCAGTTACTCACTATGCGCTTGCCTTTCATCGCAACTCTGATAATGCACAGTACGGCGCCCCAGATATTGGCAATGTGACAACGTACACGGTCAGTAACTTGAGTGGCCAAGATAACTACACATTTGAGATCTTTGGTGTGAACGACTGTGCTCCTGGCCCTCGTGGCTCAGCCGCATCAGCCAAAATTGGTGGCCCGATCTTGACTGGTCGACCAAACGGTCCAGGTGGACAAGTTTTAGGAACTACGGTTGCAGCATCGCCGACTCCAACCCCAGCTGCAAGTGTTAGCCCATCTGGCTCACCTTCACCTAGCGTGCTTGGTGCCACTGATGGCACTTGTGTCAACAATCCATTTTGGTGGGTGCCCTTAGTGATCTATGCCATCTTGGTTGTCGTCTTGGCTTTTGTCTTGAGTAATAATCACACTCCTCGTCGAGTGGTAACGATCCTTGGTTTTGGTTTGGCAGCTCTCTTCCTCTACTTCTGGAAGTGTCAGCCTTGGCCATGGATCATAGGAACTGGGATTGGCGGAGCGATTGTAGAGCTCTTCACCACTTTCCTGATGAGTGATGATGAAGCCGACATTCCGCCCACCAAGAAAGTCTAAGCAAGAGCGACCTCGGTCTACCCGACCGGAAAGTGCAGCTGCAGCAACGTCAAGTTCTTGGCAACCTGTCAACCAGTGGTACAACGAGATCGTTGGCGAAAAAGGTCACTACTATCACCAGCACGTGATCATTCCCCAAAGTCTGAAGATGCTCAAAGTCTCTGATGACTCTAAGGTCTTAGATCTGGCTTGTGGCCAAGGTGTCCTTGCTCGTCACTTACCAGAACATGCTTACTACTTTGGTGTTGACGCCTCACGTTCTCTAATTGAAGCGGCGAAAGACAGAGATGATGCCACTCACCATCACTATCTCGTCGCTGATTTAAGTCGAACCACTTTTCCCCAGGTTCCTTTAAACTTCACCCACGCTACGATGATTTTGGCTCTCCAAAATATTGCTGATCCAGTTCGCGTCTGTACTCACGCGGCAGAACATCTGAGTGCGGGTGGAAAGTTTTTGATTGTGCTCAATCATCCGTGTTTTCGAATTCCTCGCCAGTCTAGCTGGGGGGTAGATGATTACAAAAAAATTCAGTACCGCCGGATCGATCGTTACCTGAGTCCGATTGAGATCCCGATTCAAGCTCATCCTGGCAAGTCTCAACACTCTGCGCTGACCTGGAGTTATCACTTCCCGCTGTCCACGTATATCAATGCATTGGCCAAAGCTGGCTTTGCCGTCACCCAGATGGAAGAGTGGAACTCTGACAAGATCAGCCAGGGCAAAGCTGCCAAGATGGAAAACCGCGGCCGCACTGAGATCCCGTTGTTCATGGCGATTTTGGCTGAGAAGAGATAATCTCTAAATATTACTTTGGAGTGAAACTAGATGAGACCTAGACTTAATAAATTTCATTATGTTCAGCTTGATGCAATAAAAAAAGATATTGAAAGACGTTTTCCAAACCTAATTGTTGGTTTTTACCTGAAAGATTTTCACAAGTCATCAATGGCAGTAAATGCTGATACAGCTAGCTCTATATTTGAGTCACATGGTGAAGATTTAGTTTGGCGGCTATATAGGAAAAGTGATACGCCAGATAAAAATATTTGGGATGTCGATCAAGTGAATTCGATAAATAAACCGATCAAGCATGTTCTATCAAAGAGTGAAATTCCAGCTCATCATATAGATCACACGATTGAAGAAGATATTATGAAGAGAAACCAAATGCTTTTTGAAGTAGTCGAAGATGAAGATGGGAATTTTAGGCTAAATACTAATGAAAAAGGATTAGTTGAATGCTATATCAACTTTGAAGAAGATCCTGATAGAAGTTAAGTTGAAAAACAAGAATTGAATCTATGAATGACAGAGACAGTGACTTACAGCAAAACATCTCAACAGGGAATGGCTTTGCTAATGATCAGGTGGCAACAACTGTTCATTTAATCAAAAAAAACGTTATAGAGACACGTGATCTCAAAGAGCTCACTAAAGGTGTGCTCGAAATGGAAAAGAAAACAACTTTATCGATAGATAAACTTACTTTTGTAATCAAGTCGCTAGATGAGAAAAACGGCAACTTACAAACAAAACTTTTTGTATTATCTGTGATAACCGGAATACTTGCTTTGGCACAGTTGTTAGCTGCACTCCTACAACTTTGGCGTTCATAGTTTCACCACCACATACCTATTCTCCCCCCCACTCTTCCCATCCGCTACAAACTCAGCTGCAACATTCATTCCAGTTATCTCAATTAACTTTTTCTGCTCAGCTTCATTCACCCAGTGACAGTATCGCACTGCATGCTCTTCCCGTTCCCATGTTAAAAAGAAATCAAGCGGTTCGAGGTCTTGGGCAGCTAGGACAATCGTCTCACCTGACACTGCTCTATTCATCAAGTTCTGATTATGGCCGAACTGCCAGAAGGTGACGATCAGTTTTCCGCCAGGATTTAAATGGCTTGCTAAAGTCTTTAACAACTTTGCTCGTAGCTCAAAACTAGGAACGTGATGGAACACGCCAAAGCAAACGATCACATCAAATCTCGCAAACCTTTTGTCCCACTTGTCATTACTCAACATTTCTTCAATCACATCTACTTCTGAAAGAGAAATCTCAGTTTTTTCCATCTTCCCGTTCAACTTTGCCGCCTCAGCCAACAGCTCATGACTTGAATCAATTCCAACGTACTCCAGTGTCTGTGCACCCAGCTTCGTTCGAAAAAACTCTGCAAACCGACCATTCCCACACCCAACATCCCAAACAGAGACTTTTTCTACTGGCAACTCAGCTGCAATGCTCTCCCAGGCGGTCTGCCAGCCATCCCAAGGTCGTTGGCGCGTCAATGAGAACGACTCGGCGGTAGTTTGGTAAAACTGTCGATTCAGAGCATTTAATTGTCTAATAGTTGCTGGGGTCATCGGTATCTCTTCCACCAGGTATAATGTACCAGATGAAATCCTATGCGTTTGATTATACAGACCACCGCCAACCGCTTATTCAGCTGTTTACCGTAATTGAGGCTGAGCCAGAGATGAGCCCTAGTCGACTGACCCAACTGCTGAATACCTATCGCAGAGTAGATGGTCAGCCGTTTCGCAAAAGTGACTTGGTGATCGCCTATCGCCAACTTGCTGGCCAAGATGGCCTACAACCAGTGCAGCAGCAGATATTACGAATTTTGCAGATGAAACCAACCCGGACCATTTCTGGGGTTACGCCAGTTACAGTCTTGACTAAACCCTTTCCTTGTCCTGGCAAGTGTATCTTCTGTCCAAATGATATTCGGATGCCCAAAAGTTATTTGGCGGATGAGCCCGGCGCCCAGCGAGCTGAGCGGAATGGTTTTGACCCCTATTTGCAAACTTATAATCGCTTGCAAGCCTTTGCCAACACCGGTCACGACGTTGAAAAAGTCGAGATCATTGTGCTGGGCGGTACTTGGTCTTACTATCCAGAGGCCTATCAAATCTGGTTTATCAAAGAGTGTTTCCGTGCTTTAAATGACTTTAGTATTGGCAATGACGATCGGGAAAAAAGTACCTTGGCGTATCTGGAAGCGCGACAGAAGTTAGCAGCTGCCAATCAAAAAATGGGCCAAACTGATCAGTATGTTTCGTCCACCGATCCAGCCGAAAACAAAGAACAGTTAGAACAGTACCAACTTCATGGTGAGCACTTGGAAGACAGTTACAACCACGTCGTATCTGCACTCTATACCGCGCCGGAAAAAGTCAGTGGAGTGGATCAGAAACAAGTCGCGACTTGGGAAGAGTTGGAAGAACAACAGCAGATAAATGAGCTGGTGAAATGTCGAAGTGTCGGCCTGGTGATTGAGACACGGCCAGATAATATCTCTGAAGCTGAAGTTCGGCGAGTTCGCCGACTTGGCTGTACCAAAACCCAAATTGGTATTCAAAGCTTGAATGATGAAGTATTAAAGTTGAACAAACGTGGTCATGATGTGGCGGCCACTCGCCGCGCATTCAAGCTGCTTCGCCAAGCTGGATTTAAAATTCACGCTCACTGGATGCCGAACCTCTACGGCTCGACGCCAGAAATGGATAAGCGTGACTACGATCTATTGTTTAGTGATCCTGATTTTTGCCCTGATGAGCTGAAGATCTACCCGTGTTCGTTAATTGAGAGTGCAGAGTTGATGGAGTACTACCAAAGTGGATTATGGAAGCCGTATACAGAGGAAGAGCTGTTGGATGTGCTGAGCTACTGTATGAGCCATACGCCCAACTACTGCCGGTTAACTCGAGTCATTCGCGATATTCCGTCTACGGACATTGTCGCGGGAAATAAGAAAACTAACTTCCGGGAGATCGCTGAGCGAAAGTTAGCAGAGCAAGGTCAAACCAGTACTGATATTCGTGCTCGCGAGCTTCGCCAACATGAGCTTAATCCCAATGAACTACGACTTAAAGAAACTATTTATCCAAGTACAGTGAGTCAAGAGTTTTTTTTGGAGTACATCGTGCCAGAAGTAGGCATGGATCGAATTGCCGGATTTTTGCGTTTAAGTTTGCCAACAGTAACAGACACATTTATTCCCGAACTTCATGGCTCTGCGATCATTCGCGAAGTGCACGTGTATGGCCAGTCAGTTGGTCTAGGTAAACGCGTAGACGGTAAAGCCCAGCACTTAGGTTTAGGGACGAAACTGCTGGAACGGGCTAAAAAAATTGCGGCTGAGCGTGGTTTTCAGAAACTGGCGGTTATCTCGGCGATTGGCACTCGTGAGTACTATCGACACCGCGGCTTTGTGGATGGCATCCTTTACCAAACATGCGATACAATAGATGCGAAAGACGGTCATGACTGATCAAATAAAAACATCTGAGTTTTCACTCTCATACATCACTCAACTGGGTGAGCAGTATTATTTAGCAGAACTCCGTGAAAAATTAGAAAAAACCAAAAACGGTGAGTATGTGGTGATTGAGCCATTAAGTAAACGTTATTATGTTGATGAAGATCTCCTCCTCGCTATTCAAGAAGCCGAGCAAGAGTTTCCGGACAACTTTTTCACCATTATCAAGATCGGCTCACTTCAGCCTCCTCCAGCTAGCTACAAAAGTAGCATGGATGTTTTTTCTAATGCCATATCCAATTCGTGACAATAGCCTCCACGTTGATATTGAAGTGTTTGGCGTCTCTGTCGACTTGAAACGGAAAGTGAGTGGCTTAATTGATACTGGTTTCAGTGGCTATCTGAGCTTGCCATTTGTGATTGCTTTTCCCTTAGGTCTAATTTTGAAAGGTCAGCAGCCGTACACCTTAGCTGATGGTAGTGTTTCTAATCACTTCGTTTGTCTCGGCACAGTCGAGTTTGGTGGTCAATCCGTCGTAGTTCCGATCGACGTCCAACCTTCTGGTCCGATCTTAATTGGTAACCAACTCTTGAAGAAGTTAAGCTTAAGCTTGAGTGTTGATTTCATGCGTGATAGTTTCGAGCTGCAGAAACGTTAAGCTCTAATTTCTGGCTAAAGCGTTCCCGCCAGCCTCGGCCTAATCCAGGGATAAGCTGGGCGGCTGGTGTATGAAGTCTGGCATGAGCTAACATCTGGATACTCAACTCCCGGAGTGGTCCATCTGGAGTAAAAATTGCTGGAGGAAAAAGTTTACGGCTCAACCACAAATACTTGCGGAAGAGCTTTTGTTCTTCAGCTGGAGGGACTCCGCCGATCGAGCCGGTACACACGTCACACTTCCCACAATTTTTTGCTAAAGTATGCTGTTCAAAGTACTCAATCAACTGTGACATTCGACAAGTTTTTCGCTGGCAGTAGTTGTTCATTGCCTTTAATTTTCTGAGTTGATGCACGGCTTGCTTGCGCAGCTTGACCTCTTCCCGAATGATTTCAGCACAAGGTTTTTCTGGTTGAAGTTGCTGCTTTTCCCAGTCAACTTTCCACCATTTTTTTTCTTCACCAAAAGTAAGTAAATCTTTAAACTGCCACTTTAACACCCGCGGTGGTGCATGATCATGCAGATGCTGGAGCAGAAATTTAAATGAAAGGTACGGCTGCTTGGTAAAAAGTAAGAGTTCAAGCAGCCGATGGCTCAGTTCAAAGGGGAGATAGCTACCAAGCAGTATTTTTTCTTGAAGCTCAACGTCTGTTGCTAAAGTGAACAGATAACACTGGCTTTCTTTGCCATCGCGGCCTGCTCGGCCAACCTCCTGATAGTAACCTTCAACACTACTCGGCAAGTTGAGATGAATAACACAACGAATATCTGGTTTATCTACTCCCATACCAAATGCGTTTGTGGCGCAGATGAGTTGAATGTTTCCAGCTAAAAACTGCTGTTGAACGTGCTGCCGGTGCTCAGCTGATTGCCCACCATGATAAGCAGCCGTTTGATGTCCAAGAGTATCAAGAAGTGCAGCTGTCTGTTCAGTCGTAGCTCTAGTTGCACAGTAGATAAGGGTCGCTTGATTTCGATGCAACGTTAAAATGCGTTGGAGAGCTAAGTACTGTTCAGTAGTAGTGCGGCAAGGCGTTACGTTTAAACCTAAGTTTGGACGAGTAACGGACTGACGGAAAACTTTTGGCTGAGAAAACTTAAGCTGGTGAATAATATCAAGCTCGGTGAACTGGGTTGCTGAGGCAGTAAATGCGGCTACTTTTGGCCGTAACGGGAGTAACTTTAGCCACTCATTAATTTTAAGATACTCAGGTCTGAACTGATGACCCCATTCAGAGATACAGTGAGCCTCATCAATGACAACCAGTGAAAAATGTAACTGTTTGCTGAACAATGTGAAAAGTTGAGTCTGAAGTGTCTCTGGGGAAACGTAGAGAAATTTGATCTGGCCAGCAGTAAGCTGGGCTACGATTTGATCACGCTGAGTAGGAGTTAAGAAACTATGCAAACACGCCGCTGGAATCTGTTTGTGGAGTAAGTGTGTAACCTGGTCGGTCATTAAAGAGATCAGTGGTGAAATAACCAGGCTAATGTTTGGCAAGAGCAAGCCTGGCAGCTGAAAACATAATGACTTCCCAGCCCCAGTCGGCAGAATAGCCAAGCAGTCCTGACCAGAAAGAATTGACTCAATGATCTCTTGCTGACCAGTTCGAAAGTGATCAAATCCAAAATACTGCTCTAGCGCTGGCTTTAAATCTTCAGTTTTCCACTCGTTCACAGTTGTCATATCGTTATTCTGCCTAGCAAGCGTAGCATCACCTGTAGTATTCTGTTGTGTATACGTATGCCAGCTGTGTCTGCCCAACACCCCATCGCTTTTTTTTGCGCTGAGTACGCGATCCAATCAGATCTGCCACTGTACGCAGGTGGATTGGGTGTGCTGGCTGGCGATATGCTCAAAGAAGCTGCCGACCAAAAAATTCCGATGGCCGCGGTGGGTCTCCTTTATCGTGGTGAAGGTGCTATTCAGTTCATTACTCAAGAAGGCCAACAGCAAGAAAAAAATCTCGAGTTTGATCCACTCGCTGCAGGTTTAGAGCACGTCTATGTTGATGAGATGCCACTTTTCATCAAGGTCCACCTGACAACTGAAGACATTTGGGTCAGATGCTGGAAAAAAACAATTGGAGAAACGGTCACGTTGTATCTTTTAGATACTGATACTGATCAAAATCAAGCTAACGAACGCGGAATCGCCCATGCGCTCTATGCTGGTACAGAAGAAGAGCTGATTAAACAGCAGCTAATCCTTGGTATTGGTGGAATTAAGCTGCTTCATCAGCTTGGCCTTCATCCGAGTCTGTATCATGTCAATGAAGGTCGGCCAGCATTTTTACACTGGCAATTGATTCGTCACTATATGGATGAGCATGGCGTAACGTATGACCAAGCCAGTGCCTGGGCCCGTCAGAAAACTGTTTATACCAACCATACTCTGGTCGAAGCGGGCAATCAGTCTTACACGACCGAGTTACTGAAGATTTATGGCCGCTACTATGCCGACAAGATGGAGATTAGTGTAGAACGCTTACTTGAGCCTGGTATAGAAGTTGGTACTGACAAGTTCAGCTTAACTCGGTATGCCTTGAATACCTCAGTTAAAGCTTCAGCAGTGAGTCAACTCCATTACACCTTTTGCCAACAACAATGGCCGGAGTATCACTGGAGTGCGATCACTAATGGCGTCTATCTTCCTTATTGGCAAGACCAACGTTTTTCTCATTCCGGACTGTCGTCGATGTCAGCGTCAACCACTTTGAGTGAAGCAATTTGGCAGACTCATCTCGACTGTAAACGCCAACTGACAGACTATGTTCAGCGTCGGACGGGATTCCAGTATGATTCGCAGCGATTAGTCATTACTTGGTCACGGAGAATGGCTGGCTATAAACACGCAGACGCACTATTTAGTGATATTCAACGACTGGTGAGACTTGTTTCTGCAGTAAATCGACCAGTTCAACTATTGATTGCTGGTAAAGCACATGTCTTTGATCTTGGTGCGAAGCAAATGATCGAGAGAATGATCAAGCACATGCAGGTTGAACTCAACGGTTATGCATTATTTATTCCAAATTTAAATATGGAACTTGATCAAATGTTGGTCCGTGGCTCAGATGTTTGGTTAAACACGCCTGAGCTTGGCAAAGAAGCGTGTGGAACTTCAGGAATGAAGGCGATCAGTAATGGTGTGTTGCAGTGCACCGTGGCTGATGGTTGGGCTGCTGAAGTTGAGTGGGAAGGAATTGGCTGGGCATTGAATCATCTCAATGTCGCAGACAGTCTGTATCACACGTTGGAAGAGCAAATTGTGCCATTATTTTATCAACGCGATGAGGCTGACATTCCACAAGAGTGGGTCCAGCGGATGCAACGGTCGATTGGTTTAGCTGAAAAGTTTTCCGCTACCCGAATGATGCATGATTATCAGCAGCAGTTTTATTAATCACCCAAGCGGGCAAACTCGCCAGTTTTTCGCGCTCGGCTGAACATTTTTTGTAAAAAGAACCAAGCTCCTGCACAGTAGAGTATATCGAAGAGCAGCGACATTCCTAAATAATTCCACATCACTGTCCCTGTTAAGTATTGAGTGCGGGCAGCTTCCATCACATAAGTAATTGGTGATAAATAGCCGAGCCAGCGAATTTGTGCGGGTAATGCCGCCAATGGATAAAACACAGCAGAGATGGGTTGAAAGACGTAGATCAGTCCCCAAGCAAATGACTGGATGTTTGTACCATATCGAATGATCAGTGCCGAAATAAAGATGCCTGAAGCATATGCAAAGAGCATCAATAACATCGCATAGACCATGATCATTGGACCAAGTGTGAGCAGTGAAAACTTAAAAAGGAGTTGCCCCAAAATACTCAACGCCGTCACTACTAAAACTGTCTTGAATATGGCAGAGATCATCTGAGCGTACATCCACTCATTGAGACTCAGTGGACTAATAAAGTAGCTGTTGAAACTCTTTGACCAGATTTCCCAGAGCATGCTAACAGTGACCGAGTATTGGCCAATGTGAATGACTTCCCAGAGTAAAAATCCGAGCAAGAGTGTTGTCGCCATTTCAGGTTGATTGACGGAGATAACTTTAGAGATTAAACCAAAAATAATAAACTGGACGAGTGGAAACCAAAACAAATCAATCTGAGTCTCTTTACTATGAGTAACGTGATACCACGAATGTAATAAAAGTGCTTTGAGTCGTAACAACTTCATTTCGCCTTTTGTTGTGAAATATGTAAAAATACGTCTTCAAGTAATGGTTGCTCGGTAGTTAAAGAAATAATCCAGACAGCTCGTTCTTTGAGTCCAAATAAAACTTTAGGAATCTTTTCTTCCGGTACTGTCACCTCAACCATGTTGGGACGAATAAAAGTAAAGGCATGGTGGTGTTCAGTTAAATACTGTGAAACTATTTCTGATGGAGCTTCAAATGTTAAAATTAATTTTGACTTGCCAATCTGTTTGGTTAAACCTAAAGGTGTGTCAGTCAGCACAATTTTGCCAGCAGATAAAAATGAAACACGATCACAAAGTCTCGCTACTTCCTGCATGTTATGACTAGTGAACAAAATACTGACGTGTTCTTGAGTCTGCAAGTGTTTGATGAGCTGAATAATTTTATTGACGATATCAGGATCAAGACTCGCTGTCGGTTCATCCATTAAAATCATCTTTGGTTTATTCAGTAAAGCTTTAGCTAAAATAACGCGTGTTTTTTGGCCTGAAGAGAGGTGCCAGAAAAGTTCATTTGCTAATGATTTCACTTCTAAAAGTTCTAGCAGTTCATCAATTCGGTTTTCTAATTTTTTCACTCCGTATAACATGCCAAAGATGCGCAGATTCTGTCGAGCTGTCAGCCGAGATTGAAGCTCTGCGTATGCAGAAGCAAAGTTAATCTCGGCCAGAATCTCAGATTTATGAGTTAAGAAATTTTTGCCAAAGTAGTAAATCTCGCCATCATCTGGTTCAATCAGTCCAAGAAGCATTTGAATGGTGGTTGATTTGCCAGCTCCATTTGGTCCAAGTAAGCCCAAAATTTCGCCTTCTTCAATAGCAAAGGAAATATGATCAACGGCAACGTAACTGCCATAGCGTTTGGTAAGATTTTTGACTTCAAGTGTGTGAGTCATAGGGGAACTATACGTTAGATAAGCCTAGCTTTTGGTATAATATCTCTTCTGTGCCAGTCCGTCAGGTAACAAACTCTGCTCTTTTGCTGGGTACATTTTATAGCCTTTGCCATACTCTAGAGTTTTCATAAGTGCCGTCGGCGCATTACGTAGCGATAACGGGATCTCTAAGTTCCCAAATTTTTCCACATCAGCCAAGGCAGCAAAGTATGCGTCATACGCACTCCGGTTTTTTTTTGCTTCTGCCAAATAGGCGGCTCCGTGGGCAAGGTTAATCTGGGCTTCTGGATAACCTATTTTGATAACTGCTTCAAATACAGCATTTGCCACAACCAAGGCAGTAGGTTGAGCTAGCCCAATATCTTCACTGGCAAAGATGACCATACGTCGAGCAATAAACTTCGGATCTTCGCCGGCATGTACCATTCGCGCCAAGTAATATAACGCTGCATCCACGTTACTGGCTCGCAGAGATTTAATAAATGCTGAGATAGTATTGTAGTGTTCTTCTCCATCACGATCATAACGAAGTTGCCGAGACTGCAAAGTTTGTTGAAGTGAGTCGGCAGTAAGTTCTGGATCAAGTTGAATAGCGTGTTCAAAAACAGAAAGTAATTTTCGACCATCGCCATTGGCATAAGAAATTAAGAGTTCTTTAGCTTGGTCAGACATTTTAACTGGGATGTTCAGTTTCTTCTGTGCATACTCTACTGCGCGGTCAACCATAACTTCCAAATTTTCCTGACTGAGTGCATGTAAGACAAATACTCGGCATCTCGAAAGTAAGGCTGCGATGACTTCAAAACTAGGGTTTTCAGTAGTAGCACCGATTAGGATAATTTGGCCAGACTCAACATATGGCAATAGATAGTCTTGTTGGGCTTTGTTAAATCGATGAATTTCGTCTAAAAATAAGACGGGTGTTCCCATTAAACCTTGGTTCTGATCGATAATGTCTCGGACATCTTGCTTCCCGGCAGAAACAGCAGAAAGTTGATGGTATGGATGATCGGTATCATGTGCCAAGATCCTGCCGAGCGTGGTCTTTCCTACCCCTGGAGGTCCCCAAAAAATCATCGAGAAAAGTTGTTTTTGCTCAACTACCCTGCGCAGTGGCTTCCCGAGACCAACCAAATGTTCTTGGCCGATGTACTCATCCAGATGAGCTGGGCGCAGAATGCTGGCTAAGGGTTCGGTATTCATACGGGACTCAGTGTAACAAATAACTTGTTACAATACACCTATGCTCTACGGACTTAAAGCTTTATCAAAATTACAACAAAAAAAATTCCGGCAAGAATATGGCATTTTTTTGGTTGAAGGAAAAAAGGGTGTTGAAGAGGCAGTTGCTGCGGGAGCGGAAGTGATTGGGTTAGTCGCTAGCGAGCAGTTTGTCCGCCAAACTCCTGAGTTTGTTCATCACGCTACCATTAAACCTTTTTTTGCTAAAAACGATGTTTTAACGCTTAATGACACAGAGTTTTCGCGTTTAGCAGATACAACAACTCCACAGGGAATCATGGCAGTAATTCAACGTCAGCCAACCAAACTTGCTGATTTGACTAAAGCAAAAACTCTGGTTGTGTTTGAAGACATCCGTGATCCAGGAAATGTGGGGACGATGATTAGAACTGCGGATTGGTTTGGAGTAGATGGAATACTTTTTATTGGCGGAGCTGACCCTTATCAACCGAAAGTGGTACGCGCTAGTATGGGTTCTTTTTTTCATCTGCCAATGTATGAAGTTGAAGACATTGAAGATGATGTTGATCTACTCAAAGATGCTGGTTTTACGATTATTGTGACTCGACCGGAAAAAACTGAACAGTTATTGCCGCTCGATCCGAAACAAAAGATCTGCGTAGTATTTGGTAATGAGTCGCATGGGACCTCAGCACAAATTGATCAATTAGCAGATCGAAGCTTTACGATTCCTAAGTTTGGTAATGCTGAGTCTTTAAATGTAGCGGTCAGTTTCGGAGTAGCGTTGTATGCGCTTAAAATGGCTGTTTGAGCAGAGAAGCAAATCTTTCTTTTAACTGCTCAGTGACAATCAACTTGACGATACCTTGGTTGGGTTGGCCATAGTAAATGTGGGTGGAAAGGGGCGCGAGCGTAGCGAGCGCTACAGTCGCTAAGTCTTCTTCACCTTCAATCTCAAGAAATTTCGGAGCTGATTGAAAACCAGTTTTTTTTTCTTTGTTTAAATATTTTTCTAACCATTGACCCAATTCAAAAGAAATTTCGCCAGCTTTATTTTTGAGCTTAGGGAGATTGTTTGCAGACACTGCGGCTTCAATAAAGTGAGACGAATAAGGACTTCTCAAACTTCTTCGATCAAAGATCGCAAGTTGAAAAGGCAACTGCTTCCGTAGAAACGTGTCAGTCACAATATCACCAACTATATAGGCATGTGGATCAGGAGCAAGTTCGTTTTCTGATAATACTTTGCCTTGTGGGGCTGCAAAAAAACTTAATTGTTTCAGGTGTAGCTTTTTTGTGGTACCAAATATTTCTCGATACACTTCTCCATTGCGATTGATCTGACCAAGCCGAATCCGAGTTGAAGAAATACGCTCTCCTGTGGAGTCTCTCAGTAGTGTACAGACTTGAAAAGGTAATGGGTTAAGGTCAAGTTCTTGTCGTCTTTGATTAATTAACGCTGCTCCAGTCACTGTCTGTTCAGTGACTGCTAGGGCAGTCACTAAACTCTCAGCTAACGTCGGTCCATATGGATTATCAAGTGGAAAAGCTTCACCTGAAATATGTTCATCAACCAAAAACTTTTTGACTGCCGCAATCCTGACACTGAAAGCTTCAATGGATTGACCCTCTTCTTTATGCCTAACTAGCTCAGGTGTGGTAACCCCGACTAGAATTCTTTGGCCCATTGCCGCGGCAAAATGAAGAAAATATTGATGACCAAGATGAAAGTGGTCAAACGTCCCGCCCAATCCAATACTCAGATATGGCGTAGCTTGCATGCCTAGCCTGCACCTCCACCGCCGCCACCACCTCCTCCACCGCCACCTCCAGATGATCCACCTGAAGAACCAATCCCACTGGCCCCATACGTAGAAGTTGTTGAGTTGGTCAGTGAGTTTAATGCAGATGATAGTGATCCAAAACCATTGCTGAATCCGTTGCCTGTTCCTTGAGCAAAACCAGACCAATATCCGACCGCCGTTGCTTGATCTAAGTCAGAAAATTTAACTGGAAGTTGGCTTAATGCTTTTGCAGAAACACCCAAGAGTACTCCGTAAACAAGGTACTTTTCCCAGAGTGTAATTGAGTCGATAGCATACCCACTCGTAGTTTTATAGTCAGAAATGTGCTTCTTAAATGCTTTCCAAGTTGCCGCTTCTAAGGCACCTTTTTCACTCCGACGTTGTTTATGGTCAAGTAAAATACTTGCTCCCGTAAATACGGCTACCGCCAGGACGATATTGAAGACGCTTGTAGTTTTGGCGGTAGTGCTTGCAGTGACTTGAACCACAAACAGTGTTACGAAAGCAAAACACCCTGCAATAACTGCCGTAACGATCGCGGGTACAGCAAACTTACTAGTGTTAGCACTTTCTTCAAAGTATTTTTGGTTGAGATTCTCACTCAAGGCTGTCTCTTCAAGGCTCATAAAAAAGGCATTGGCTGGTCCCTTATTATGTTGACAGTATGAAGTAATCTTGTCTAAAGGAATGCCTTGAAATGTACCACCATCTGATCCTTTCAATTCAGAAACTCCAACATTGTCAATTAAAAAATGGTACACACTCTGGTCGACTGCGCCCAGTTTTTCAAGTGTGGCATCAAACACTTCATCATCAGTTTTCACTAAGTAGTACTTCCAATCAGGAAAGAAAAATCCTTCTTTTTTATCGCTGCGTTCAAACTTGAATAAGCGAGAGTGAACTAAGTTCAGAACTGTGGCAGTAAACGACTTTGGTGTTAAGTTTTTGGTGGCTGAGAGTAACTGTTCGACTTGGGCCGGAGAGGTATTACTGGGTGGCTCCCAGAGTGTGCCACTGGGATTTACTTTTGGAAGTGGTCGTTCTTTATGATTTTTCCAGAAATCAACGAGTGCTTTACCAAAAAAAAGTATCATCAATCCAGTAAAAAAAAGATTGATACCACCAAATACCGTTGCGACCTGACGTTGTTGCGCTTTTTTAACTTCAGTATCAGCAATGAACTGTTTTTCTTGCTGTTCAATCTGGGCTTTCGTTAATGCACCTGGAATACCTTTTGTAAAGGTATCTTTTGGCATGATCACCCGAGCTTCAAAGTAGGTAGACACTGGAAGATAATTCAATGAGTAAACAATTGAAGTTGCGGTAGGAATACCAACAGTTCCGTCCCAAGGTCCATGTGACCAGGCTTGAATTTGGTCGCTGGGAATTCCACTTGGAAGCGTCAGCTGTGCAGTAATATTTGATTGACTATGATCCCAATCACCACCGACCCACTGCCAGTACAACTCAGAAATATCTTTGTGTAAGGTGACAGCATTATCTATGGTGTATCTGAGCGTAAATGTTTTATTGCCACCAGTTGTGTCGTAAAACCACTTGATGTAATACCGATCTGGCTGATCGGAAACATAGAAACTACCTGCTCGATCAGGAATTGCCATATTGTCTGCATCAACTGTGGTAGGACGATAACACTGTGCTTCATCACATAACTGAATATTACTGAGAGTGTACGGCATGTCTCTGCCCGGATTCTGTGATTGATCAGGGTGCTTATTAATATACTGAAAAGCGAAACTGAAGTTGCCAGAAAAATGATAACTTCGTCGCTCCTCAACGTGCATTGAGCCATTTTTTTCCAGCTGTGCTGAGATATGAACCTGCGGAATATTATATGACTTTGAAGCTGCTTGAACCTGGGTCGGGTACAGAACTAAGAAAGTTACACTTATACAGAGTAACGCAAGAGAGAGCCACGCCTTACGCATACAATTCATATCATTTCCTCTTCTGATTTAGTGTTTAAAAATCGAAAAAACGATTCCGACGATGATGGCAATGATAATCAAGTTAGACAGACCAGCTACAGCCAAAATACCAAAGATAGTGAGTAGCCATAAAATGAATAATACGGCAGCGATTTCTCTGAACGGACTTGGCAAAATGCCGAGCGCCCATAAAATTAAAACAAAGATTAAAACATTGACCAAGGTAATAGACTGGCCATTAATTTGGAACAGTACGATATGGGGCAAGTTAAAACCATTAATATGTAAATTTCCAGTCAAAAACAAAATAATAAGGATAGCAAGTAAAATTTCAATCATGATTCCCCTCTCTATGGTCTATGGCCTCTATTCTAAACAGCTTGTGCGAATTAGCAAATGCATGATTTACTGGTTTGCAGAACACTTTTGCTCACCGGCTCGGCTTGCTTATCCCAGAATAATTTTTTGAAGTTGGCTGTGGAGCTGTGGTGCTCCGGCGCAGTAGGTATAGTTCTGGGTAGCTTTTGTTAGTGGTTGATAGTAGTCCATCTTTTGACCTTCAAAATCTGTGTAAATGCCACCTGCTTCCTCGATCAAAATCTGTTGAGCGACGTTGTCCCAGATTTTGCTGGTTCGATTCAAGGCCGCCCCATATTTCCCTTTCACTAACATTCCAATGTCAAACACACTGTTATTACTTCTGAGGTTGTGGATATGGAGTACGATCTTGGCTAATATTTGGCACTCGTTCGTGGTCAACTGAGGGTTTTCTTGGTGACCATCAATTCCGTATGCGACCAAACATGAGAGTAATCGCTGCTCAGTCGTGATATGGATTGGTCTGTTATTGCAGAAAGCACCTTGGCCTTTCCCGGCAATATAAATTTCTTGAAAATATGGTAAGGAAAGTCCCCCAGCAATGGGAGTCTCATTTTCGAGCAGTCCAATCATCGTGCCATAGGTCGGAACGCCATGAGCAAAATTACTCGTGCCATCAATCGGATCAACTACCCAGGTTTAGATAGAGCCGTGATCTATAATGCCGGCTTCTTCATCAATGATGTTGTGTTCGGGATAATTTTTCTTGAGTTCAGTAATAATAAATTGACCAATTTCCAGATCTGTTTGTGTTAATACTTGATTATTGTCGTCGCCTTTTGACTGGCCACTCACCCGACCAAACTGGGTATTCGCAAGCTGAGAGGTATGAATAAGAACTTGGGTAAGGAATGTCGTGTAAGTCATAATGAGCGCTGCTCTTTTTATTCTATAGAATCATTATAGATCTGTAAGGATAAGTTCAGAGTATAATATTTTGATGAAGAAATTTCTTTTGTCAAAATCAACAGTTTTCTCTATCATTTTTGGTACTGTATTGGGTGGAATCATTTTATTGTCTTTTTTCCTACTGCGCCGTCCTTTAAAACAAATGCCCAGCCCAAGCGAGCTTGCCCAGCAGTATGAAAAGAACTTACCAGCTGCTGAGATATTCATTGCATCGACGAGTGCTTTATCAGCAACATCAGCAGCAACCACTGTCCAGGGTCCAAAAGTACAGCTGCCACTTTCTTCAGCTGAGCTGGAAAAAAGTTTTGGCCCCTGTGTAGACGTGCCGACATTGATGTATCACCATATCCAAGATCTACAGGTAGCAAAAGCCGCTCACCAAGAAAAATTGACTGTCGGTACAAATTTCTTTTCCGAACATATGGACTATCTGCGAGATCACCACTACTCAGTAATTGCTATGCAAGATTTAGTTGATTTCTTTGATCATGGCAAAGCACTCCCCCCCAAACCAATCCTGCTTACTTTCGATGATGGATACGCTGACTTTGCAACAGATGCTTGGCCATTACTCCAGTCGCATGGTTTCAAAGCCACGATGTTTTTGCCGACTGGATTGCTTGAGAAATCTGGTTATCTTCAATGGTCCACAATTGCTGATATAGAAAAAGAAAACCTAGTACTGATGGCAAACCATACTTACTCTCATCATACGATGCGCAGTAGTCTGAGCATTATTACAACAGAAATTACGTTATCTGAAAAAGATCTAAAAGCTCATCATCTTGATGAACCACAAATTTTTGCTTATCCATATGGCGAAAACAGTGATCAGTCAGAACAGTTCTTAAAGCAGCAAGACTATAAGTTGGGGTTCACTACCAAACATGGGCGTTACTTGTGTAAAGGCCAACGTATTATTTTACCAAGAATCCGTGTCGGGAATGCCCCACTTAGCATGTATGGATTATAAGAAGTATTGCGCATGTATGCCCATGGCCCAAAAGCAACTCAGCTCTAGCGAGAAAATGGGGATGATCTGCCTACAATTTTTTGTAACAGAGGCGTAGAGTACAAAACGGCTGCTATCACAATGCTTAACCCAAATGTGAGTGCCGCATTAACAATCACGTAACTGATGAGGTTTGGCATAAACGGACTGTCTGCAGTCACACCACAAAACTTATTGAGCACATCCATCACAATTGGATGAACAAGATAAATTCCAAAACTCAACTGAGCGAGAGTTTGAAGCACTGAGACGACTTTTACTCGCCAGAAAAATATTGGCAACTTCATCGAGATCATCAGCCTGAAGGTAGCAATAGACATCGCAATCACACTCAGACTTAAATACTCCTCAGGATAGGTTTGACCACCAATATAAAACAGATTGTTTCCTTGGATATGCCAAGAGAGACTCAAGTATCCAAATATGACAGTGACGAGATATCCTGCTGCCAGCCAAAGCCACTCTTTTTTTAAAATAAAAGTATGTTCATCTTGTTGCTGGCGAACGAAATAACCGTAGAGATAATAACCGACCCACACAATCCAGAGAGTATATGTGTGAAAGACATCACCGGTACGAAGACTCACGTAGCGCGCGAGCGTAGAGAGCGCTGCATTGATAAAGAAAAAAATAATCACATATGTTTGTAACTGTTTATTTTTAGCTTGAAAAAGGAGTTGAAAAAACGGTGTGAGCAAATAAAGAAAAAATAGCACCACCAAAAAATAGAGATAAGTATACGTATTTTTGTTCAGGTTATGCAGCAACGTCCAGGGGTCATAAAACTCATGTCTCAGCTGGGCGGAAATAAAAGCAACTAGATGCGTAAGTAAATAAAAACTTAGTAATGGAACTCCAATTCGAGTAAGTGTTTTGCGAAGGTGATCTTTGAGTGAAATAATTTTTGGCAAGACTAAATATCCACTGAGCATAATAAAGAGCGGTACGCTGACGCGAAACAAACAGTTTAATAAAAAACAGACCCACCAAAATTTCCCACCAAAAAAGTCTGGGCGAGCATAAATTGGGGTCAGTGTATGAATGCCAACAACGGCAAAGATGGCAACTACTCGAATCACATCTGCTTGAAGAAAGTGAGGAGATGAGTTCGGCTTTTTTGTCATGCCTCAATCTCGCATTTAACGATCAGTGGTAAATGATCAGAAATGTCAATATCAGGGCACTGATGGGTAATGATTTGTATATCAGGGCTCACAAAAAACATGTCAACTACGGCCGTGGCAAAACCAGGAAATTTTTCAATGTTTTTCCGCTTTAAATTAAAGGTTGTTTTCAGCTCGTCTTTGAAAACACTCTGGAGTTTTGCTTCTAAAAGAGAGATCGTGGTAGTTCCTGGTTGAACATTGAAATCTCCAGCAAGAATCACTGGCTGCAAGTCACCAATTTCTCGAAGAATATGTTGTGCCATCTCAATTCTTCTTGGATGATCAAAACCATCTTCACCCCAGATTCCTTGAGTATTAAAAAGATGTACTTTTGTAGAGCCAAACTTAACAGTGAGGTGTTGCAAGTTTCTAGGAGTAACGTGAAAGGATGACCACTCATTTTTTCGTTCACCAAACGGCACGTCATAATAAGTTACTGCAACCTCCTTTAAAGGATATCTACTATAAACTGCATTTCCCTGAACAATGTGTGTCCCACCAACTGATTCAATAAAAGCAGGAGCGAAGTGATGATACGGAAGGCCTAACCGCTCTTTAAGAGCGTCAAAAGCTCGGTACTGGGCTGCGTAGTGATCGTCATCTCCAGCGTAAACTTCTTGCAATAAGTAAATATCTGCCCGTTCTTCTTCAAGAAAATTCACCATGGGCTCGTAGATGAGTCCACCAATCCAAATATTAAGACAGACGACTTTAAGATGCATAAAACAAAGGTGAAAAAGCTATTATTATGTATGTGCGCGTTGAGTATATCAGAGTTATTTTTCTAAACTCTGATAATATACTTTGATAACACAAAGGTATTAAATTTTTAAGAAATGAAGCTCAATGTCAGTTCTAGTTACTCCACAGATAAATAAAACACTCCTAGAAATTCACGTTCCCAATTTCGAACTTATAAAAAAGTATTACGGTCAACTCGGATTTGAAGTTCAATGGGAATGAAAACGTGGCTCAGCATACTTATTTCTCACAATTTTCTAAAGATGCACAGCGTGGTTTAGGCATTGAAATTGTCATCATGGTTGATGATGTTGAGAAATATTATGGACAAGTAAAAGAATTTGCAAATGTAGTGAAGCCGTTGACGCTACAGCCTTGGGGACTTTATGATTTTAGAACTGCTGACCCATTCGGCTACTACTTACGATTTACTACTCATCATGACATCTTCGATCCAGAAAACGCCGTAAAATAAAACGAGCAAACTTAAATTTGATTAAAGCATAACCAATTGAGCATTGAAATTAATGTGATTGATTGCAGAATGAGTCTTAAAGTAATTTAAGTTTTGTTAGTAAATCTTCGTCAATTTCCACAGACCCATTAGACTCAATCGTTTGTTGCATTTTTCCAAAAGTGTCATATCCAGGAATATGAACTGCTTGCCCAGATTCTGTCTTAGCAGTCTTCACTTTTCTCACCAAATCTGAGGCTCTATCTTTAAAATCCGCAATACTACCTAGTAGGTTAGGACTAAAAGCTAAGAAGAACATACCCCAATCCCCTTCGCTAAAAACGTACTGTGCCCCAGTAAGTGGTCCCGTCAGGAGCTCTACTATTAAACCTAAACCTGAACCTTTATATGATCGATCAAACGGAAGAAGTGAACCATTCATGGCTGCATCAGGGTCAGTGGTTGGATTACCATCTTTATCCAGTGCTATATTTTCAGGGATACTCTGACCCAGCGCACTTGCTCTCACTAATCCGTAAAAAGTCATTGCTGAAGTTGCCATATCAAACACAATTGGTTCTTCATTCGTTGGGAAACCAAAAGCAATTGGATTAGTACCAAATACAGGCTCAGTTCCTCCAAAAAAAGCCACACTTTTTGGCGAACCTGCAGCCACAATTCCAATTAAATTATTCTTAGCCATTTTATGTGCATAATAACTCATTGCCCCGGTACTGGAAAAAATATTATTCATTCCAGCAATCGCAAAGCCATGTTCTGTAGCTTTCTTGATAACTAGGCCAACGGTTTCTTGAGCTGGCAAGGGCCCAGCTGCACCACCACCATCCATTATCAGCGACACAGATGTTTCTTTAATGATTTGGGGAGCATATTTAGGTTTGATATTTTGAGCTGGCTCAGTTCCCATCAATTTCAATATTCCTTGAGTGTTTTTTCCGGTCATTTCCGCAAAAACATACACATCAGCAATTTTTTCGGCTTCTTTTTGAGAATAATTTTCTCTAGAAAGAATAGTAATAATAATGTGTTTAAGCTCAGTAATTTTAATTTTCATATTTGATTTTGATAATGTTAGCCATTTAAGCCCATCATGAAAATTCCCATAACGGTAATTAATATGCCTAGTCCCTGAGTTTTACTAACTTTTTCTTTTAAGAAGATCATCGCTAAACCCACTGTAACCACTGTCAGTGCTGATGAAATGGGATTAATGATGATTGCATTGCCAACTGATAAGCCACCGCTAACACTAAGTACACCAATAGCTTCCAAAATACCAACAGCGACGATAGGTGCTAGGGCTTTAAATGAACGTTCGGATTTTGGTAGTTGGAGGTTTTTTTTGGTCATCAGTGATACGCCAAAAACAGTGACAATGGCTACGAATTTAGAAATTAAATTCACAGTTAAAAAATCTGCTCTGAGTAAAACATATTGATTAAATGGCCAGAAAAAAACACCGAATAACACAGCCGCCAGCAAACATTCCTTGACCCCAATCATCAAGGTTATGATTCTTTTTTTCACATCAGCAAAATTAATTGAAACTAAGGTGACACCGACTAAGAGCAGAATTAAAGCCGGAATTTGAATGCCGGAAATTCGTTGATGAAAGAAAAAGAAAGCGACGGCAATCACAAACACATTTTGCACATTCACGACCGAGGAAATTACCGATACATTGCCAATCTCAAAAGCTTTGTAAAACATTAAATAACCCAAAGCATAGGCAATGCCTGAGAAAATTGTGAGGAGCAGTAGTAATGGCGTAAAAGTGAAATGTGAGGCTCGTAAGAAGACGAGCATTGCTACCAACAATAAACCAGCAATTTGTGAGTAAAATAAAGTCCTGGTGTGGCCAATTTTTTCAGAAAATTTACTAGCTAAAAAATCTGAAGTACCCCAACCAAACATACCACCTATGCCAGCAAAAATACTTATCAAAGTGATATTCATCATTGATGATTATATATTAGAACAAATTCACGTGCTCCCCCATTTCACTGAATCCCACCTTAGGTACTAGTGATTCCTCTGACATTGTAATTTTCCTGAGAGCGCTCATTTCTTTTTTGCACCATAATTACCTGCAAAAAATGACACTTTTACAAAAAAGAAATAATGGGGAAACCGCACCCCCAAAACTCTATAAATTAGCTAAACGTAGTAGAGGAAAGTTTAAGTGGTGTGCATTTAAATAAAGTGTTTAAAGAACAAAATGCCATTCCGGAAAGTAATAGAGAAACGTATCACGCATCATTACTTTAACAAAAAATATTACTTGGTTCGATATTTCCTTCAAGAGTAACCTGGAAGTATTTAGGCATTCACCGGTGGGAATGCCCTATTTTGTCGGGGAAACAGGACTCGAACCTGCGGCCTCACGCTCCCAAAGCGCGCGCTCTAGCCATCTGAGCTATTCCCCGATTCAAAAAACATGAGCAACTCTTGTGCCGAAGGAGGGACTCGAACCCTCACGCTGTTAAGGCATCAGATTTTAAGTCTGACGTGTCTACCATTTCACCACTTCGGCGTGGCATTGGCATTGTATAAGCCGAAAAGCCTTCTAGCACAACTGGTGATTATACATGGTCTTTTATCTTTGGCGAAAGCACTACATTCAGTATCTATCTCAAAATGCTGCTCAGTTCACAATGATGTTGAGTATTCAGCACAAGCCACTTGATCTCTCACAGAAACTACATGATACAATTCTGAAGCTCGCGGGTATGGTCTAGTGGTAGAACATCTCCCTTCCAAGGAGAAGATGCGGGTTCGATTCCCGCTACCCGCTCATCTATGAACATCAAAATCGTCTATGAAACCCAAACTGGAACGACTGAGTACGTTGCTCAAGTTATTCAAGCTCAGCTCACTGCAGCCGGTCATATCGTGACGTTGCACAGCATCAAATACGATGGCAAAACGCCAAATTTGGATGGTATTGAGCTCGTACTTTTTGGTGGGCCAACCTATGACGATGGCAAGTTAGAAAATTTTTTAAATGATTTTATCAGCGAGTTTCACCCCGATCTCTCAACCTTTAAAGTGGCAGTTTTTGGACTAGGAAATCATACGTATCCCCAGTTTTGTATTGCCGCCGATATTTTAGAAACTTGGGTAAAAAAGTGTGGTGGCCAACTTTTAGTTCAGACCTTAAAAATTGATGGATTCCCAGATCATTTGGAAAAAATTACGACCTACGTTCAAAGCATCTTGCAGTCAATTTCAAAGTAAGTAAATCTTAGTTACTAAATGCACAGGCGCTGGTACCACCACTTGCACTTACACAGTTAGCATTACAATTACCTACACTCAATACTTCTAAACTCGAGTAGACACAGAATTTTGACGTATTAACGTTTCCACCATTATCACGGTTTTTACAAGAATACTGAACTCCCTTAGGATCAGTAGGAATACCACTAGGAAAAAAAGTTGACAGGCCAGGGACAAGGTTGCAGGTAGTATCCCCAACGTTGGGGTAAGCATTTGTGTACAGATAATTCTGTTCAAGCGCTTCCATAATTTTGGTCACGTCAGTACGCCGTCGAGCATCCCGACTCGCTCGTTGACCTTGAGCAAAAAGAAGTAACCCACCGACACTGAGTACCGAGATAATGGTGACCACCACGAGTATCTCGATAAGAGTAAAACCAGATCTTTTCTTTTCCATATTTGACTTACTATACCAGAAATCTTCGTTGCTTTTCTTTTCTTATTTTTGTGCAAGAATGATCACTTATGAATATACTTCACGCGCTACTCTTAGGAATTGTTGAAGGACTGACTGAGTTTCTGCCCGTCTCTTCGACATTCCATCTTTTAATTGTGACCAAACTGATCGGAATTGCCCAAAGTGACTTTTCAAAGTTCTTTGACGTCTTTATTCAATCTGGTGCAATTTTGGCAATAGTTGTGTTGTTTGCCAAAGAATGGTTTTCTCAAATTGAGATGCTTAAAAAAGTCGCTATCTCATTTATCCCAACAGCCATTATTGGCTTTTTATTGCATAAAGTTATTAAAGGTGTCTTTTTCGAGTCATTTGGTCCAATGATCATTGTTTTCACATTGATTGGTGTAGTGTTTTTGGTCTTAGAAGCTTGGTTAAAAAAGAATCCGGAGAAGCTCGCCAAAACAGTCGATAGCATAAGCTGGAAAGAAGCGGTGGTGATCGGTCTGGCTCAAGCAGTGGCGGTGTTCCCGGGAGTTTCGCGAGCTGGGGCAGTCATGATTGCGATGTTGCTGATGGGCTATCGACGTGATGAAGCTGCCAAGTACTCGTTTACCTTAGCTGTCCCGACGCTGCTGGCCGCCTCAGCACTTGATTTAATCAAGATGAAGGGCAGTTTGAGTTCATTTGGTCCTAACGTAACCGTCTTAGCTGTCGGCACTGTCACTGCATTTGTCACCGCATTAGTAGTAGTCCGGTGGTTTATTCAGTTCTTGCGCAAACGAAACTTTGAAGTATTTGGCTGGTACCGGATTATTGCCGGGCCAATCTTATTCTTGATCGTCAAGTGATTTTGGTCCGTCATCTGTGATACGCTGATATGGTGAAGACGCCTGAGTTATCTGCCATCGCTACTACTATCCGCCAAGACATTATCGAGATGTTACAGTCTGCGCAATCCGGTCATGCGGCTGGCCCTTTAGGCATGGCTGATATCTTTGCAACGCTCTACTTTCACGTTCTGCGTCACCGTCCACAGCAACCACACTGGACTCATCGAGATCGAGTCATCGTGTCTAATGGACATATCTGTCCAGTTCTTTATGCTTCACTTGCTCGCTCAGGATACTTTCCAGTTGAAGAGTTACAGACACTTCGTCAATTTGGCTCACGTCTTCAAGGTCATCCTAATCGATTAGAAGTTCCTGGAGTTGAGAACTCAAGTGGACCGCTGGGGCAAGGCTACTCAATTGCAGTCGGAACGGCACTAGCCTTACAGCTAGAGGGTAACTCTGCCCAAGTTTACTGTATCACGAGCGATGGTGAACATAACGAAGGTCAAACTTGGGAAGCAATCATGTCAGCTGCCAAGTACAAACTGCATAACCTAGCGGTCATTATCGATCGCAATAACATCCAAATTGACGGGTACACAGAAGCAATCATGCCACTGGAATCGCTCCGCGCTAAGTACGAAGCATTTAACTGGCACGTGATTGAGATCGATGGACATAACTTTGAGGAAATTATTGATGCATGTCAAATAGCGAAAGCCATCTTTGAAAAACCCGTTGCGATTATTGCGCACACCATTCCTGGCAAAGGTGTTGATTTCATGGAACATAAACCAGAGTGGCATGGTAAAGCTCCCACTTCCCAACAAGCAGCAGCAGCGCTCAAACAACTGCGGAAAAAGAGCTCAAATGATTGAACGATCTCGACTCTCTGCGCCAGCTTTTTCTTTAGAAACCGCCCAGCGTGATGCACTCGGCCAAACATTGGTCGAGCTAGGTCGCCACAATCCTGAGGTGGTGGTCTTAACTGCTGATTTAGGTGAATCGTTGCGTCTCCAAGCATTTGCGAAAGAGTTTCCACAGCGCTACTTTGAGCTTGGTGTAGCTGAACAGAATCTGATGGGCGTGGCTGCGGGCATGGCATTGACGGGTAAGATTCCCTTTGTGTGTAGCTTTGCGGTGTTTAGTCCTGGTCGAAGTTGGGATCAGTTGCGGGTGAGTGTGTGTTATGCAAAAGCAAACGTTAAAGTGATCGGTGGGCACGTCGGTTTTTCAAATGGTGGAGATGGCGGCACCCATCAAGCTCTAGAAGATATCGCGATTACTCGCTGTCTTCCCCACCTGGTTGTGTTATCACCAGCTGATGCAAGTCAAACCGCGCAGGCAGTCTTAGCAGCAGCTGAGCATCGCGGACCAGTCTATTTACGCGTCTCTCGTTCAGCTCCATATCAACCGCTGGCAGGATGGTCTGGGACTGCAAATCAGCCGTTTCAGTTAGGTAAAGCGCAGATCTTGCGCTCTGGTGAAGATGTGACGATTGTGGCCACTGGCTTAATGGTTAATGAAGCAATGCGTGCGGCGCAGCAGCTTGATCAGCTCCGTATCTCAGCCGAAGTCATTAACCTGCACACTATTAAGCCGATCGATCGCGAAGCCCTGCTCCACTCGCTGAAAAAAACTGGGGTGTTGGTAACGATTGAAGAGCATCAACAAGCTGGTGGATGTGGCAGTGCAATTTTGGAAGCCTTGGCCGGAAAGATCTGTGTACCGATGGCACTGCTCGGAGTTAATGACCAGTTTGGGGAGTCTGGTCAGCCACTAGAGTTGGTCAATAAACATCACTTAAATGCTGAGGGTATTCAACGGGCAGTTGAACATTTGCTTCACCGTTAGGTTTTGTCTTTAGATGCCCAATACCCACTCGCAGAGTATAGTGACTTAAAGGTTCCAGCATCACTCCAAAAGCCTTTGAGTTCCTGCCAGCGTAAGTTACCTTTTTTGATATAGAAGTTGTTGACCTCAGTAATTTCGAGTTCACCACGGCCCGCAAAGTTGGGATTGCACTCGCGAATAAAATCAAAAACATTTTCGTCATAAATATACAGACCAGTTACCGCCATATTTGATTCTGGTTGCTTTGGTTTTTCGTCAATACGAATGATTTTATCTTTATCATTCGGATCAAAGACAGCAACGCCAAAACGATGAGGATCTTGTACTTCTTTCAAGAACACAACGGCTCCGGCTTTGAAGTCTTTTACAGCTGAACCGATCTGGGCATCAGTAGTATTATCTCCGAGAATGACTGTAATTGGTCCACCATCTGCGAAATCTTCAGCCAGTGCCAACGCATCGGCAATTCCACCATTTGGTTTTTCTTGATAGGCATACTCCAGGTGAGTCACACCCAGTTCTTTGCCATTTTTTAATACTCCTAAAAAATCACCAACGTGAGGTCCGCTTGTAATAATCAAAATCTCAGTAATGCCTGCCTCAACCAGCGTCGTAATGGGATAAAAAATCATTGGCTTGTTATAAATTGGCAGCAAGTGTTTATTGGTGACGTGAGTCAAAGGATACAATCGAGTTCCAAGTCCACCAGCTAAGATAACACCTTTCATAAATGAGCCTCCAAATTTATATGTTCATCCATTATACACACCATTGGTATATGACTGAGCTAAGTACTAAAGTCAAGAGGAGTAACCTTCCAAGTTTTCCGGAGTTGAGTTTAGCTCGTGATCAATCTGTTTGAAGGTGTTTGAAATAGAATGCGGAACTTGCAACATAGACAGAATGTACTACAGTTGTGGCCTATGCAAAATACACAAGATACTTGTCCTGTCTGTCACTCCGCCTTAAATGATCCTGAAGAGACACGGACTGGCAAAAAACTCCAACGTTGTTCTAAAGGGGTCTGGAACCCCCAAACACATCAGACTGAAGGGTGTTCCTATGTGAAATGGTTGGAAACCCCAGTCGAGACTCTTGATGAGAAATGCCCAACTTGTGGCGCTCCTCTCGTTCTCCAAGTCACCAGAACTGGTAAAAAAATGAAGAAGTGCTCAACTTCTGGCTGGGATCGAGACAATCGTGTTGCAACTGGCTGCACATATATTGAATGGTTGGGCAATGAAGTTAAGGAGCTTGATGAAGACTGTCCACTTTGTGACGAAAAATTAGTCCAAGTCACCACTTCAAGTGGCAAAAAAATGAAGAAGTGCTCAACTTCTGGCTGGAACTCGGATCTTAAACAAGCAACTGGCTGTACATATATCCAATGGATGAAGAACTAAGTCTAGGTTATTGCTTTCTTGAACAAAAAAACGATGCGTTATCGCATCGTTTTTCAGTTTTCTAAAAAAGAAAAGTTACTTTTTCTTCATAACTTTTTTAGCTGTCTTTTTAGCTGCGGTTGTTTTTTCCGCAACTTTGTTCACAACCTTACTTGCTGTTTTTGCAGCAGTCTTCTTTTTTGCAGCTGGCATAAGCCCCCTTGCTATATCCTGCCAAATCGCAAAAAAATGAATATGAGATTGGGCAGAATCTATATATTTCCTTCATTAAAAAGATATTCCGTTGCTGTGTCAAGAGCACAAATAATTCTTGACACATTTTCCAGATGTGGAGTTTATTTTTTGCTTAAAAATAAAATAAAATCGGGCCACTGTTTTTGGGGATAATTTTTTAGAAATAATAGAAAGTCTTTATTTAAGGTAGCTGTGCCACTTTGCTGTCGTTCGTTTTTATCAGTAACATATGGACAGTTTTGACACTGATTTCCACAGCAACTCCCCCGTTCAATTAAAATATATGGAGAAAGTGGTTTTGGTTTCATTACTTTATAACTTTATATGTCCACTACAAAATACTGTTAGCAAATGGACGACTTAATACCGAAAAAAGCTCAGCAATTCAGATTCTATAAAGATCGGCATTTCAGGCAATTTTGCTAATGATGTGTTACAATAACATATCAGTGCACAATAAGCATGAGTTTCTCTTTGTATAGTATTCCAGACTTTACATCTTCACATCAAATGTGCTTTCTCTGAGCACTGAAGAACGACAACCATTTTTTTGTTCGGCAAACTACTCAACTGATCACACAACACTTTTCGCAAGGAAAGTAAATTACTTTTTTTAGTTTTTGGTGCCTTTGTCTTAAGGCCTATAGAAATGAAGATATGAAAAAACAATACATGTTCTGTCCTGGTCCAGTCCACGTTGCTGACAACGTCAAGCACGCTGCAATTGAAAAAGATATGTGTCATCGTGAAGCTGAGTTTTCAGACATGCTCGATGAATTACAAAATAATTTATTGAGAGTTATTGAACTTCGTCAACCTGAAAATTATCAAGGAATCGTAATTACAGGTTCTTCGTCAGCTGCCAATGAGATGGTTATTTCAACTGTTGTTCAAAGTGGAGTAACTTTAGTAATTACAAATGGTGAGTTCGGGAATCGTTTACAAGCAATATCTGAACATTACTGTACGCAGACTCATGTGATTGCCTTTGAGTGGGGGGAGTTGATTGATGTTCAACGCGTAGCACAGTTTCTTTCAGAAACTAAAGTTGATACCCTGCTGATGGTTCATCACGAAACAAGCACTGGAATCCTTAACCCAGTTGCGGCGATTGGTCAGCTGGCAGCAAAGTATGATCTGACATTTATCGTGGATACAGTCAGTAGTATAGGTGCTGAAAAAATTGATATGGAAAGTTGGAACATTGACTTTATTATCGGCACTGCCGGTAAAGCCTTAGCGGCATTTCCAGGTTTAGCATTTACTATTGGGAAAGTGAGTTCATTTGAAGCTTTACGGAGTCGGAAGAGTCCAACAATTTATTTGAACTTACTCCGTTTTTATGATTATGGTCGCACCTTAAAACAAACGCCAAATACTCCCTCAGTGCAGTTATTTGTAGCACTAAATCAGGCATTGAAAAATATTCTTGAGCTTGGCGTAGAAAAGTACCGAAGTTGTATCTTAGAACTTGCAACTCGATTGAGAATAACATTTGTGGAACTAGGTTTGGAACAACTGGTTGCTGATTCAACTCACTTAAGCTCTGTACTGACCACACTCCGCTTACCAGGGAAGATGAGTTGGCCACAACTCCAGTCTCAACTTCGTGAGAGAGGTATTGTGATGTATGGTGGTAAAGGTTCACTAAAGGATTCTCATTTTCAAGTTTCAAACATTGGCGCATTAACAGATAGCGATGTTGATTATTGTATTAATTCTTTGCGCTCTATAGTAGAGGGTTCATGAAAAGAAAGCTTTTACCACCTTTGCATAGTGTCGGATATTTTGGGTATTGGGTAGATTGGTTCATGCTCAAAATAGCTCAGGCTTTTCTGCCATTCTGCTTGCGCATTTCATGGTTAACTCCAAATATCATCTCAATGATTTCATTCTCAACCTTACTTCTCGGATGTCTATTTATTTTTTTACCCTTTCCATTTCACTTGCAGATAGCAGGGCTGTGTTTACCACTTTCTTATTTTTTTGATTGTTTAGATGGCAAAGTTGCTAGAGAGAAAAAATTGGCTTCACCATTTGGTTCATACTTAGATAAAGTTATTGATATTTTTAAATTATTTTTCCTGACTCTCAGCTTGTCAGCAGCTGCCTTTGCTCAGACTCATCAGGCCATTTTTATTACCTTTGGTTTAATTGCAATTTTTTCCACGATGGCTCGTTTTTATATCAAATACAGTACTATGTTCTGCTGCATTGCTCGCGACAAGGATTATCTAGAAAGAAGTTCACTACGGATGGCACAAAAGACAGCCGAACTTTCCGTTCACTTTGGCAAGCTGTCTCAAACTTTAACGGGAAGTATCCAAATGTTTTACGAAAGAATGATCGTGCTTTTTTTCTTTGATGAAGGTGAGTACGTGTTTATCACTGCAGTAGGACTAATGATCAATCAGCTATCTTTACTATTAATAGTTTTAGTAGTGACTCAATTCGGCTGGGCAACTATCCGCGCCATTCAACGTGGATATCAAGTTAAAGTAGCTTCCTTAGCACTTTATGAACCGATCAGAAAGTAAGTTATGCATGCAGTTATTTTATGTGCCGGTATTGGTTCACGCCTTCGCCCCTATACGGATGACAACCCCAAAATTCTAGTCAGGCTTGGCCAAAAAGCAATTGGACAATACATGATTGAGCACCTTTTGGCCGTTGGGATAAAAGATATTGTAGTAGTGACTGGGTATCACTACGAAAAAGTAGAAAAAAGATTAGTAGAGTGGTTTCCAGAAGCACAGTTTACCTTTTTAAGAAATAATGTATACGAAGAGACAAATACTGCCTACTCTTTATCTTTAGTAGAAGATGTGGTCAAAGAAAATGATTTTATTAAGCTTGATGGTGATGTAGTTTGTGAACTCAATTTATTAAAAAAATTGATAAAGAGTGAGTATAAAAATTGTTTGTGTTTTGATCGAAACATTCACTTAGCAAAGGAAGAAGTGAAGGTAGAGTTAAATGATCACAACAGTGTCATTAGCGTTGGTAAAACGGTCGATCCTCAGATCGCTCAAGGTGAGTCAATTGGAATTGAAAAGTTGAGCAAAGAAGCCGCGCCCTTCTTTTTTGCTGAGTTGAAATCATTGCTGACAGACCCACAGAACGCTCAAGCCTACTACGATGATTCTTATCCAACGTTGATTAAAAAAGGTATCCCCTTCTCTGGCTTAGATATCAGTGGGCTAAAATGGGTGGAAATAGACACGCACGAAGATTTTGCTCGAGCGCAAGAATACTTCGGCAGTTAAACTCAGTGCAGTGCAGTATGGTTATCTATGCGTAGTTACTTTAAGCAAAAAACTGTACCATAACAGAAGTAATTTAGACAGTTAATCATTTATGGATAAACAACACTCAGCCTCGGAGATATCGCATAGAGTTACTACACCAGATACTCAACAAGTAGATCTAGATGTAGATTCCTTACCCAATCTTTTTGAAAGATTAAAAGGAAAAATCCGTACGATGCTGGCTCCTTTTACTACAGATAAAGTTGATCTCTCAAAAAGAAATTTTTTAAAGCATGCGGGTGTATTGGCTGTCGGAGCCGGTCTTCATTTAGGGAATCCGTTGCAACCAGTTACAAGAGAAAGTGCTGACCATCCTAAAACACCTGAAAAAATTAAACCGACTAAAAACTTTCCAGTTGCTAAAGAAATTGACGACTTAGCTAAAGAAGCTGGTGAGTACTTTGGGATTAACCACAAAATTTTACTGGCAATCATGGTAGTTGAAGGCGGCGGCGGCCCATCTGAAAAAGACCCAGCTGGAGCTGGTCTGATGCTCAATAGCAGTAACCAAGAAGAAATACTTAATAATCAAGATTCATTGGGTGACTATTTTATTCCTTCATGGAGCCCGATGGCAAAGAGAAATGAGTTCGGCGCAGAAGGTATTGGTACAAGCGATAATGATTGGCATGAGTTTGGAGATGCTGTTTATCTTAAGTATCCAGCATTAAGAAATAATCCTCGTTTTACTCATAGTCGGGAGAACATGAGAGCTGCCTTATTTACTTTAGCAATGAAGATCAAAATGGAGAGCAAAACTTTTAAACAAACTGAACCATTGAAAAAAACTCCTCTCTATGACCAAGCAAAAGTAACCAAATCTAATGAGCTTGCAAAAACTATTATAGCTGCACAGCAGACTGGCGATTACTCAGCCGTCCAAAACATAGTTGCAGAGCCGATTGACCTTGCTTACCAGATTGAAGCCATTGAAAGACATTTCGGTAACTCTACAATACATTTTCCAAGATTAAGTGGTCTGACATATCCAGAATTTGTAGAAGCATATGTACAAGGAGAAACTTCACCTCCATTAGAAGTGTTAATTTATTGTAAAACTCAAGCCTACAAGAGAGCTCTTGAAAAAAATCCCCTCTCTCGTGTTCAGTTAGAAGCCAGTTTAGAAACTGGCTTACACGGACATGATATAAAAAGCAATTGGCATGCGTTAGCAGTTGTTTTATCTAGACTTGGTTTTCAACCTGAGTTTTTAGGCAGTCGAAGGATGGATCACTATCTTCGAGAGCATGTTTATCAAAAACAGGAACCCAAAATTTTATGGGACAGTGCCGAAAAGCAAGAAATGATTTTTAATATTATGGTTACCCAAGGTGTGGTACGTCGATATCCAGACCTACTTACTCCACATGCTGAATATGTGAAGCCTCATCCCAGTGAAATTATGAAAGAGAATCAAGTTGCAATTGGCTTTACTGAAGCTGAGTCAGGTAAGAATGTACGGATATGTTTTTGCGACGATTCAAAAGGAATTTCTGTTTACTCTTATGACAAAAAGTTAAATAAATTTGTATTAAGTAAAGATGAACCATCTTCACTGGGTTCTCTCTATGTTTTTGAACCCAGCGTACTAGTAAGTGAGCCTCCAAAATTAGATGAGATAATATAGTTTTCTTTGAGCTGTTCATCAGTGAAAAGACTTCGCAAAAAGTCTGTAATAGTTCCCCCAAATGTACCACTAGTTTTTTCCTTTAAAAAATCCACGTAAAAAATCAGTTCTTGTATTTTTAGGTTGGAGTTTAGACACCAAATTTTGATCAATCGGAATTTGAGATTGTAAAAAGTCTTGCCGTACTAATGTCGAGTTTAACACAGGCAATAAAAGTTGTTTTGTACCTTGAGCGTATTCTGTTCGGTACGCACCAATATAAACACTTAAATCTTGTTGTGAAGTGTATTTTTGAAGGAAATAGGATTTTACTAAACTGGCGCTCCACTGAGGACATTGGCTACGAAGTTTCCATGTCAAGCCTGTAATAAACGCCGTGGTACTACTGCTATCAAGAAGTAGCGGACGTTTCCCTGACATTGCAAAGTCAAATTGTCCCAATTCTCGTAAGGTTTCAGGAGGAACATAAACGTCAGCAAATCCATCTATTCTAATCCAAGGTTCACCATAGGACTCACCTCGATTTAGAGGAACGGAGATAATTGCATTAATGGGACTACTCTCTATTGAGGAAAAACTGTCTAAGTTACCGCCAGCAGTGCTGATAAGAACATTTGGGGCAGATGCCGCAAAATGTGCTAGTTCTTTTCTGTCAGAGGCATAAGGTTCTATCATTATAAGGTTAAGCTCTGACAAAGGGGTAAACGGATTGTTCTGAGAAATATTGGCCGCTTCCTGGTTAACTTGGTCTTCCGTAAATGTAGGAATCACATTGCCCCTACTATCAATTGGTACAAGTTTTCCATTCTGAGTTTGAAGTCCATACTGAGGAATTGTCCCGTCAGAGTTTTTGTGGACATACCATGCTGTTTCACCATCATCACCACCTGCTATAAAAAGTTGATCCTTTATTTGTGCTTGTGTTTGCTTTCTTTCAAACTCTACTTTAAGTGTATAGCGACCAAATTCAAAACTTGCGTTGAGTACTTGAACCTGTGGGTGTTGAGAACAAAATTGAGTAATTTGAGAATAATCTAAAGCAACCGATAATTTAAGTCCTCGATTTTTCTCATCTTCGTAATACTCTAATGGCGGCCATGGTGCCTAATTGTTCTTCTGCTTCAGACAAGCTTTGATACTTGAGCTCGAGCAGATCGGGCAATTTCTCAAGACTTAATTCAGAAACTCCATGCTCGATATATTGTTCAAGGACAAAATCGACAAACTCTCTTTGCTTATCGTTCAAATGGGTTACGGATTTTTGTGCAGTAGTTGCTCTCTCTTCTCGAGTGATGATTGGTTTGGCGTATGCGATGTATTCCAGCACATCAATTAAGTCACCCTTCTCGGCCTGAACTAATTGCTGAATTGCCTCTAGCTCTGTTGTGCCAAATCCAGCATGAGAAAGTCGGTCTAGAAATGTCTCTCGACTAACTGGGTCAGACCAGAGTCTTTGAAGCTCTGTTTCATCCGAAAAGAAATGTGGCAGCTGGCCAAATAATTTATCAATAAATTCTTGCGCAGCGATTGGCGTGCCAGATGGGCTATAAAATAATGTCGTAGCGATGTGTTGAATGAGTCGCTCTTTTCCGTCAGCTAGAGTAATTTTAGCCATTCTTGTTTGATACAGTTCGTCAGCTCCGTCACGAAGAGTTAATCCAGCCGATTCGGCCATGGCAGTATGGTATGAATTGTTTTTAGATTTGTCTGAGTCATCAACCTCTTGTGATGGGTCACCATCCCAATCAGGATCAGCAAACATTTTGTACGCTCCGACGAAATCGTAAATAGTGAAAAACTCTTTGCCTTCATAGAGCCGAGTGCCACGGCCGACAATCTGCTTGAACTCAATCATCGATTTGACTGGCCGAAGTAACACGATTGCTCTGACATTCAGTGCGTCAACGCCTGTAGAAAGCTTCTGAGAAGTGGTGAGGATGGTGGGAACTGTCCGCTCGTTGTCTTGAAACTCTCGTAAAAATTGTTCACCGATTGCCCCGTCATTTGCTGTAACTCTGACGCAATAATGGAGATCGCTTTTACCATCTACAGCAAATTTTTGTTGATTGATGAGGTCACGAACTGCCGCAGCGTGGTTCTGGGTTGCACAGAACACTAGGGTTTTCTGATTACGATCGATCTCACTCATAAACAGCATGACCCGTTTTGCTTCCCGCTGTTTAATCTCGATGATCCTATTGAAGTCAGCTTCTTCATACACTTTGCCTTCTTGAACGTCACCCTCGACGACATTGTCATCTGGGGTAAAAACGTATTCATCGAGGGTTGTTTGGAAGCGGCGAACTCTAAATGGTGTCAAAAAGCCATCTTGAATGCCTTCTTTGAGTGAGTATGAGTAGATTGGGTTGCCGAAGTAACGATACGTGTCAACGTTATCTTTGCGCTTGGGTGTCGCAGTCATCCCAATTTGAACTGCTTGATCAAAATGCTCAAGAATTTGTCGCCAATTACCTTCGTCATTTGCTCCGCCGCGATGGCACTCATCGACAATAATTAAATCAAAAAAATCAGCAGGATACTCGCCAAAGTAGGGAGTTTCATCCGGTCCGCTCATGAAAGTTTGAAAAATCGTAAAGAAAATACTAGCATTAGTAGGGACTTTTTGTTGTTTGCGAATCTCACCCGGATCAATGCGGCGAAGTGCATCTTCGGGAAAAGCTGAAAAATTATTTAGAGCCTGATTAGCGAGGATGTTTCGATCAGCTAAAAATAAAATGCGAGGCAATCGAGTGTCATCAAGCTTTGTATTCCAGCGAGCATGAAACAATTTCCAGACTAGTTGAAAGGCAATGAATGTTTTGCCGGTACCCGTTGCAAGAGTGAGCAGAATCCGTTTATCGCCTTTGGCAATGGCTGCCAGTGTCCGATTGACGGCAATTTCTTGATAGAATCGCAGGATTTTTGAATCTCCAATGGTTTCGAATGGTACCTGATCAAATTTCTTTTGCCATTCTTGGTGAGCTCCAGAAATAAGATGGTCAATGTGTTGGGGAGTTGGAAAAGTCGTCACGATCTTCTCATGACCAGTGTTCATGTTGATGCTGTAGATTGCTTGACCATTGGAGGCAAAGGCCATCGGAAGGTCAAGTTTTCGGGCATAAAGTTTCGCTTGTGCTACTCCCTCACCCACTTCTTTGGCAATACTTTTCGCCTCAATCACTGCCACTTTGCGGTTGCGATAGACCAAAATATAGTCTGCAATCATCCGCGGCCCATGTTCCTTGCCAGACTTAATTTGACCCTTGGTAACATGAAATTCTCGTAAGACTTTCGTCTCAGGATCAACGCCCCAACCAGCCTGTTGAAGCAACGGGTCAATCAAGTCTGCGCGAGTTTCTGATTCATTCAGTGTCATAAATTAATCCTATTACAGTTGCCCTGCAAAAGCTTGATGAAGAAGGGATTGTTTGAGGTCGTCGAGGAGGGAAAGCTTTTTTGTGTAGAATGCTGACAAATCGAGTTTTTTTTCTTGAAGTTCATCAAGCAAAGCTGTTTGAATTTTCTGTTTTTCGATTTTCGGCATTTTAGCTTTATACTTAAACAAGTGATCTCTATTCACTTTTGGCATTCCCGCCCGCGCCGAACCTTTTATTGCATAATCTGTAAAGGGTTTACTTAACAACATATAAAAAAGATAGTCTCTAGTAATTATGCCAGAAATAGGGTTCAGTGGATAAATATCTGCACTACACAAACCCTTAAAATTTGGACGTGACACTTTCATTAGATACGGACGAATTTTGCTATAAAGTACCATTGAATCATCGAAAAGAAATTTCCCTGAAATCAACTGTTCTTGTCTTGATGTTCTTAGATCTACCAGTAATCCAGTTTTTGAAATAATATTTCCTGCCCCAATGTGAATTGAGTCGAGAAACTCTTTTTTACGAGGATCAATCAGAGTTGAAGTAATCTCACAAACCTCGTGAAATTGCCTCTCTGTGTAATCACTTCCAGGTTGACTAAAGATTAGCTCAAGCTGGCGGTCAAAGAGACTTTCAACAGATTGCAAATTCTTTTCTGCTTTCGCTTTCGTGGTAGCAATCATGGCAAAAGCTTCATCAAGAATTTTGACGATTCGTTTTTGCTCGTGAATCGAGGGGATTGGAATACTAATTTGCCCAAGACCAGTTCTAGTAATTCTGACTCTAGTAGTACCTGTTGTGTTCTGCGAAACAGACTTTAGATATGCATTTGATAAGCTGTAATAATTAAAAAATTTAGGAACCATATATTTAGGATCGAATCGTATTATGGTGCAATCAGCTACTGTAATCATTCGACCTTGAATTCTTGGTAGGACAGAACTTCTGCCAACTGGATCAGGTAGTCTTGAAACAATGCAATCTCCTTCAAAAATTTCCGTACAACGAAGAGCCTCAAAGGTAGACTCTGAAACGTAACGTGCTTTTTCTAATCTATCTTTGAAGATTCCTTCTCCGATATTTCCAGTTTGAATTAATCGGATTCCTTGAGCTGATTGGTTTTTGCTTTCAATCCAGTCACCATCAGCAAATGTATTACAAACATCTCTCAGCTTTTTTACCTGCCACCCAGCTTTCATATCAGCTCCCGAATTTCGGCTAATATTTTGGCACTTTCTTGATCTAGTTTTGCAATTTCATCTAAAATTTCTTTTGGACTTCGTAAAGCGGCATCTTCAACAACATTAGGATTTTTCACTGACAGATCGAACGTGGCTTGGTCAACCATGGCAATGTCTACACTCCAGCTTTTGGGTGAGTCAGCGAAATTGTTTTGGAGTTGAACAAACTCTTTGAGGTCATCATCGTTGAGCGCGGTCGTTTTGCCAAGATTACGGCCTGGGTCGAGCTGATAAAACCAGGTTTTACTGGTTGGCTTCCCTTTTTCGAAAAACAGAATCACTGTTTTGACACCTGCTCCCTGGAAAGTGCCGCCAGGCAAATCAAGAATTGTGTGTAAGTTACAACTCTCCAACAATAATTTTCGCAAACTCACCGAAGCATGATCAGTATTTGAAAGAAAAGTATTTTTGATAACGATGCCCGCTCGCCCACCAGCTTTGAGCATTTTAATGAAGTGTTGGAGAAACAAAAAGGCCGTCTCACTTGTATGAATCGAGAAGTTTTGCTGGACTTGCTTTTGCTCACCTTTGCCGCCAAATGGTGGGTTTGCCAAGATAATATCCATCCGGCTTTTGTCTTGAATGTCTGACGTGTTCTCGGCTAAAGTGTTGGTGTGGATAAGATTAGGTGCCTCAATCCCGTGCAAAATCATGTTCATCATCCCAATGATGTAAGCCAACACTTTTTTTTCTTTGCCATAAAACGTTCGCTTTTGCAGTACCTCAATATCAGAAGCACTCAAGTTGGGTTGAGCTTTCAAGTAGTCGTAGGCTTCGACCAAAAATCCAGCTGAACCAACGGCCCCGTCATAAATAGTTTCACCGATTCTGGGTGCAACCACCTGTACCATGGCGCGAATTAGCGGACGCGGCGTGTAGTACTCGCCACCATTGCGACCTGCATTTCCCATTCGACTAATTTTGTCTTCGTATAAAGCACTCATTTCGTGGCGATCCTGCGAAGAGCGGAACCTCAATTGATCAACCGAATCGATCACATCTCGCAGCACATACCCACTTTGAAATTTATTCTTGAGTTCGCTGAAGATCTCACCAATCTTGTACTCAATCGTGTCTGATGAGGAGGCAGTTTGTTTGAAGTTGCTCAAATATGGGAAAAGTTTCGAATTTACAAATGTAATCAGGTCATCTCCCACCATGGCGGATTGGTTATCAAGTTTGCCGTCGGTTAACTTGGGAAACGCCCACTGGCTCCAACGATACTCATTTGAGATGGTCTGTAGATATTTTTCGCCAACTAGCTCGGCTCGCTTTTGCTTATCAATCTCAAAGTCCTCGAGATATTTGAGAAATAATACCTATGAAGTTTGCTCGATGTAATCAAGCTCATTTGAGCAGCCAGCATCCTTCCTCAAGTCGTTATCAATATTATTGAAGATTTGTTGAAATGAAGGAGTTGCCATTTACGGCATTATATCCCTCACTGAGGAGGTGGTAAGGATCAGTAAGTGGAAGGAAAATCAATTTTGGGGTGGCTGACGGGGCTCGAACCCGCGACCTCATCCTTCACAGGGACGCGCTCTAAACCAACTGAGCTACAGCCACCAAACGCTATGGAATTATACATCTCAGCTTGAGGGCGAGCTAGAGTTGGTTCTTATCACATCTCTTCAACTTGAAACATTACCTTCCTCATCAATAAGTGGTTGAAAAGCAATGACCTCCGTGAGGTAGCGCAGTCTCTCTATTTTTCGACTATATTCAATTGTTTCGGAAATTAAACCTTCTCTAGTTCTTAGATCACCTTCATAAATCTGAGGAGCGAAATACCATGAGGAAGGTGAGGAATTTTGTAGTACCACTTGTGTAAACTGATTCCCTTCAAAATAGTCTTCTGCATACTGGTGATGAAGAGCGCTAGATAATTCCTCACTATAATTCAGGGCGTTCTTATAAAAGGCATATTTCATATCAGTAAAAAAATCAAAAAAACTAGTAGAATCTATTGGCTTTCCCACTCTAGAATATTTTTCACCATAACTTAATGATAAGCCACAACTATCAAAGATAGCTGCGAGTTGCTCGATTTTTCCAAACTGTGTCTGTATTGCTCTAAATCTTAAGACAGCATTTTCCCATATCTGCAGCTCTTCTCTTCCTTTTAATAATGTAATACTTTCAAGTTCAGTCAAAATAGCGTCCCATAATTGAACTCCCCAATTAGCAAGATCGATCATATCTTTTTCATATATTTTATATTTATCTGACTCTATTACTTGCGAAATAACTTGATCTTTGGTTAACTCACCATTCTCTAGTTCGTTTTTTAAAGTATATAGATCCTGCACATCCATTTGAAACTGGTCGGCTCCTCCGTTAAGTAAGTCTCTTAGATCTGGCAGATCAGACCCTCTGATATGACCACCTTTTTTTCGATATCTCTCGGCAAGAGTAATACTTATTTCTTGAGCAGATACTGCCTGCAGCTGTTGCCAGATAATGTCAGCTCGGTTAACAGCTGTTTCTAAGTTCGTAACACTTTTCGTAATATCATCAACCCTTCTCTGCGGAGTGTACTCTCGTCTATTGTCAGCAAGTATGACCATTCTTTCAATATGAACTCCAGCTGCTTCAAACTTATCAAAATCAGCTGTTCCCCTCCCATAAAGCATAGAATGATAGGTGTTGCCTACTGCAGTTGTCGGCAGAGGTTCCAATGCTACCTTCTCATCCACATTCTTGAGCACTTCAGAAAATCCGACTACAGTAAGTTTATCTTTCAAATTTTTATACCGATCAAGACGCAAAAAACTTTGTAAAATCAACGACAGGCTAGTATCGAGAATAATGACACGAAGACGTCCCGGTGGTGGAAGTTGGGTAACAGTATCATCCAGCTCATCCAAAAAAATACGAATATCTTGATAGTATCTTTTTTCTCTCTCATCTGGTGCCTGATAACCAAATGTTTTTTCGAAATCATCATAGCTGTCTAGTCCATAATCTTTATAGGTCTGAGTAATGATTCTGGGAAGAGGTGGGTTATCTAAATATTCGAGAGTAAGTTTGTCGATACTTGCTCCCCCTGTCACAACTGCTTTTAGCCGATCAGCTCTTGCCCAAAGTGGGATAACTGCCTCAGGTAAAAGTAACTGTTCATGATATGCCAACAAAACTTTTCTTTGTTTTTCAAGTTCAGTGGTTTGATCTTCCCGAGAATTAAATCGTGGAGCATCTAAGCTCGTCACTCGATCGTGAGTACGATCCAAGATGGCTAAGTCTTCCGGGTTATCAACAGCATGGAGCACAAAATTTTCTGTAATTTCTTTCCCGACGGTCACAGCAGTTGAAGTAAACTTGAAATCAGAAACTGCCCCAGGTTTTGTGTACATGAGAAAGATTCTGGTTGTATCGGCCGTCCCAAGTGCCTGAAAAAACTCTAGAAATCCATTAACTTTTTCACCTGAAATTGAAACATTGTCATAAAATACGACTTCTTTCGGACTTCCATCATCGTTAAAAAGAGCACCCACAAACTCTGGATACAATGCTTTCATTAGGTCCACGCGAGGTTGTCCAAGTGGAACCCGATAATTTTTTTCAGCTCTTCCGTCAATGCCAGGTTTTTTTTCATCCTGGCCAAGCGGATAGTGACCTGAGTCTATTCCCTTCATCATCTCTAACAGACGAACCCGCATCTCATGCAGTTGGCCAGTAGAGTGATCTAGTACCTGAACTGCGACATTTACTTCCTGAAGACTACGACGTACTAACTGTCTTTTTTCTGGGAGAATAACATTTAGTTTAATTTTCCCTTTATCAAATAACTGTGCAAGAAACAATTTATCGAAAAGATGATCTGTTATCTCAATCTGTTCGATACATTTCATTATTTCGGCATGAGTTGATACTTCACCATTGGCAAGTGTTTCTGCAACTTTCAAATCGGCAGTCTGAATAGATATCTCTATAACCATTGCATTTCTAACATTTTCTAACGCCACAGCAATAGTGTCCTGAGAAACAAACTTATATACTAGAGAGTTCGGACCACCACTATGTCTTTCAAAATAAAGACGAGAGTTCCATGAGGCAATTTGAGGTAGTTCTTCGGCAGCGTAACCCTCAATATATCCAGCAACTGACAAAGGTTCGGCAGCGATATCATATGTTGATCCAGTAAATACCACTAACTCTGCTTTTCTGCCCTTACCTCCCCAGCTATCATCTCCCATAATTTCTTTTATAAATCGACGATGAATCCGGGCTGTTTGTTCTAGAAATACTATTCTTTCAGCTGGAAGTATCGGGTTTTCTCTATAAACTAGTCGCTCAGCACGTTCAAGGTTCTCACTATCTTGACCTATGTCTAAAATTTTAGAAATGTGTTCTGTAAAAGGGAAATGCTCCCGAGATATACCACTACCTATAGGCATAGAAACAATATTACTATTTTTCTTAGACACAAGAAAGATGTTCTTGAGGAAAATTGGCTGGAAAAGTGTGCCCGGCGGGACTCGAACCCACGACCTACTGCTTAGAAGGCAGTCGCTCTATCCAGCTGAGCTACGGGCACATCACAGTCGGTCGTATTATATCCTGAGTCGAGCTATTTTTTAGCGAGTTTTTTCTGGACCACTACTTTTTTCTTCGTTATCGTAGGCGTAACTGCTTTTGCCTCAGCTTGAACCTTAGTAGCTGTCGTGTTGGCTTTTTGCTTGACAGCTCTGCTTTTCTTACTGACGTCTTTAACCACTTTTTGAGCTAAACGCTCACCCTGCTTCTCAACTTTTCTGGCAAAAGCTTGAGGATTTTTCTTAATTTCTGCCCCAACATGTTCAATCTGTTTCTCTGCTTTAGCCAAAGTTTTCCCCGCCTGATCCCGATTCTCTTTTTTAGAAAAGAACAGTGCCGCAGCCCCAGCAGCTGCTCCTGCCAGCAGAGCGAATACTCCTAAGCCTGAGCCATTTTCTTTATTTTTTGTCATATCTTCCTTTCACTTAAAAAGTGACTAACTTGCTTTTACTCCAAACACAAACTCTTCGTAATAACTGACAATCTGCTCTTGTGTTGCCACCACCCGAGCTGGGTGAGCACCTTGAGCTGTTTCTTCAGATAACATGACTGCTGATGTTCCATCGTAGACTGAGTTGGCCACGTCTGAAACTTCCGCACGGGTTGGCCGGACGGCAGTCGTCATAGAGAGCAACATATGAGTGGCGGTAATGACTGGCTTGCCAACGGCTTTACACTTTTTAATAATTGTTTTCTGCCAACGGGGAACTTCATAGTATGGAAGCTCAACGCCTAAGTCACCACGTGCAACCATCAGCACATCACTTCCTTGAATGATCTCGTCCAGATTATCAATCGCGCGTTGATTCTCAATTTTAGAACAGATGGCACAGTTCATCGAACGTGCCGCGAGCGCCTGCCGGAGTTGAGCGATATCACGCATATCACGGACAAATGACAAGCCGATCAGCTCGATGTTTTGATTTTTTAAAGCTTCCAAAAATGAGATATCCTTGTCAAGAAGTGACGGCATATTTAAGATTACGCCGGGGGTGTTGAGAGTCTTGCGTGTTTTGACAATAAAACTTTCGAGAGCTTCAGCCCGCATCTCGGTTTCTTGCCGATTTAAGACTTTGAACTCGCAAGTTCCATCTGCAATTGAGATCAGGTCACCGCTGTGGAGACCTTCGATAACTTCTTGGGGAATGAAGACCGCTTTGGGATTTTGATGCTGGCTTTGAGAAGTAAAAAGAACTTCTTCGCCTTGTTCAACCGGAAACTCGCTGCCTTGAAGTAACGTAATTCGAATTTCTGGACCTTGAAGATCAAGCAAAATTGGAATAACTTTTCCCATCTCAGCTGCAACTTTGCGAACGCGTTGAATTCGTTCAATGTGCCAAGTCGGCTCATTATGTTTGGTATTGAAACGAGCAAAGTCCATTCCCGCTGTAATCAATTGACGAATCATTTCCTCTGATTCAGAAGCAGGTCCGATCGTAGCCACGATCTTGGTTTTACGTTGAGTCCCATTCGCCCGGAGTGAAGGTTTAAAAAAGAACATGTCAATGTCATGCATAGTAAAAATATTATGGTCTATGATCTGGGTCAGTTCAAGAGGCTGGTTTTTTTCTTTCAAATGCGATAGTGTAGGAAATCTATGACAGATCAAAAACCTCTTTCCAGTGACGACTTAGCAACTCAAGCTCTGGCCGCTTCAAATCAAAATGAACTTCCAGCCGGGAATGATCAAGCGGTGCTGCCAGCTGGTGCTTCTCACATACTTGCTAGCGGGATGACCCGGCAGAAAGTTGCTGAAACCCTTACTTCTCTGCAGAACGTGATTGAGCGAAATGTTTCAGAGCTCGATCGTCTCAAAGAACAGCTGAAGTCATTTAAGGATAGTCTGCGTAATGTAATGACAAACGATGAGACGTTGAGTGATGCTCAAGATAAAGTGACCGCCCTTAGTCAAAAGGTCAAAGAGCGAAAGTCACAGTTGCATGCTAGTCCTGAAATTAATCAGTTGAAAGCGAATGTCTCTGAGCTCACTGAACGCAAAAAAGAGATTGAAGAAGCACTCAACACTCATCTCTTGAACTTATACCAATTTACTGGCGTCAAAACGTTTGATACCAGCACTGGTGAGACAAGAGAGTTTGATATTCGAGCCAGTGTTAAAGGCGGCAACAAAGCTAGTTAAGATAAAATTTGGCTAAATGATTAGCGGCTAGGCCAATGCCTAGCCGCTTTTGTGTGAGTTCTGTATTTACAATTTGATTTTATTTTCTACTCTAATAATTTCCAGATCAATCATGTGAGTAGCCAAAAAAGTCCTATAATAATTGACCATGAGACTATTTTCTGGTATGCTATGAATGTGTAATTGAGCTCATGGTGAAAGGTCTTTACGACCTCGTCCACTAGAGCGCAGTTTAACATTCGATTCGTTTACTCACTCTCTAAAGGAGAAAAATGTGAGAATTTTTAGTTTGAAGTGGGTCCTGGTGACCACTTCGATAGGCCTCTTGGCCTATCACTATGTGGCAATCGAGCCACATAGCTATTTGGGGTTTTGGATAAAGAATGGGCCATTTTTTTGGCCCGTTCTAGAGGTGGTCACAAAAGTGGCCTTTCTCCCGCTGGCGGCCCGCCAGCTATCAGGTAATCTATTGGGGAAGGTCTTTTTGACCCTTTCCATAGGCCTGTTGGTTATTCTCTTTTTGCACCCGGATGTGCAGGTGCTGGTAATGAACATGGCGATACTTGCTATGTTCATATATAGGAGAGAAAAGGTAGTGCTCGAAGCAGGGGCACTGTTTGCTGCCACTGCTTTCTATGCAGCAGCAACCTTTTTTCTCAGCTATCCAGACCCAGTCTGGGTAGCTGTGAGTGGACTTTCGATGGTTCACTTTTTTATCCAGCTGTGGCTGGTAAAACGCCAGCTACGTGGTGGAGTCCACCCACCGGCTACTGCCACCCACACAGTTCCCACAGTTCCTGCTACGGTAAAGACGGTGGTGGGTAAATCGCCAAAACCAGGAGGTGTCAAAAAAGTCATTAAAAAGGGCAAATGGCGCCCTTAAAACGAATCGAAGCTCCCCCCTCCCGGGGCGGAGCACCACCTACCACCTCGTCCCCAAACGAGGTGGTTTTCATTTGGCTGAGTTTTCTCTCTTTTCCTGATTTTCTCAGCAAATTTTTAGCTAGCAAAAAACCCTCCGGTTTGCACAAGAGGGTTTTCTTATCTTATTAAAGAAAAGTAGTTTACTCACCAAATTTTGGCCGCGTCATACGACGTGGTGGTCTTGGAAGTGGAACGTTCTTTAACTTCTTGAGTGCGCGCTTGCGCTTCTTCATCCGACGAAGCTCGTTCATCCGAACGGTACGAAGCTCAGAAGGTTTCTGATAATATTTCCGGTCTTTAACAATCTGGATGATGTTAGTAGCAGCAATAATCTTCTTAAACTTTTTAATTAAGTCGCCAGTGTGATCATCATTGCGTGCCTTTAAAATAATTGGCAGAAAAAAACACCTCCTTCCCAAGTTCTGGTGAGCGCACGCTAAGTGCGACTCTAAGTATGTTGTCGAAACTGAATTATAGCACTGATCATCTTTTCTAGATATGGAGTCAGAGTTTAGAGCTCGAGCGCTTCTAAGTGTTCTCCACTTGCCCAACCGCCCATGATGTGCAAGTGAAGGTGGTGGATTTCTTGAACGTCTTTGCCGATATTCATGACTAGTTTATAGTTATCTGCAATACCGAGTTGTTGAGCGATCTTTCGGGCTGTGATCAAAAGTGAGCTGTGAAACTGCTCATCAGTGAGCTCGACACGTTCTAGAGTTTCATAGGGCTTTTTAGGCACAAGTAAGACATGCACGGGTGCTTTGGGATAGAGATTATCAAAAGCAATAAAGTTTTCGTCTTCGTAACGAACTGTGGCTGGAAGTTCGCGATTAATAATTTGAGTAAAAATGGAGTCAGTGGACATCGGTTCCTTTCTTTAACTTTAAAGCTTTGAGTAGACGCGTTGCGCAGCTTCAATAACTTGGGTAAGTGTTAATGGTGATGGTCGTTGATGACGCTGTTTACGTGAGCCGTTGAGGAGCATCTTGCCGCTAGGGTGATAGTACCAACTGCCGACTTGGTCAATTTTCGAGATTTCATCAGCCAGCGGTTTAAGATCAATGGGTGCGTCAGGTCTGGCTTTAATTCGCAGCTCGCCAGTGGAAGGATCTTTACGAATCACCACAAAGAAGCCCATTTTTTGGGCGTACTTAATCACTGAATCGTTGCGAGAAGTCAGCGCGAGGCAGCGGATGCTGCCGAGCATAAACTCTTTGCCCTCTTCCTCAACCGTGGTTTGAGCTTGGGCCAGTTCGCGAAGGTTGGCGTATGCACAGTCATAACAGGTCAGCCCAAAGTGCAGCTGTGCTTCGTCATTATGGAGCTCGATGCTTTCAAAACCATGAAGCATGGCTGAGAGCATAAATGAGTACCGAGGGTGAGATGATTCTGGCCAGTAGATTTCGCCAAAGTGATCATCATCGGTGACGTACTCTACAACCGCTTTCAGTGCAAAATCGGTTTTAAATTCTGGGTGCAGTCGGCAGATGTAATCAAAGGTCAGTGAAGTTGCACAGATCCGCAGGAGTCCACGTTCTGGCTGATGATGATCAAACTCACCAAGACCAGTGTCAACATGAGTAACTTCGTGGAGTTGAAAACCTAATCGTTCAGCTTCACTTGGATGAATTTGAGTGCCAGGATCAACAAAAGCTGTTTGTGCTGAGGCATAGTGTTGCGCGTCAAAACGCTTCAACATCCAGACTGCTCCAATCGCGTCGCAGTCGGGGGCATGGTGAGTTACAAGAAGTTGCTTCATGGCAAGAGTATAGCATTCTACCCACCGCAACAGCCGTAAAAAGTAAACTTTTGTAGGACAGTTGCAGTGGGCTTCCTCACCGGAATATGACAGTACTATACGAAGTGATGCATAAAAAACCCATACACAAAATGGACTGATCTGAGAGTGTATAATTTTTTTACAGATTCTAAGAATTATTACTATAAGCTGTAATAATTGCTGAAGTATTTGCGGCAATAACTGATTTAGAAGCGTCGCTGAGGTTTTTGGACTATTCTGCTGAGTAATTTAAAGATCAATTTAAAGGGAAAGGTGATAATTGTCCAGATCAATGGTTCTTGATCATTCTCCCCTCTTACCCAAACTGAAAGTACCAACCATTTGTCCTCAGCCATTAAATATTTCCCAACAACTTGAACTTGGCGATCATTAATTACCCGCACAAATTTAACAGTCTCTGGCTTTGAGCCAGGCTCCGTCCGATCTGGTGAACGAAGCACTGACTCAATTACTGATTCGGTAATCCACCGCTGCTGTAAGCGTTCTTTAGCATGATGAGTTAAGATGTATCCAGCCATAGATTTTTTTAGACTGCCGCTACTTTAATTTGATTGATCAACTCTTCGATAGAGATGAGTTTGGTTTCTTGACTCGTTCTTTCTTTGAGCTCAATCAAAGTGCCAGTTTTGGCAGAGATGACGACCCGATAAGGAATCCCAAGCAAGTCTGCGTCTGCAAACTTCTCCCCTGCCCGAACATCACGATCATCCCACAAGACTTCAATACCCTGTCGCTGAAGCTGGGTATACAGTAATTGTGCCGACTCTGGTTGTTGAACGTCAATCAAATGCACAGTATATGGTGCTAAATGCTTTGGCCAAATTAAGCCTTTCTCATCAGCCATTTTTTCAACTAAAACTCCAACCAACCGAGAAGGTCCGATCCCATAACAGCCCATATAAATAGGTTGAGCTTTGCCATGTTCATCTAAATAAGTAAAGTTACAGGCTTGAGAAAACTTGGTGTTCAGTGGGAAAATATTGCCGACTTCACAGGCTTTATGGACTTCATAGAGCTCGCCAGTTTCTGGGTAAAAGTCACCGGCTTTGGCCACTTTAAGGTCATAAAATTTTTCGGGCAAAGGTAAGTCCCTTCCCCAGTTGACGTTGGTAATATGAAAATGTGTTTTATTGGCGCCGCACTCAAAATTTTTACGATTACTCGTCGACTCGTCAAAAAAGACGCGGACTTCTTTTGATAAGTTTAACGGTCCGGCATACCCGACTTCAGCGCCAGTCAGTTGCGTAATCAGAGCTGCTGGTGCCAAGGCAAGTGACTGGCAGCCAACAACTTTTTTTACTTTTTCTTCGTCGACGTCATACCCACCGCGGACTACTATGGCGATGACTTCGCTAGTATCAGTTTGAAAGAGCACTGTTTTAGTTGTCTTTGCGACTGCGATGTCTAAAAACTTTGCGACTGCCTCTACACCGATCATGCCGGCACCTTCAACTTCACTTAAGGGGAGTAGTTTTTCGGCTTCATTATCTAAGCGAGGTGCCTGACTCGGCGCAACTTCAAGGTTGAAACAAAGGTTCTTTGACTTAACCATGAATATGGTATCTTCGCCAGCTTCGCAGATCGTTTGAAACTCATGAGAAAAATCTGGGGTAAAGTCTCCACCTGAAGCTAAAGTCATGATGGTATCTTTACCAAGACCCAACCGTGCAAAGATTGTCGTGTACGTCTGTTTCATCACGTCATAGAAGCGTTGCAGATCTGCTGGAGTGGCATGAAAGCTGTAGGCGTCTTTCATTCTAAACTCGCGACAACGCAAGATGCCGGTTTTGGCACGTGGCTCGTTACGGAACTTGCTTTGAATTTGGTAGATAGCTACTGGTAACTCTTTGTAGCTACTGACAAACTCTTGAACGAGTGGCGTTATGATTTCTTCGTGTGTTGAGTTCAACACATACTCAGTGCTGTTTTTGGCTAAAGATGCTGGGTTGGCCCCCGTAGTTTTCATGAGTACGTCAACAGTGTTGAGCCGGCCGGTCTGTTGCCACTTTGCTTTCGGAGCAAGGGCGGTCATTAAAAGTTCAATCGCGACCTTGTCCATTTCTTGACGAATGATCTGTTCAACTTTATTTAACACCCGCAGTCCTAAAGGCAAAAAGGTGTAGACTCCTGCCACTTCTTGGTGAATGTAGGCTGCTTGCGTCAGAAGTTTAGCGTTTTTGGAAACGAGATCGCTACTGACAGTTTTACGTGTCTTAAAGGGATACGTTGATAATTTCATTTTATTTCCTTGTGCTTGTGATTGTTACTCTAACCATGGGCGTAAGGCGTCCACAAAGAGTTGACTTATATCGAGATACTGAATGTTTGAAAAAGTAACGTCAGGTTGTGCTGACGGCGGGCAAGGAATCGAGTTCGTAACCACGACTTGATCAACTTGAGATTGGCAAATTTGGGTGAGACCAGGCTCAGCAAAAATACCATGCGTAGCGCAGAAAACTACCTGCTGGGCACCGCGCTGCTTGAGCAGCTCTGCACAGTGAACTACTGTTCCACCAGAGTTGATCAGATCGTCAAACACAACCACGATTTTACCATGGACATCGCCCGTCAGATCTTGAGCACGGACTTCGCCAGTATTGAGGTCGCGATGTTTGTCAATATTCACCAGTTCAACGCCTAACTTTTCCGCAAAGACGCGCGCGCGTTTCAAACCACCAAAGTCTGGGCTCGCGACCACTAGATTTGTCAGCGAAAAAGTCTGTTTGATGAACTCCACGAACATCGACATTGCACTGACGTGCTGAATCGGAATTGAGAAAAATCCAGGTGTACTACTATTATGAAGGTCAAGTAAAAAAGCACGTTTAATGTATGTATTTGAGATCAGATTGGCAATAACTTTCGTTGCGATTGGCTCACCTTCACGAAAGACTTTGTCTTGCAGTGAGTAGCCCATCCATGGCATGACCAAGTTAATGTGCCGAGCCCCAAGCCGCTCAACTGCATCAACTAACAGTAAAAGTTCAATAATATGTTCATCAGTAGGTCGGCTAAGTGATTGAATCAGCACTACATTCTCGCCACGGACTTGGCCTTTGACCCAGACTCGTTTTTCACCATTGGCAAAACTATCAATCTCAACATCAACTAAGTCAGTGCCGAACTTCTCGGCAATGCCACGCGCAAGCTCGAGATTTGATGAACCAGAGATGATTTTCATGCGCTCCTTGTTGATTTCTTGGCGACAACTAATGCTACTCCAAATTGAGGTGGTTTGGGGAGGACTGCCGCCGCTACTTTTTGCCAAAGTGTTCTGTTTCCGTTGGCCGCATAGTATTCAAGTTCGACGTCTTGCCAAGTATTTAAAAGTTTCTTGAGTCGTGCGGGAGTGTAAAAGCGCATGAATGAGTTTTGACTCAATGTTTTAGCAACTGGGGTGGTCAATAGAAGTTTGCCGCCTGGCTTCAAAAGGCGATAACATTCGGCGAGCGCTTTCTGATCATCTGAATCTTGAGCGACTGAACCGTACATCGTCTCCAAACCAATGTGTTCAAGGGTTGAGAGTAAAATCACCACGTCAAATTGATTTGATGTTAACGCTGTTTTACAGATATCTCCGATGATCGGAGTAAGATTGGGATGTGAAAGATTCCCCGCTCGAATATCGAGCGCAGTTACTTGATGACCTAATGTGGCAAGTGAAAAGGCAACCGTACTTTCCAGCCAACCAACGTCTAAAATGCTGAGCACTTGAGTATGATCAATCTGACTGAAGATCCACGGGATCTCGACAATCCGTTCGTTTACGTCGAGTACTGTATGTTGAGAACGCAGCTGATCAACGCTGTAGATGATGCTAGAGAATGGTTTCCAACCCCAAAGGTTTGACCAATGATTAACCTTTAAGCTGTGATGAATCGGGGCAGTTGTGGTATACGGCCGGAGTGGGGCAAAGCCAATACTTTGGAGAGTTGACAGCAGTCTCTGTCCAAAATTCATGAGATATCTTTATAAGGTTTTCCGTCAAGTTCATCAAGATGGTGAGGGCCCATCATCACGCGGACGAGTTTGACGACATCATAGCCGACTCGACGCATCATCCGTCGGATCTGTTGATTTCGACCTTCATGAATAGTAATAGCTAGGATAGTCTGAGTACTATTTGAGGTGATCACTTCAACGGTAGCAGGAGCAGTGTACCCTTCCCGCAACATTACGCCGCGCTCAAGGTGAGCCAAGGCCCGTTGAGTGGGTTTGTCATTGATGGTGACATGATAAGTTTTCATCGACTCAAAAGAGGGATGGGTGTACTGATGGGTCAGGGCGCCATCGTTAGTGAGGAGCAGTAGGCCTTCACTTTCTAAGTCGAGCCGGCCAACTGGATAGAGACGATGTTTGGCTAACTCAGCGGCTTTTTTGGGCTCAGTTTTCTGAATCTGTGCCAACAAATACTCCACAACGGTCTGGCGACCGAGTTCGTCTTCGGTAGTGGAAACAATGCCTATTGGTTTATCAACGAGAAAAAGTAACCGCACTTCCTGATGTAATGGAATGTGTTCGCCATCGACTTCAACTTTATCTTTACTCGGGTCAATTCGTTGGCCAATCTGAGCAACTGCACCATTAACCTTAACCCTACCTTCAGAAATTAGGACTTCAACTTTGCGTCGCGAAGCGTATCCAGCATGAGCAAGCGCGGCGTGAATTTTGGGGAGATCTGAGGACATAAGCCGTATTATACGTGCTTTTTCACACATCTTCTATGTATTGATCGCTTTGATACGATAAAAAGATATCTGTTAGAAACATATAACTCTCTTTTTCAAGCACTTCAGCAACGATTCGGCCGGTACACATTTTGGCCAAAATTAGTTGCCCAACTTGGCGAAGTTACACCAGACATTCCAACGAAAAGTCAAATCTTGAGCGATGCTGATGTGGAACATGCTCTCCAAGCAAGTTCTCAGCAACATAAACTCAACTTTTCACTTTCTCAATTTTTAGCTACAGTCAAAGAAGTCCAGTCACTCCGAGAAACATGTTTGAGGTTGACTGATCCTGAAAAATCTCTACAAAAAATCATCGAGAAAAGTCAAACTCAAGTAAGTAGTGAGACGTTGGAGGCGACACTGCAATTACTGCAGAAGAGTACGTTTCTGCAAGACATTGTTTGGTTTGCTCAGTCTTTTTTAAAGGTAAGTGAAGTCGAAACACTGGTGAACGCATCGTGTTGGATTCAAGAACCAGCTGGAGATGTTTTTCTGGCTGTTGGCTCAGAAATCAGATGGCTGCTTGCTGTCTCCCGATGTCTGGGATTGATTGAAATGAGCCGACTACAGAAGCTTCGACATGCAAAAATAAGAGTAATCGGGGCAAGTGTTGCTGCGGCAACTGTGGATCTATTGGTCAGTTTAGGCAGTGAACATATCTCCTGTATTGATCCAGGTAGCATCGATCTTTCTAATCTGCCGCGGTTGCCAGAAGGAAAACTGAGCTCAGTTGGCCAATCTAAATCTGACCAACTCGTATGCCAGCTTTTGGCAAAAAATCCCTATGGTCACTTTCAAAGTTATTGCGCTCGAGTTATTTGTCAGGAAACAGATCGACAACAGAAAAATGACGTACTTCTAGATGAGTTTATTGCTGATGCAGACATTATTATTGAAGTGGTTGACTCATTAAAAGTAAAAGTTTATGCACAAACGGTTGCGCTCAACAAGAAACCAGCTGTCCCGCTCATTTTTATTGCCGATGTTGGGAATGCTCCGATTGTGAAAGTTGTCAGATCAGCCGAAGGTAGTGTTGAGCTGCCATTTGGGAAGCGCAGTTCTAGTTTTGAAAAAGAACTTTTTGCACACATTCTCTCTACACAAGAACTGGCATTACGTTCAGAAGAAGGTACTCAGCTCTTGCAACAACTCGCCTACATTACAGTCAAAGATGAGCTCCCTCCAGAACAAGCGATCCAGTATTTTTGCTGGTGTATTGGGCTCATTCCTTTTTGGTCACAGACGCCAATAGCGAGTCGGCTTTCTGCAGGCATGGCCGCCACAGCAGTTCTTCAGGAACTTGGAGAACAAAAGACCTTAGCAGATTACTTGCTGAAAGAACATCAACCGTTGATCACATCTCTTTGTGAAGAGCTGCTCAACTTTCCTAAAGAATTCCCCTAAAATTAATGACTTTTCTGGGTCATCCACCGTTGATGTTCTGGTGAGTTGATCATGCCACACTTTTTAAACTTAAGACCTGAACCACAAGGACACAGTTCGTTACGACCGATCTTTGCTTGCTCTACACCTGGGACAGGCTTGCGTTCTGCTTTGGCATGTGCAAAAGCGGCTGCGAAATCAGCAGTTGAACCCTTGGTGGTGCGCTGCTTTGGCTGTTGAGCAGCTTTTTCTTCACCAGCAACTATGCTACTGAGTGAAGTCGACAGTGCTTCTTCTTTTTGTTCCTTGGCTTGAATTGGAGCTGGCACGTAATCTGTCTGATCCTGAATGTGAATCCGGAAGATTCGGTCAGCAATCGTCGACTCGGTACTGGCTACTAATTTTTGGAACATGTTGAACGCTTCTTTTTTATACTCACTCAAGACAGTCGTTTTATCACCGCGCAGCCAAATGCCATCACGTAAGTTGTCCATCTCATCAAGATGATCCATCCACTTTTCGTCAATGGTAGACAGAATCACGAACTGCTCAACTTGACGCATATTTGGAGCACCCAGCACGTCTTCACGAGTAGCATAAGTTTGATGCGCAATATCAGTTAAACGTTGAGTAATTAAATCAGCAGCAGCTATCCCCTGTTCTGTAACTGCAGCTGCTAAGGTTTTTTTCAATTCCAATTGAGAACGATCGTCAAAAGGAATGATCATGGTGAACTCTTTAGCGACAGCATCAATCTCAGCATCAGTAAATGATTGGGAAGCGCGAACTGAGACGATGTCAGAAATCTCGCGATCAATATAGGAAATGATCTCAGCTTTAAGTGGGGACTCAATAACTGCCTGGTTTTTTTGAGACTTCTTTTTTGGCGTAGTTGTAGCCTCAATCTCAAGAGCTCGGGCGTCTTGAATAGCGTGTTGACCTTCTTCTAAAATCCGGCGGCGACGTTTGTAAATTACTTCGCGTTGTTTGTTCATGACGTCGTCAAACTCAACTAAACGCTTGCGTTGATCAAAAAAGAAGCCTTCGACTTTGACTTGAGCTGATTGAATAGCGTTGCCAATCATGCCGTGTTCAATAGCCTGATCCTCTTCCATCTTTAAGAACTCCATCATCTTGGCAATCTGAGCACCACCGAACAGGCGCATAATCTCGTCTTCTAAAGCGACAAAAAACTGTGATGATCCAGGATCACCTTGCCGACCTGCTCGTCCACGAAGCTGATTATCAATTCTCCGCGACTCATGGCGCTCAGAGCCAATGATGTGTAGACCTCCGAGTTCAACCACCCGATCATGAGCTTTTTGCCAAACAGTGACGGCCTTTTCATACCCTTTATGATCATATTGGCCACGTTTTTCTTTGCGGAACTCTTTCAATTCTGGCTTTGCTCCACCCAGCACAATATCGACACCACGACCAGCAATGTTGGTTGCCACAGTAATGCTGCCTTCCTTACCGGCATCGGCGATGACGAATGCTTCTTTTTCATTATTCTTGGCATTCAAAACTTGATGAGGAACTTTTTTGCGTTCTAAGAATCGAGAAATAATTTCGTTATGTTCGATTGAGCGAGTTCCGATCAAAATTGGCCGACCACTCTGGTGCAGCTCTTCAACTTCACGGACGATCGCGCCGTACTTGGCAGTAGTAGTCTTGTAGACCACGTCTGCTTTATCAAGCCGAACCGGTGCCACATTGGTAGGAATTGGCAAGACATCCATGGCATAAATTTTGCGAAACTCTTCAGCTTCAGTAACAGCAGTTCCCGACATACCCGACAGTTTACGGTACATCCGGAAATAATTTTGGAGGGAGACTGTAGCTAACGTGCGTGATTCTTGTTGAATCGGAACGTTTTCTTTGGCTTCAATTGCTTGATGTAAGCCATCGGAGTAACGACGACCATACATTAATCGACCGGTGTGCTCATCTACAATGATGACTTCATTTTCACGAACAATGTACTCTTTGTCACGGCGATATAACGTTTTGGCTTTTAAAGCAGCCTCAACGTGGTGAATCACATCAAAACTTTCTTCGTATAAGTTATTAACGCTCAGTTTTTGTTCAATCCGTTTGACACCAAGGTCAGTTAAATTGACTGACTTAAGTTTCTCATCAACACTAAAATCAACATCAATTACTAAACTCGAGATCATTTTGGCATAGTCGTAGTACTTTTTAGTAGGCTCTGTATCGGGAGCAGAAATAATTAAAGGTGTCCGAGCTTCATCAATCAAGATTGAGTCAGCCTCATCAACAATTGCAAAGTGATGTGTGTCATCAGTCCGTTGGACCATCTGACTTAATTCTTGGACCATGTTGTCACGCAGATAGTCGAAACCAAACTCGTTGTTCGTTCCGTAAGTAATGTCAGCGGCGTACGCTGCCTGACGAGTAATTTCTTCGAAGTGTTCAAGTCGCTCGTCACCACGATCTTCACTATCTAGATCTGGGTTGTACAAACGCGCTTTATCATGAACAATCACTGCCACTTTCATACCAAGGAAGTGGAAAATTGGACCCATCCAGCCCACACCGACTTCAGCCAAGTAGTCGTTAACCGTGATTAAATGAGCACCACGACCAAGCAAAGCATTTAAATAAAGCGGAGCAGTTACAGTTAAAGTTTTTCCTTCACCTGTTTTCTGTTCTGTGACAGTCCCCTGATGAAGCGCAATACCTGCTAAAAGCTGGACATCAAAGTGACGCATGCCTAGCACCCGCCGCGAAGCTTCCCGTACAGTTGCAAACACCTCCGGTAAAATTTCATTCAGCGCAGCTTTTTCACCCTCGAGCTGGGCCGCCAAATCAGTTAAATGAGTGGTCTTCTGTAAAATCTGATTGCGGAACTCTTGAGTCTTTGCTTTTAGCTCGTCGTCGGTCAGTTTTTGATACTTTTTTTCTAAAGCATTGATCTGTTTGACTACTTTGGCGTACTGGTCAATTTTTTTCTTATTTTCATCAAAAATTTGGGTCAAAAATTTAAACATAGAGTTTCCTTCGCTCAGCAGAGGCATTCTCCGACAAAGTTAAGGGAATTGCAAGGCTAAAGAGACAAAGGAGAAAGATCTTTTTCTTCCCAGGCATTTTGAGTATCTGAGTAGTGGAAGTATTGGCCGGGTTTTGAGATTGCAACCAAGAGAGGTTAAGGTAATCGTTTAAAAACTTCTGCTAACATAGCTTTTATTTCGAAGAGTACCTGATCTGAACTTTGAATTTGCTCTTTTGATAATGTACTAGAAAAATCAAGATGTGGAGTATCAAGTTGACGGAAACGGAAAGTTGACTTTACTAGTGGTAACTCTGGTGCAGAGAGTGTTGATACATCAGCATCTGCTACGTGGTGTATCTGTGCTTTTACTCTTGCTAATAACTCTGGAAACTTGATGATCTGTTTCCAAAAATCTCGAGTTTGAAGACCAATAAAAAGTGTTGCTGAAAGGAGAAGTTGCTCACTTACAGACTGTGGCTGAAGATCAAGAATACGAGTAAGTTGATCATGAAAATTTTGATCAAGCTCAGCGAGTGATTGGGTAACAAATTGTCTTTCTTGGTTGGTTAAATAGTGGCGTTGTAGATACGCCATGTCCATTTCAAACTGAGTTCTAGCATACTCAATTCCCAACAAGGATCTTCCTACTTTAGCTTGATGTATTCGAGCAAATTCTTCTTCAAAGGACACGGCGCTGGCTATTGAGTCTTGTAGATCCTGAAGGAAAAAAACAACTTTATCGACCTTCGTTATGAGATAAAGAAGTTGTTGATAGGAAGAGAGACCATCAACTGAATGCTGCTGGAGTATTTTTACTACTTCAACTTTTTGACGCTGAGTTTCTGGTACTTGATATATAAAATCTCCAATAGCATTTTGGCCTCTATAGGCAGACATATCGAGACTACGTGTAACTTCTTCTGTACTTTCACTTGGAGTTGATTCAGCCCAATAGGGGTCAATCGGCGATAACAAAATTTTTTCTTCTTCAGTGGTACAGGCCAGCATCAGTGCTAGATGAGGAAAAGACCCTCTTCCAGTATTCCAGGTATTTAAACTTTTATCTGGAGAATATGTCAGGAGAGCAAATTTTTTTAGTTGTGGATAAAAATGAATGAGCTCTTGGTAAATACGTAAAAATGTAGTGTTAAAAGTGTTACAAGCAACAACTTTTTTTTCACCTTCTAAATAAAAGCGGACACTAAGTCCTTTTTGCAAAGAAGAGTTCCCGTTACTCATCTTTCGCCAGCATAATTGATTAATCAGCCACAGAAATTCTGTCAAAGTAACCTGATGGGGTTGCTCTTGATGTTTACGAAGAAGGGGATGGTCGGGGTACTGTTCAAAAATTTGGGAAAGCTCAGTATTTAATACTTGCCTATCCTCTTCACCGATTTCTGTGACGGCGGTATCAAAGCGGGGATGAAATGTTTTCCCCCCAATCTCAGTTGTGTGAGCCGTACTGATCGTCTCAAGAGCAACTGCTTCAATTCTATGAGATGATAGCAGTTCAACTTCTAGAGATTTAAACTGTTTCGTCTGCTCTACCTGCTCTAATGGAGAATCTGGCAATTGCTCTTCAGGAAGATGAGGCATGTGATGGATGAGATATAACTGTTTTTTGCATAAATTCTTGCAGCACCTTAGGTATTTTAATTGAGCCATCTTCATTCTGATAGTTCTCAATCACAGCTGCCAATAAACGAGGTGAAGCTGCCATGGTGTTATTTAAAGTATAGACGTATTTGAGTGAGCCATCTTTAGCTCGATACTTAATGTTTAAGCGGCGAGCTTGGAAGTCATTGAAGTAACTGGCTGAGTGAGTTTCACGATATTTTTGTTGAGCTGGGAACCAAGTGTTGATGTCATACTTTTTGCGTTGCCCTGCTCCCATATCACCAGTACACATCAGTAAAACCTGGTATGGGAGTTCAAGTTCCTGTAAAAGCCCTTCGGCATAGCCCACCATTTTTTGGTGCCACTCACGAGTAACGCCTTCATCGGCGGTTGTGTAGACGACCTGCTCAACTTTAGTAAACTGGTGGACGCGAATAATCCCGTGAACGTCTTTGCCATAGGTGCCAACTTCACGACGGAAGCAAGGAGAAATACCGACCATTTTGTATGGTAGATCCTTCTCATTCAGTACTTCATCTTGGTGATACGCAGTCAGCGAAACTTCAGCAGTACCGATTAAACATTGGCCATCTTGGGTGGTGTAATGATCTTCAATTCCCCAAGGGAAGTAGCCGGTTCCCCACATCGCCTCTTTGTTGACCATCCAGGGCACGGTCATCGGCGTGAAACCCTCGGCAATCAACTTTTTTAAGGCGTACTGTAACAATGCTTGTTCTAAAAGGACAGCTTCATTCTTCAAAAAGTAGGCGCGAAAGCCCGCAATCCGCACCGCTCGCTTCATATCTAAAAGATCATTTTCTAACAGTAAGGTCTCATGGTCTTTGGGTTCAAAACCCAGCTTGATCGGCTGGCCGACCTGGCGAATGATTTGGTTTTCAGCTTCATTTTTACCCACTGGTACGTCTGAGGCAGGCGGATTGGCAACTTGATACATTAAATCTTGGAATGTTTCTTCGACTTGTTTTAAGTGGGGTTCGATGTCTTGGAGCTTGCTTTTTAACTCACGACCGAGCTGCAACTGTTCTGCAGTTGGCCGTTTTGTGGCTGAGTTTTTAATAGCCTGAGTATTTTCGTTAATATGTTTACGCAGGTCTTCAACTTGGCCAATTAATTTTCGACGTTCCTCATCTTTAAAAAGCACTTCATCAACAATTGAGGAGTTTAACTGCTTATTGGAAATAGCTGTTTTGAGAGTAGCCGCGTTGGCGCGGATGTAGGTTATATCAAGCATGGCAAGATTATATACCAGCTCAGGTGCATTAAAGGGTGTTGAAGAGCTCAATCGCTTCACTGACAAACTCAACTGTCAGTGGCAGTGTATCAAGCATGGCAATCTCGTCTAAACCAAACCACTGCATGTCTGCAGTTTCTGGATCACTGCTCCAGTTGGGAAGTTCCGGATGAACCTTGATCAGATAAGTGATCAGCGTGGCGTGTGTACTGTGTTCTTCTTCAAGTTGTCTAGCAGTCCAGACAGACGTTTTCACGATCGGATGTGGAGACAAGATTTCTACACTCAGCTGGGTTTCTTCTTGAAACTCGCGAGCCAGCGTCTGTTCTGGAGTTTCGCCGAACTCGACTCCACCACCAATCACTTGCCATTTGTGATGAACAGCGGGAACTTGAGGCGCGTGACGTTGTGAAAGTAAGACTTTGCCATCCGCGCGAACGGGAACACCAAGCACTACTGTAATGAATTTGGCTGAGCTCATGGTGAAAATACCTGGATCAAAAATGCGATATGATCTTCAAGTGGTTTGCCAATCAACTCTGCACCCTGGGAGATATCTTCACGACTAACGTTAGCCGCAAATGCTTTATCCTTCAGCTTTTTTTTGACAGAGTTGACTTCCATACCCACAAAGCCAGTCGGTCTCATTAGGGAATAGGCGTGCATCAATCCAGATAACTCGTCAATGGCAAATAAATATCGTTCAATCAAGGTTGCTGGATGCTTGCCAGTGCGTTCTGGAGCATGAGCCAAGATGGCGTCTTTGAGTCCGGTGGGATAAGCAGTGAGCCATTCAGCAACAGCTTTGTTGGGATGTTCACTCGGAAACTCTTCCCAGTCAAGGTCATGGAGTAAGCCAGCTTGATACCAAAGTTCTTTTTCGTCCTCTTTGTCTTCTCTCTCGGCTGCTGCTTCCATGGCTTGGGCCACCATCTCACAGTGATGGCGAAGCGCTTCATTTTTAACATGAGCTTCCAGAAAGGCTTGAGCTTCAGCTCGGGGCGGCAGAGTAGACTTATAGTCTGGGTTAACGAGATTTATAGCTTCTTGGGGCGGAGAAACCCGCTGGACTTCTGCTAAAGGTCGTGTCCGTTCCAGTTCAATTGTTTCTTGCAAATTCTTTTCAATTTCTTGTGATAAATCACGACGCATGGTCGGAAATAGGATCACGTCACGAATTGAACTCTGGCCAGTCATGATCATCACCATCCGATCGATACCAAGTCCAAGTCCACCGGTGGGTGGCATACCGTACTCCATCGAAGTTAAGAAATCTCCATCGAGCGGATGAGCTTCTTCATCTCCACTTTCAGCGGCCTTAACTTGCTCTTCAAAAAACTGGCGCTGTAACTTGGGATCATTTAACTCCGTGTAAGCATTGCCAACTTCCCAGCCCAGTACATAGGGCTCAAAACGTTCAATGAGGTGAGAATCGTCGCGATGCAGCTTACACAAGGCAGTTGTCTCTTTGGGAAAGTCAGTAATGAAGGTTGGTTGAATCAAGTAGGGCTCAACAGCTTCAAACAAGGTAGCAATGGCAATCCCACGAATGTAGCCAGCACCAACTCCAGATGTGGTCGGATCTTGTTCATATTCAAGGTGATGTTTTTTAATTTCAGCTATCAGTTCTTCGTCAGTAAGCTGGTCAACATCAACGTGCAGATACTCTGTAATTGCTGCCTTCATTGTTAAGCGCCGCCATGGTGCTTTCAGCTCGATTTCTTGCTCTCCCCACTTAATTTTGGTGCTGCCGATCACTTCTTTAGCAATCGTTTCGTAGAGCTCTTCGACCAAGCGCATCATGTCTTGATAGTCCCAATACGTGGCATAGCATTCCATCATCGTAAACTCTGGATTGTGAGTCCGGTCAATGCCTTCATTACGAAAGTTGTGGTCAATCTCATAGACGCGTTCCATCCCACCAATAATCAATCTTTTCAAATACAGTTCATCAGAAATCTTGAGATAAAGCTCCATGCCGAGCGCCTTGTGAGTGGTTTTAAAAGGTCGAGCATTGGCACCACCGTAGAGTGGTTGAAGTGACGGGGTTTCAACTTCTAAGAAGTTGTATCTATCGAGCACTTTGCGCAAGGTTGAGATGATTTGACTGCGTTGACGAAAGACTCGTTGGACGTCTTCATTCATGATTAAGTCGAGATAACGCTTCCGATAACGTTCCTCAACATCTTTTAAGCCAGACCAAGTGTCTGGTAAAGGTAACATTGCTTTGGAAAGAATGCGGTAGTGTTTGGCTTGAACAGTTCGTTCGCCGGCTTTGGTAGTGAAGGTGATTCCAGTCACTTCAATAAAGTCACCTACATCGAAATGACTGAGGTTAGCAAATTCTTTCTCTGCAAAATCATCCGCTTTAAAGGCAACCTGAATTTTGCCAGCTGCATCATGCACGTCAGCAAACTGAATCTTCCCGTGCCCACGCCAAGAGCGGATTCGGCCGGCAATGCTGACTTCTAGACCATCTTTTTCCAGTGCAGCTGCAGAAGTGTGAGTCCGAGTCGTTGTCTGAGGGTAAGGGTTAATTCCTTGTTCTTTCCAAGCATTCAGCTTGTCCTCTCGTGACTGTAGCATATCGTCAAGTCTGGACATAGTTACTCGATCTCGACAATTTCGTAACTGGCTTCGCCACCAGGTGTCTCAACTTTGATGACGTCACCTTTTTTTTTGCTCACCAGGGCTTTACCAACTGGAGAGGCGCTAGAAATTTTGTTCGCTTTTGGATCGGCCTCAAACTCGCCAGTAATGTGCAGCGTTTGTTCTTTAGTTGATTTGCCATGTTTAACGCTGACTACGATCGTTGAGCCAATCCCAACTGTAGTCTTTTTTTTGGAGGTTGGGACGATCACTGAGTTAAGCAAAATCCCTTGGAGTTCAGCAATGCGCGTCTCGGTCAGTTCTTGGTCTTCCTTAGCACTATGATACTCAGCATTTTCACTCAAATCACCATAGCCGCGGGCAGTTTCTACCCGCAAAATAACTGCGGGAAGCTTGACTTCTTGCAGCTCAGCAAGCTCACGAACAATCTCATCATGACCATCTTGCGTCAATTGTGCTTTAACAACAGGTTTTGTCGACATAGTATTCCTTTGATTTCATATATGAAAATGTGCCTTTTGTTCGGCACATTCTTCGTATGCTACAGCCTTGTCCATTTTTTTTCAACAAAAGATCTCTTGAGGAATAAAAAGAGATGTATCAAGAAAGTGTAACTTAGATCAGGGCAGCACGTTTGGTCTTCTGAGCAACTTTAATCTCAAGTAAAGCCAACCGAAGTGAAGCTTCAGCCATCATCAGTTCATGTTGATCTTGGCTTTGAACCATAGTCTCATGGGCTGCGCGAACGGCGGCTTCAGCTTTTTCCAGACTAATTTCACGAGCATCAACGGCAGTGTCTACTAAGACGGTGATTTGATTGTCTGGACCAACGTCCAAAAAACCTTTGGAGATGACGAAACATACTTCTTCACCTGCTTTTTTATAGCTCAGTTCACCAGTTTGGAGTCTTGAAAACAAAGGAATGTGGCCTGGTAAGACCGTGATTTCACCTTCAACAGTTGGTGCCGTCAACTGATCTGCTTGAGCAGTATCAAGCAGTTTTTCCTGACTAATAACCGTAATGTTCAGAATCGATTTCATAGATTAAATTGTTTTAGCTTTTGCAACTGCGTCTTCAATCGTGCCTACCAAGTAAAATGCTTGCTCTGGTAACTGGTCATGTTTTCCTTCCAAGATTTCACTAAAGCCGCGAATTGTCTCGGCAGTGGTCACATAAGCACCTTTGATACTAGTGAACTGTTCGGCAACGAAAAATGGTTGTGACAAGAATTTCTGTACGCGCCGAGCTCGAGCTACCACCAGCTTATCTTCATCACTTAACTCATCGATTCCTAAGATCGCGATAATGTCTTGCAGCTCTTTGTAGCGTTGCAAAACAGCTTGTACTCCACGAGCAACCTGGTAATGTTTTTCGCCAACGATATCAGGTTGAAGAATTTTTGAACCAGAAACAAGTGGGTCAACAGCTGGATAAATGCCTTGCTCTGACAGTCGACGCTCTAAAGAAATCGTTGCATCTAAGTGAGCAAATGTAGTCGCAGGGGCAGGGTCTGTGTAGTCGTCTGCTGGTACGAAAACGGCTTGGATCGAAGTAATTGAACCATTCTTGGTTGAGGTAATTCGCTCTTGCAAAGCTGCCATCTCAGTAGCCAGGTTTGGCTGATAACCTACTGCAGACGGAATCCGTCCTAACAGTGCTGATACTTCTGATCCAGCCTGTGAAAACCGGAAGATATTATCAATAAAAAGCAGTACATCTTCATGGCGGTCATCGCGGAAATACTCAGCCATAGTCAGCGCAGTTAAAGCAACCCGAAGCCGGTTGCCTGGAGGTTCATTCATCTGACCAAAGCACATCACAGTACTACTAATAACCCCAGAATCCTTCATCTCATGATAGAGGTCATTTCCTTCACGGGTACGCTCTCCTACACCAGCAAAGACGGAGTGACCCTCGTGCTCTTCAGCGATATTGCGAATTAACTCTTGGATAATAACAGTTTTGCCAACACCAGCTCCACCAAATGCGCCGACTTTTCCACCTTTCATAAATGGAGCAATTAAATCAATCACTTTAATCCCAGTTTCCAAAATTTCCGCTCTAGTACTGACATCTTTGAGTGGTGGAGTCGGTTTATGAATTGGGGCAGTTCGGGTAACTTTAATCGGTTCACCTTCATCAATAATCTCGCCAACGACGTTGAAAATGCGGCCCAACGTTTCTTCACCAATTGGAACTGAAATCGGAGCGCCAGTGTCAACGACTGCCGTGCCGCGGGAAAGCCCATCAGTAGATCCTAGAGCAATGGTACGGACAATCCCATTTTCTAGCTGTTGCTCAACTTCAAATACAAGGCGTGTCCTATCTTCGCGTTCAAGGTGAAGCGCGGTATAAATTGCAGGAACGCTATCTTTAAACTCGACGTCAACGACCGGTCCAATAATGCGAGTAATGTTGCCAATATTTTGTTTCTGCATAGCTTCCTTTTTACTGTGTAACAGTCATGGTTGCGGTTGTAATATCTAACAGTTCGTTTGTAATACTTGCCTGACGTGATTTATTGAAGAGCAGCTTCAACTCGTTGACTAAAGCTTTTGCATTATCGCTAGCATTCTTCATCGCGACCATTCGGGCACTGTGCTCACTGGCTTTTGCTTCAAGGAGTGTTTGATACAAACTACTTTCCAAGTAGTATGGTAACAGCTCATTCAGGATTTCTTGGGGATTTGGTTCAAATGTATATTCAAAGTGAAGCTCAGGCACGACAACACCCTTCTCTTCACCAAGTCCTTCTGTAGAAAGAGGCAGCAGTGGCGTTAACTTTACTTTTTGGGTCAGTGTATTAATAAAGTCCATATGCAGCAGCTGCACAGATCGATAGTGAAGGTTTAAAAAGCCGTCGGTTAATAACTTTGCTAAAGGCAGAATTTCATTGACTGAAACACGTTCAGGAAGACTAGTAAACTGAGCAGTAATCAGCAAACCAGTATGTTTAGCAAACGTAACTGCTTTTTTCCCGATTGCAATCACCTCACTGTTCGGATGTTGTTTCATCCATTGGTTCGTACTTTTAAAGAGATTGGTGTTCAGTCCACCACACAGTCCCCGATCAGTTGAAAAAATGACCATCACGTCTTTTCCCTCGAGATGTGTAGTAAGCAGCGGATGGAGCGAAGAGTCGGTAACTTGAGCAACTTTCCGAAGTGAGTGTCGAATAGCTCGAGTGTATGGACGGGCGGATTTAGCCTGTTGTTGGGCGTGGCGCATTTTACTAGCAGAAACCATCTCCATGGCTTTGGTAGTTTTAGAGATATTTGCTGCAGTATTGATGCGTCGCTTAAGTTGCCGGGTGTTGGCCATTACGCCTCCAGCATCCACTCTGCATGTCTTCGGTTGAAGCTATCAATTGCTGACTTTAATGCAGCAATAGTGTCATCAGTCATTTTTTGCTCTTTTTGAATACTGGCCAGAATTTCTGGCAACTGATCGTGAAGGTAGACGAGGTACTCTTTTTCCCAGGCTGTGATAAATTTTTCTTGGATAGGATCAAGATAACCATTGACTGCGGCAAAGATAACTACGACCTGTTCTTCAACGTTGAGTGGAGTGTCCCAACCTTGTTTGAGAATAGCATTGACACGAACTCCGCGGTCGAGCTGAGCTTTAGTTTTTTCATCAAGGTCAGAACTAAATTGAGCAAATGCTTGCAGCTCGCGGAACTGCGCTAAGTCGAGCTTCATCGTGCCGGCGACTTGTTTCATCGCTTTAATTTGAGCAGCAGAACCGACACGGGAGACTGATAAACCAACGTTAATAGCTGGTCGCATTCCAGAGTTGAACAAGTCAGTTTCCAAGTAAATTTGACCATCTGTGATCGAGATAACGTTGGTTGGCACGAAGGCAGAAACGTCATTACCCTGAGTCTCGATAATCGGTAGGGCAGTGATTGAACCACCGCCGTAATTTTTGTTCAAACGCGCAGCACGTTCAAGCAAACGTGAGTGAAGGTAAAAAACGTCACCAGGATATGCTTCGCGACCTGACGGTCGACGGAGTAAAAGTGAGATCTCACGATAGGCTTGGGCGTGTTTAGTTAAGTCATCATAAACAATCAAAACATCGCGACCTTTGTCCAAAAAGTACTCTGCAATAGCAACTCCAGCATAAGGCGCTAAAAACTGAAGAGAAGCAGGGTCAGATGCAGACGCAGTTACGATGGCGGTGTACGACATAGCGCCGCGTTCTTCAAGAATCTGTTTTGTTTGGGCTAAGGTAGATTGTTTCTGACCAATCCCTACATAAATACAGATAACATTTTGATCACCTTGATGAAGAATAGTGCCAATTGCAATTGCCGACTTGCCCGTACTGCGGTCACCAATAATGAGTTCACGTTGTCCTCTACCAATTGGAATCATGGCATCAATTGCCTTGATCCCGGTTTGAAGTGGAACAGAAACAGACTGGCGACTCATGACTCCTGGAGCAATCCGCTCAAGCAACATCATTTTTCCACTACTTATTGGAGTGCGACCATCCAAAACTTTGCCAGTGGGATCAACAACTCGGCCGATGATGTCATCAGCCACATTGATAGAAAGGATTCGACCAGTGCTTTTGATGACACTGCCTGGTTTAAGATGAGCGGCCCGACCTAAAGCAACGATCCCAACTTTATTCTTTTCCAAGTTAAGAGTAAGACCCAGCTCTCCCTCACCAAGATCAACCAGCTCACCCATTCTAATATTGTCTAGACCTTGAGACTGAATAATTCCGTCGCCAAAAGTAATGACGTTTCCGACTTCTGTTTCTGAGATTCCCACCGGGACGGTAGACATTAGGTGGGTAATATTAAATGATGGCGCAGTTTTTTTCATGATGTTTACTCGATAATGGCTGTAACAATCTGTTGTTTTACAGTTGCAATTCTCGTGCGATACGAGTTATCAATCTGATGAGATCCAATTGTGACAATGACTCCACCTAAAATACTTGGATCGATGATTGTCTCAAACGCCGATTTCCCATACTTTTTCTCAATTGTGGTAGTGAGTTTTTTCAGTTGTTCGGCGGTTAACTTTACCGCAGTTGTAATCGTAACTTTTGACATAGGTGACCTAAATTTTAGCAATCACTGCAGCAATGTCCTCATCAAGTTTTTTAGTAATAATATTTTCATCAATTGCTTGACCAAGTACTTTTTCAGTCATAACCGCAATCTGTCCAACGAATGATTGACGCAGATCTTTAACTGTTGCTTTATAGTCCTCTGCAAGCTGTTTCCGCTCTCGCTCAATTTTGGTTTCAGCAGTTTTCTCAGCTTGAGCAATAATTTCTTGCTCAACACGTTTTGCGTCTCGTCTTGCCTCTTCGACGATAGCTTGCGCATCATTTTCAGCTTGTTGAACGACTTGCTTGCGTGTCTGATCGAGGTTCTTTTTTTCTAAAATTGCCTCATCAGCAGCGGTCTGTGCTTCTTCAATACGATTACTTCGCTCTTCGAGCATTTTCTTAACAGGTTTAAAAAGTAAAAACGTCAATACACCTGCAACAACACCAAAGTTAATAATTTGAAATAAGATTTGTGGAAGCTGAATGTCCATATCTTTTTTTTGTCAGAATAGATCTCTGACACCTTTCTTCTTTTGTTAAACAAACTTCAGAATTAAGGCAACAACTAAAGCGTAAATAGCGACAGCTTCAGCAAACGCGATACCTAAAATCATGTTTGTTTGAATTTTGCTGGCAGCTTCAGGGTTGCGACCAATAGCCTCTAATCCCTTGGCAGCCATCATCCCAATAGCCAATCCAGGTCCGATAGTACCTACTCCCATTACAAATGCGACGGCAAATTCTTTGCCCATATATCCTCCTAATTAATGCTCATCATGACCAGTTGCAGCCATGTTGAAAAGTACTACTGATAACATTGCAAACACCAACGCTTGAATAAAACCAACAAAGATTTCTAGTCCGTAGAATAACATAGGCGCGACTAAAGATACAATTGAACCGACAACTGCTAATAAAACTTCTCCAGCAAAAACATTTCCAAAAAGTCGGAAGGCAAATGAAATGATCTTTGAAATTTCAGATATTAATTCGAGAATGCCAATGAAAAAGTTGAGAGGACTTGAAACATTGATATATTTTTTAATGTACCCAAGCTTGAGGTACTTGAAGCCGTAGTACTGAACAGCAATTACCGAGATTATTCCTAAAGCAATAGTCATGTTCAAATCTGCTGTTCCAGCACGGAAATACGGAACAAATACTTGGTGTTTGGAGTTTTCTTTGGAAGTGATTAACTCAGGAGTTACTCCGGCAGCATGTGCTATCTGGATAGGATTTGGGACAGTTACTGTCGGTGGAGTTTGAACTTCGAGGTGTTGAAAACCGATCGTCCCCACTCCTGGAATCAAGCCCAACCAGTTGTTCATTAAAATAAAAATAAAGAAGGTAGCGATCAAGGGGAAAAAGGTCTCAGTCTTCTGTTTGTTACTCGTGACCGACTCTACTAAAGAGTTCAAACTTTCAACAATCCATTCAGCAACATTTTGAAGTCCAGTAGGTCTTTTTGTATTTTTAAGTGAGAGTCTTGCTAAAACTGCACATAAAATAATTAATCCACTGACAGCAACACTAGTTAACATCGAGTTGCTCACATTTAAAGTTCCGAGAGAAAAAACTTTTTCAGCGGAGATTGAAATGTGTGGACTGACGAAGGTCATATATTCTCTACAAGCTAGTGAATGTAAAACAAATTATAACTGTTCTTTTCAGTTGAACAAGGGGCTATTTTCATTTGACAATATGGGTAGTAATCAATTTTTTATTTTCCTCAAGAAACTACTGAGGAATTATTGAGCATTAATCACAAATACTACGTCGTAAGCACTTTTAGGGTCCTCTATATTTTTCTTTTCGGTCCCGAAGCTGACTGAAGTGCCAGAGTCTTTTTGAAACTGAGCAACGAGAGCAGAGTCTTCCTTTTCAAGTAAAATAAAGTTGCCTTTATCGTACTTTCCTTTAGCATTACCAGTATCAAGAGTTTTGTAGCCAGCTTGTTGCAAAGTGGCTTTCATTTTCCCTGCCATGCCACTTACACCAGTGGCATTTACGATCAGAACTTTCGTTTTGGTCTTTGTACTTATTAATGGTGAAGCTGCTGGAGCTGGAGAAGTTGAGGCGATGGGAGCAACAGATGCTTGAGCAATGCTAGAAGCTTTCGGTGAAGGTGTTAAGACTTGATTCACTGGAGCATTCCGCTCAGCTGCTTTCAAAAGTCCAAATCCGATACCCACTCCGATAGCGACAGTGACCAGAAGTGCCGCTACGGTAATGCCGATCATTTTGAAGAGAGAGTGAGTTGAGTTGCGATTTTTAATGACTGGACGTGGTCTTGGTTCATTTGCCATAGTCGGAACTGATGGAGCAACACTTGTCGGTTCTTCATTCTCTTCTGTCTGAGCAGCATCATTTAACCAGTCATTTTCTTGATCTGTTTGAGAAGCCGGAGAGGAAGTTAATTCTTCTGGGCGCGACACAAACTGAGTATTGGTAGAAGCAAGTGGAGCATCGAATGGTGATGGAACCAGCTCGTCTAATTCTGTTGGTTCTTCTTCAACTCTCATACTCATTGTCGTTGTCACTACTTCTGAGGTTAAAGTAGCAAGTGGAGCCACTGGCGCGACTGGAGCGGAAAGCGGTGTCGAAGTAATCGGCAATGCTGGAGCAGCTACCGGAACCGTATCTTCAGCTAGTGATTCTTCCAAAACAAAAGGCTTGGGTATCGGAAGTGGAGCTTCAAGAACAGTTTCGGCGGGAGCAATTTTTTCGGCTTTGTCTTCTTTAGTAGGCAGATCAGCTTCTAAAATAAACTTTGGAACCAAGTAATCTTCAATATCAAGAGTTTTGGCGGCTGCTTCAATAGCGGTTTTAACATGAGCTGGTAACCCTTCAACACCACTTTCTTCTTCAGCAAGTTGTTGGACTGGAATTTTTTGTTTAATTATGCTTTTTAATCTGGTTTCAATCTCAAGGCTGGTTAACAGATAAAGTGTCTGCAAGTTTGGTTCAGCTCCTTGAAGCGTCCGCACGGAGTCAACCATATCCGCAATATTATCAGTTGAGAAAAAGACAGATTGGTCAACACCAATGTAGTGTTGGGCCATGTAAATGTGCTTACCAAGCTCAACAGCAGTAAGTGATGGCTCGAGCGAGACAATAGATTTTAAAGTCCAACTTAACGGGCAGATCGCCTCAATAACAATCTGGCGTTCAGTCGCGATCGGGAAAATTGGGCTGAGAATGCTTTTTTCTAAACCAGAAAGCTGAACTTTAGTTTTCTTTTGGTGTTGAGTCAGGATAAATGTTTCAAGTTGGTGGGTAGCTTTTGATAAACCCAAACTTGGCAGTAACTTGTCAAGTAAGTACGCTCTTACGCCTTCTTCACTGGTTTCAGCCACATCAATAATCGTGTTAGTAAACAAAAAGTCTGGCAGGATGAGAGAGTATGTGTCTGGCTCAAGTTTGTTAAATAACTTGATCAGATTTTCAGTAATAACATCTTCATCTTCCATAAACTGGCCATTGATCTGACGGAAGCTATGAATCGAGAAGTTGTGAGGTTTTTTATTGGGGAGAAGTTCAGCTACAAAACAGACTTCGGGTAGGAGATAAATAAGTTTGCGCGAATTTAACATGTAATCAGTATAATGCATTTCGTTCACTGGGCAACAGATGGAAAGATATGAAACTGTTACTTATGTGAAGGACTCAATACTGTTATTCAACATGTACATGAGAATTATTGCTATTGCGATGCTTGAAGCTGGGTTTGACCCGATGAACTCTCTCAAAGAGTGAGCCGTACAGCAAAAAATTTTAAAAACAAAAGTGAGTCCGCTGGGACTCGAACCCAGGACGCACAGCTTAAAAGGCTGTCGCTCTAACCAGCTGAGCTACGGACCCTCAAATCAGAGGAAAATTATATCAGCAGCGGTTTCGCATGACTATACTCAAAGTATGATTGCTGAAAAATGAAGTTGAGTAACGTGTAGTACACTAACGGCTATGCCAGAACTTCCGGAAGTTGAGACAGTCCGCCGCCAGCTAGAAAAAGTGATTGTTGGTAAAAAACTTGAAAATATTCAAGTATTTAAACAGAAAAGTTGGAGTGGCGAAATAAAGCAAGTGCTTCATCATGAAGTTGTTGCGGTTGAACGTCGCTCAAAGATATTGCGAATTCGCTTGGAAGATCAGCTGAATGTGTTGATTCATCTTAAGATGTCGGGCCAGCTTATTTATGTAGATGGCAAGTTTCGGACTGGCGGCGGTCATCCTAGTCAAGACTGGGTTCAAGCCTTGCCAAGCAGTCACACCAGAGTTGCTATAACTTTCGATGATGAGACAAAGTTGTTTTTTAACGACCAGCGGATTTTTGGTTGGATTAAAGTTACTACGGATGAAGAAGCTGAAATGAGTTTTGCTGATTTAGCTCCAGACGTGATTGATCTGAGCATTACAGTTGAGTCATTAGTTGAAAAATCACACCGCCGGAACATTCCAGTCAAACAATTCATTATGGATAACCAGGTAGTGGCGGGTGTGGGTAATATTTATGCGTGTGACGCCCTAAACTTGGCTAAAATTTCTCCGCTTCGTGTAGCATCTGGTCTTTCAGAACTGGAAATGGACCGTTTATTAAAAAGTATGCGCCAAGTGATTCAGTTGGGAATTGAGCTTGGCGGAGCCACGTCTGATGGCAAATATGTCAACGTCGCGGGCTTGGCTGGGAAGTATCAAACCAAAATGCGCGTTTACTCAAAAAAAGATCAACCTTGTCCAAACTGCGGCACTAAAATTGTAAAAATGACCTTGGCTGGACGCGGGACTTACTATTGCCCAAACTGCCAAGTGTAGTGTCAGAGATAGAAATTTTTTAGCCACGCTGATGCCTTGCGAAATGATCCAGAGAGTAATAGTTTCCTTCCGTAGAGATTAGTCTATTATGGATATATAAGTTGTCTATTTTAGTCGAGTAAAATTTAAAATGAGTGAGCAGCGCCCTCGTGTTTTCATGGTCGGATGGGAATACCCGCCACATAATAGTGGAGGTTTAGGTGTAGCCTGTGAAGGTCTTACTCAAGCGCTTTCAGAAGCAAACGGTCAAATTTTCTTTACACTTCCCTATCACCTTTCCGGTGATTTGAGTCACATGCACGTGCTGACGTGCCAAACTTCTATTGATGGTGACCAGGACCTTACTGATCACCCACCATTTCTGTTATATACTCCGTTTATCTCTCAGCCGATCGAGTTCACAAAAAACACGACAGAACTTTCGATTCTTCCTCAGTCCCAGATCGAACAACAAGTCAATTCCTACGCTGATCAGGTTGCCAACACTGGTCACCGCTTACGCCGTAAGTATGACTTAATTCATGCCCATGACTGGATGTCATTTCCGGCAGCAATGAAGCTCCAGGAAAAAACCAGTAAACCATTTATTGCTCATGTCCACTCGACCGAGTTTGACCGGATCCCCAACGGTCGTGGCAGTCAGTACATTGCTGATACTGAGTACTTAGGGATGAAGCAAGCCAACAGAGTTATCGCCGTGAGTTATTTCACTAAACGAATTTTAGTCGAAAAATATAATGTCGATCCCAATAAAATTGACGTTGTTCATAATGGAGTGACTCCAGCCTCAAAGCTGGGAGCTGATCAGCTGCAGTTTGCTCCTCAACGGCCAATGGTTGTGTTCATGGGAAGACTTACTGCTCAAAAAGGTGCTGAGTACTTTCTGCAACTAGCCCGAGCCGTCGTCGACAACATTCCCAATGCCCTTTTTATTATTGCTGGTCATGGTGACCAGTATCATTCTTTACTCTTTCAAAGTGCCTATGATCAACTTTCGGCTTCAGTGCTCTTCACTGGTTTCTTGCGTGATAGACAACGAGAAGCTTTGCTGAGCCGAGCTGATGTTTTTGTGATGCCCTCACTTTCTGAGCCATTTGGGCTGGTAGCGCTTGAAGCTGCTCAACGTCAAACTCCAGTTATCGTCTCGCAAACATCTGGAGTTAAAGAAGTGCTGAGTCATGCGTTACAGGCAGACTTTTGGGATATTAAACAGATGTCAAAGTACATTACGGAGCTCATCAACGATCAAGACTTCCGACACACAGTAGTTGAAGGTCAAAATCAAGATCTGAATCAAGCAACTTGGCAAGATGCCGCAACTAAAGTCTCTACCATTTATCGAAATTTGCTCACCAAAACACGATAAGGAAAAGCCATGGCGCAGCTGTGTGTATACTTCCAGCTTCATCAGCCTTACCGCTTGCGGCCATTTTCTATTTTTGATTTGAGTCAAGAACAAGATTACTTTGTGCAGTCTGATCAGTCGCATCTTCATGATAGTGATGAGAATGCAACTATTTTCCGGAAAGTAGCCGAGAAATCATATTTACCAATGTTGAGCTTATTACTCGAGCTAGTAGCACGTCATCCTCAATTTCACTTTGCCTTGTCTTGCTCAGGTGTGTTCTTGGAGCAAGCACAAGCGTATCAGCCTGAGGTCATTAGGCTGATTCAACAGCTGGTTGAGTCAGATCAAGTGGAGCTGTTAGCAGAAACCTACTATCACTCGTTAGCCAGTCTCTACTCCTCAACTGAGTTTGCTCGTCAGGTGACTTTACACAGTCAACTTTTAGCAGAGTTATTTGACTACACGCCGACGGTGTTCCGAAATACGGAGCTGATTTACTCAAATGCAATTGCCCGAGCAGTACTCAAGCTGGGTTTCTCAGGCATGTTGACCGAAGCAGTTGATCGCTATCTGGGAAAGCGAGAGCGGACACAGCTGTTCCGTTCTGACACAGAGCCGGCACTTCCCTTGCTACTGAAACACTCCCAGCTTTCAGATGATATTGCATTTCGTTTTTCAAACAAAGACTGGGCTGAGTATCCACTGACTTCAAAAAAATATGTTCATTGGCTTAACACCTATCGTGAAGATGAGTATCTCAATTTATTCATGGACTTCGAAACATTTGGTGAGCATCAATGGAAAGATACTGGAATTTTTTCTTTCTTTACAGAGATGATTGCTGACAGTTTGCAGGCAGAGCACTCGTATGTACTTCCCTCAACAGTGTTAGAGCCTTGGTCTACTCAACCTCAACAGCTTCTGAAACTACCAGCTTATGATGTGCCTGAGCCAATTTCTTGGGCGGACGTTGATCGGGATCTAACTGCTTGGCGTGGAAACTCACTCCAGTTTGATGCGTTACGTCTCATCTATAGTTTGGAGCAAGACGTACTCCGTGCTCATGATCAGGCATTACTTGAAGATTGGCGTAAACTCCAGACCAGTGATCATTTTTACTACATGTGTGTTAAGTGGTCTGCGGACGGCGACGTCCACAAATACTTCAGTCCGTACGACTCACCATTTGAGGCATATAACCGTTTTACGACCGTCATCACAGATTTTCAGGATCGACTCAGCGCAGTGCTCTTAGCAGATACATCTCAACAGGAAAGGCTAATATGCCCAGATCGTTAGTCTTAGGAAACGGTGAGTTCTCCGTTTGTCTTGATGAGTATGGATTTGTCCGCGATATGTACTATCCCTATGTTGGGCTGGAAAATCATGTCTTAGGGAAAAAACACCGGATTGGAGTGATGGTTGAGACACAATTTTCGTGGCTTGATGATGGAAATTGGGAGATTACGCTGGGCTACAAACCTGAAAGTATGGTCGGACAGTTGGTCTGCAAAAATCAGAAACTCGAGCTTAGTTTAGTAATGGAAGACGCGGTCTACAACGAGAGTAACGTTTTTCTCAGACAACTTGACGTCTACAATCATGCCAATAGAGCAAGAGAAGTTAAAGTATTTTTTGGCCAAGAGTTTCGGATTAGTGAAAATAAGCAACGCAATACCGGTTTTTACGATCCAACCCATGCTACGGTAGTTCACTACAAAGGCTGTCGAGTGTTTGTAGTTGATGGTCGGACTGTTGATGGTCGCGGCATCGATGATTATACGATTGGAATGTTTGAGTATGAAGGGAAAGAAGGTTCTTTTCGAGATGCCGAAGATGGAACATTGTCTCGCAATGCTGTTGAGCATGGCTCGGTTGACTCAGTGGTACGCTTCACTTTAAAGTGCGAGCCTAAACTCAAAAGTCAGCTTTTCTACTGGATCTGTGCAGGGAAATCTCTTGATGAAGCATTTTCTTTAAACGATATGGTGCTGAGCAAGCAGCCAGAAAACATGCTCCATTCTACTGAGCAGTTTTGGAATGCTTGGATCAACAAACTGCCTCGAGACTTGCGATTTTTGACTCCAGATCAAAAGAAGCTGTTCGATACCTCTTTATTTATTCTGCGTTCCCATACTGACAATCGCGGCGGCATTGTGGCTTCGTTGGACTCAACAATTATGGAGTATGGCAAAGATGACTATGCCTATATGTGGCCCAGAGATGCCTCATTTATCGCGATGATTCTCGATCGTGCTGGATACGATGAGGTGACGAAACCGTTCTTTACTTTTTGCCAACACGTTCTCCATCCAGATGGATATCTCCATCACCGTTATCGTTCGGACGAAAGTTTAGGCTCAACTTGGCACTCGACGACTTCTCAAAAAGAATGGTTGAAAGATAAAATCCTCCAACTGCCGATTCAAGAGGATGAGTCAGCTTCAGTCTTGTTTGCCTTGTGGAAACACTACCAGCGGACCAAAGATATTGAGTATATTGAGGCAGCCTACAAGCCATTTATTGAAAAAATTGCCAATTTTTTAGTCGCCTTCCGCGATCAAGAAACGCACTTGCCACTCCGTTCCTATGATCTTTGGGAAGAGAAGATTGGAATCACCACCTATACCTGCTCTTCAGTCTATGGTGCTCTGCATGCTGCTGCCAACTTTTCTGAACTGTTAGGCAAACGCAATCACATGCGCCGTTATCGCGACGCCGCGCAAGAAATTCAAGAAGCGATGAAAAAATACTTGTTTAATGATCGGCTTCAGAGTTTCATTCGAGTTGGTTACTTAAACAATGGCCGTGTTGAGCAAGAAGAGATTGTCGACGCCAGCTCGTTATTTGGACTGTGGTACTTTGACGTTCTTGACGAAGAAGATCCGCATTTTCAAGCAACTGAACATGCCGTAGACACGTTGCTGGTAAACTCTAACACACCAGTGGGTGGAGTGATCAGATATCAAAACGACCAGTACTTTAAATCAACTGAGCCCTCTAATCCATGGATAATTACGACACTCTGGCAAGCTCAACGGATGCTCAGTAAACGAGTGGTGACTGACGACATATTGGCTCAAGTCAGAGACTATCTGCAATGGGTAACTCAGTACCAGACGATCTCTGGAGTTTTGGCTGAGCAGTTACATCCGTATACTGGTGACCCATTGTCGGCTACTCCACTTGTCTGGAGTCATGCGGTATACGTCGAAACTGTTTTGATGTACATTGAGAGGGTAAAAGAGTTGGAGCTTCATGACTGAGTACTTGATTGGAATTGATGGAGGTGGAACCAAAACAGACGGCCTGTGTGCGGATACGTCCGGACATGTATTGACCCGCGCCACAACTGGTCCCACCAGTTTGACTGCCACAACGTTGGGCATGGCCAGCATGAACTTGGTTGAGACATTTCGCCAACTAACAGTTGAGCTAACAGGTGAGCTGTACTTTCCAAAAGTAGTGATCGGTGTGGCTGGCCTAGATACGCCAGAAGAAACCCAACGTGCAGAAGATGTTTTTCGTGACGTGGTCTCGAGCTATCGGATCGGAACATTGAAAATTGTAAATGATATTCAGCTGGTACTCGCCACTGCTACAAAAGCTGATCACACGATTGCCTTAATTGCTGGGACTGGCTCGCAATGTTATGGCAGAACAGCTGATGGTCAAGCCGTGCGCACCAGTGGAATGGATTTTCTGCTAGCTGATCAAGGTTCTGGATATGAAGTAGGTCGAAAAGTGCTGCGCGCTGCAACATCAAGCTATGATGGTCGAATTCCTAAAAGTGTCTTAGAGCCAATGGTGCTTAAGCACTTTGAGGCAGATGACATCAATGATTTAAAATCTAAAGTCTACTTTCCAATTTTAAATAAAGCCCAAGTTGCTGAGTTAGCCAAAGTCTGTGTCGATGCCTACAATCAAGGTGATGTGGTAGCCAAACAAATTATGAGCGAAGTCATTGAAGATTTAAGCATCATGGCAGATACAGTGATCAGAAGACTTCACCTCCAAAAAGAATCAACAGAACTGATCTGCTCTGGAAGCATTGCGCGGTTACCATTTATTTTTGAAGCCGTAACTCAACGATTAATGGCCGTGTATCCAATGCTTCATATTACTATGCTTGAGCAAGAACCAGCGTATGGGGCAGTCCAACTGGCGTTGAAAGAGTTCCAGGGAGGCGGATGATTTTTCAATTCTGGCAAAAACATGCGAATAAAAATCTGATCAAGCAGTCGCTTTTTCAAGCATTTTTGTTCTTGTCTGTATTCTTTCTGTTCTTTTCGTCCTTAGGTTTTTATGTCTACTACTCGATGTTGTGGGCAGTGATGATTTACCTGGCAATCGCAGTCTTATATCGAATGTTGAACTTACCGTTCTTTATTTTCCCCAGTATCTCCGGCCCAGTCTATTTACCCAGCAGTCACCAAAATGTTGAGAGAATGATTGAGCTGGCGCAGGTAAAAAAAGGTGAGCGAGCAATTGATATTGGTGCTGGTGATGGTCGGTTGGTGATTGCTTTGGCGAAAGCTGGCGCAGATGCGCTGGGTGTTGAGTTGAATCCAAGTATGGTGGAGGTGGCTGAAGCAAGCATCGCAGCTTCTGGAGTGCAACACGCTAGAGTTGAATGGCAAGATTTTTGGAACGTCGATTTTTCTAAGTATGATGTGGTGACGTTGTATGGTTTTCCTTCTACACTAAAAGATCTAGAAAAGAAGCTTCAACTTGAGCTAAAGCCAGGCGCGCGGATTGTGGCGAATCACTACCCGCTTCCAACTTGGCCAGAGGAGCACAAAAAAGGCGATGTTTACCTGTACGTGCAGAAGAAGGTTTAATTTTTGCTCTGTTATAGATGTAGATATGTACACATCTACAACCTATAGCTTGAGATGTATTTGACTCATCCTTGATTACATAATGGATGCTCATCCTATAATTTACTCAAAATGATATAATTCGATCTGTTGACTCTCTCTTGAGAGAGCTTCTCGTGGAGGTCACGCAAGTGATTACCGCAATCTACTCCGCGTCACCTTCGCCCTTTAACAACACTGATTCCCTACCTTGGCTTCACCCTCCAGATAATCTCTTTGTCTTGAGCGCGAAGTCGGGGTAGTTAAAAGGAGAAAAAAGCCCATGGGCTCCCAGACTCACCAGAAAGGTAATACCACCCCTTGCGGAGTGTTCCAGGCTCTAGCTATGCTAGAGATCGCCGTTCTGATTTTTGGTGCCATCGCTGCTTTTGCGGCATGGTATCGGATGCCTCCCAGCCAGTCCGCGCCTCAGGTCGCTTGGACCGGGGAAATTAATGGAGTAAAGGTGGTTGCCCCTGGGGGGGCGATCTTCATCGAACATACCGACCTTCTATACGATGGTCGGAGTCAAGGGTGGGGCATTACTAGTGCCCACCAGGATATTCCTACCAGCGTGCGGCCAGCAGAGTCTTTTGAGACCTGCTGGGCGAATGAAACCTATATCTCGGTCTATCAAGGGCAGGAAAGCCTCTGTTATGACTATGTGCCATTACCAGCAATTTCTCTGCTGGCAACACTACCGTTCAAGTTGGACGGCGCCACGGCTTTGGCCGCGATGGGGCGTCCTGCAAACGTCCTTTTCATTGAATCAACTGCTCGTCGCGCCCCTGGCGACGGACAGTTCTTCAGCGATGGTACAGCAGTGTTTTACATGATCTGGGTGGCAGGTGACTGCACACCCAGAATCGTAGATGGACGTGGCGGCTACTGGCAAATGCCGGTAGCGCCAGCGTGGCAAGCGTTGTGGGCAGTAGATGGTAACCAACATGGTCCCGGCTACCTCATCCACCTCCCTCAGGGGTGGCAGACAAGCTGGGAAAAACCCTTTTCGGAAGCCACGCCATGGCGCCTCTGCGCCACGGCGCAGTTCGGGGGCCAGTAATGGTCTCCGGCTTCTCCTAAAATCAGTGTTGTGAGCCCCTCGTTTATCTTAAAAATGAACGAGGGGCGAACTTCTGAAGAAAGTATTTTGAAAGGTATAGTTTCTTGAGAAGTTCGTTATTTTTTTACCACCCCAGCTCAGAGTATTTTTGGCCCGCTAAAGCAGTTTCCAGTGCAACCCGAATGTATGGAACTGTGTTTACAGGCAGTTCATTTCGTTTCACCCATTTTATCTCATCACATTTTTCAGGTTCGCCGATTTGCGGCCTTCCCTTCCAAGTTGTGCAGAAGAAAAAAAAGTCGATTGAGTCTCGATCAGCATGACGATGCATCACCTGCGCAAAGACAAGGTCTTTGGCATTAATCTTAATTCCCAACTCCTCTTTTGCTTCGCGGCTCATGGCCTGAGTGGCTGTTTCCCCTTCCTCAATGTGACCGGCGGCCACTGAAAATTGGCCATTATTTTACTTAAATGCCTGTTCAGCGACCGGCTCAATTTTGGCCACCCATTGACGATACTCTGCGGCTGAAGGATGTAAGCCGTCAGGATTAACCAGCAGCGAATCTTTGGCCATACCTTGCGAGAGCTCAAAAATATCAACGACGCTCATGCCCTGAGCACTGGCTTCTGCTTGGAGAATAGAGTTAAATGCTTTAATACCAGCGGAAGCGTCTCGGCCGCCAGTATAATCTTTACCAGAAGGTGTAATTCCAAAATCAGGAATCGTAATCACGATAATTTTCTTGGCTGGAATGCGTTGTTGAATCTTGTTCAGAATCAGTTTGATATTCGATCGAAATGTTTCTTCGCTGACACCTTGAACCCAATCATTTACGCCAATCTGGAGTGTCACAGCTTGAGCTTGCGCAGCATTAAGAACGGGCAGTTCATTCTCAATTAAATCTTGTGTGGTCCAACCAGTCCGGGCCGGATTGGCCACAAGTTGAATTGGCAGTTGGTGCTGGTTGAGCAGGTCAACCAACTGATTTGGCCAGTTCTGATGAGGTGATAAACCTTCGCCAATAGTATACGAATCACCCAAGGCAACGTACCGAAGTGAACTGGGATTAATCACAGCATTCAGCAGTTTCTCCTGATCGACTTCGGGCGGATGCGGTTGTAAAAATGTCCAGGCCGTGTAAAGAATCGTACTGATAAGTGAGATGCCGGTAAAGATAATCATGATTCGTTTCATACCTCTAGCCTAGCGTAGCGAAACAGTTATAGCAAATCTCCGCCCATGACTCGCCACTCATCGACATTGAGCACATCTACTTTTTTAGCAGGTAATGCGGAGTGTGGTTTGACAGTTAGGAAGAACTGCTGCTGGGTCAAACGTGGCCACCAACCGTCTTTGAGCACCTTCTTCCAAAATGCATTTTCAATCACCATCATCGAAACCAGCCGGTAAGACTGGGCAACGTAGTCTTTAATAGTGCTGATGACTTGCTGCATCACCTTTGGATCTTCAAGTTTTTTATTCCAGACCAATTTAAAGATATTGACCGAGCTTTTGTTCTGTTTGAGAATCACTTGCGTAACAATATTTTTGCCATCTAACATATCAAGAATGGTGTAAGAAGCCTCTGGTTTATGAATATATCGCCAGTCCAAATGTTGAGGTGTTTGATCAAGAAAAAACACTTCAGGTAGCTGCTGATTGAGCTCAACAAAATGATCTGAAACGCGCCACGTTAAGGTGGTTGATGTTCTCCATCCTACCCATGAGTAGAACGTTCGAAACTGACCAATGACTGAGTAGCCGTAATTTCTGGAGTTCCGATCAACCCGAACACCTGCGGCATTTGAAAATCCAAATGACAGCTTAAACTTTTCCGTGTCAACGTCTGTATACACATGGTGTGAGAGTTCTCTCATTAATCCTTGGCCACGATAGGCTGGAAGGGTAGCCATATCCAGACAGATTGCAGCTTTGAGCAGCTGTCCGTTGTGTTGAATGTGATACGCGCGATTTGAGTAAAATGAAACCAGTTTTTTCGATCAAGCGTGCGAATAGCTTTTCCTGGGAAAAGTACTCGTCCCAGTTGCGGGTGTTGGACTTCTTCGAGTGCGCCTGAGGTTTGAAACCAAGGGTTAGCTGCTATATCTGCCATGTCAGCAATTCGACTACATGGAAGGTTCTGTGCTTGAAGCTCTTGGACTAGGGTAGTGGTATCAACTGACTTGAATATCTGCTCCAGTCGTTCAATCAGGGCTGGTAAGTGCTGCAAACGGTCAGTATTAAATGACTGACGGCCCGATTTTCATGGGTTGCTGTGGACTGCCAGAGAGTGACATTAATCCAGATTCTGCTTGGCCGATGACGTCAAAATACTTTCGATTACTTTCTTGATCTACTCCAGTTAAAGAGGCATAGATGAGTCGAGGATTTTTTTGGCACAGTGTTTTCGCCTCAATTCCCAACCTTTTTTTGACATGAGGTGTCATATTTTCGACAAAGACATCAGCCGTTTGAATCAAATCAAACAAACGTTGCCGGTCGTTCTCATACTTCAAGTTGAGTTCAAGCTTGGATTTATGAAAGTTCAGCATCTCATAGTACCCACTGATCCCATTGTGCAGCGGTGGAAAACTTTTAGCAGGATCAGGGAAAGTATCAAACTCGATTTTTATAACTGTAGCACCGTAGTCGGCAAGTGTCTTGGTCGCAAATGGTCCGCCAAAGACTTTGGTGAAATCAATGACCGTGATTCCAGAGAAAAACTGCTGAGAAAACATATCAGCAGTATTACTGAAATTGGTTTAAATTCAATGGAGAGTTGTCCAGAACCAGTAACTCCATATTTACATTATTGACCAAGTCCAATTAACTTAACAGCTTCAAAAATCCCCCAGAGTGCTAAACCAATAAATGCAATACTTCCGAGAAATGAAATAATCGGATTTTTGACCAATCTTATAGTTGTGGTTGGAGACAAGAACAATGCGATGTTGAGCATCATGTGACCAAGAAATACTCCGGTCGCGAATCCAAAGACATTCACCACGTTGAACAGTGGAATATATCCAGCGAAGTCATCTAAACCTAAGATAAATGGAATCGTAAAGGCTAAAACAAACAGCGCCCAAATGCCCTTTTTTGAGCCTTCTTTAATATCAGTTTTCGGAATTACTTTGTTCAAAACAGGCGCAACAAGGCCATTCCAGCTGGATAAAACTTTTTCCAGCACAACCTCAACTCCCCAAAATGAAATTTTGTACTTTCCTGTTTCATCTTTAACGTGCTCAAGTCCCTCTTCTGCCATCCGGAGTAATACCAATGCCGCGATCACGATCATCAGTGCCATCACCACTTTGACTTCACGGAAGACATCCCAAAATAATAAGATTGCAAGAGTGCCAGCGATGTTGCCGAGCGCAGTCCCAATCTCGATCATGATCCGATTTTTCCAGCCAGGATACTTGGTCATTAATCGACCAATAAAGATGGCAAAGTCAATCGAGGTTTTGAGATAAATGGTGAGGCCGACTAGAATGTCAGCAATGTTGAGCTGGGTCGAAATCTTTTGACGACTCAGCCCAAGATGGTTCAAGATGAGAAGCTCAAGGAAAAGAGCTGCTATTCCGCCAATACATACAGTTGCCGTACATACGAGCGGTATGACTTGATTCGGATAAATCGGTTCACGTGCCATAACTGGAAAGTATACTTCACTCGTAGCAGCCAAAAGTATTACTCAGTGACATCGTCTGAAGTTTGTTCGACGTTGACCTCATCAGCAGTCTCTTCAGCATCTTTTTTGGCTTTTTTAAATTCTTTGGCCAGTTCTTTATCAGTATCTCGAGCTTTTGTTGGCTTGTTGGCTGAAAGTGCTTTAAGAATCTTGTCTAATTTTTCGTTGATCATGTCCAATTTCTGAGCAGTTTCACTGGAGTCACTCGCAGGTGAAAAGCTGCGGCGTTCTTGTGGGCGAGCTTCACTGAAGTTATTTCGTGATGAACCTCTAGAGTTATCTCGGGAATCGTCATTGCCGTGCTTCTCAAAACAGTCACTACAGTAAACTGGTCGATCGCCGGTTGGCATAAAAGGGACTCGGCAAGTATTGCCACAGTCGGCGCACACTGCCTCATGCATCGTTCTTCGGTCACTACCGCCTCTTGATGGTCCACCAAATCCGCGGCCACCAGAGTTTCTACTGCCAGAATTTCTATCACTAAAGCTGCGATCTCCGCCGCCTCTTGACTCACCATAACTACTGTTTCGATTAAAGTTACCCATAATGCTCTTTACACTTTGATATGTGAGAAGTATACCAAATATCTCCTGGAAAAGTTGGGCAGATCAGCGGAAAGTGAGCTGTAAAGTCATTGATGAGTTGGCCGGTGCGGCTAATTAGAAAAATTTTACTATTATATTTTTGTGATTTGTGTCCAAGCTGATGCCGAGTTCTTTGTGAGCTGTGGCTAAAATAGTAGCTTCCTTCTAAAGTAGTGTGACCCCAGCGGGATTCGAACCCGCGATCTTTTGGATGAAAACCAAATATCCTAGCCGCTAGACGATGGGGCCATTCTTTGGGAGTTATTTTGGAAAAGGTGAGACTCCCCAACCATTAACATCCACTCACCAGAGTCTTATTTTATCATTGCCCAGCTGACATTTGGGAAGTGGCTCAAATGTCCTGGCGAAATAGCAACAATATCAAGCCGAAACAGCGTTTGTTTTTTCCAAGATTCTTTCAGAAAACGTCGAGCTGACTGTAACAGGGCTCTCAACTTTCTGCGATCAACGGCCAAACTCGGATCTCCAGCATATGAGGATGACCTGGTTTTGACTTCCACAAAGACGAGTTCTTTCAGATCAGGATCCCACATTATCAGATCAAGTTCCCCTCGGCCAAGTCGAACGTTTTGAGCAATAAGTTGATAACCTTGAGATTGAAGATACGCTGCCGCAACCTGCTCGCCAGCTTGACCAAGTTTAGACCTTGGCGGGAGCGGTTGAAATTGGGAGTTCTTTTTCTTTAACTTTGGTAGCTGCTTTGCCGATACGAGCACGCAGGTAATATAGCTTACTGCGCCGGACATCTCCCTTACGTTTCACCTCAATCTTTTCGATTGAAGGTAACATAACCGGGAAAATCTTCTCCACACCAATCCCAGCGGTGGCAATTTTGCGTACTACGAATGATTTGCCAGACTCTTTGCCACGAATTGCGATAATCAAACCCTCAAAAATTTGAGTGCGAGTCTTTTTTTCTTCGACAACACGTTGATGAACCCGGACGGTATCACCAACTGAAACTATTTGATCGTTATAAGTGAAGTGTAGAGCCATAGTAATCCCATGAACAGAAATAGAATTCTACTTGATTGTAGTAAAGAATTCAACCTCTGCTTCTGGAAAGCCGATATCCAGAAGTTGCGCACGAATCATGTCTGGTTGATCACCGCGTGCTGACCAGGTTTCTCTCAAGAGATGAATCGTTTCCCGTACTTCATGAGGGAAGATGACCCACGCTTCTGAGCTGCGAGCACTATAGTCGACTTTGAACTTTGACCATGGTTTGCTGACTAAGGCCGCGGTCGTGATCTCTTTAACGCCATAGTACTTGACGTACTCAACTGCAAACTGCATCGTCTCACCTTTGTCGACAATATCATCAAAAATCAGTACCCGTTCATCTTGAATACTGGTAGGAAGAGATTGAGTCACAACTGGAGTCTTGGCAGTGGTGTTGATGCCTGTATAAAACTCGATTTGAATAGAGCTGAGGCCTTTCACATCAAGATAGTCAACTAAAGAGCGAGAAAAAGTTAAACCACCTTTAGCCAAAGCAATGATCCGATCAAACTTTCGGCCATCCTCGAGTATTTTTTTTGCCAAGCTAAACATCTCGGCACCCAACATCTCCCAAGAGTGATACTCATACTGCTGTTTGTGGATAGTGATGCTATTCATAGTAAGTGTTTCCCAGCTGCGTCTAAAAACTCCACAAAAATCGGGTGTGGGCTGAGTGGCCGCGACTTGTATTCCGGATGTGCTTGGGTAGCAAGGAAAAAGGGATGTGTCTCTTCGGGGAGCTCGATCATTTCTACAAAAAAGTCATCAGGGGAAACGCCACTGATCACAAAACCATTCTCTTCCATAATCATCCGATACGCATTATTGAATTCATAACGATGACGATGACGTTCAGAAATGATGTGTTTCGCCTGGTCTTTGAACGCATGGTGCTTCTGATAAATGTTATATGCTAAGCTGCCCTCTTTTAAAACACAGTCATAAGCTCCCAGTCGCATACTCGCACCTTCACCTTTAATGCGTTGATAGAGTGGATCAAAAGGAATCGAGTGGATAATCGGGTCCGGAGACAGTGGCGCGACTTCTTCAGTGTGAGCTTGTGACAGGCCGAGCACATTTCGGGCGAACTCAATTGCTGCCAGCTGCATTCCATAGCAGAGACCAAGATAAGGTACTCGTTGAGTTCGAGCATACTTGATCGCCTCGATCTTTCCTTCTACCCCACGAGTGCCCCAGCCAATTGGAACGATGATTGCATCTACGGAGTGCAGCTTCTCAACGGCTGCTTCTTTGCCGTGCTCTAGCTCTTCGGCGTTGATAAAGACGATCTCAGCTTGTGTCTTGGTGTACCAGGAAGCATGTTTCAAGGCCTCGAGTAATGAAGCGTATGAGTCTTGTAACTCATACTCACCAGTGGCGATGTACTTGGCAATAATGCCGACTTTGACTTTTGAGGTAAACTCATCATTAATTCGTTGGACCAAGGTTTTCCAAGGAGTAATCTCAATCGGTTTAACCTCTAAGTTCAATTTTTTTAACACGTGGGCGTCAAAATCCTGCTCATGAAAAGTAAGTGGCAGCTGATAGATAGAAGGCAGATCAGGGTTCGAAATAACGTCTTCTTGATTCAAGTTACAGTAGAAGGCAACTTTTTCTTTCCGTTTGTCATCAATAGTACTAGCAGCTCGGCCGACAATAAAATCAGGTTGAATTCCCATCGAGTTAAGCAGTTTAACTGATAATTGGGTTGGTTTTGATTTGAGTTCGTGGATGTGTTCTGGAGTTGGAAAGTAAGTAACGTGCACGTGGATCACATCATGAGGCTGGCGTAATTTCATGATCCGGTAAGCTTCATAGTACACTACATTCTGGTACTCACCAGCTGTGCCGCCGAGTTCAACTAGAATAATATCAAAGCCCTCAGCAGTTTGTTTAATCCGGCGAATTGCCTCTTCTGGCACATAGGGAATAGCATCAACAGTCGCCCCATTAAACGAAAGATTTTTGGTATCGTTGATGACTTTTAAGTAAATCTGACCCATCGTGGTGAAGTTTTTTTCGCCAACATTTACCCCAAGAAACCGTTCATACGTTCCCAGATCAAGGTCGGCTTCTAACCCATCCTCGCACAAGAAAACATCACCATGCTCGATAGGGTTAATGTTGCCAGAATCAAGGTTAAGGTAATTTTCGCACTTAATGTTGGTGACTGAGTAGCCACGAGATTTTAAAAGCAGGCCAAGTGAGGCAGCGGTGACGCCTTTGCCGAGTCCAGAAAGGACGCCGCCGGAGACAAAGATAAATTTTGGCGAAATAATTGAAGAACCATGATGTGGGATCATGGAAAATTATTGTACGGCAGCGGAAATGATTGTCAAACCCCTGGTCACTGAACAGCTAAATAATTGTTAATCTGTGCTTTCAACTGCTCGCTCCATTGAACTCCATATGGCAAAAGCATCCGCTTGGGTTCTCCGCCATTGGGAATGATGACTACAACTCGATCTTTTCCAGGTGTCGCTTTGAGCAGCTTGCCCACATCGTGCAATACCGTGGGGTTTGTTTTTCGCGGAATGTAGACTTCATACTGTTTCTCTGAGCTGGCGAGTGAAACAAAATTTTCTTCTGGGATAGTGACTTTCTCGACCATTAACTGTGGAGAATCATCACGATTGTCAACTTTTGCTTTAAGGAGCACCACCATATCCTGGTGAAGCTTGCCTTCGTACTCAGCATACATTTTGGGGAAAAGTACAAAATCAATACTGCCACTGCGATCGTCAAGTGTGCCAAACGCCATCTTGGCACCAGTTTTCTTGGTAACGGTTTCACGGAACTTGCTGATCACTCCACCGAAGCTAAACACCTGATCTTGATGGATACTTAACTCAATCTCTGAGATCTCCTTCGAGGCCCGTTCCATGACATAGTCGAGTGCTTGGGCCAGTGGGTGATCGGTCAAGTAAATTCCAAACAGTTCTTTTTCAAATGACAACAACTCAGCTTGTGGATACTCAGCCAGTTTTGGGAAGGTATCTTGGACAGTACGACTTGATTCACTTACCTGGCTAAAAAGTCCATCTTGGCCAAGAACGTCAGAGTGATATTGAGTAACTTTGGCACGAATGTCTTCCAGCTGCTCGAGCATACTTGAGCGCGTGGCAAACTGATCAAATGCCCCCACTTTGATGAGTGACTCAAGCACTTTTTTATTGACTCTCCGCCCGTCAGTGGCCAGTAAAAAATGGCTAAATGACTGGAATTGTTCGGCAATATCTCGACTAGTAACGATGTTCTCCAACGCCGCAGAACCGACATTTTTAATTGCATTAAATCCAAATCGAATTGCCAGGCCGCCTTTTGAGCTCTCGTCTTTTTCTAACGTAAAGTCGATATGTGATAAGTTAATGTTGGGTGGCAAGATCTTCAATCCCATTTTCTTGCTGGACTCAATCGCGACCGCCACTTTTTCATCACGATTTGCCGAGTGAGAGCCGGACTCAACACTCATCAGCGCCGTCATGTACTCTGCGGTAAAATTAGCTTTCAAGTACGCCGTTTGATAAGCAATCATCGCATAACTGGCCGCGTGCGCTTTGTTAAAACCGTAGTTGGCAAACGCTTCAATAAAGCCCCAGACCTTTTCCGCAACTTGACGAGTGTATCCTTTTTCAATCGACTGTTCGATAAAACGTTTCTTGTTTTCATCTAACAAACTTTTCTTTTTCTTGCCAATTGCCCGACGCAAAATATCAGCCTCACTAAGCGTATATCCAGCCATGATGTGAGCGATCTGCAAAATTTGCTCTTGGTAGACCATTACCCCATATGTTTCTTGAAGGACTGTTTTAAGTGTCTCGTGTGGATAAACGACACCTTCTGGATTATGTTTTCCCTCAATAAAAGTAGGAATCAGGTCCATTGGACCAGGGCGGTATAACGCCACCATAGCTGTAATATCTGAAAATTGATTAGGTTGCAAATTGCGCGCGACTCGGCGCATTCCCCCAGACTCAAGTTGAAAGACGCCGGTTGTTTCACCGCTTGAAAGCAGTTCATAAGTTTTTTTATCATCAAGTGGTAAGTTTGAGATATCGAGCTCAACGTGTTTGTACTCTTTGATCAAGTTGACAGCAGTTTGAATGATCGATAAGTTGCGTAGGCCAAGAAAATCAAACTTTAACAGACCGATCGCATCGTCAGAAACATTACAGTCGAGTACGTACATGTCATATTGAGTAACAATTTTTCCACTCGTATTATCTTTTTGAATTGGGGTGTACTCGTAAAGTGGCTGATCAGCAATAACCACCGCAGCGGCATGTACCGAAGTGTGACGAATCACGCCTTCTACTTTTTGGGCTAAATCGAGCAGCTCTTTAAACTTCGGTTGTTTGTAGTACTCGCCGAGCTCTGGTACTAACTCGATAGCCTGTTTTAAGCTAGTTTTGTGACCAGGGACATTAGGAATGAGTTTAGCAATTTTATCTGGCTCCTCATACGGCATTCCTAGCACTCGTCCAATATCGCGAACTGCCACCCGGGCTTCCATTCGACCAAAAGTGATGACTTGAGCAACGCGGTCTTCACCATATTTTTTGGCAACATACTGGAGCACTTCATCACGCCGATCGTCAGCAAAGTCCATATCGATATCAGGCGGAGTTGGACGTTGGGGGTTCAAAAAGCGCTCAAATGGTAAGCCGTGCAACAGCGGATTCATAGTGGTAATGCCCAGCACAAAAGCTACCAGTGATCCGGCGGCTGAACCACGGCCTGGGCCGACGCCAATGCCAGTGTCTCTAGCCCAGTTGACAAAATCCTGAGTAATTAAAAAGTAGGTTGGGTAACCTTTTTGAATAATAATATCCATTTCATATTCCAACCGATCTCTAACTTCTTGAGTAGGTTCGGGCCATTTTTTGTACATCCCTTCACTGGAGAGTTTTCTGAAGTAGCTGGCGTCTGTTTCACCCGCTGGCAAAGCAAAGATTGGAAAGTGCAGCTTACCAGTTTCAATCTTTACTGTGCACTGCTCGGCAATCTTGACAGTATTCTCGATAGCTTCTGGATAGTCATGGAACAACTCAATCATTTCTTCGGCAGAGCGCAGATAGAAATCTGGCGAAGCCATCATACTCATCCGTTTTTCATCACTGATGAGTTTTCGAGTCTGGACACACAGTAAGGCGTCTTGGGCAGTAGCATCGTCAGGGTTAATGTAGTGAACATCATTGGTAGCGACGAGTGGCAGGTCGAGCTTACGGGCAATCTCGACTTGTTTTTTGGTCAGCTCTTTCAATTCTTTGATCGTAGGATGAGCTTGGAGCTCCACATAAAATCGACCGGGGAATTTTTCTTTGAAAAGCTGAAATTTTTGAATGGCTTCTGCCTCTTTGCCCTCAAGCAGTAATGAGTTAAACATGCTCGACATGCAGCCACTGGTACAGATAATGCCTTCGCTATATTTAAATAAAGATTCTTCATCAATCCGAGGTTTGTAGGAAAAACCTTCGAGATTTGCGATTGAGATCAGTTGCATTAAGTTTTTGTACCCAACCTCGTTTTGCGCCAATAATAAAATATGGAACTGATCACTACCCATCTTGGTTTGTTTATCTAACCGAGAGTTTTTGGCCATGTATGCCTCGACACCGATGATCGGTTTGAGACCACTTTTTTTGCAGATGTTGTGAAAGCTGACCGCGCCGAACATCCCGCCGTGATCAGTAATTGCCAGAGCTGGAAAATTAAGCTCGGTGGCGCGTTTGACCAGTGGAATAATTTTAGCCAAACCATCAAGCATCGAGTACTCGGTATGGACATGAAGGTGAACAAACTGTTGGGACATCATGGCTGATTGTAGCAAAAAACAGATTACTTTGGGTGCAAAAGGAGATACTTTGGATGAGCTCGATGGTTTCCGGTGGACAGATGCCGAAGTGGCCATCGATGCTCAAACGACGCTTGCTGATCATGGCCTAATGATTCAGGCAGCCCTCAACTTTATTACGTCTTCGGCTGAGACTGCAACGCCGCTAGACACTCAGCTGTAAAATTTTCTTGTGATTGTGAATTTTTCAAATCAAGTTGATGCATTGGCTCAAGTGGCGCGAGTGTGTAAAACATCCTAATTGCTTCCTTAATTGACTCAATACTGACACCTTGTTGGCCGAGTTGGATGATCCGTTCTTTAAGTCTTGGCAGCACCGTTTCTTTTGGCTCGATTGAAAAAGTGTCAAATACTAGCTCGTTTACAATAAATCGTTCCTTTGCCGCAGCTCTATTCTCTTTAGGAATATATAAAAGAATTGACTCTAGTGGAATTTTTTTTTGCTGAAGCCCATCTAAAATCTCGATCCACGCTAATGGCTCTTCTTTATTACTATAGGTTGATCGTAAAACGTCTAAAAATTTAATGATGATAGATCTATTTGAATCAAGTATTCTAGCAGCTTTTTCTTGAAGATCTTGCATACTTTTTGTAAATTCTGTTGCTCTTTCACTTGAGTTACCACCTTCTCTTTCAACTGGCATATAACTCCTTCTGAGTGTTCGCTCATTTATTTTTTATGATTATACAACTGTAACTGTATTTCGATCATAGCTCTTACTTGTTGAGGATTTACTTTTTTACCCAATTTTTTCTGCGTCTGTCCCATTAAAAACCCAAAAACCTGGGTTTTTCCAGCCATATACTGCTCAACCAGAGCCGGGTTTTCTGCTAATACAATCTGGACAACTTCACTGATCTGCGCATCACTTACGTCATCGGTCTGGGAAAGCTGTACTACCGCCGCAAGGACAGTGCTTGGTGCATCACCGATCTGAACTGCAATTTTTTTATTGACCAGCGCATTCGCCACTGTTGCTGGAAGAACATGCTGAGTTTTTGCCAAGGCAAAGATGTGCTCTACCCACTCGGCAGTCTCTTTTTCTTCAGTTAAAACTTCAGCATACTTTGGCTCAATATCATACGCTGTCCGCCAGCGAGCTTTGAGTTGGGCGGGTAGTTCAGGCAGCTCAGAGTCAATTTTATTGATGTCTTCTTCAGTAAAGTGGAGTGGTGGTAAGTCTGGGTCTGGAAAGTAGCGATAGTCCTCAGCATCTTCTTTGACCCGTTGTGAAAATGTTTCACCTTTGGCATCGTTCCAGCCACGCGTCTCTTGAATTGGAGTCTGTCCAGTGTCCAGCTCATGAGCCTGCCGTTCCATTTCATAGGCAACTGCTTTCTCCATGAAGCGAAAGGAGTTGATGTTTTTTAACTCTGTTTTATAGCTTGGTAGCTCTGTTTGACCAGCTGAGCGCAGCGAAACATTTGCTTCTAAACGCATTCCACCTTGCTCCATATCGCAGTCAGCAATATCTAAGAAACGTAAAATTTGACGCAAACTTTTGCAGTAGGCTTTGGCATGTACTGGAGAGATAATATCTGGCTCAGTCACCACCTCAACCAATGGCACGCTACTCCGATTAAAGTCAATCAAGCTGACTTGCTTTCCGTTTACTGTCTTATGTTGAAGTTTGGCAGTATCTTCTTCCAAATGAATCCGACGAATGCGGACAGTCCCGTACTCAGTTTCTAGGTTGCCGTCATAACAAAGTGGCTGGTCGTACTGACTGATCTGATAACCTTTTGGCAAATCTGGATAAAAGTAATTTTTGCGATCAAAGTGTGAGAAGAGATGAATTTTACAGTTAAGGGCTAGCCCAAGCTTAATTGTCCACTCAATTGCTTTTTTATTGGCCACTGGCAGACCACCAGGCATGCCTAGGCACACTGGACAGGTATAGATGTTTGGCTGAGCTGCGTGAAACGGATCATTTTTACAGCCACAGAACATCTTTGATGCTGTTTTCAGCTCGGCGTGAACTTCCATGCCACAGACTAATTGATATGCTGTCATACTCTCTTTCGATTTCTCCAGGCGTTCCAGGGAGTATGTTTTTCAAACGCATCAGCCACACTAATCGCCCGCGACTCATGCCACATCGGAGTCATAATATTCATGCCAAGGTAAAGATTGGTAGTAGAGTCGTGATAACACGGGACATTGATACCTGGTAAACCAGTAATAGAGCTGGGTTCAATTAACATATCTTCAAGCTCGCCAAACATCGCGCTCGCTTCGCTCGCGCCAATCTTTTTTGCAAATCCCGGCGATGTCAGCGAAACCAACACGTCATAGGTCCGAAATAATCGTTTGTAGTCCTCGATAAAAAGTGTTCTGACTTTTTGCGCTAAGAGATAGTACTGGTCAGCATAGCCCTTGCTCAGCGTATAGGTACCGAGCATAATCCGGCGCTTTGCTTCAGTGCCAAAAAATGAGCGGTCATTGCCATAACGGATGCCATCATATCGAGCTAAATTACTACTGACTTCCGAACGCTGGACAACAGTGTAGACACCCACTGCTTGATGAGGATCCATTGCTTGGGCGTACTCAACATGAGCACCCAACTCTTCGAATACTTTTAACTGTGGCTCAAATAATCCTTTAAGTGTTGCCAATCCTTCAATATCCATGTAGATCACACCAATTTTCAATCCTTTAATAGATGCGCCAACTGCGGCAGTGTAGTCATCAATTGGAGTTGGTGAGCTCGTGGCGTCGTATGGATCATTGCCAGCGATGTGGTTTAAAAGTAAGGCGGCGTCTTCGACTGTTTTGGTTATCGGGCCAGGACAGTCAGTAGATGAGGCCATCGAGACCACACCATAGCGACTTACCCGACCATAGGTTGGTTTCAATCCCACTGTGCCACACCAAGCAGATGGTTGACGAATTGAGCCAGCAGTTTCTGACCCAAGCGCAGCGATACACAAGTCAGCGGCAACTGCGGCAGCGCTGCCACCTGATGAGCCACCAGGTAAGTGCTCAGGATTGCGAGGGTTGAGGGTACGACCATACTGGGAAGTTTCTGTTGATGAACCATGTGCCCAAGCATCCAAGTTGGTTTTGCCTATGATTACTCCACCAGCTTTTTTTAATCGTTTGGTAACGGTCGAGTCAAACTGGGGAATAAAGTTGTCGAGCACGGTTGAAGACGCAGTAGTTCGTAAATTCTGGGTGCAGAAGTTATCTTTGACCGCAATCGGAACACCCAAGAATGGCGTATTTGCTTGTTGCTCGGCGTCATTCTCCATCTGCTCGTTGAGTGTCACGTACACATTTAAGTCAGCATGTACTTTCAGACTAGCGCGCAGATCAGCATAAAGCTCTGCTATCGAAAGTTCTTTATTCTTCAGCTTCTGGAGTGTGTCGGTGAGAGTAAGTGAGTTAAGCATCTTAGTCTTGAGCGATCACTTGGGGAACGACAAAAAAGCCATCATGAGTTTCTTTGGCGTTTGCGAGTGCTTGTTTCTGGCTGAACATTCTTGCTTCGTCAATCACATCTTCACGAAGTACATTTTCTAAACCAGTGACCTGATAAGTTGGTTGAACGTTTGAGACGTTGATCGCTTGCATCTGTTCAATGACGACGAGAGTTTCTTGAAAAGCAGCTTCGAGGGATTTTTCTTCTACGGCAGTGATCGGAATATTGGCCAACTGGGCAATGTGTTTGACAGACAGAAAATTTTTCACTTCTGCAGTGTATCAAACTTTTGGCGAATGAGAAGTTTTATTCTAAAAAAATATTGAGTTGTTAAATACTTTTGAGTGCGGTAATCCGATCGACAACTGGCGGGTGGGTATCAAACATCTTGGCAAACATGCCTACGCCGCCACTCAAATTTTTGAGTGGGTTTGCGATGTACAAGTGAGCAGTAGCTTTGTTGGCAGCTTCTAAAGGCTCAGTGTCAGCAGTAATTTTAGTTAAGGCATTAATCAGACCTTCAGGATTGCGGGTCATTTCTACGCCGGAGGCATCTGCCAAGAACTCACGACGACGAGAGATGGCCAGTTGAATAAGTTGGGCGATAATTGGAGACAGTAGCGCCAGTACAATTCCAACTATAAACAAAATTGCGCCAAGTTGACCGGAGTTTTCATTATTACTTCGACGTCGCCCACCCCAAGCGGTCATCCGCAACATCCAGTCAGAAAGGAGCGCCACACTTCCGACCAACACGCTCACGATTGACATTAATCGGATGTCATAGTTTTTGACATGAGACAGCTCATGAGCAATAACGCCTTCAAGTTCTGAGCGATTGAGTTTTGCTAATATTCCAGTAGTTGCGCAGATGGCGGCGTGATCCGGGTCTCGACCGGTGGAAAAAGCATTCATGGCTGTGTCATCGATAACATACAGCTTGGGTGTCTTCATCTGCTGACCAATACACAAATTTTCGGTGACTGTATAAAAATCAAAAAATTCTTGTCGAGTTACTGGTCGGGCGCCGGAGATAGTTAAGACAATTTTATCTGACCACCAGTACGATCCAAAAGCCATGACAGTCGATAGCACAACTGCCACTACTGTAAAGTCAGGTCCAAAGCCAAAAGCCAGACTCATCAGATACACGACACCGACAATGAACGCGATAAAGGCAATCACGATAAATAAAGACTTGTGCTGATTTGAAGCAACTAAATCGTAATGTGTCATGTCAGAGCTTTGCCAAAGATTATTGTAAGTTTACTTTGACGTCTTGAGTTTCAGCTTCACTCACTTCGACGTGCGAGCCGGTCATTGGTGTAGCTAAACCAGCTTCTTCCTTAAAGCCGAATGCATTTGCAATTAGGTTACTTGGGAAAGTAAGTAACTTCTGGTTGTATGACTGAGCCAAATCGATTAATGAACGACGAGCGTACATAAGTTTGTCAGCAGTGTCACTGAGTTCTTGCATGAAGTTAGTAACAGTTGTGTCAGCTTTGATCTCAGGGTTATCCTCAACTGCAATTCGAATTTGAGGGATAACTGCTTGTAAGTTAGAGATAGCTTTATCAATATCTTGGGAACTGCCTGATGCCACTGCTGTTTGAGCAGAAGTACGAGCGGCAGTTAACATCTGGAAAATACCCTTTTCGTGGGACATGTAACCTTTAACGGCGGCTTCCAAATTTGGGATTAAAGATGCTTGGCGTTTCAGTTGGTTGCCAATCTCTTGAACACTCGCTTTAATCTGAGTTTTCAATGTTTGCAGACCGTTGTAGATACCAATGATATAAAAGGCAATCACTGCCAAAATGATAAGGGCGATAATAATTATCATAAGTTCCTTTACTTTAGAGTCTATTGTAGCAGAATTTCAAGAAGTGTAACGCAATTGTGACATACTATCGAGCTTGGCAAACAACTCCGCGTCTCGTATAATCCAACTTCTGATTTGTATTGGCCCCTTGGTCTATCGGCTATGATACCTCCCTGTCACGGAGGTGAGACCAGTTCGACTCTGGTAGGGGTCGCACAAGATAAAATTTACTTCTTGAGTGATGGTAAGTGTTAAAAATTCACGTTTTGCTTGTTCTCTGCTCTGAAATCCGCTATCTTTACGCAGAGTGTTTAAAGATATAATGCCTCTAAGTTCTTCTTTTCGAACGTCACTAGCTGTCCAGCTCGTCGCCGGGCTAGTCATTCTACTGGTTATTGCTGTCGGCGGAGTAGCTAGATACTCGATCATATCCTTGCAGAATCACACTCAGGACTTGAGACAAAAACTGACTGAAAGTACCGCACGTACCACAGCACTTGAATTAAAGTTAAAAGAAACTCAAAAATTGTTGGCTGAGACAGCCGCGCAGCTGTTGTCTTTACAAAATCAAGACCAGATCAAAATTAATCAGGAGCTGATCAGTGAACTTAAACACATTCATGATGGCTATAAAGAGACGGTAGCTGGCTACGATGAGTTGATCAAGCTGCGCAATGACACAACTAAGACTCAAGCTCTGGATGCTGACTTTGCTTCAGTCTTGAATTTTCTTTCTGATCAAAATTACGCCTCAGCAGCCGCAAAGTTGGCAAGCTTGGAAAAAAGTATCCAGAAAACTCGCGAAGACCTGATTGTCACCCCAGCTACAGTCCTAACCGATGTCCCTACCAACAACTCTCCACCAAACTCAGGCTATCAGCACCAAGTGGTAGAGTCAGACGTAGGAAAGTTTGCGGTAGATCTGCTCGGAGCTGATTTAAGCAACACCAAAGTTGTGGCAGAAACCGCTTCTTCGGGTGACTGTGCAGATCACTGTCCCGTCTCTTCCCTAGCAGATTTTATAGCCAAAGCTGGTGGTTACGCGGGAGTTAATGGTCCGTACTTTTGTCCAGCTGAATACCCAAGTTGCGTTGGCAAAACCAACTCGTTTGACACTCTGATGATGAATAGACAGAAAACTTACTTTAACTCAGCAAATAATATTTATAGTAGCGTGCCAGCAGTCATCTTTTCAGGTGGATCTGCTCGTTTTGTAGGGGCAAGTGCTGAGTGGGGTCGAGATACTGGCCCTGATGCAGTAATTGCTGCTCAGCCCATGCTGTTATCAGCTGGACAGCTTCGCTTTGGTGGAGATGGTGATCCTAAGAAAGGGAATCGTGGCAATCGTAGCTTCATTGGCACTAAGGGAAATAAGGTCTACATCGGAGTGGTCAAAGGTGCAAGTGTGGCTGAAGTTGCACATGTCTTAAAAACTCTAGGACTTGATAATGCGCTCAACTTGGACAGTGGTGGCTCGGTTGCTTTTATGGTCAATGGCAAGTATGTTGATGGTCCTGGTCGACAGACCCCATTTGGTATCGTGTTAGTCCGCAAGTGAGGTTACTAAAGTTGTTCGGCAGGGAGTTATCCCATATAATCGCAACTGTCCACTTTAAAGCGGGATTAGTTCACCGGTAGAATGTATCCTTCCCAAGGATAAGAAGCGGGTCCGATTCCCGTATCCCGCTCAAAAAATTGGAAAATCTATGATTAAAGCTATTATTAGCGATTTTTCTAAAGTACTACTTTTCCCTAAAGACAAAAGTTACCAAGGAAAGTTAAATGCTCTTTATAGACAATTGTCACAAACACCAGGTTATAATATCTTTCAACATTTTGAACTCAATACAGAGTTGCTTAATTTATATAGCACACTAAAAGACCAGTTTGCTCTCTATATGTTTACCAGTGATGTGATCCAAGATGCTCCGGAAGTTCAACTATATATTCAGTCAGTCTTCACAAAAATATTTTCTGCTTCAAAAATAAATATCAATAAAAAAGATGTAGCAGCATACAAAAAAATACTGGCGGAGTTAAATTTATCAGGTGATGAAGTAGTTTATATTGACGATACGAGTGAATATATTCAAGCTGCAACACAAGCTGGATTACATACTATTCAGTACATCAATAATGAAGACTTACGTGAAAAGTTGAGCCTTAAAATCCAGCTCCCACTTTAGTTTTTTTTACTTCTCAATTTTTGTAAATGGTTTTTCTCTCCCTCAAGTTGTAAAATCACTACTGCACATGCCAGAATAACTCAGTTGGTAGAGTAGCGGTATCGTAAACCGCAAGTCGCGGGTTCGACTCCCGCTTCTGGCTCAAGATGACAGAACCAAGACAACCTCAGCCACCAGCATACTCACCACGCCCACTTTCAACACGGCTCGTCACTTCGCGTCGTGTTAAACACGAGGAAACCAATGCCTTGCGTCAAACAGCTATTTTAGTTGCTGCTGCGATCATTATCTTGATTTTAACTGTGCTCATTATTATTCCTGGAGTCATCCGTTTTGTCGGCGGACTGTCCAGTGGGACCACGGTTACAGAGCAGCAAGGTCTGCCTCCACAAGTCCCACAACTGGCTGCTCCCTATGAGGCTACCTATAGCGCAACGCTGACAGTAACGGGCTTTACCACTCCCAAAGCCAAAGTCATCATCGTTAAAAATGGAGAGCAACAGAAAGAAAAAGATGCAGATGAGGCTGGAAACTTTTCAGTTCCCGTAAAACTCGACCAAGGAGAAAATCATCTGTCTGCATTTGCCAAAAATGGTGACCTAGAGTCACAACCTAGCCAAGAGTTTGTCACTGTTCTAGATACTGAGCCTCCAAAACTGGAAGTAACTGAGCCAGTGGATAATCAAACCATTCAAGGGAAGAAAAATCAGACTGTTACGGTCAAAGGTAAAACCAAACCAAAAGCTAAACTTTACCTTAATGACCGACTTATTTTCTTGGCTGATGATGGCACATTTACTACCACTCAACGGCTGGAAAATGGTGCAAATAGCTGGTCATTCAGAATCGTCGATAATGCCGGCAATATCACAGAACAGAAAATGACGGTTAACTTTCAAGAGTAAGAGCGGCCCAGGTTCCCATCACTAATAACACAAATGGATACGTCAAGCTGGCATTGAATAAGCCATGAATAGCAATTGCTAGCACCCCCACTCCGATCAATTTTCGAGAGAAAAAAATACGACGCCCAAGCATCCACAGGCTAACAAAAATTAAGCCACTCCCGACAACTCCAACTCCACTTAGCAGCAAAATAACCCAGTTATCAGGTTGTTTGCCATGACTCGTCGTTTCGCTGTAGAGAGAAGCTGCTTCAGAAACCGGTTGAAATAGACCATGCCCTACTAGCCAGTCACTCGGCGACCGTAAAGTTGCTAACACCGCAGTGGCTGCGGAAGTTCGAGAAGTGATCGTAGAAGTTCGTTCAAGCTTGACGCCTTCTCCACCTGGCCGTGGCAAGCTAAAAATTGCGCTGATAAACACAATCGCAACTGCAAGTGAACATAGACTAAGTCGAAGATTTTTTTGCCAGAACCAGAGACTGAGTAGTCCACAACAAGAGACAAATGTTAAAAACGTCGCTCGTGAATAGGTAAGTAAACAGGCTAGCGCACAACCACTGATGAGGACGACAAGACTACTGCTTTTCAGTTGCCAGTGTTCTTGAGTATGATCCTGGCTGATCAGCCAGTCGAGCGCAATTAAACCGCCTAAACAACAGATGAGACCAGTAAATCCTGGATCGAAGAGTGTCGAGAGTAAGCGCGCATAGTGGTCATCCCAGCCTAAGAAAAAAAGAAATCGGGTATCGGGAACAAAAATAAACTGCAGCAATCCAAAGTAGACGATTAAGGCAAAAAAACTGAGTAGTCCGAGCCAGATGGATGTTTTTAGCAAAGGATTTTTCCGTAAATCTTGCCATAAACAGTAGCTACTGCAGCCATATAGGGAAACTCGACTCAGGTATAAAACTGGGTAAAGTAAACTTGTTCCTTTGACCCCAGCTAGTACCTCTCCAATCGCGATCCAGCCCAACACTATCCAGCATATCCAAGGTAAGGCGGCTAGTTTTTGGATGACCCTGTTCCACCAGCTTCTTTGACGGCCATGCCAGAGGCAGTATCCGACTAACACGACTTCATGGAGATAAAAAGCAGGCAGACTTCCCCATTCTAGACGTTGAAACTGACCGAGTGAACAGAGACAAAAAAAAGCCAAGCACAGACCTGGAAGAGCTTGAGAAAAAAAGGTTGAATGGATTTTAGGGATATTCATGCAAGGGTTTGGGTGGTGTTTCGCGCAGTAAAGCTCTGACGGCCAATGAGTGGATACTCATCACCAGAGCATACGTCATTCCTTGCCAACCATCTAGAAATGCCCAGCGCAAAAAGACACTGTTGCAGAACTTTCCAGTTGGCCAAACGATGAGCTCAAAGAGTGAGCTGGGTCGATGATGTTGACGCCGGTACTCGGCTTCTTGTTGAGCATAGCGAATAATTTTTTGAAAAAAAATCGAGATTGAGTCATGAGCAAAGTGATGGAGCGTGATCGAGCTCATCATCAGCTGACCCGGAACTTTGGCAACTTCATGGATCGGCCGTTCAAACTGACCGCTACTACTTCTAAATAATCGGAGTAGCTGTACATTCTTGACTTCGCCCCACTTCAAAATACGTCCAGTAAAGACGTCGTATCGATGGATAAAGACGCCGCCAATCGTGTCGCTTTTGACAAGCTGCTCAATCTCAGGAATGCTCTCCGGAGTCAGTACTTCGTCACTATCGATCCAAAATACCCAAGGTTGGTGAGCGTGTGTTTGAACAAAGTTTCGTGTTGCCGAAAAATCAGTAATCTGGTCTGGGACACGAATGAGTTGAATCAAACAGCTTTGCTGCTGAAGGTCACTTAAATCTGGCAAGTGGTCGGCGCTGCCATTCCAGCCAACAATAATTTCTGCAGCCCAGCTGACACTGTTTAAACACGTTCTGAGTTTGAGATCATCGCGGTGAGCAAGCACGATCACGCTAACGGGAATGGCAGAAACTGGAATTGGGTGGGTCATCTGGGGTAGCTCCGAGTTTGAGTTTGAGCTGGTAGGCGAAGAGTTTCCCAGATACCGATCAGCACAGCTGGAAGTGCCAGACATCGAGAGATCAGGACGGCGTAGACGGCTCCACTTAAGCCGTACTGCTTGCCGAGTACAATCAGAAGTGGCACCATCACAATAATGTTGATAACCATCGTGATATTTAACCATCGATATGATTTTCGTGCGATCAAAAGCGCCGCTGCCATACTGACAATACTTTGGACTAACCCAGCTCCCAGTAATGGCCGCACTAACGGAATAGCTTCGTTCCACTTATTGCCCAGCAAGAGATGAATTGAAAAACCTGGAGCTATAAAAAAGGGCAAACTTATCAAGAAAAACCCAATCATTGCCGAAGATAACGTTTTTAAAAATGCCTTCTTCACACGTTCGCGATCGTTTACTATTTTGGCATAAACTGGGAAAGTAGCGTGTTGGACTGATTTGGCAAGTTGTAAGTTCATGCGATGAGTTAAACCATAACTATTCTGGTAGACGCCCAGCCCGCTGGTGCCGATCACTTTGCCTACAATCAGGCTGTCAATATTTTCGATCAGATATCCTAAGACTGACACAACATTCAGTCCTCTCATATTGTAAAAAATTTCTTGCCCGCGAGATGCTAAGTAAACAAATCGTGGTCGCAGCTGAAACATTGCAAAAGTTAATCCGACTTCAAACATCGCACTGATAATTAAACCAATCACCATTGCAGAAACAGAACGTAATAACACACCACAGAGTACTGTCGCAATGACTTCGACCGTTGTAAGTAAGAGTCGATAGAGCGAGTCACTATAAAAACGGAGGTCCTTTTGAAGTGTTACTACTGCTGGGTTAATAAAGCCTTTGATAAATGGAATCAACGAAGCAAGGCCAACTAACATAAAAAGCTGTGGTGAGCCATAGACCCATCGCATGCCCAAGCCTAAAAGCATCATCATAATACTGATGAGTAACCCTCGACCAATGGAAATGACCCAAGCAGTATCAAGAAAGTACGCCACACTTTTTTCAGACTGAATAATGGTGGCATTGATGCCAGTTTCAGTGACTGACTCAATGATTCCAATGGCCACCGCCACTAGTGCAAACAGACCAAAGTCAGCTGGATTTAATATGCGAGCCAAGATAGCAATTTTAATCGCGGTCAAAACAGTCAGGGCAAATTTGACAAAACTATTGCCACCCACGCCTTCAACTGCTTTTTGTGTATAGCCCATAAATGAGTAACTTTTCTTGACAGTTCCAATTTTTGCGATTGAATCTTTGAAACAAACACAGCATAATTCTCGGTTATGGACAAACTTTTGCAAGTACTAGGTAGTTTTTTTCTCGACATCATTGAGACTGTCGTGATTGCTCTATCAATCTTTTTAATTATCTATCTTTTTGTAGCCTCACCTCACCAAGTTAATGGTCAGTCTATGGTACCAACCTTTCAGAGTGGTGAATACGTGCTGTCTGATAAAGTCAGCTATAAAGTAGGTAGTCCACATCGAGGTGAAGTCATTGTTTTTCATGCTCCAGAGTCAGCGAACTGTCCCAAAGGAACTGGGTGTGACTTTATTAAACGTGTGATTGGCCAACCTGGTGAAAGTATCGAAGTCCATGACAATGCAATTTGGATAAACGGGCGCAAGCTTGACGAACCTTACATTCCCAAAGATTTTGAGATTTTGCCAGGTCCAGCAACTCGAGGAAAAAGTGTTGTCCTGGGCCCGAACGAGTACTTTGTCTGTGGAGACAACCGACCATACTCGAGTGACTCACGTTCTTGGGGTCCAATTACTAAAAATGATATTGTCGGCAAAGCAGTGTTCAGATACTGGCCACTTAATAAAGCGGGTCGTATTCTTCCTGCCCAGTATCCATTTTGAGCTATTAAAAGTACTACTTACTTTTTGGTCAGTTTAAGGACTTTATCAATCTCACTTTTTGTCTCTGCAGGAGTGCCCTTAAAAGTTAAAGTAAGCTTGGTTTGACGGTGAGAGACGACCAGCTTGATTGCAGTATCTTCTTTAAAGATACGTTGTAGGTCAGTTTGCCAAGTATCGATCTCGGTAGTATGCAGCGCAATCCGGCCAACTTCCAGGTTTCCGGTTTGGCCGATGACCGCTTTATATTTTCGGGCCAACTCTTCAGCCCGTCTGACAGAAGCACCTTCTTTAAGGACTTGTTTGTAACACTCGATCATCACGCGTTCATTATCAATTGTGGCCAAAGCGCGCGCATGCCCTTCAGTAATCTGGCCACCGGCCAATCCATCTTTAATAGCATCAGGTAAGTTGAGTAAACGAAGTGAGTTACTTACATAGGCAATTGATTTGCCAATCTTTTCGGCAATCTGTTGATGAGTGAACTTAAAGTCGCGTAAAAGTTGTTGAAACGCTTGAGCTCGGTCAATTGGAGACAGGTCAACGCGCTGGACGTTTTCAATGACCGCCATCTCTAACATTCCACGTGGAGTGGTAACTTTGACTACGACCGGAACTTCAGTCAAGCCAGCTAATTTGGCGGCGCGCCAGCGCCGCTCACCGGCAATGATCTGGTAACCAGCTGGGGTATGAGCCACCACAATCGGCTCTAAAATGCCATACTGTTTGACTGAGCCGACGAGCTCTTCAAGCTCATCTTTATGCATAGTGCCGCGTGGTTGCAAGGGGTTGGGTTGCAGTTGATTCAAAGGAAGAATTGTCGGGTGCTGAGTTGGCATAACCGAAACAGGTATACCATACTAGGTCAAAAAGGAAAACAGTGAAACCTCTAGCAGATTAAGCAATAACCACGTTGACCACAGTTTTACCATAACGTTTGCTGAACTTCACCGCTCCATCGATCATTGCAAAAATAGTGTGATCTCGACCAACACCGACTCCGGTCCCAGGTTTATAGCGCAGGCCGCGTTGTCTTAAAATAATATGACCGACATTGACTTTTTCGCCGCCGTATTTTTTGATACCTAAACGTTTTCCACGTCGTTGATGATGTTGGCGGACGGCGCCACCGGCTTTAACGTGTGACATATCATATTGGCGATCACTCGCCTCTCCTACTTACTGTCTCTTAAATTGAAAGGTCCAGATCTGGCGCTGAATGGCAGCTTGTGGGCGTGCATACAGACTAGGATCAGATGTTGAAGTATAGCCAAGAGTAGCAAGCTTGTCAATAATGCTCTCGAGAGAAAATCTGATTTTTCCAGCTTGAGCAACTGGGAAGATAATCACAACTACGGCGTTTTCAGTTAAAATATGGCGCCATTGGCGAAATGCGCCAAGATATAACTTCTCCATCCCACGGAAAATATTGGGCAAAAGTGTTGCGTTAGGAGTCTGCTTTCCCAGGAATGGCTCAGTCACAAGCAGCTCAACTGGCTCTTCCAGCTGATCAAGAGTAACCCGGGTTGCGTCGGACTGAAACACGGCAAACTCTGCAGTGAGCTCATCTTCCTCAGCAAACCAGGTCAGGTTGGCGGAAGCGCCAGCAACGGCTTTCATATCTACATCTGAGCCGATAACTTCATAACCCATTTCCATAGCCTCCATTAAGATAGTTCCAGTGCCACAGAATGGATCATAAATACGGGGTGCTGTCTGAGAAATTTTTTGCGCCTCGCCGATGCCAATGTTGACCATCATTCTCCCTACTTTTGGTGGAAGCATCCCCTTTTTGCGATCAGCATACGGTTTTTCGCGATCACGATGAGTCCACTCATCAATATCCTGGACGGCTAATGTTTTACCGAAGATTATTTTTTCGTCAGAAATACGGATGACCAGCAGCTCTTCAACGTGTTTGTGACTCAACACAGCTGCTGAGAGACCTTCACGATTGCCTTCAATAAACCGGGAAGAAATATTACGTTCTTTCAAACCTTGCTTGATTGAGCCGACGTTAATCCGTTGGAGACTATCGCGGTTTATCTCACCTAGCGCAAAGGTAGGACGTTCAAATTGGGCAAAGTAGGCAGTCACATACTCAGTTAACTGCTCTGTGTTGAGCTCACCGAACTCGCCAACAATCCGGACGAGCTTAGTACTGCCGCCGAGTTGATTGAACTTGGCAATCACTGCACCTTCATCTTCAGCAGAAACCTCAAATAAAGTAGAGTTAAGTTGAGTCCCGGCAGTAAAGCCACAACAAATCAGCTCTCTCACCGAGAGATCGGGAGTACGACCGAGCAGAAATAGATATCTCTCCATGTTAGCCAATCGAAACGACTTCGACGATCGTTTCTGGTTGTCGATGACCATAGACCTTGCGATAGCGAGACTTGGCTTTGTACTTGGCAACTCGAATTTTCTTGGAACGTTGCTGGGTCTTTATCTTGAGAGTAACGGCGGCTTTACTTACTAATGGAGCTCCAATCGTAACGGTTTCACCATCGACAATTAATAACACATCAGAAATAGTGATTGTTTCACCTTCTTCAGTATCAATATGATGAACAGTCAGTTCTTGGCCTGGTTCAACTCGATATTGTTTGCCGCCTAACTGGATTACAGCGTACTTCATAAAACTCCTATTTCTTGAGAACGAAAATTATATCATGCTTTTTTCCAAACCGACCGGCTCAGCGAATAAAGCGTTTGGGCTGGGGTTTAAGCTCAGAAATGAGTCCTTGAAAGCAGCCCAGTTGCCAGCACAGTGCCAAAATTGAGCTGCCACCATAAGAAATAAACGGCAATGTAATGCCGGTAATCGGGACCAAGCCAATATTCATTCCAATATTGACACCCACTTGCGCCAAGCACATCACTCCAGTAATTAAAGCAAAAAGCTGGGCGGATGCTTGCCGAGATTGGGCTGCTCCCCAGATACATAAAATAATGATCAGCGCATAACATGCCACCACGATTGTGCCCCCAATAAAGCCAGTTTCTTCGGCAAATGAAGCAAACACAAAGTCAGTTTGGCGTTCTGGCAAAAAACGAAGTTGGGACTGAGTCCCTTGGCCTAAACCTTTACCTGTCACATTCCCGGACCCGACTGCAATCATCGACTGTACGGCGTTGTAACTGGCTGATCGAGGCGCGGCATCTGTAGCCAGAAAACTGGTGAGCCGTTGTTTCTGATATGGTTTTAACAGAAATAACCAGCTGATCATGATGATCGCGACTCCAGAAATCGCTGTCATCATTAAATACTTGATGGGAACTTGATAGAACAGGAGTGCCACTCCACAGGCAAGTAAGTAAATCACGGTAGTGCCCAGGTCTGGTTCAAGAAAAATTAAGACAGCTGGAGCCAAAAGAGTGGCCAGCAGCAGCAGGTAACGCTTTAAGCTCAGGTGGTGGTGATAGGCGATGAGCTTGCCAATTGCTAGGGCGCCCGCTGCAATCGCTAACTGTGACGGTTGAGCGTGAAAAGGGCCGATCTCCACCCAACTCCGGGTGCCACGGGTAACAGTGGCTACTACTTGGGTAAGTCCTAAACAAAGTAACACAATGCCATAGATCGGCCAACTCCATTGATGCCAGCGTTGAAATGGAGTTTTGGAACTTATTACAAAGATGACTGCCCCAATCATAAAAAACAGAACTTGCTTGACTAGCAGCTGTGGGGCAACACTGCGCAGAATGAGAATGCTAATCAGTGACAGCAAAAATAATGTTCCAGGAAGTAGCCACTGCTTGATCATGATTTCAAGCGTACGCGCAGCTCTGGGCCTTTGACAAGCTCAACTGCTTTAGTTTTTTGTTTGATCTGCGCTTCCCATTCACTTGGCCAACTTGGAGCTTCAACACTTACTTGATCTTTGACATCGACGCCGAGTTCTTTGCGCAGCTGTTGAATGGCGCGCATTAAATCGCGAGCTTCGCCCTCTGCTTTAAGCTCTGGAGTAAGTGTGGTGTCGAGAGTAACTGAGAAGGTTTCAGCTGCCTGCCACTCGAGTGTTTTGACATTTATTTCCAGTAAAATCGTCTCAACAACTGCGGCTTGGACGCAAGATTGGGAGGCTGAGATCACAATTTTGGCTAACGGCTGGCGGAGTTTAATGCCCAACTCTTTACGCTGGCTATGTGCAGCTTCCACGACTTGACGAGCGATATCCATATCTTGCTCTAGAGAATTATCGCGTAAGTTGGGGTTGGCAATTGGCCAGCTACTGAGATGAACAGACTCATCAATGCTGACCAGTGCCTGATATGTTAGTTCACTAAAAAACGGCGTTAATGGTGCAAAGAGTTGGGCGAGTTTAACAAGCACATACCCAAATACTTGGCCAGCTTTTTGACCTTCAGCACCATCGTCTTTCAGCCGGTCGCGACTTTGACGTAAGTACCAGGTTGAGAGCTCATTAATGAACTCAATCAACGTTCGGCTAGCGCGAACAACGTCGTAAGCGTCCAGGTCAACCGTGACCCGCTCAACAACGGCGTTTAAACGAGAGAGTACCCAACGATCCATCACTTGAGTGATGTTTTGGGGTTCTCCAGTTAAGGAAAGTCCGGCGGCGGTAACCTGGCCAGCGACATAAGTTTGGTAAAAGGAAAACATGTTCCACCAGATCACAAATACTTTTTTGCGCAGCTCACTTACCTCGCGTTCACTGAAGTTCAAGTTGTCGGCTTTCATTACCACTGAACTCATCAGATAGAGCCGTAAACTATCAACGCCGTACTTATTGATTAATACCATTGGGTCAGGATAGTTTTTTTTGGACTTGCTCATCTTTGAACCATCTTCAGCCAAGATCGTGCCAGTCGTAATCGCATTTTGGAAAGCTGGTGAGTCGAACATTCCCACTGAGAGGACGTGCATGCAGTAGAACCAGGCGCGGGTTTGAGCAATGTACTCGGAAATGAACTGAGCTGGATAGTTTTTTTCAAACCACTCTTTATGTTCAAAAGGATAGTGGACGGCGGCAAACGCCATGCTGCCACTTTCTACCCAACAGTCAAAAACTTCCGGGATCCGCAGACCTTTGATTGTTTTGGCATCATCAATCCAGACTTCAATCTCATCCAAGAACTCGCGATGGATATCAGTCAGCGCTGCAATTTTTTGGGGATCAACTGCCCACTGGTGTAACTCTGCGAGTGAGCCAATTACTCGGTACTGTTCAGAAGGCTGACCGTTGACGGCCGGTGCTTGCCAGACTGGCATCGGCGTACCCCAGTAGCGCGAGCGCGAGATGTTCCAATCTGGTGCGGTATCTATGCCTTTGCCGAATCGGCCTTCTTTCAAGTGCTCGGGATACCAGTTGATCGACTGATTTTTTTCTTTTAACTTCGGCTTTAGCTTCTGGATGTTGATGAACCAAGCTGGTACCGCGTTATAGTACAACGGCGTACTGCAGCGGTAGCAAAATGGATAGGAGTGAGTGTACTTTTCCTGTTTGAAAATTAAACTCCGAGCTGCGAGTGCATCGATCAAGGTTTGTTCAGCTTTTTTGTAAAACACTCCAGCGACTGGGGTGACAAAGTCAAAAAACTTGCCTTCCTCATCTAGAGTGGGAACGCACGGTAAGTGGCGTTCTTTGGCTAAAGCATAGTCGTCCTCGCCGTAGACCGCGGCAGTATGAACAATCCCAGTTCCATCAGTCAGACTGACAAACGGAGCGGTCATCACATAGTGGGCTTTTTGGCCGTCCAGCGGCATGAAAGTAAAGAGTGGCTCATACTCAATCCCATCTAAGTCTTTTCCTAAAACAGTTTTCACGATCTCGGGATGGTGAATTTGATACATCTTGGCCAGCTCAACGACTTTATCTTTGGCAGCCCAGTAACGATCTTGGCCAACTTCAAAAAGTGAGTACTCAGCATCAGGCAAGACGGCTAAACCAACGTTGCCCGGCAGAGTCCAGGGTGTAGTTGTCCAGGCGAGAAAATACTCGTTTGGTGTATCTTTGCGGCGAAACTTGACATAGACAGAGTTGTCTTCAACGTCTTTGTAGGAGTTATCCATCGCGATCTCAAAGTTGGACAGCGGTGTCGCGCAGCGTGGACAGTACAAGACGACTTTACGCCCTTGGTAGATGAGCTCCTTTTGGTTGAGCTGTGAAAAGCCCCACCAGACAGATTCCATGTAGTTCTTGTCCATTGTTTTGTAGGAATTTTTAAAGTCTACCCACCGGCCAATTCGGCGAATGATAACTTCCCAATCTTGATCAAAACGCAGAATTGCCGACCGACACGCTTGATTAAATTTGTCAATACCGAGGGCTTCAATTCCTTTTTTACCACCTTTGAGCTCAAGCTCACCCTCGATCATGTTTTCAATAGGTAAACCATGACAGTCCCAGCCCCAGACGCGTTCTACTCGAAACCCTTTCATCGTCCAGTAGCGTGGAATAACGTCTTTAATTGTTGAAGCGAGAATGTGGCCGTAGTGTGGGAGCCCAGTCGCAAATGGTGGACCGTCGTAAAAAACGTATGACCGCTCAGCTGGGCGGTCGTTGACAGAGTGTGCAAATATTTGGTGTTCATCCCAATACTGCAGTATCTCTTCTTCCAGTTTCGGAAAATGAGGAGTTTGAGAAAAATCCAGCGTTCGAGTGTTGGGTAACATACATTCCTTTATAAAAACAACAAGCCTCCAGTACATACAATACTTTGCATATACTGGAGGCTTCTCGACTGAGAAAGGTACCAACCTCTAGATTCTTGATTCCTGCGTTGACGGGCTTACCCGGAGAGGTTTACTAAATTTAGCAAAGTCAGTTCTGACTAAATTGTTCTGCTCTCACCTTGTGCAGTGATGGCTGCACTCAAACGGTGTTGCATTTTTTATAGTATATCACCCAAATATCTCAGCTTACTTTTTTCGCAGAAACGCGGGGATATCAAACTCGTCTTCAAACTCATTGGCCCCACCAACTTGTGAGATTGGTAAAGGTAGAGATTGCTTGGGTTCTTCGTGATGGAGTGGCGCTACGGGAGCTGGAGCACTGCCGAAGCCAAAACTACTTGCCGCACTACTCCGCAGCTGTGCTGGAGCAGCTTGAATAGGCTGGGTAACTTGGGTAGTCACTGGTTGAGTATAAGAACTGGGTGCGCGATCGATTCTCGGTGTGGTGTCCACAGTAGCAACATTCGCAGCAGTATCAGCCTTTTCTTTGGCCAAGCGATTCCCAGATTCACGAGTGTACGCGCCGAAAAATGGTCGATTGCTGGTAGCGTAGCCCAGTTGTTTTTCGTCAAAGCCAGTAGCGATCACACTAATCTTAATTGTTGAGCCCATGTTTTCATCAATCGTTGCCCCAAAGATCACATTGGCATCTGGAGCTGCTGCGGCAGAGATAATGGCCGAAGCATCTGACACTTCACTCATCGACATATCTGGGCCACCCGTAATATTGTAGAGAATGCCACGGGCACCATCAATTGAAACTTCGAGAAGTGGAGAAGAAATGGCCATCCTGGCAGCAGTCGCCGCCCGGTTCTCGCCGCTAGCTTGGCCGATTCCCATTAAGGCTGAGCCTGAGTCAACCATGATGGTTTTGACATCAGCAAAGTCGACGTTGATTAAACCTGGAACGGTAATTAAATCAGAGATGCCTTGAACACCTTGCCCAAGAACGTTATCTGCCAGCCGAAATGCGTCGAGGAGCGTCATTTTCTTATCGACCACATCCATCAACCGTTGGTTGGGGATGACGATTAAGGTATCGACGTTATCTTTTAATAGCTCGATTCCTTCTTCTGCTGATTGCAGGCGTCGGACGCCTTCAAAGGAGAATGGCTTAGTGACGACCGCAACAGTCAGCGCGCCAGATTCCTTGGCAATCTCAGCGATGATCGGTGAAGCCCCCGTTCCGGTTCCACCACCCATCCCAGCCGTGATAAAAACCATATCGGAGTCGTAGAGTAAATCTTTAAGCTTCTCGCGACTTTCTTCAGCAGCGGTGCGACCGACTTCTGGATCAGCGCCGGATCCCAGACCTTTGGTAAAGTTGGTACCGATCTGGACTTTAGTATCAGCTTTGGACGAAAGTAATGCCTGTGCGTCGGTATTGACCGTAATAAACTCGACACCTTGAATCTGGTTAGAGTTAATCATCGAATTGACAGCGTTTCCACCGCCACCACCTACGCCGACCACTTTAATTTTAGCAAATGTAGTATTTGTTGGCTTGACCAAACCCATTGCACTCCTTTGTCACGTCTTACAGTTCACTTTGGCCAGTAGTTTATCACCCTTTGACTGCTCTTGGTAGCACCTCAAGGTAATCGATCACGGGAGCAATGACTTGATGAACTTAACGACCTGATTTCCTACTCCATGAATTTTGATATGTTTGAAGTATTCACTAAATGGTGCAGCCTGGGCAACTGGCCGGGCAGCTGAGCGTTTGGCAGCGTAGATCAAGAGTCCGATACTGGTAGCATATGAAGGTTTTTGAATGTCATCGACCAGACCTCGGAGCTCGGTTGGTTTGCCAACTCGAGCTGGTAAGTTGAGTGTCCGTTTGGCAACTTCAATAATGCCGACTGTTTCGGCTCCGCCACCCGATAAGACTACGCCTGCCGGAACTCCAACGATCAGATGACGGGTATTGAGCTCCTCACCAATTAAAGTAAACATCTCTTTCATTCGCGGTAACATAATCCCTTCGGCAATGGTGCGTTTGGAAAGAGGCTCGGTCTGTTCAACGATACCCAAACTTTCTAAATCTAGCGTATCCTGTTGTTTCTGGCGACGGCGGAACTCTTCTTTTGACTCACCAGCTTGAGGGCGAAGTTGGAAAAATGGATCATGAGCTAAAGCAATCTTAATCTTCTCAGCAGCATCAAGACTCACCCGGCAGCCAAGTGCGATATCTTGAGTAATATGCCGTGCTCCGATGGGTAAAACTCCAGAATAGGTCAAGGCACCTTCAACATATGCACATACTGATGTGGAACCTGCTCCAATATCGACGAGCACCACCCCGAGTTCTTTTTCAGTGTCAGAGAGCATAACGTCGGCCGCGGCAATTCCCGAAAAGACAAATCCATCCAGCGTTAAACCTAGATCTTGGACAATTTTAGCCAAATTTTTTAATGAAGTAGATTGACCAGTAATAATGTGCGCTTCTGACTCAAGGCGAACGCCAGTCATGCCCACCGGATCTTTAATACCGGTCTGTGAGTCAACTGCAAAGTCACGCGGAATGACATGAATAATCTCACGCGCTGATGGCAAAGAAATCGCGCGAGCAGCTTCAAGCACACGATTGACGTCCTCAGGAGTGATCTCTTGAGTAGGGGCGGAAACGGCGACAACACCTTTGGAGTTCTGGGAAGCAATGTGTGGACCAGAAACTGAGACTGTAGCTGACTTTACCTCGATACCAGCCATGCGTTCGGCAGCATCGAGACTGGCGGTCATCGTCTCTAAAACGTCTTCCAGATCAACAATCTGACTTTTGCGCATTCCTTTGGAAGGTACCGCAGAAACACCTAGCACTTGTAACTGCTTTGTTTCTAGATCGTGGGTACCAATAAGTGTGACACACTTATCAGTTCCTAGATCAATCACACACAATGGACTCGGTCGTAACATACGTATGTCTACCCTATCATAATTTTAGCCTGCTAAGGATAGCAAACACACCCCAAGAAATGCAAAGGCAGAGCGGTTACTGTGCCTTGACCATTGCTGAGGCAGAAGCAGTGCGCAGGATGATCTGGCTAAACCGTAAATCAACCTCGGCAATCGGCTGTTTAAGACTTTGAAATGAAAAATGTTCGAGCATGTAAGAAAGTTTGGTTAACTGTTCTGCGGCGTGATTCGGGTCAAAGACAACTTTTTTTTGGTCAGCTAACACAAGCTCTGCTTCAGCTGGAATGATGAACTGCAGCTCAGCTGACTGGCGAAGACTTTTAAGGCTGTCTAATGTCTGGATAATATGCTGATGTTCATCTGCCGGGATTTTTTCGCCAGTGGCTGGACGTAGTGGATAGGCTGCGGCCAACTCAACAGCTGGCAGCGCGTTGCCAGTTGCAGCTGTAGTCATGTATCCAGCTTGGTCGACTTGCCAGGTCAAGTGAGCCGCATCTTTGAGCAGGTAGATTGCTGGTAATGAGGAAAAAGAAAACTTGACTGAGTCCGGTAGAGCTTTGGTTATCTCAACTCGTGATAAAAAAGCAGCGTGTTGCAAAATTTTATTTCCTTTATCACTGAACTGAGTAAAAAAAATTGATTTTCCAGTTAAAGACTGAAGCTCTTCTGCAATGTAGTCAGGGCAGGGCGTGGTAATATTGATCTGGCAGGACAGATGCTTGACAGTCAAAGCATGAGTCAGGTGCAACACGAGTAACGTTAACGCGACCATGCCACACAAGCTGAGGGGAAAGACAAGCAGACGCACAAACTTCATGATTTGAGTGTACGCTGTTTCGGAACGAGCTGTTGTAAGAGCTGATACAGATTCCCTACAGGATCAGCTGGCAAGGTATCTTGCAAAAGTTCAGCATTTCTTCTGAGTGAACGCAGTTTCTTTTTAAAAGTTCGAAGAGTTTCGAGCAAAGTGGCTGGAGAAGCATCTTTTTGCAAAAGTAATAGTGCGGCGTGTGCGTCTACCATAGCTTCAGCATTTAATCGCTGCTCATCAAGTCGAGCGTTCGCAAGCGGAATAAAAATTGCTGGAATTCCGATCGTCATCACTTCAAAGACTGTATTTGCTCCAGATCGAGCGAAGACGCCGTCTGCGTGTCGATAAATCCAGTTCAACTCTTCTTCAGTAATCCATTCCTTAATAATGTACTGCGACTGTTGATCTTCCGGCAGAGTTTTTTTTACTTTTTCTAAACATTTGCGGTAGTGCATTAAGTTAGTAGGGTTGCCACATTGATGAATCACCCACCAGCTTTTCATTATTTCAGGCAGAACATCTTGAATCAGAACATTAATAAACTGTGAGCCTTGATTTCCGCCAGTGATATAGAGCAGTGGTTTGTTCGGCAGAGGTGAAGGAATCCAAGGTGGTGCGATTGGCCGGGTCTGTTGCAGAGCTTCACGAAGTGGGTTGCCAGTTATAACCGTCTTTGCCGCCGGGAACGCTGCCGCCGACTCTGGGAAAGAAACGGCGATCTTATCTGCGAACTTACCTAGCCACTGATTTGCAGCGCCAGCAACACGAGTCTGTTCATGCGTAACAACTGGAATATGAAGTAACTTGGCAGCCACAGCCAGTGGGACTGCCAGATAGCCACCAAAACTTAAGTACACATCGGGGTGCTCTGCGTTGATGAGCTGGATAGCGGTGAAAGTTGCCCAGATTTCTTTGATGACAAGGAAGGGCAGCCCCCAGACTGGAACCTCGAACTTGGGGCTAGCAAAAGAAATGAACTTTACCCCACGTTTCGTCACTTCTTCTTTTTCCCAGCTGCGTTGCTTTACGCTGGGTTGTGAGTAGAGTCTGCCAGCAAATACAAATGTATCAGCGGGGAAGTTTTTTTGGGCATAATCAATAACTGCTAACGCCGGAGTAAGATGTCCACCAGAAAGTAAGATCTTCATGTTATTTCCCTGTAAGAATTTCGTACTTTCGTCCAATCCCGATCAGGATCCCAGTCACCGATAATATCATCACCAATGCAGTTCCCCCATATGAGAAAAATGGCAGTGGAATACCAGTCAGTGGCACCAGCGCCACCACTGCCGACAGGTTGAGGATGATCTGCATTCCTAGCCAAATTAAAATTCCATGTGCGAGTAAGTAGTCATACGTATCTCGAGGGATTTTTTGACAAATAGTGTGAGCTAATTTCAAGAATCCAGCGAAAAGTGCCATGATCCCCACACAGCCCACAAACCCGACTTCTTCAGCAATGATCGAAAAAATCGAGTCAGTACTGGCTTCAGGAATGTAGGAAAATTTTTGGCGAGAGTTGCCAATGCCTTTGCCAAATACGCCGCCGTTGCCCAGCGCAATCACGATCTGTCGAATGTGAAAACTTGCTCCCAACGGGTCGGATTCAGGATCGAGAAAGGTGGTCATTCGTTTCATCCGATACGGCGAAATAATGATCAACAGTAATAACAAACCAACGCCAACTCCACCCGTAATCGCAAATGCTTTCCAAGGTGCTCCAGCCAGAAAGTAGACCCCAAAGGCAATCGCAATCACGATTAAGGCTGAGCCCATATCAGGTTGAAGAAAAAGAAGTCCAACTGGGACTGCGGTCAGCGCCAAAAAAGGTCGAAGTTTCTGGTGACGTTCCATCCAGCTGGCGAAGAAGATAATCATCCCAAATTTGACGATTTCTACTGGCTGAAAGCTGAATCCGCCAAATAGAATCCAGCGATGGGCGCCGTTCACAGCCATACCTAAGTGGGGAATAAAAACACTCAAGAGCGAAAAAATACTTAATCCGTACATGATCGGCGAAATTCTTTTCCAGAACGTCGTCGGAATAAAAACTCCGACTCCCAAACTCACAATTCCTACTCCTAGTGAGATAGCCTGTTGTTTCACAAAGTAAAACTGATTATTGAACAGTGCAAATGCCTCGGCGACTGAGGCTTCAAACACAAAAAGCAGGCCAATTAAACACAACACCATAGTTAGTAAAAAGAGACTCCATTCTGTGGCAAAGGCAGGGCGGCGGATCTTCATAGTTATGCGAGGCGGAGTATCCAGTCACGGAACTGAGCAGATTTATCTTGGTAATCTTTGAATTGACCAAAACTAGGTGAGGACGGCGAAAGCAGCACCGTTCCACCAGCTGGGGCAGCTGCATAGCCGAACGCCACCGCATCTTTCATATCTTCAACTACTTTCATGATCGGCCACTGATGACGAGGGTATTGAGCGTGGAGCAGATCGTACATGATTTGACCAGAAGGCTTGAAGAAGCCAATGGCGGGAACTTTCTTCTTCAGACAGGCTTCAACAATTTTTTCAAATGAGATGCCTCGATCATATCCCCCCAGCAGTATGACGTCGACTCTAGGTAAAGTTTCTAAGGCGACGATGGTAGCTTCAGGAATCGTAGCTAAGGTATCATCAATCCAAGTAATGCCCTGGTATTGACCGACGACTTCAAGTCGGTGTGCCAGCGTTTGAAATGTAGCTAAATGTTGGATCACTTCAGTGGCCGAGTGTTGTACCTGCTCCGTCGCTAACAGTGCTGGAAGTAAGTTCCGTTTGGTCACGACAGCCGGCAGTTTGAGTTCCTCTTGTCGAGATAAGACTTCTGTAACCAGTGGACTGTATAAAAGATTCTGTTGGTAAGAAAAAGGAATTTTTTGAGCGACTGAGTTTTTCGCGATAGACTGAATTTCCGTCGAATCTTGATTAAAGATGAGAAAGTCATCAGCAGTTTGAAAAAGAGTGATCTGAGCTTTGGCAGCTAGATAGTTTGCTAAAGATTGATGATAGTTCAGATGTTCAGGAAAAAAATTGAGCAGTATGGCGCGGTGTGGACTCACTTCCACTGTTTCAAGTTGATAACTCGACATCTCAATCACGACCTCGGTCTGAGGAGTAATGGCGCTAGCGATCTCAAATACCGGTAGGCCAATATTACCTGCCAACACTACTTCTTTGCCAACTGTCTGGAGAAGATGCCTCATTAAGCTAGAGGTGGTGCTTTTCCCCTTAGTTCCAGTTACGCCAGTGACTTGATCGCGAAAAATTCTCAGAAACTCATTGAGCTGTGAAGTCAACTGTTTGCCTTGACTAAGATAGCTCTGAAGTGCTGGTAATCGAACTGGGATCCCGGGAGTTTTGAAAATGACGTCAAATGTGTCAAGATCTTGAAGATATGGGGCAATCTCAAGTTTTGAGTGGTTTTCGGCTAGCCACTGCTGGATGCTACTTTGGTCTTGATCGCTGACGAAGAGTTGGGCCGCTGGACAACACTGACCAAGAGTCTGAAAAGTACTTTGGCCTTCTCTACCCCAGCCCAGGATTAAGATTTTTTTATGATCAAACTGGTGGTGTAATGAAGCTGAAAAGTTAAGTAGCTGCGTCATTTTTTCTTTAACTCGAGATACGATAAGAACTGCTCGGGAATAAAGTGCTCGGCCGCAAAACTGTGTAATAGCTGTTCTGCTTGGTTCAGCAGCGAGTCGAGTGATTGACCTTCTTTTTCTAATTTTTGGATACTGTAAGCAATTAAAGCTGGCAGCGGTTGATCTTGTTGAGTTGCTTTGGCCACTGCCGCTCGAGTTTCCTCCAATGTCCCCACACATTCTAACGATTTAAGTGCTGAAAATCCGGTCAGCTCGTCTAAGATAGGCTTCATTTCTTGATCATTGAGCAGGTCATGGCCGATAATCTGCTGAACCTGGGTATAGGGTAAGAAAGCTGACAGCATGATAGCTACAAATAAACACTTCGGACACTTGCCGCACCACCTTCCCTGTTTCTGGCCCCGATTACAACTTAAAAAAACTGGAAAGTATGCTGGAAACTGAATAAAGCGCTCAGTAATCTGGATCTCATGGAGGGGTCGAAGAAAGCTGAAGTACTCGATAGTAGTGCTCAACCAGTTGTGGAGGTAAGCACGGAAGTCTCTTTCGAACTCAACTGTTTTAGAGTACTGGTGATTAATGGTTTGACCAAGAAAAACAGTATTGCCCTCATTAGCACCCCACTCATTTGAAAGTGGCACAAACTGAAAGTCATAGATGTATGCTGCTAAGGTACTGGTAAATGCCACCATCGCTGAGAATGGGATATGTCCATCAAAGTACTCATTTTTATTGAGAGTAATCAACTGCTGATCAAGCTGATGGCCAACTTCTCGGTGTTGGTGAAAGTGAGGTGTGCCACCCCAGAATACCTCAAGCACTTTGGCTGTTTGGGGATAGATGATAATGCTAAACGTAGAAAGTGGTAGCTTAACTGCGCGCAAGTATTCGGTCGTGATGACCGAATCTTTACCACCACCGACTGGGATCAGGAATGATGGACGGTGGGGTTGAGTATCTGGAAGTGCTGCAACAGCTTCACCAGTTTGGGCAAAGCTAAATTTGACAAAGTCAGGCTGCCAGCCGTCAATTTGATGAATGAAGAAAAACTCACTCATTCCTTGTTGGGCGAGTTTTTGCCAAAACTCGAGTTGCTCAACGTGAACTCCGGGAACAGTAATCACCCACTCTGGAGCGCAAGTCGTCTTCCAGTAGGACAGGCCTTCAACCATACCTAGCTGAGCGGCCCAAACTTGAAGCAGTTTCTGGTCAAGCTGGTCGTAGCGTTCCGCAGTCAAGTGGGGAAAAGTAAACGTCGATCGGAAACTGGTCCAGTGCTCTACTCGATAATCGAGATCAATGCTGAGGGTTTCGTCTTGATACGTAACAGCTGCCTGCTCAAAGAAAAACCGAGGGTGTTTTTGACGCAAATCGTCGAGGTTGGGCATATCTCAATTATAGCATCGCAAGCCATACGCCAAACAAAGTCAGCATGATTTGGACGAGCCAAGCGCGTTGAACGATCTTCGGCTCTTCCCAACCGTGATATTGTAGCCACAGATGAAATGGCGAGACGTGCAGGATCTTTTTTTTCCGGAATTTTTTAGATAAAAGTTGAGCGGTAGAAGTAAAAATTTCGAATACAAATAAAAATCCAATCACAACTAAGGCAATAATTTTACCTAGTAATAACCCTACTACAGCCAGGGTCGCTCCAAATGCTAAAGCTCCGACGTCGCCCATAAATAATCGAGCTGGAAAAATGTTGAAGTATAAAAATGAGATTAATGAGCCCAACCATAGCGCCAACAGCATGGACAGTGGCACATCAAGGATTTGGGCAGACAAGTACCACAGCCCAAAAAGGGACACCATTAAAATTCCGGCAGCTAAGCCATCAAGGCCATCGGTAATATTTACGGCATTAGTGAACGCTACAATGACAAAGGCAGCAAATGGAATGTAAAAAATTCCCAAGTGAAATGTGCCTACAAATGGAATGTTTAGAAAAGAAATTCCCAGTTGGAAGTAGAGCATGCAAGCAATTATGGTAGAAAGTAGCAGCTGTAGAATCAGCTTATGTTTCATTCTTAGGCCAAAAAACTGTTGTTTTTCAAACTTAAAAAACTTTTTGACGTCATCGTAAAGGCCAAGTAGACCAAATGATAAGAAAGTAAAAAATAAAATGTTAATCTCAGTCGGAATATGGTAGACGCCAGTGATCGGTAAGCCCAAGTATTTAATAATCGGAAAAATAACTGCGAACAGAGCACTGACGACCATAATGATCAGCAGGCCACCACCGACTGGCACTCCAGCTTTACTATTGTGAAACTGATCAAAAATCGGCGTGAGCTGGCCAAATGCGTCAACTGTTTTCTGGCGAGCACGGCGAAAGCGCAACCGATATAAGGTATTGATGAACGGAACTATTAAAATACTCGTCAGCACAAATGAAAAGATGAGCAGCCCAAGAATAAAGACGAGAGAGTGCATAGTTATTGACGCTGAATCGTCGCTCCCAGTGATTGAAAAATTTGATCAATAGATTCATATCCACGGTCAATCTGGTCTTTTTCGTCATGTAAGATCGTGGTGCCTTCAGCCATCATCCCAGCGATCATCAACGTAGCGCCATGACGCAGATCTTTAACCGTAAACTCACCTCCGTGAAGCGGCGATGGGCCAGTAATCCGAGCCGCATGACGATTGCTAGGAACGTCGACTTCAAGGTTGAAGTTATAAAACTCTTCTGGATGATTTACGGCTGGGTTAAATAGTTCAATCTGGGCGCCCATCGTATTAAGCGAGTCAACGTACTGGAAACGATTTTCAGTGACAGTCTCATGCAGGATGCAGCTTCCTTCTGCCTGGGTCATCATCGTTACCCAGAGTGGCTGCCAGTCTGTTTTAAAACCTGGATAAACAGCAGTTGTAATGTCAGTAGCGTGGAGTGGTTGTTTATAAAAAAAGCGAATCCCATACTTGCCAACTTCATACCCAGCACCAGCTTCATCAAGTTTTGCCAAGAAGACTTCAAGGTCACTCGCTCGAGCATTTTCTACGATCACGTCGCCTTTGCTGGCAATCGCGGCGCAGGCAAAAGAAACAACTTGATTTTGGTCAGGCATAATTTTATGAATTGTGCCGTGCAGCTTCGGGACGCCAATAATCTCAATGACTCGATTTGGCTGACGTGTGATTTTAGCGCCCATCCCGTTCAAAAACTCGATCATGTCATCGATCTCAGTTTCCAGCGCCGCATTTTCCAAAATAGTGGTGCCTTCGGCTTTGACTGCCGCCATTAGAAGTGTCTCGGTGCCAGTGTGAGTACTTTTACGAAAACGATAGGTTGTGCCGCGCAGCTTGTCTGCAGTGACAATGATTTGGTCATTCTTAAGTTCTACTTGGGCCCCTAATGCAATCAGACCATCGAAATGTCTGTCGAGCGGTCGGGCACCAATCTTATCTCCACCAGGAAATGGCACCACTGCTTGACCAAACCGCGCCAGTAGCGCTGGAATAAACATCGTGGAAGCGCGAGAAGCTTCGCCAGAACTTGGATCTACCTGTGAGGTCTGTAATGAAGTCGGATCAATCATATAGGCGCGTTCACCCACTTGGACAGCTTTGGCTCCAAGACTATTAATTAAGTTGGCGACCAGCTTAACGTCACTAATATGACTAAAATTTAATATTCGAGAAGGACTGTCAGCCAGCAGCGCGGCAATCATCAGTTTAAATGAGGCATTTTTGGCTCCGCCAACGCGGACACTGCCAAATAAAGATGTTTTCCCGGTGACAATAAATGTTGACATAGTTACTTGAGGAAAAAAACCTCTTCTTTTAATTCTACTCCAAACTGATCGCGAACGCTCCGCTTGACAATTTCTGCCAACTGACTCACTTCTTGGCTAGTTCCAGCTCCAGTATTGATGAAAAATGCGGCATGTTTATGACTCACTGCGATCCCACCAACTGTGGTACCTTTCAGACCTGCCTGATCAATTAAAAATGCAGCTGGGCACTCACTGCGTGCTGCAAACTGCGGAAAACGTGCGCGTAATGTAGGAGTATTGGGAGTATTTCTGAAGTAGCATCCAGAGCTGGGTTCACCTAGAGGTTGGGTTTGAGCACGATAAAGTGTAGCCGCTTTGACCAGCTCCAATGAATTGACTTGGTCAGCTTGTGCTAAACCAAACTCGGCCTGCACAATCACCTCGTCACTGGTATGAAATCGAGAGTGATCATAACTAAAGTCACAGTCCTGATGCGAAATCCAGTGTACTTCACCGGTAGCAGAAATGACTTCTACTCGAATAATATGAGTTCCAATCAAGTTGGAAAGGTAGTGTGCATTGTTATAGACTGCGCCACCTACTCTGCCCGGAACTCCCAAAAAATACTCAAGGCCACCGAACCCATCATCGATAGTGCGACGAACGAACAGGCTCGTTTTATAACCTCCTCCAACCCGGATCACACCGGTCTTTTTGTCTGGTGACGGGAGTAGCTCGTACTCTTGATTGGAGGTTCTGATGACTACCCCAGGAATACCTTCACTGTTAACGATCACGTTACTCGCACCACCCAGCAAGATAAAGTGGCTATGATGGCTGAGACACCACTGGATGACTTCAATCAGAGCGGCTCTAGATTTTAGGTCAAAGTAAACTTCAGCCAAGCCACCAATTTTAAAGTATGTGAGTGGAGCAAGTACTCGATCAAACTCAGGATAAAATTGAGCCAAATCTGTCTGAATCTGAGTCTGCAAAGAAGTCATCATATGTTGTTCGCTTGGTTCAGCGCTATCCCTGCCGAAATAAAGTCATGAACTTGATAAATATTCCCTGCTCCCAAGCTCAAGAAGACATCACCTGGTCTAAGTGTTGCTTGACAGTGCTGAGCAAGGTTGGGAAGAGTTTCGTAGTTATGCGCTTTTAGCCCCGGATATTTTTGTGTAATTGCTACACAGAGTTGGCTGCTGGTGACTGAGGAGTCAAATGCTTCACGTGCTGAGGGAAAAATATCAAGCATTGCTACTTCATCAGCTTCAGCAAATGCTTCAACAAACTCGTCAAAAAACTGCTTGGTACGACTGAATGTATGTGACTGAAATCCGATTATTAACCGACTTTCTGGAAACCACTGCCGGTAAGCATGAATAACACTCGCAACTTCATGGGGATGGTGAGCGTAGTCGTCGTAGTAGCGGACGCCATTTTTTTCGCCAATATACTCACTCCGACGCTGAGTCGATCGAAAACTGAACAGTGTAGAAACAGCTTCTTCGGGCGAGATGCCCATCCTCCAGCAGGCAGCCACCGCTGCCACAGCGTTCTCTAAGTTATAGAGTCCAGGCAACTGCAAGCGCAAAGTGATGAGCTCTTGGGTCGGGCCGATGGCGATGGTGCAGCTGGTTTGACCATCTTGGGCAGAAAATGTGGAAGTAATCAGCAGAAACTGATCTGTGGCTAAAGCCGGTGCAGGGTACTCTGTCTGGCCAAACCAAACATGTCGGCGGCCTTTTGCTTCTGACCAAAACTTGAGTGACTCGATAACGTGGCGATCAGCAAGATTGGTAATCAACAGTCCGTCTGGCTTGATGTGGTCAAAGAAACGTTGGAAATGTTTGCGGGTCGTTGCAAAATCTGGGTAAACATCTGGATGATCATGTTTTAAGTGCGTACAGATCGTCAGGTATGGATCTAAAAAAGAAAAGCGAGGGGTGATCTCCTCTCCTCGACTTGGAGCACTCGGATCAGTGACGTACTCGTCAGCCTCAGCGATAAAGAATTGAGTCTGAGGCTGCCACTGGCCAGTTTTTTCTAACCCTGGAATATTGCCGACTCCAACTGCAAAGCTAGGATGTCGGTTCAATTTCTCGGCAACCCAGGTGATCATCGCTGAGGTGGTCGACTTGCCACCAACGCCGCAGACAGCAACCCCATCTTTATGATTGAAAAAAAAACTCAGCGCTTCCGCGTGAGTAAATATTGGCAGTTTTTTGGCTAGAGCAGCTTGAACTTGTGGGTTCTGTTGTGAGTGGTGCGCCGAGGTATAAATGACACATTCCGTGTCTAGTGGGAGTGCCGTGTCAAACGACTCATCGATCTGTATGCCACACCGATCGAGAATGGGTTGGGTGACAAACTGTTCTGCCACATCTGAGCCCGTTACAGTTTTACCTGCATCGAGCAGACACTGCGCTAAGGCAGTCATCGCGACACCTTTGATCCCGACCAGATAAAAATGTTGATAGTGGAGAAGTGTTGACATAATTAGAGATTGAGCAGTTGACCGAGTACTCGACTGACTTTGACGGCATCATGACGAAGTAATGAGCGAGGTGCTATGTCAGCTGCACGCTGATGATGAAGCTCATTGGAGAGCAGGTCAACTCGAAGTACTTGAGAGCTATGATGCAGATCATCAATGACTGGAAATTCATGGTGGGCTGCATACGCCTGTAAGACGTTAGCGGGAATTTTGGCCTGATTAATAATGGCATAATCAACTGGCCGACCAATCACGGCTTCGATACCTGCCAAGTGCTGAGCAGCAGTCATATCATGGGTTTGACTAATTCTAGTCATCAGGTTGACCATGTATACAATTTTGGCTGAAGTGCTGGAAAGTGCAGACCTCGTTCCTTCGGGGAGTAATGCAGCCATCAAGCTAGCATAGTAATCGCCTGGTCCAATCACTACAAGCTCAGCATCTTGAATAGCGTGCAGTGCTTTGGGGTTCAGGGTAGCTGCTGGAACTAATCTTACTCGCGAGATTTTTTTGGGTTGGTCAACAACTTCATCAAGTTTATGCTCACCAATTTCAGTAGTCCCATCTTCATAAACGATCTCGAGCTGAACGTTATCAGGAGTGGCTGGGACGACTTCACCATGCAAGCGAAAGACTTTTTCTGCAATTTCCAAGGCTTTGGTGGTGTCTCCGGTCATATCTTGAAGCGCAGTCAATAACAGATTCCCAAGGTTGTGACCTTTCAAACCTTCACCTTTAGTAAATCGATAGAGTAAAATTTGGCGAATCCACTCTTCTCCATCAGCTTGAGCTAATGCCGCTAGAGCCTGGCGGAGATCACCCACGGGTTGGAAGCCGAACTCATCGCGAATCCGGCCAGTTGAGCCACCGGAATCAGAGACCGCAATGATGCTCGTGATATCAACCTTGAGTTGTTTCAAGGCTGATATGATCGGAAAAGTACCTGTTCCTCCACCAATCACTACGGTTGGGTGTGCCATGATTTACTCCTTGTTAGATTCTAAGCTAAACAGTGCTTCCTGAGCTACTGCGGTATCACTCCAAGGAGACTCGACAGTACCATATGCCATACTTTTCTCATGACCTTTTCCAAAAATACCAACGATATCGCCTGGTTTTGCCAACTCTTGAATCGCAAAAAAAATTGCTTCTTTCCGATCAGCAATTGAAAGTACTTTGTGATGGTACGTTTCTAGATCTTGTTTCATTTGGCGGATAATTGACCAGACATCTTCAGTACGGGGATCTTCAGCAGTGAAGAGGGCGAAGTCAGCGATCTCGGCAGCAACTTTGCCCATCATTGGTCGCTTTTGAATATCGCGCAGACCAGCGCAGCCAAAGACAGCGATTAACCGACCTTTTGACTTGCTCTGGTTCATCCGTTTGCGCAGTGCTTTCAGGGCCGATCCTAGTGCATTCGGTGTGTGAGCAAAATCAACGATCACTTCGATATTTTTAACTTTGCCGACAGTCTGCATGCGTCCAGGGACACCAGGAAAGTGTTGAATACCGCTGATAAATGCTTGGTCATCAATCTTCAGAATTTTAGCAATGGTATAGACCAATCGAGAGTTGCTTTGGTTGTACACTTGGTCAAAACGGGTAGTTATTGCGTGAGTGACTTGTGGTGGAAGTTTATCTGCTAGTGAGTAGGTAAAGAAGTCTTGAGCGCGTTCCGGAAGTTGTTTTTTGAGCTCGCGATAGGAAGTGGTGTCATCAGCATTGACGACAACGTGCTGAGCTGCTTTGGCCAGCAGGGCTTTGGCTGCAACATACTCAATGTATGTAATGTGATAATCGAGGTGTTCATGAGTGATGTTGGTATAGCCAGCTACCAGTGGGTGAACCCCCCACAGACGATGTTGATAGAGCCCGTGCGAGGTCGTTTCAATGACGACATACTCGATACCCAATCTAACCATTTTTCTTAAAAAACGTTGTACTTCAGCCGCGTCAGGAGTGGTAACGTGAAAGCCAGTATCGATCTCTTCATCTCCAATATAGGCAGCAACCGTAGTGACCAGCGCAACTTTTTTACCAGCTGCTTTTAAAACATAGTACATGATTGTCGAAGAGGTGGTTTTGCCGTCAGTGCCAGTGATGGCAATAATCTTTAATTTTCTGGCTGGAAACTTATATTTGAGTTCACTGAGAAATCCGCGCAACAGACCTGTCTTAAAGAAGTGATAAACGCGTTTAAGCTTGTACATCCATATCTGCAGTATCAGCATCATTGATCTCAACATTATACCTTACCAACCCAAGTTTATTTATCGGCCGGGATATTCATTAACAAAAAAAGTTTATTGGCAATGTCATACCAGAGCGGTGCGGCTGTTTCGGCGGCCCACGGTGAAGTTTTGGGCTCATGAAGTTTAATTAACATTACGAACTTGGGATGCTCTACGGGCGAAAATCCAATAAAACTGGCAATTGTTTTAGTTGGATCGTAGTGACCATTGATCGGGATCTGGGCAGTGCCTGTTTTTCCCGCCACGGTGTGAGTCTTGGAACGTGTCCACTTGGCTTCTCCCTCAGTAGCGGCGTACTCCATCAACTTGGCAACTCGATGCGCAGTTTCAGGAGAGACAACTTGTTGTTCAAAAATAGGATCAACTGGTAACTCAACATTTTTTTGATGGTCAATAATTTTTTTGACTAGGGTCGGCCGCATCAGCTTACCGTCATTCGCAATCGCGGAGACTGCTTTGGTCATTTGCAGTCCAGTCGTGGCAATTCCTTGGCCAAATGAACTAGTGGCTAAATCAATAAACTTCCACTCTTTTCGAAATGGGGTACTTGTATCTTCTTCAAGCTGAACCTGAGTTGCCTCGCCAATCCCAAACTTTTTGATGTAATCAACAAATCGTTTTTCACCTAAGCGTTCGGCAATAAAAATCATCGCCGTATTGTCAGATTTAGCTAAAGCATCTCTGACCGTAATATTGGGATGGTACTGATCATTCCAAGTTCGAATCGTGAACTCATTAATTTTGCGGGCGTGATCACACGCAGTACATGGGGTATCCTCAGTAATCAGGCCAGCGTCGATGCCAGCGGCGACAGTCAGCACTTTAAAGGTAGAGCCTGGTTCATATATATCAGCGACAACTGGGTTCTTATGCGTTTCTCCTGGGTACTGATAAAAATACTCGGGTGAGTAATTGGGGTACGCTGCCATGGCCAAGATCTGACCAGTCTGTGGATCCATGACCACCGCTTCTCCAGAAGAAGCGCCATATTTTTCAATTCCTTTTTTCAAGCTGTCTTCGACCGTATGCTGAATATCTCGACGAATAGTTAAGACGACGTCTCGCCCATCAGTAACTGGAGCTTCCTCAAGTTCATCAAAAAATAAATGGAGTCCCAGGGCGTCTTTTTTAAATGTTTGTTTATCAGTTTGGCCACGCAGTTCTTTATCCAATGCGCCTTCAACGCCAAAGTAACCTTGATCCTCGCCAGCAGCATTTTTGCCAACAAACCCAAGAATATGTGCAGCAGTCGAAGCTTCGGGATATTCACGAACGTGATACTCTTCAAAACCAAGTCCGTCAATTTTTAAGTCCTGAATAGCTTGTCTTTGGCGGTCTGATATTTTTTGTTTAAGCGCCACCCATTTTTTTTCGGTACTTAATTTTTCAAATACACTGGCAGTCAGCGCCTCACGTTGTTGGGAGAGTACGGCCGGTTGAGTTGCAAGTTCTGGGCTAATATCAAGTAAAAGTGGGCCGAGAAGCTGGCTGAGCTCTTGAGGTGATTTTTTTATGATCTGAGGTTCTGCAAATAACCGATAAACCGGAACGTTAGTGACGAGAGGAAACCCATCGCTAGTAAAGATCTTGCCGCGTTCACCTTGATGAAGCACGGTCCGCCGATATTGGTTTTCGGCTTCAGCTTGAAGGCGAGTGTGGTGAATGATCTGCCAATAAAATAAACGGATAATCACGCCGAACAGTAAAAAGTAGAGGGTAAATAAGATCAGTTTTGAGCGACCAGAACCTGGCGTGTGAGCAGCACGTGGGTGTAAAGAAGCACTTCGCAAGGAAGATCCTCCAGAGCCAGTGGAGTGGAACTCGAAGTTACGCGCCATAGATGCTTATCGTGATGCCACCACTGTACTCGTGTCAACTCGAACGATGTTATGGATCGGCACAAAACCTTGATTTCTAGCGTCATCGTTGAGTGAGGTCATTGCTACTGCTTGAGCTTTCAGTTGATCAACTTGAGTCAATTGGGCTGACAATCGCCGTTTCTGTTCCTGTAACACGGCTACTCTCCGGCCATAGTCAACGTGTCGACTTCCGACAAAAACAGTATGCAGCGCCATCCCAAAAACGATCAGGGCGAGGAAGGTATAGTAGAGTTGATACTGTTTTTTCATATTAATATTTCTTTTCGAAAATCCGCAGTTTGGCACTGCGTGAACGTGGATTGTGGGCAACTTCTTCTTCTGAAGGGCTAACTGCTTTTTTGGTCAAATGTTGACCTTTTTGCTCATGATCCCAGCATTGAAATACTGACTTTACAATGCGATCTTCACCTTCATGGAAACAGATGGTGACAATCCGACCTCCAGGTTGAAGTACTGCAAGTGCCTGCGGTAAAGCCGTTTGAATGCTCTCCAACTCTGTGTTTACTGCGATGCGCAGGGCTTGAAACACTTTGGTAGCCGGGTGAAGGTGGCTGGTCCGTGGCTTATGACGAGCAATAAACTCCGCAAGTTCAAGCGTGGTCGTGAACGGATGTTCTGTCCGTACTTTTACAATTTCTTTGGCAATTTTGCGACTTTGCTCTTCTCCACCATATCCCCAAAAAAGATCAGCTAGCTGTTTCTCCGGGAGAACTGCCAAGAGATCTTTTGCTTGTACCCCGAGTCGGTGATCCATTCGCATATCGAGTGGTCCGTTGTGCTGGAAACTGAACCCGCGTTCAGGATCTGTCAGCTGTGGACTACTGACACCGAAGTCAAATAAGACGCCATCAATGGTTTGGCCGTTTTGATAAGCCACAGTTTTGCGCCACTCTGCATCAAGGCGATCAAAGTTACTTTGAACAATGATCAACTGGATAGTGTTGAGTGCCGATTGAAACTGTGCTTGAGCATACTGCACGGCTGACTCGTCGCAATCTAAAGCAAAGACGTTGCCGCCTCTCTTTAAAATTTCACGGGTGTGTCCACCACGACCGAACGTAGCATCGACATACCAAGCAGATGGTTGAACCTGTAAGCCAATTATGGCTTCAGCTTTTAAAACGCTGACGTGTTCATGTTCATCCATAGTTACTCCTCGATTTTTTCGGCAATTTGCTCTGCGTTTGAGACGAGTGTATCAAGATAAGCGTGGTACTTTTCGACGTCCCAGATTTCAACGCGGTGATAACTGCCAACGATCACGATCTGCTTTGTGAGCTGGGCAGATGCTCGCAAATGTTCAGGAATAGTGATCCGACCGATAGAGTCAACTTCGACGAGCACTGCATCATTAGTCATTAACCGGACGATGTCTCGATGTGCTTTTTTGGTGAACCCGAGTTGATCGAGATGATTGAGCTGTGCTTGGAACTTCTCAGCGCCGAACAAAAATACTCCCCCATCAAGTCCTCGAGTTATTACCCACTGTTTTTCCAGTTCACGGAATGATTTTGGTAAGGAAACGCGGCCTTTCTCTTCAATAGTATAATAATATCTTCCAATAAACATTTATAAGACACTTTACCATTTTTTACCACATTAACAATTGAAAGTATTTCATGAGCCACTCTTGATGTAAAGACCAATGAAATACGAAACAGTAACTCAACTTGATCAAAATTGATCCGTTAATAACACTTGTTTCGGGATATGTGTGTGGGTTGGAAAAAAGTAAAAACAGTCAGAGTTGGAGAATCTTTTTTACGAAGAGGAAAAGTAGTATTGAAGTAAAGCAAATATAGAGTAAGAACATGCACTTAACTCCCAAGTTCAGAACTTGAAACCAGTTTTTATGATCGACCTGATCAATTAGTTTATTTACATTAATGTACATCACAAGTAACCTATGCTTATTGTTTCTAGGTTTTCAAGAACGCAAAAAAACCGCCCTTTTGAGGCGGTCTATGTGACCTTGATTGCTCTAATTATATCAGACTTTTTGGGGTGTCAACTTTCTGGTTAAGAAATGAAGACCTTTCGTTTATTTGCTGATCAGTACGTAAACTTTAGCAATCTCAACATTTGCAGTCACTTGCTTAACATCAATCGTAACTGGACTGTTCCCCGCTTCAGCGGCTAGAGTTGTTTGGGCTGACTCATTTTTGCCATCAATAGCTTTCCAACTTTGACCATCCCAGACCGCAATCTGCGGTAAGCTAACGGCGTCTTTAACTTGGAAAGATACTTTGGCTTTGCCAGTCACGTTTGTGGGGAAAGAAACAGCATAAGCATCTGAAACTGCAGTGCCAGGTAAGGTTGAAGGATATCCAGGTGAGTTTGAAATGACAACCACAGGCTGTTTGGAAAATTCAGGGCTTTCAATCTGAAACTTAACGTCTTTGGAACTCAGGATCTGGGCACGAGTTTTGTTCTCAATAAAACGCCAGTCAGATTTCAATGCATAGGAGTTGGTCCCAGCAAAACGAGTAACTAAGGTACCACCTTTGACATTCTCGTGATACGTAGTTGCGCCGCCAGCGCTACGTGTGCCAAGCAAAATTTCTTTGGTTGCTGGAAACGAGCTGATATCGATAGTTCCAAACGCGCCTTGGAGGAGTTCGCCGGCTTGGTACTCGAGTTCATACTCTACAGTCTCAGTTGGTTTTTTCAGCTGATTAATCGAGATAATAACATCATGGCCAGTACTTTTAGGCTGGATTTCAATGTAAGGGCGTTCTTCAAAAGCAAGCGTGTTATAGGTATCGACTCTTTTTTTCTTTTTTTCTTCTGGTTTGGCAGAATCAGTTATCTTGGCTGTACTCGAATGAAGTATCTTATAGGCACTTATGCCAACTACACTGAGCAGCAAAAGCCCAGCAATAACCCCGATAGCGAGAAGCAGCTGATTTTTTTTGATTGTCATAAGTATTCTCCTGAGACTCTTATTTAACCATATCTTTCTTCTCAACGCTGAGAAAATCATAACTTCTGACCGGTCGTTCAACTAAGCTCGAGGCATAATCGAGGATCGAGCGATGGGCTGTCTGATGCCAATCTTGATATCCAAGATGGATGAGTAACTGGTTCAGTCTTTCCTGAATATCAGACAGAGAAATATGGTCCGTATCCAAGCGTTCGAGTATTCGAATGATCGAGTCAAATGCTTCAACATCTTGATTATCTTCAACAAACAACAGGTCTGCGAGCTCGAGGATCTCAAACACTTGTTTGAGACGCTGTAGTTTTGTCTTAGCTGCTGAGAACTGGTTCACCAAGCGACTTTGGGCGAAAATCGGCAGTGACTTGGTCTGGTGAATGCTCAAAACAATATGATTCCCAGGCTCAAAGTAAGCGGCTTGGCCTGAGTTCGGTTTTCGAATCCCTTTAGCAACTCCAACTAACTTTCCCGAGTCTGGAGTCAGTAAAGTAATCACTCGATCGGCTTCTCCAACATTTACTCTTTTAAGTACCACAGCTTCTGTTGTCCAGCCCTGCATTAGAACTTGCTGGTGAAGACAATATCTTTGTCCATCAGTACTTTATCTTGATTCCCGTTGACGTCAAAGTTAACTGGAACTGCGTCTACTCCACCTTGCTTCCAAAGTTTTACTTTGTAGTCTTTGTCAGTGTATGGCACCGTGTACTCAAACTGAAGCTTGGCCTGGCTCAATGGGTCAAGTAAGAACTCGCCTTCGACGACGGTGAAGGCACCTTGATCAGAAGTTTTAAGACTTCCTTCACGATAGCCCTGAGCGTTTTTCAACTTGGAGCCTTTTGGCAAGTAAATTCTATTCCAATCTCGCAATCGAGCATTCAAACATAGGAGTCCAGCTTCAAGATTACAGTTGTCGCCATGACGTGAATTCCGATAGGTCACCGTTACTTTTTTAGTTATTTCACCATTGGCTGGGGTGCTGACTTCTTGGTCAATAGTAGAAGTAATAAACAAGTTTGACTTGGCACCACCAAGGTTGGCATCAACAACTGCCAAGAAGTCTTGGGCAGTCGGGTCGAGCGTGAGTCGACCTCCAGCATTGACTTTGTCTACAGCTGCTTGCGCTTTTTGATCAAACAAGTAGAACTGGACGTGACGGCCTTCGACATTTTTCCAGGCGGCTTGGAACAAATCAGGCCACTTGTTCTTTGGTGCAGTATAGGCACGTTGGAGCAAAGTGTTCATCATGGGAGCAAGAATACCCTTTGGAGCTGGCCGAATATAGGGAGTTGGTCGAGTAATAATGTTCGACAACTCGTAGATAATCTGTGGACAGTCGCATTTAGGAGTGTTCTCTGCACTGAACTTGCCCTCATATCCTGGAACATCGATAGGTCCAGTGATTTTTAAGATATCAACCAAGACACTAGTATCGATCGCGATGATGCCATCAATATCTTTTGGTTCACCTGGTAGAAGTTTATAGTTTGCTAAGAACTGATCCATAGACTCTTTAAAGTCTGGAGAAATGTTCATGTCACGAATATTAAAGTACTTTTCACTGGTCAGGTACTTGCCCAAAATGGCGGGAATTGGAATATTCTTGTTGAACTTCTTATCAAGCTGATAAATATCATCTGATTTCTCAGGTGTAACTTTGCCATTTTCGACGAAGATAACTGCATAAGCAGTCATGAAGCCACCGGTGGGACGCAGCTCTTTATCGTTCTGGAAAAGAACGAAGTACTTCTTGCGCTTGCCATCAGCACCTGCAACATAGGGAATCTGTTCAATCACTGGGCGGAACTCTGTTAAGGCAGTCGCTGCTCCAGCGCTCAAGTCACGAGCTTGGACAATCGAGGCACGGACTGGGTGACCTTGAAAGGTTTCGGGGTAACGATTGGGATCAACTGCTCCGACTTCGGCTTTTACCTTTTCTAGATCAACAGCGATTGAATCTAACTGCGGAGTTACTTTAGACAACGTTTGTAAAATTAATTTTAAGCGATCTTCGGCAGTGCCACCAGAAAAGGTACCTTGACCAGTAAAGCCCAGCACGTCGGCATATGGACTGACGGCGGCCAAAGATTTGGTTCCGGCATCAATTCCAGCATCGGCGGCATTGAGACCATGGATGCCATCTTGATAGTACGCACGCGCAATGGGTAGGGAGTTGTAGAACTCAAGTTTCTTGTAGGTTTGGCGAATATCAGCCACTTTTGCTTTTACTTCAGCAAAGCCTTTTTGGGCTCCTGGCAAGTTTTGAGCTTTAAACTGATCATACGCACTTTTTGCTAATACTTTTGTCTCATCGCTTTGAACTTTCAGTTCCATGGCGACTTTGTAGGTATAGAACCCAACGTAACCAGCAACTGCCCCAACAATAGCCAGGAGTAAAATGACTAGCAGCAAGACGCGGAACCACCAGCGAGAAAAAATATTTTTCTTTTTCTTGAGTAAAGTTACCGGAGTCTGAGTTTGTTTTGGTGGGTACATCGTGTGTAGCACCGAGTCAGGTTTTTGAACTTGAATCGGTTGAGGTGCAAGTGCCGGTGTTGCTTGAGTTTGAGCAGGAGTAACAGTGGAGTTTGGTGTGTTCATACCGGTAAAAGCCGATCGAGTCGGAGCTGTATTGAGATTAAGTTTTTTGGGTTGGGCGGATTCAATCATAATGTTTAGTATAAAAAATATTTCTTCATTCTACCACTTGGAAATCATGGCTTGTGGTGTCTTGAGTAAAATAATAACATCTTTGACGATCGAAGTATGGTCTGCATAGAGTGCGTCCATCTTGGCCCGGCTGGCAAATGGGACTTCATTTCGCCCACTCGTCTGCCAGGGACCAGAAATTCCAGGTTTTACACTCAGGATTTTTGCAATAAAAGGTTTTGTATTTGGATATTTTTCAGCCTGTTCCTCAAGTTCTTTTTTGACATAGGCTCTTGGACCGACCATACTCATCTCGCCTCGAAGCACATTGAAGAGTTGAGGGAACTCATCAATAGTCAGTGATCGTAACACTTTCCCTAATTTTGTAATCCGTGGATCGTCAGCCAGTTTCCAATCAGCATTTTTAAATTTTTCGAGCAGTGCTTTGTCATGTTTGTGCAGAATGTCATCAGCATCATGGACCATGGAACGAAACTTGTAGAGATAAAACTCTTTGCCATCTTTACCAACTCGACAATGTCGAAAAATAACTGGCCAGCCAGACTCAATGTAAATTAAAATCGGAATCACAAACCAAATTGGCAAAAAGATAACCATTAAGCCAACAGCGACCATAATATCAAGGATTCGTTTTTGAGTCTGATAGCTGAGCATCAGAGGTACTCTTTCTTGCCTTCCTCTTTGAGACGCTCAACGAGCTTTTTTACATCTTGACTGCGTCCTTTAGGAACGATCAAAAGGATCTCTGGAGTATCGATAATAATCAGGTCATTAATTCCGATCATACCGATTAACCGACCATCAGTATGAATTAAATTATTTTCCGAGTTAATACACAGAGATTTGACTGACTCACCGTCGCTGATTGTGACGTTTCCAGCTAAATCTTTCTGGCCAAGTTCATAGACAACTTTCCAGTCGCCAACGTCGTTCCAGCCAAAGTCACCAGGGATGAGCAGTAAATTATCCGCTTTTTCAGAAATCGCATAATCAATTGAGATTGCCGTTGCTTTTTGGTAGATTTTTGGTAATGCTTGATGAAAATCTTGGACATTGAGCTTAGGTAGCTCTGCAGTTAAGGTATAGAGCTCGGGCATGAATTTTTCAAACGCGTGCTGAATTGCCTGAGCAGACCAGACGTACATATTGGCATTCCAGAAATACTTTCCGGTTGAAAGAAAGGCACGCGCAGTTGTGGCATTGGGTTTTTCAGTGAAGCTGTCGACTTTGAACACTGCCAGACCAGCTTTGGTTTTTCTGAGGTGATCACCGATTTTAATATAGCCAAACCCAGTATCAGGTCTGGTTGGGGTGATCCCTACCGCAACTAAGTTCTTCTTATCGGTAGCAATCTCGACTGCTGCTTCCATCACTCGACAAAACTCTTTTTCATCAGTAATGACGTGATCAGATGCTCCATTAATCACCACGGCGTCGGGGTCTTGGGACATTGCATAAAGCGCCCCAGTCAACATTGCTAAAGCAGTGTCACGTTTCTCAGGTTCGGCAATAATATTGGCTGGTGGAATTTGGGGCAGCTGGTTGCGGATAGCATCGACATAGAGGGTATTGGTTACCACGATGATTTTATCCCAAGGTACTAATTTGGTTAAGCGCATCGCGGCAACTTGAACCATCGTATCTTTGCCAGTCAATTTTAAAAATTGTTTGGGAGTGGTATTACGTGACTTTGGCCAAAGTCGAGTTCCCCCGCCACCGGCAAGAATGACTCCGAAGACGTGTTGTTGTTCTGGCATAGTACTTCCTTTCACTGTGAGTCTAAAAACTGCTGCCAATGCATCATTACTCGATCGTAGAACTGGCGTTGGAACGCTTCAGTTCCGAACTGCGCAACTTGGTCGCGAATCTGAGCTGCTGACCACTTTTGCTGCTCGAGTGTTTCAATCGCCTGCTTGAGTGCCTCAGCGCTTTGCGTTTGAAGATGAATGCTGGTCTGTTTATCTGGACTCATCTCCGCTGCTCCACTAGAAGTGAAAAGAATAGCTGGCTTTCCATAGGCATGTGCCTCGAGCGCAGCAATTCCAAAATCTTCTTCTCCAGGAGCTAGAAAAGCCCGACAATTTTTGTAGTATGCCTCAAGTTCTGATGATTGTACAGACCGGATGAAAATTATTTTAGCCTGAGGATACTGTTGAGTCGCGTAGTGTTGAAGAGGAAAAAAATCTGGTCCATCGCCCACAATAACGAGTTGGCGTTTGAGTTGGCCACACGCGTCAATAATCAGGTCAATTTTTTTGTAGCCGACAAGTCGAGCCACTGTCAAATAGTATGTTGAGGCGATTGTTCCTTGATCGGAAAGTAACTGCGGAAGTGGACAAGGTTGATCTGGGCGTGGCGGAAGCTCAACCGGCGGATACAGAACGGCATCTGTTGTTCGCTGGTAAAACAGTTCACACCGGCGCTGAACAAGCTTCGAGATAGGAATATAAACATCTGGTCGTAAAGCGGCTGCTTTATCCCACCAGCGGAGGTAGCGAAATACTTGCTGTTTAAGCTGTTCAGCTGGCCAGGATTGGCGATACTCAGCCTGATGACTCCAGAGGTACCGAGTTGGCGTTAGCAGATAACACAGATGAAGTTGATCAGGCTTGGTGAGTATACCTTTAGCTTCAGCACTCGTTATTGAGATTACTAGATCATAGTCATCAAGGCAAAGTGTCTCGAACGCCAGTGGCATAAATGCCACGTACTGACGATGTAACTTTTGAGCAAACGGGAACTGTTGCAGAAAGCTGGGAATGACCCGAATTGTAGACGCCCAAGGCGTATTTTCGCGATCATAGACCGAGGTAAACAAAGGGGCTTCGGGAAAAAGGTAGTGAAGTGACTCAAGCACGTGCTCAGCTCCACCGTAGCGAGTATTGACTCGATCATAGACGAGAGCAATCTTAGGGTGTTTAACAGGTGTTCTCATAGGTCAGGGTTTGGCCAAAACCGTGTCATACACAGTTGCGATCTCTTTTGCCATTACTGACCATTGATACTGACGTGCAAAATTTTGAGCTGCAGCGAGTCGTTGTGGCGAACGGATTGTAGCTGCCTGTTTCACCGCCGCCATAAAACTTTCTGGATCTTGAGCTGTGAAAAAGATTGCCTGAGCTTTGTAGATCTCACGAAAGATCAAGATATCAGAAGCGATCACTGGCGCACCAGCCGCCATCCCTTCTAAACCAGTCAAGCCAAATCCTTCGGATAGTGAAGGTTGTACCAAGGCGGTGCTTTCTTGGAGCAGTTGGGCAACGGCTTGATCGCTTTGATAGCCAAGAAACTGAACCCGTTGAGTTAAACCTAAGGCGTTCACCTGATGTCTGACCTGATCTAAAAAGACTGTTCGGGCACTTACCAGTAACAGTCTGTACTCCGGTAGTTGAGTGAGTGTATTTAAAACGACTTGAATGTTTTTGTGTGGATACAGCGATCCAATATAGACGAGTTGTTTTTTAGGGATAATCGGAGAGGCAGAAAGTGGCTGGTAAAAATGAGGCTCCACACCTTCAAGCGCCACCACAATTTTTTTGGCTACGGCTGGATAGTATTTTTTGACTTGGTCGGCAACTGTTTGGGCTGGCACAATAATCTGGGTTGCCTGCTGAACAGCTTTATTAACTGTCCACCGGTACATTACATACTTTGGCCAATATACCCAAGCAGGCAAAGTAGTGACAGTTTTGCCACGGTACTCGTGCCACAACAAGTCGTGGATGGTAACCACTAACTTTCCCGTGTACGCGACTGGAATATTAAAGTGAGGAACATGGAGGAGGTCAAGCCGGGCAGCTGCAAATATCTTGGGGAGGAGTAGCTGCTCTGACAGTGAGTAGTGACGAATTGGGGTGAGCCTGATCTCTACTCGCTCTCGATCTTTTTTGGTTGGCAAGACTTGTTCAGCCTGTTCTGTGGTTGAGAAAAAAAGAACGAGCTGAAAAGTAGCCGGGAGCTTTACCAGCTCCCGGACAAGGTTTTCTGTGTATCTGCCAATTCCAGCATGCGTGCACCCAGCCAAACGGCAGTCAATTCCGACGCGAGCAAAAGTGTCAGGCATGTCTGATCTACTTAAATTTTTCTGTTGCGTTTTAATTTCACAGCACTCATCTTTTCAGCCATCAAACCAAGACTCTCGGTTTGGATTGGAGTTGAGAGCTTAGGAGAGCTGCACTCTGCGCAAGTACAGTCTTCACAGTTGTGATCGCCATGGGCTGCCACGAGTTGATCAAGTTCTTTTTCCAGCTTCTTCACTTGACCAAATCGAATAAAGTTGCTGATCATGGCATAGAGAAAATAGATTACGCCAACCGCAAATGTTGCAACTGGAATATACTCAAAAATCTTCGGCACTTGTGCCATATTTGGGTCGGTGTAAACATAACGCAGGAGTAAGTTTGGTAAGAACAGAGATACGAATAAACAGAAAATAAAGACCGCAATTGCCTCTGTCGCATAGACAACTTTGTCTTGTCTGAGTTGAGAAATTTTGAACCGTAAGTGATCTGCTTTATGCATGTATCTCCTTTATCGTGTTTTATACCAGATGAAGAACTGTATTCCCCACCGAATGATGATAGGGTACTTGCTTCTATAGTATTTGTCAAAGTATTGTAGCATCGTCTGGTAAAACTGCTGGCTGGTCCTTTGGGAAAGCAGCTGTTGATTGTGGCCACGACCAGATTTGTACTTATGATGACGGACGGTAACTTGGGGATAAAAAATGATGGTGTAATTTTTTTGACGAAAACGACGACACCAGTCTAGATCTTCGGCGTACATAAAAAACCGTTCATCTAACTTTCCAATGTGTTTGAGCGCAGCTGTCCGGACCATCATGGCTGCACCGCTACAGGCATCTATGGTATGAATGATATTTTTATCTTTGTAAGACTGGTGATACTGACCAAAAAGTTTGCTCTGCGGCAATAAATTTTCTCCACCAGTAAAATAGGTAAAGCTTGCCCACGGAGTTGGTTCGCCGCGATGACTAGCTGGATCAAGCTGGCCATTAGCGAGTAGGACTTTGGGAGTAATGACACCAGCTTCTAAGTGAGCGTCTAGGTAGAGTACAAGTTCGTCAAGGTTGGAGTGAGCCGTAAACTCCACGTCTGAGTTTACCAACATCACATATCTACTTTTGACTGCGCTGAGTCCTAGGTTATTGCCGGCCGCAAAGCCTCCATTTTTGGGGGAAATAATCAATTTAACCCAAGGAAATTTCTTCTTGATCGTAGCGACTGAGTCATCAGTGCTGGCATTATCAACTACGATCACTTCAATCTTTAACTGGGTGATGTTCAAGTACTGTTGCTGCAGGCTAGTTAATGCCAAAGAAATCCACTCTGGTGTGTTGTAGTTGAGAAATAAAAGGGTGAGGTCAAGAGTAGTCATGGTAAAGGAAGTGACGCAAGTTTTAAGTAGATGCGATCGAGCTTCTCAGCAACGAACTCCCAATCATATTGATTCTGGACAAACTGCTTGCCACTTACCGCCAACTTTTTTTGCAACTCTGGTTTTTGCAGCAGATTTACGGTCAGGTCAGCCAGTTCTTTGGCAGTATTTCCAATTAAAACTTGAACGCCGTGCTCAACGCCGAGCCCTTCAACTGCCAGTTCTGTAGCTACAATTGGAGTTCCGGCAGCCATTGCTTCTAGTATTTTATACCGTGTCCCTTTGCCACTAAATACTGGTGCAACCAAGACATGTGCGCCAGTAAAGGCATCGCGAATGTCTGGGATCCCGCCAGTAATCGTAATAGAGCTATCTTTTTTTTGATACTCAAAAATTTCTGGAGTCGGGGCGTTGCCCACAATCCACAGTTTAGTATCAGGAAGTTTTTTCTTGACCAGTGGCCAGACATTATCGACTAAAAATTTGACCGCTTCAACATTGGGTAACCAGTTAAAGGTGCCTACAGATAAAAGAGTTAAGTCTTTGGGGAGCCGGCGTTGTTTTTGATCAAACCACTTGACGTCTACTCCATTTGAGACAACCTCGATCTTTTCCGGCTGCTGAAGAGTTTGATTGATAAAAGTTTTATCTTCTTCACTCATGGTGATTAACTTGGTGCAGCTCTTCCAATAATGTTCTTCCCAGCGGCGAATCTTGGCGATATCAATGTTCAAAAACTGGCGAATCAGCCACCACTTTACTTTGTCAGTGTAGCTCTCGTATCCAAGGTACTCGATAGTTTGTTCGACTAAAATAATGGGCACGTCTGTTTTGGGAATGTTCGGCATCATGTAAAACGTCTCTGCATGGATGACATCATAATGCTCGGCTGCTAGCTCTTGCTCCACTGCCGCAATCGTCTCTGGCACATGATTGCGGATGACTAAGAACGGGAAGGAAGAAAACGCGGTGTTTAAAATGTTGCGTAATGTAAACGGTTTTTGAGAACGTTTAAAGACGCGGACTTTGGCACAGTATTTTTCGAGTTCAGGAATGTGCTGGCGTTCGTTCTCTTCTTTGATCAATGCAAATAAAGTAACTTCATACTTCCCAGCCAACTTTTTGAGCAAGTTATAGGTCCGAATTTGACCACCCGACAGTAACGGGTACGGCAAGTACGGAGTAAGCATTAAAATTTTCATGGAGAAAGTTTCAAGATGAGGTAATCCTTGGTTTTTTCAACCACGGGGTACTTTTTTTCTAAGGTCCTGGCTTCATCATCATATGAGGTGTTGACGTAGTAGGTGGCTCCTTTTTTGATTTTGTCTTCAATGTTGCCGCCTGTTGCCCAACCGGTACGGTTGGTTTGGAAAAGAAACATAGTGTCGCTCATCGCAGGGGCGATAACTTTAGCATCTGGCGGAGTCAATCGGTCAACTGCTCTGCCAGCTAGCTCATAATCTGCGCGGGTGCCATAATACCCGTGGACAAACCACTGTCCAATGATGAGCGAAGTAATAAAAAGAGTTATTGCCAGGGCGCTACCCAGGAGTTGAGTCTCAATCTTTTTGAAGATAATCAATAGAGTTCCTCCCAACAGCCCACTCCAGAGTCCAATTAACAAAAGTGAGGGGCGAAACTGTAAGGTTGAGCCTGGTTCGGGAATTAAAGTGATGAGTGCCATCAAGGCGACAGCCGCCAGCCAAATCCCAAGTATTTTTTTTGGATCCCTGATCCGAGAAATCACCCACAAACCTTGACCAAGAGCTAAGCTTATAAATGGTAAGGTAATGCTTTGATAGTAGTCATGTCTAACATTTCCTGCCGCAATAATGGAAAAATAGGCTAAAACACATAGTCCCCAAACAACAACGAGTTCACGAAGTTTATTTTTCTGGCCAATGCTAAAGACTGCGGCGATAATCCCACCACCACCGAGAATTAACTTGGTATATCTTTCCCATCCCAACCAGCGAAACCAGGCTGGGTGAAAACGGATGGGTTTACCATCTAGCGAGTTAAACAACCAACTTGAAGCAGGTATCCCTTCTGGGTACTGTTGAATCCACTGGCGCCACCAGAACATCGGAAAGAGGCTGAGCCCAAAAATATATAAGGCTGGTTGAAAAAAAACTTTCTGTTTAAAGTGACGAATCGCCAGATATCCAAGTACTGGAATAAAGAATAGTCCAAATGGCTTCAAGAGTAAGGTCACTCCAAAACTGAGGAACGCGAGCAAGTACCAACTCATTTTTTGTTCTTCTAACCAGAGGTCAAAAGCTAAGATAGTCAGCGTTAAAAAGAAAGCAAAAAAAGGCTCAGGTAAGATGACGCGAGTGTAGTAGACCGCATAGGGTAGGCCGGCATAGCTCAAGGCTGACAAGTAGCCAATCGCTGAATTTCCCCAACGTTTGCCCAAGTAATACAGACAGATCACCGTTCCGAGTGAGAACAGGATCGAGGTTAATCTTGAGGTCACCACTAGATCAAGCTGAGGGAAAGTCCGAAGTACCTCTGCAATTCCAGCGTTGATCAGCGGGAACTCAACCATGCGATAGCCTTCAGGGTTATCTTTTCCGGAAGCTACATTTCCATAGTCGTGGAACTTGGGATGAAGCAAATCAATACCGTGATGAACATACTCTTTGGTGACTGAGGCGGTGTCAACTTGGCGAAATGAGTGCCAATCTGTAACGGAGTTTGCCAGGCCTTGAAGTCGCACACTCAAGCCAAAAACAACGATAAAGACGAGCAGCCAGTTAACGGCTTTTTTGGTTCGTAACATGTGTGGACGCTGTAACTTTCCTCAATTGAGCTTGCTCTCTTTGGCGAATTGCTAAGTATCCCAGTAAAAGTCCAGCAATTGCCCAGTAACTTTGAGCCACTTTTGAGGCTGCAAACACGTCGATATAGACTGCATTTAAGAGTAGGCCAATGCTGCCACCTAAAAGTCCAATACTGTAGCCACTGACAATGTAATCTCGATCGCGGATGTGTCTAGCAGTAATATATAAAATAATTCCAATACAGCCGTAAAAAGTAGCAAAGCCTAGAATCCCAGTTTCTCCTAAAGTGCGTAAAAAGTTATTGTCAGTACTATCTGCTTCAGTGAACTGATCAACATTTTCTTTTGTTAAAGTTGCGTAGCCACTTCCAGTCAGTGGATTGGTTAAGAATCCTTCGATAGCTCGGGGCCAGAGTGTCTCTTGGCGAATACAAAGTGAAAGTTCTTTCTCAAGTGCGCACTTTGAGTAAACCCGTTTTCTGGTTTTCGAAATATAGGTAATCTGACCAGTCGCGGAGACCGTGGCTACCATAATCGGTTCTGGGGTATCGTCGTGGACATCACCTGGCAATAGTGCGTTAAGGTCTGAAGATGGCTTTGGTGAAGCGGTTGGCGTGGGTGAAGGTTTAACTGCCACACTCGGTGGTTGATCGGCATGACTGGCCACATTTTTGGTGGCAGCGGCGGCTGCTGCCGCCGCATCTGGTGACTCACCAGATCGAGGTGGTTGGCCTTTGGGTAACATCTTCTGAAGTTGAGTTGGTGAAAGTGGCAGCATTGCAAGTGTTTTGTCAGAGATTAACTTCTGGCGTTGGACGGTCAGCGTCTCAGTAATTTTTTTCAGCTGTGGCTGACTATTTACCACATAGTTTAAACGTGCGGTCAGATCTGAACCGAAGTAATAAAACAAGATTGAGCTTAATAGACCAAACACCAAGATCCGACTGACAACAAAGGCAGCACGGTGTGCCCAGTTCAACTTGGTCAGGCTAGTTGTAAAAATGACGATCATGACGCCAACCATGAATGCTGCAAAAGCAGTTCGGGAAGCACTCAAAATCAGCAGCCAAGTTCCTAGCCAGAAAGTAACGTACAGCGCAGCTTTAAGAATGTTTCTTTTGACCTGGAAAGCAAAGGCCAACACAATTGGCAAGACAACAACTAAGTAAGCAGCCATATCATAATGACCAGCAAAGGTGGATTGGACACGGGCAAACTCGGTTAAATAAAGCTTTATTCCTTTACTAAACTCACGGTTCATTGTTGAGTAAACTGGCCAGTAAAAGTACCGTTGACCATATCCATAGACTGAGATGGCGAACACTGTACTGACCAGGATACTGATGCCAGCAATTAAGTCTGAGCGACGACGGACCGCGGAGTACATCATTACATATAATGAAAAGTACTCGAGGTATCTGAAGTAGTGCAGAAATGTTTTCTCGACGTGAAGAGGTTGTAAGGGCACTGTTTTAATTACAAAAATGGCGACTAAAGAAGAAATAAGGCCAATCACCGCATACGCCATGATCATCCACAGCATGGGTGATACCCAAGCAACTTTTTTTCGAAGAACTTGAATGCCCCAGACAATGACTGCCACTACAATAAAAAAATCTTCTAAACGCACTCGCACAATATACTGTTCAATCGGACTCCAGAGAGGAATCTTGGGGTAAAGGGGAATAAATGCTAACAAAAAACCACAGATAATGATTAAAAGATGATTATCCAACCAGTGGAGTGCGTTTTTTAATTTGAAAGAAAAAGAAGTCATAACTTAATTTTTGAGTGCAATAGCAGCATCTCTATAGAGAGCAGCTTTCACTCTATTTTTTAGTATTGTACCAAAGATCAGGATCCGGAGCTGGACTCCAAAGTGTAAAAGCGTTTTTACAACTGGAGCTTGCCAAAGCGGTTTATGCTTTGACCAGATATAAAGATAACCTTTCAACTCGCCAATGATAGCATTCTTTGATGAAGAACTGGCACTTCCAAAGTGGATAATTTTGGCTGAAGGTAAGATTGCCACATCCCAGTGATGGTCTGCGGCTCGCATACAGAACTCAATATCTTCGCCATACATAAAGATATTACTGTCGAGGAGGCCGACCTCAGCAAAGAGCTCTCTTTTTATCATCATTGCTGTCCCCCCTACCCAATCAATTGCAAAAAGTGAGCGGTGAGGGTAGTGCCGCTGACTTTTCCCAGTATGTTGAGTTGAAGGAAAAAACCGGCCAATCCCTGGCAAATCGTCAAGAAACAATAGCTGTGAAGCTAAGCTCAACAGCGTCGGCAGAGAACCACCTTGGGCTTGTTCAGTCCCATCTGGATTGAGGAGTTGGCAACTGAGAATGCCTAAATGATTAATTTTGCCGGGAGCGGCACTGAGCAAAGCTGCTGATGGGTCTTTGTGTTGATCAGAAAATGTGTGAACCATCTGCTCAAGTGCATCAGCTTGGACAACGGTATCTGAGTTTAATAACAGAATATATTGGCCAGTTGACTGGGAAATCGCCTGATTATTAGCAGCGGCAAACCCAACATTTTTTGTGTTTTCAATAATGTGCAGTTCAGCAAAGTTTTTTTGCAGACTTTTTGCCATCCTGACTGAGTCGTCTGACGAGTTATTATCGATCAGCCAGATTTCACTTTTTTGGTTTAATACCGAGGAGCTCTCAATTTGAGCGATGACTGACTCAAGTGTTCTTCTGGTCAACGTGTGGGTGTTATAGGAAACGATCAGAATTGAGAGCAACATAACGGGATTTATTGAAACCACCTTGCGCGACCAAGGTGGTAATGAAGTTGATCAACTCCGCGGTTACTTAAAAATTTGGCTGGAACTCCTCCGACTACTGTGCCTGGCTCAACATCTTTAGTGACGACGGCAGCTGCGGCAATGACTGCCCCTTTACCAATAGTTACGCCAGGTAAAATAATCGCGTTTGGTCCAATAAAGACATAATCGCCAACCTGAACTGCAGCTTCGGTTGCGGTGAAATTTGGATCATGAATGTTGTGTTGCGAGTTAAAAATCATTGCTCCAGTTGCAATATCAACGTGGTCACCAATTGTTAATGGAGCGCGGCCATCGAGGACAACGCGTTCGCCAATAATTGAGTCTTTGCCAATCCGAATATTTCGTGGATCGTAAAGACGAACACGCATGTGAACGGTTGAGCCTTGGCCAATCTTGACACCGGCCAAACGATAAAAAAAACGTCGCACGTGATGAAGTGGAAGCTCTCCAACTCCCCACCATAAAAAACCAGTTGTGAACTCGAGCCAAACTGCACCAATGCGGCGTTGAAGTTTAATCAACACTTGAGAAGAAGAGAGCTGTCGTCCATCTTTGTCACTCACCATAATGTACAGTATAACTTATGTCCGTGGTGGTGTTTTGTTGAGATGTGTGTAGGCCGAGGGAGAGATAACGCGGCCTTTGGGAGTGCGTTGCAAAAAACCAACTTGAATCAGGTACGGTTCTAGGACTTCTTCAATCGTGCCAGGGTCTTCACTTAAAGTAGCCGCAATCGTCGTCAGTCCAACTGGTCCACCGCGATGTTTCTCGATCACCACTTCTAAGTATCGACGGTCATGCTCATCAAGACCTAACGTATCAACACCTAATCGATCAAGTGCTTGCCGGACAATCTGGGCTGAGACAACGTTCTCAGTTTTGATTTGACTGTAATCTCTGACCCGCTTCAGAAGTTTAAGGGCAATTCTAGGTGTTCCGCGGGCGCGCCGACCAATTTCCAAGGCACTTTCTTGATCAAGCTCAACGTGAAGCTTTTGGGCCGCCCGTTGCAAGATGACAGTCAGCTCTGCTGGCCGGTAGTACTCCATCCGGTGAGTAACACCAAACCGATCTCGAAATGGACCAGTCAATGCGCCATACCGAGTTGTAGCTCCAATCAACGTAAATTGAGGCAGATCAAGGCGAATCGTCCGCGCAGAGGGCCCTTTGCCTAGAATAATGTCGAGCGCAAAGTCTTCCATCGCTGGATATAAAGTTTCTTCAACTGCTTTGGGCATTCTGTGGATCTCGTCAATAAATAACACGTCGCCAGGTTGAAGGTTAGTTAAAATTGCCGCCAAATCACCTGTTTTGGCCATTGCCGTGCCGGAAGTCATCTTCATTTGAGCTCCCATTTCTTGAGCGATCAAATGAGACAGAGTTGTCTTGCCCAGTCCAGGTGGGCCATAAAGCAGGATATGGTCAATCACTTCTTTACGCTTTTTTGCAGCATCAATCGCGATTTGCAGCGATTCCTTAACTGAAGTTTGACCAAAAAACTCATCCCACCGGCTTGCACGCAAGCTGGTCAATAGCTGCTCTTCTTCAGGATCAGTAGTGGCTAAAATGACGAGTTCTGGTGTGGCGGAAGTGTCAGTCATTTTGGTTGAAGATGATGTAAAGCAATTCGAAGTGCCGCCGGCGTAGATAGCACTTCATCGCCGAGTTTTGGTAAGACTGTCTCGATATCACGTTCATGGAAACCTAGCTGGAGCAGTGCTTCTTTCACTTCTTGAACGTGCGGGGCAAGTGGTTGAAGATCAAGCTCTTTCAGTGCGCCCAGTTTACTGCGCAGATCAATAATAATCTTCTGGGCCAACTTTTTACCAATTCTAGGAATTTGACTAAAAAATCCAGTTTCAGCGTTCTGAACCGCGCTAATAATTTCACTCGGCGAGTAGTTGGAAATCTGCAAGGCAGTCTTTGGACCAACTCCAGACACATCTAACAATAATTGAAACACTAACTGCTCTTCAGGGCCTAAAAAGCCGTATAACTCAAGCGCTTCTTCTTTGACATGAGTATAGATAAAGAGCTCGGCTTCACTGTCTTGAGGAAGTTTTTGGAGTACGCTGGCAGAAACATGAACGCCATACCCAACGTCGTGAACAATGACGATCACTCGATCGAGCTGGTGAAGAATTTTGCCTTTCAAGTATGCAATCATATGCTCTCTACACTAGTGCCCAGGGTGGTTGCTGTCAACGCCAGTCCAATGGCGTCAAAAGTATCGTCAAGCTCGGTAGCTAACTTCTGCTGAAGTCGTGGACTAAGTTTACCAATTTGGAGCATGATCATTTTCTTCATCGCCGCTTTATCTGCTCGACCATGACCAGCAACTGCTAACTTAACGGTACTGGGATTAAGTTCACGAATACTGAGCTGATGACGGAGCAACAGTCCAATCACGATCCCTCGGGCCTCAGCTACAGCAATAACAGTCGAAGTGTTCTGACCTGCGTAGAGCTGTTCAATACTCGCCAACATAGGTTGATGTTGAGTCACAATCAGCTCAAGCTCTGCTTCTAGCTGCTGGTATCGAGTAAATCGATCAGCTTTTTTATTGGTTTGAATACAACCACACTCAATAAGTTGGGTTTCACTGCCTGAGTGCTCGATGATCGCCCAGCCTAAGCGGTCATAGCCAGGATCAATACCAAGAATTCGCCGCGGAGTATTACTTGGCATACGCTGTCGCAACTTCAAGAAGTTGGGTGAGAATAATTTCGGCAGTAGTTTGCCAAGAGAAGGCTTTGACTTGTTGACGTCCTTTTTTCAGCAGTGCTCCCCGTTGTTTTGCTTTCAAGTGTGTAATTTTTTCCAATACTTCAGCAATCTCGGTAGTGTTTTTTGGTGAAACGCTGAACCCAGCCTCACCGACAACCTCTGCTAGGCTTGAAGTGTTCGCTACAACCGGCAGAGTTCCGGCGGCCATCGCTTCTAGAGGTGGCAAGCCAAATCCTTCATACAGTCCAATTAAGATGGTGCACAGACTTTTTCGGTAGAGTTGATACTTTTCTGCTTCACTCACATATCCCAGTAGATGAATTTTTTCTTTAACTGGTGAACGATTTACAGTACGGAGCGTCTCCTCAGCCAGCCAGCCAACTTTGCCAGCAATCAGCAAATGAGGAGTTTCAAATTTCTGCTGAGGAAATTTTTGGCAGAATTTTTCATAGGCTTTGACTAAAGTGACTAAGTATTTTCTTGGTTGAAGTGTCACGACATACAGAAAAAACGGGGCTGAGGTGTTAAGTATTTTTTTTATCCAGTTGGCTGGAACTTTTTCCTGGTTGTGGATGATCGAGCCTGTAGGCAGAGCTGGGTAAGCCACAAACACGTCTGCCGGTTGACGGTGATAGTATTTGATAACTTCTTGTTGAGTAAAATGGCTAATCGCTAAGACTTTTTTGGCGTGTTTAATGCTGTAGCGGGTCCATTCGGTAAGTTGGGCAGTGTCTTTTTTGCGAAACTGTTGAGGAAAATGAATAAATGCCAAATCCATCACCGATGAGATGTACGGCACTGCACTGAGCCGCGGAGCATAGTGTCCAGGTGTAAAAAAAACGTTATATTTTTTTTGGTAAAGAAACAAATGAATAGGCAGTGCCCATTGTGTCCAAAAGCGACGCGGAGTGACAATAGTGTATGTCCAGCCGGCTCTTGCTTTTGGAAGATCAGTAACTGCAGTGTGTGAGAGAAGTACGGTCCACTGCACTTCAGGCTGGTCAGCAGTTAACTTTTCTAAAGCAGTCAAGAGCTCAAATGCATAGACATTACTGCCGACCCGTTGAGAAGTATTTGCTTCGTTGCCATCAATTGCGATCTGAACCATTGCACTCATCTCATTATTGTAGCGACTTGCGGTAGACTTTACAGGTCTCCTCTGCCACACGTTGCCAGCTAAACAGTTGTAAGCGCAGAATCATCCGTTGGAGTCGTTGGCGTTGCGCCTCTAATGGCTCGTTCAGAATATGCTCAATTCCAGTCCGAATACTCTCAACATTTTCAGGATCAACCAGCTCTGCGGCGTTACCAGCTACTTCTGGCATTGAAGAGCTAGCAGAAGTGACAACCGGCGTGCCAGCGTGGAAAGACTCGAGAATTGGTAGCCCAAACCCTTCGTAAAGACTTGGATAAAGTAACAGCTCGGCCTCGCCGTAAAGTACTGCCAGCTCTTGGTCAGTCACTCTGTCTAAAAAACGGAGCTGTGGAGCGTTGAGCACTTCTTGAAGAGACGCCGTGTCATCCCAGCCAGCTGCACCTGCAATGTACAGATCAATATGTTTACGCAGCGGCCACCATGACTCAATTGCTCTGCGTAAATTTTTGCGGGGTTCTCGAGTTCCCACGCACAGAATAAAAGGACGTTCCAGTTTGAGCTGTAATTTAATATTTTCAGCTCTTTCTTCAGTTAAGTTTTGAGTAACGCGCATTGATTCATTCGGCAGACTTTCATAAACGACGTGAACGAATTCTGGGGGAAACTGGAGCAGCTCAATAATATCTCTTCTGGTGGCTTGGCTAACGGCAATAATGTGGGCACGACGGTGCTTTAAAATTTGCCAGGACTTCTGATGCATCGCTAAAATTTTCGGGTGAGCAGTTTCTGGAAACTTTAGAATAGCGAGATCATGAATCGTAGAAATGAGTGGTAAATTTATATCTGGTGGTTGTAACCAATCCCAAGAGTGGAAGAGATCGAGTCGAGGAAAAAAGGACTGGACCTTGTTGATTTGAAAAGTGTTCCACATGACCTCTTGAACTCTGGGAGGTAAGCCTTGAATCGTGGCGGCGTGGCGTTGTGGAGCCACTTGAATGATGTGTTGCGAAAACTGCTGGAGGCGTGATTTTTGACGCCAACTTGCTCCGTAGAGTCGCAGCTCAACATCAGGTCGCTCAGCCAATGCCTGCACCAAGTTACTGGTGTATCTGGATACGCCACGATCATAAATAACAGCAGTGATATCAATTCCAACTCGCATACTATGGAGCAGAGTATTGAGAATATCCAAGCATTTGTCTAGTCCGAGCATAGACATGGACAATGCCTAAACCTGTTTCTGGTGTGATTCGATCTACTTCGGTATAACCGAATCGCTCGAGATCTTTTTCAATTGTTCGTTGTGGATCAGTTAAATCTCTTAAGTAATCAAAAACCAGTACATATTGATGATCAGCCACAGTTTTTAACCGGAGTCGGTCCATTGCTTCAGGGTTACTACTGAGCTCAAAAACGCCAGTTGCATATGTAGGATAGTGTTCTTTTTGGTTGTACCATTCCCAACCAGCAAAGGGCGCTGGGAAGGCTTGCACAACAATAGCTTGCTCTGGTGAGTACTTCTGGGCAATCAGCTGGTGCAGACCGCGCCAATCTTCGCGGTGGTATTTGGGGAAAAAATAGTATGAAACGGTCGAAATAAAGTTAATGCCCAAGAAGATGACGATAAGTCCGCCTGCTACTGATCTCCAGATTGAGTGAGTGCGAAGATGAAATATTGAGCTGCATAACCACGCCACCCCTAAATACAGACCAGGTAGCGCAAAAAGGACGCGTTTTGGCTGAATGATCGGAATCCAGAACGAGATGAGCCAAGGAAGTAAAATCGGAAGTACCACCCAGGTCAAGAAAATAGTCAGCATCTGTTTCTGAGACGAGTGCTTTGCCAGCTGCAGCCGCCACAGTAAAATCAAAGTTAAAATGACGATGGCTCCCCCATTGATCAAGTAAAACGGATGGGCAGACAGATCGAGAACTCCAAAAATAAACTTTCCTCCTACCAGCGCCAGTGATTTAAACTGGCTAAAACTCACCAGGTGTTCCCAGCCGGGCAGCTGAGTACGGAGCTGTTGTCCTGCGGTCAGCTGTTCAAAAAAAACTGGCAACCAAAGTGAAAAACTGACAGCCATCACGGCCGCGGCCACGCTTGTGTAGATCAAAAGTTGCGGATATTTCCGATAACGAATACTCAGATAAGCAATCTGACCAACAATTACAAAAGGATATAAGTACGAGCTAAATAAGCCAGCTACACTCAAGATTGTCCAATAAAATAAAGGTTGGTATGACTTGTCTTTTATGTTTTGAAGATCGAGGTGGAGTAAGCACAACCAGCCAAGACAGGCAAATAAAGTCGGCAAACTATATGGCCTGAGCTCTTGCGAGTAGTAAATATGCAGCGAGGAGGTTGCCAAAAGCACTGCTGTCACTACCCCAGCTTTTCCCCCACTCACCTTTTTGCCTATCAAGTACATTACCCCAACAGTGGCAATCCCGGGGATAACGGCCGCACCTGTTCTAAGTACCCACTCTGCTTTTGAGAGGTGCAGCAGCATAAAAACTAGGATATGAATTAGGGGCGGTTGAAAGTCATCTTTAAGCTGGAGTTGTTGGGTGAGTGGCCGAGAGCTTTCCAAAGCTTGGGCAGCTTCGTCAAGCCAAAATGAGCTATTGAGTAGCGGAACTCTGAGTAAGCCAGCAAAGACGACTAAGATTCCACAGATGATCACTGTTGTGGTGCGTTCACTCAACTTCATCTCTTCATCATAACAGCAGACTGCATGAGAATGAGTCTCTCGTGTATACTGCAGAGAAATGCAAAGTTATTTTCAAAATAAAAAAGTACTTTTGACTGGTGGAGCAGGGTTTATTGGCTCTCACCTTGCTGAACAACTCCTTCACTTTGGTGCGGAAGTAACTGTTATTGATAATTTATTGACTGGAAATGCTGCCAACATTGCACATTTAGCTGTGCAGTTCATCACTGCGGATGTCTCACAACCAGCTGAGCAGTATCTACCTGAAGGTTATGTTCCTGATATGGTGCTGCACTTTGCCTCTCCGGCTAGTCCAGTTAAGTATCAAGCACACCCAGTTGAAACCTACCAAGTGAACAGTTTTGGTACTCATCACTTATTGCAGTATCTTTTCACCCATAACCCCACAGCTCGCTTTCTTTTTGCCAGTACCTCAGAAGTATATGGTGATCCGCTGGTTCATCCACAAGCAGAGTCATACTGGGGAAATGTTAATCCTAACGGCGTACGTTCGTACTATGACGAAGCAAAACGTTTGGGTGAAACAATTTGTGGAGTGCACTTTTCTCTCGGCATCGATACCCGGATTGTTCGTATTTTTAATACGTATGGTCCACGAATTGATATCAATGATGGTCGAGTAATCCCCAACTTGCTCTGTCAAGCGCTCGCCAAACAACCATTGACTATTTATGGTGATGGCAGTCAAACACGATCCTATTGTTACGTCAGTGATTTAGTAGAAGGTGTCTTAACATTTGCCAGTCTTGATGGACTAGCTGGTGAGACGATTAATATTGGAAATCCCGAGGAACAGTCAGTGTTAGAAACAGCTCAACTTATTCAGCAACTGATCTGCAAAGACGAGCTGCTCCCTGTTGAGTACCGGCCACTGCCCACAGATGATCCCCACCGCCGTCGCCCTGACATTAGTAAAGCACAGCGTCTGTTAAACTGGACCCCAAAAGTTTCACTTCAAGAGGGATTACTTCGCACTGCAGAGTACTTTCGCCGTAAAAACCCGGCCACCGCTACCAGCGAATAAACCAGCACTACTACTCGGCTGAGTATGCGAATGACCACCGCGCCACTTGCTCCATATCTGGGAATAATCAGTACTCCTCCGACAATTTGAATACACAGCATCAAGCCAGTACTGACAGAAAAGTAATCTGATCGCTCATCTTCAATGTACAAAATCGCGGCCAATGGTAGTGTTGCCGCAAAGAGCAAGGCCGCGGCAATCAACCCAACTAAAAGTGGAACAGCTGGTGTATAACTTTTGCCAAGTGTAAGCTCAACCAGTGGAAACGAAATCGGTATAAAAAGCAAAAAGCTGATCCCAATTGCAATAAAAAAGAACGGTACTTTTTTTAAGTAAGCTGATAAGTCATCCCAGTGATGATAACGACTAACACGTGCCGCCAGAACGCTACCAACTGCTTGGGCAATGACGCTGACTCCTAAGGCAAACTGTGAAACGCCGCTATACAGCCCAGTTTCAACTGAACTGCCATATTTCTTGAGAAAAAACACATCCAGGTAGTCCATGACTGCTATACCCACTGCCATGACTGTCGCATGTGGCGCAATCTCCAGAATCTTGCCAAACTGCTGAACATTGATGTGACGGTACAGTCCCTTTTTTGAACAAACTTGGAGCAGTCCGACACCTACACTCAAGAGTGGCATTAGGTAAAACAGCGTAAACACTACCACCAGCGGCATTTGAACTGACAACAGAAATAAAGTTGCAATCGCTAGCTTTCCCATCGATTGTAAGATGAGCATGCTCATTGCTTTACTGAAGCAGTGTGTTGCCTGGTGATAGGTTGTCAGCACTTCAAATAAAGCCGTTACTCCGGCACAGCAACTGGCGGCAATCAGCAGCTCAGGTGAGCTTAACTGAAGAAAAAGACTGAGTGCATAACCGATCAGCGCACCAAGGCCGGTCCCAATACTGCAGCTGATCAACACCAGAATAAAGCTGTGAAAAAAAACTGACTGAACATGTTCGTGTTGGGTGTGGACTTTGCCAACCAGTTTCTGGAGGGCAATTGGAATACCAAGTGTTTCAAGTTTCCCTAAAATGGTCATGAACGCAACTGCCAGCCAAAACTCAGCAAACTGAACAGGACCAAGGTGTTTTGAAATCAAGAGCAGCGCTACGGCCGAGATCCCGTATGCCAGTAGATTTCCTAGAGTGAAGAACACTGACTGACGAAAACCTTCTGAGTGAAATAAAGTTTGAAGTTTATGCACGTTGAGCTTTTATTTCCGTTTAGACTACGTCGGCAAAACGACCTTCTAGTTTTTTAAAGATGGCAAAAGCAACTACGTACAGCAAGAGTGAAATCAAGAGGGCAATACCTAAGGATCCCCAGTTTGGCCAATCGTGGGTCAATAGCACTTGGCGATAGGCATTAACAAATACCGACAGTGGATTGAGGCGAAAGATCCAGCGATATTTTTCAGGAAATGTTTCGACTGTGTAGGCAATTGGCGTTAAATAAAACCAAAGTTGTAAGATCAGTGCAATCAGGTACTGGATATCGCGAAAAAATAAGTTGAAGGCTGATAAAAGCATGCCTAAGCCAAGAGTAAACAGGAGTTGAACTGCGAAAATTGGCAAGAACAAGAGGGCGTGAACACTTGGCACAATTCCAAAGAACAGCATCAGTAAAATTAAGATGACACTGGATAAGCCAAAGTCAAATACTTTGGCAAGTATCGTCGACATAATTAAAATCTCTCGAGGAAAATAAATCTTTTTTAATAGTCCCCCACCTTCTACTAGGGAGCCCATTGAAGAGGTAAGTGCGGTGGAAAAACACACCCATGGTAAGAGTCCAACGTAGATAAAGACTGTGTAAGGAACGCCAGTGACTGGGACACGAACGATGTACGAAAACACAAATGAGATAATAATCATCTGGAAGAATGGATTTAGTACTACCCAGAAAATGCCTAAAAATGATTGTTTATACCTGACCCGGATCTCGCGCAATGTCAGGTGCTTGATGAGCTCACGGTACTTCCAGAGTCTGAGTGTTTGAGTAAGAATGTTGGACTGGCCGCGAGTGCTAATGGTTGCTGTTTTTGCCATAAATCTTCAGACCTTCTTGGACTGAGCCATCAAGAATAATTTGACCTTTTTCTAGATAAATTACTCGTTCGCAGAACTTTTCAACCATCATCGGATTATGTGAAACGAGAATAGTAGTCACTCCTTGTTTCTGAAACTCGAACATTCTTTTCAAGCATTTCTGTTGGAAGCCAACGTCACCAACTGCCAAGATCTCATCAATAAGTAAGATATCAGGTTCTACCGAAACCGCCACACTAAATGCTAATCTGGCATACATCCCAGATGAAAAAAACTTGACTGGCAGGTCAACAAACTCCGCCATCTCGGCAAAGCCAACAATTTCGTCAAACTTCTGGGTAACTTGTTTCTCAGTCAGTCCCAAAATGACGCCGTTCAAATAAATATTTTCTCGGCCAGTTAACTCAGGGTGGAAGCCCGCACCAAGCTCAATCATTGGCGCAATCTTGCCATAGATATCCATACTTCCGGCACTGGGAGCAGAAACTCCAGCAATCAACTTTAAGAGTGTTGATTTGCCGGCACCATTGTTGCCCATGATCGCCACAGACTCACCTTTTTTAATCGTAAATGTTAAATGTTTTAAAGCATTGACTGCTTCAAGCGTTTTATTTTTTTTGACTAGAGCGTGAAAAAGTTCCTTGATCGTGCGTTGATGCTGAAGCATAAACGACTTAGAAACGTCAACAAGTTTAATTGCAATATCGTCCATACTTGGCCATTATACGCTGCTTCGTTCAAGCAAAGTAACTCTTAAAGTATCTGCTAAATTTGGACTCATTCTATTAAAGTTGATCGCCAATACTCAATTTGAATTGGTTACCAATTTTAGTGAGTGCGTTGAATATACTCAATCGTCTGGCGCAGTCCAGTCGGAAGATCGACCTTTGTTTCCCAGCCCATCATTAGCTTGGCTTTGGTAGCATCAGCCGTCAGCACTATAGGATCACCTGGTCGCTCGGGGAAATAATGAAGCTGTGGTGTCTTTCCCAGCATTTCTCCGATCATCTGAATTACAGTTTTAACGGCAGCCGGGGCATTGGTAGAGAGGTTTAAGTAATGATATTTATTGGGATGTTGTTCAGCCAGTTCCATCGCACTCAAATGTGCGGCAACCACGTCACTTATATAAATAAAATCACGGAGATGTTGTCCATTTCCCCAAATAGTTACTTCTTGATCATGAATAATTTGGTTAATAAAACGAGGAATTGCATGCGTCTCAGGCTGATGATGTTCTTCTGGTCCATAAAGATTAAAGTAACGTAAACCAATCCCGGTCATTCCATAACTGGCGACATACGAGGCCACAAGCCCTTCCATCGCTAACTTGGTCATGCCATAGGGATTAATAGGCAGTGTCCGGTCATCCTCAAGAATGGGAGTGCGTAAGGGCTCACCATAGACCGCTGCGCTTGAAGAAAACACAAATGTTGAGATGCCATTCAACCGCATTGCTTCTAAAACGTTGACTGTTCCGGAAATGTTGGCGTCGACGAAAGCTTGCGGAAACTTAACAGATTCACCAGCTTCAATCAGCGCAGCTAGATGAAAGACAACGTGTGCATCTTTAACAACAGCCTTCATCTGTTCAGCATCTTTAATATCAGCAATGATCGTTTCAACTTCTGGGTTTGGTCGAAGATCTATATTTTTGACTTGATGCCCAACGTTCAGCAATGCTCGACAGAGGTGATGCCCGAGAAATCCTGATCCGCCAGTTACAATAACATTTGCCATACTTCTCCTTTAACTCAACCAATATCCTTGAATAAAAAGTAGGGTATTAATGATCAACATGATACCCGATATGCCAAAGACAGCTTTTCTTAGCCAAGAGTGCTGTGATAATGGCTCAAGCAATACTAAGTATAACGGAAAACAGACCAGAATGTAGCGAGGCATACTTGAAAATGTGCCGGTCACTGTTGGCAAAAAGAATGCACCCAATGCAAAGAAAAGGTAGGATCCTCTAATCGATTTTCCTGCCCAAAGCAACCCAATCACTCCGCCAACGCCAGCCATAAACTCTAACACTGCGGTGTAGTATCGCCAATGAAATGGCCGCAGAGTAAACAAGATTTTGAGGGATCGGAAAACGACTTGTGGATAAAGCACGATTGTTTCTTGCCTGCCAGCGCCGAACCCCCTTTGAACATGCAGAAAATAGACGGGGTCATGAAACACGACAGTTAAGTAAATCATGTAGAAGATTAAACCAAGTCCGCCAATCATGATCCAACACAGCGGGATTATGTTGGCACGGAAAAATTGAGTGAGCTGGTCTTGAACTGTCAGGTGCAGCTGCTTTTCTCGCCACTGTAGCCAACACTCAATCACTAACGCTGGAATGAGGAAAATACCCACCACTCTTGAGGCCGTTGCCGCCAAGGCGAAGATGCTAGCCAACTGCCATTGTCGATAACGGGCTGCCCAAAAACTGCCGATGACGGCGAAAAAAAATAATGACTCTGTGTACAAAGCACCCCAAAATAATGCGGTGGGAAAGCAAAGAAATAAGCCTACTCCCAACCAAGCTTTTTTGACCGAAAATGTATCTTTTAAAAATCCAAACCATATAACCAAGCTCAGAAAAGCAAACAGGTTAGTAAAGAAAAGTCCAACCGCCAGAAGATTGAGCTGACCGCCACTGATCAGAAAAAATGTGTGCAAGATGACAAATGGGAAGAGCGGGAAAAATGCTTGTACCAAGCCTGTGCCGAGGTAACCATGTTCGGCAATAGTTAAGTAGTGGACGCCGTCAAAGTTTGCCCAACTCGACACCCAACGGGGTAAATGATACTTGGGTAAAAGAATCTCTGCATAAGGAAAACTTGGAGTGTATGGCAATACTCTATCTGCAACTGCGCCAATACCAAAGAGCACTACTCGCCACACGCAGAAAACAATCAAGAGTGTTTTCAGCTCAGTAGCTGTTAGGCCAATTTTTTTTAAGATTGTATGCACATCAGGCTCTTTTCTGTCTGATCTGTTTTCCAATGATCAAGAGCCCTACTCCGCCAATAGCACTCATCGTCAATAGACTCAACGTATTTCCAATTATTCTGGCAGGAGTGTGCTGTCCGAATCTCGTCAAAACCTGATATGTCCCAGGTTCAAGTTGATAGGCAATTCTGCCTTGGATCGTTTTACTATTGAGGTATGGAACGACTCTTTTTCTGGCTGGGTCACTGACTTCAGTTTGCCAGCCCAAGAAGTACATTGTTGGTTCAATAATCGTGACCGGTGTTTCAGCGATCACTCGGTAACTTCGTGAAGAGCCGGACCATCGTTCAAGAGTAAGCTGGCCTTTACCTGATTCAAGTATGGGTGTTGGTTGCCAATCTTTAAACTCTTGGAAAGTAAAGTCTTTTGCTAAGTTCTCGTTACTGGTAGTTGTGCTTTGCTCAAATGCCTCATACTCAATCCGATCTTTGTTAATGTAGCCGACTGGTTGTGCTTTTGAAATCAAAATCAACTGAAGTGTTAACAGAAAGATGATGCCGAACTTTTGCCAGCGGGCAGCTTGATTAAAAATGAGTCCAGTTAATATAGCCAACGTTGCCGTAGTAAAAAGTTCAAGTCGCCAAGGAAACTGAATAAAGCGGGCTAAAAGAATAGTTTTCCAAATTCCTGAAGTAAATGAGAGTTGAAAAACTATCAACAGTATCGTCATCACACTAAGTCCGATCACAACAGGTCGAACTTGAAAAGTTACTTTTTTTTGTTTAAAAAGAAATGCCAAACCACTGGCAGCAACTGCTGAAAGCAACACAAACCATTGACTCAGCCCTAACGCAAATGAGAGTGAGTCAACTGGTCCGACAAAGGAAAAGCCAAACTGGAGTGGGCTACTGATCAACTCTGCTAAAGTTGGAAAGTGAGTGACGTACTGTTGGGCTAACGAACTCGAGCCGACAATAATCGCTGACTGCTCAAGCAAGGCCGGGAGCCAGAACCACAAACTGCCTAGAATACCAATCAAACAAGCAATCAAGACGACGAGCAGTCGAGTCTTTTCTGTTCGCAGTCTGCACGCTGCCAAAAGTAAAAGTAATGGCGTCCCAAATAATACGGTTACATTATGTGATAAGAAAAAAAGGATAAAACCTAAACTCCCGATCAACAGCTGCGGGAGTAAAGCTTTGAAGGTCTGCGTTTTTGGGTCTGGCAGGGCTAATCGTTCAATCCAAACCACCAGCCAAATTCCCAGCGCTAAAGCAAGGACTTCACCAATACTGCCACGATAGATAACGGTTTGAAAAAGATAAGGCGACACGACTGCGCTGAGCACCCCAATGGCTCGTCCACTCCACCCGACTTTAAGGAGCTTCAACCAAGTATAAATACCACAGCCAATTCCAAGCAGCGCACTTGTCATGATCAGCTTAAAAATCAGCTGATACGGCAGTTTGATCAGCGTGAATGGCAAGGCTAAGATATTTGGAAGTGGATAGTTATAGTTGAATGTTGGATATCCATAGCGGTGGTAAAGATTTGGGGCAAATCGAGGTGGAAACTGGCCTTCTTTAAGAGCAATTTTATAGTTTGCAAAACGAGCAAGATGATTTTCGCCATCATGAGTGATTGGAACGCCAGGATGAAAATACACTCGGGTAATCAGCAATGTTGCACTCAAGACTAACAGCACTGTTGGTAGGTAACCGACAAAACGTTTGACTATCATGATTGTCCTAACACTTGGGCATACACATTAACTGTTTCAGTGGCCACGCGCTGCCAACTAAATCTCTGGCTCCATTGGTAGGCTTGGTTTAGGTAATCTTGTCGATACGTTTTTGACCAGCCCATAATCTCTTTCACGGCCGTGGCAAACTGTTCTGCTTCTGGCTGAACCAGTAGCGCATAGCCACCTGAGACCTCTGGAAGTGAGGAAGTATTGCTACAGATCACGGGGCACCGGCACTGCATTGCTTCCAACACTGGCAGTCCAAATCCTTCATACAAAGAAGGCTGGATGTAGGCCGTAGCTTTGGCATATAAACTGCTGAGTTGATCAAGATCCTGAGTTTCCAATGTTGAGATAAAGTGAACACGATGACTGACGTCGCTGAGAGCAAGCTGAGTTTCGATCCATTTCCATTCTGGAATTTCTTGGGGAGTAAAATTTTTTCCAACACAGACTAAGTCTACATCATCAGCTAAAAATTTAACCATTTTGATGAGCTGCGGAATATTTTTATTGTAGTTAATATCTCCAACATATAAAACATACGGCTGACGAAGATGGTACTGTTTCAAGGTGTAGAGTTGAGTTTCTTCTGAAGGTGGGCATAAACCAGCAGCTGCAGCGAGTGGAATAATATGCAGTTTCTCTGGTTTACTCTGTAACAGCTCAGTAAGATCAGTCTGTGAAGCTACAGAGTCAGTAATAATCGCTTCCACTCTTTGTAAAGCAAAAGCTTGCTTAAAAAAGCGCAGCTGGCCTCTTTTGCCAGGTGGGTACTGTTGAGGAAATTTCAAAGGAATCAGATCATGAACAGTCACAATCGTTTTAAAAGGACGGAACAGTGGTAAGGTCGAGAAAAAAAGGTCAAAGAACGGATAATGTAAAACAGTCTGGTGAGGATCGAGTTGATGATCACCTTTTAAAAATGACTTGAGTTGTTGCGGATGCTCAATCGGAAATACGTTAAGGTTGTCACAGTTTTTTAACTCTTCTATCAACATCCGGGTATACATCCCAATTCCACGGACGTTACTTCCTGAGTGCAGTGGCGAAGTATCAATGAGTAGATTTATTTTTGACATAGTGTTCACTTAACTTTAAGTAGGTGACGAGATAATGAAGCCCACTACAGAAAGCAAATAAAAATCCGGCTACTCCATCAACATAGCCTTTATGACGGACATATAAAGAAAAAAAAGCCTCTATTGGTTTGTACACCCAGAAATGCAGTGCCGTCCCCAGGCTAGGCTCCATTTTTTGTTTAAAGAGCAGCTCGGCGCTGAAAGTAGTGTACGTATTAAATTTTCGCAGGTAATCAGCAAACGTGGGATTACTGTAGTGCAAGAGGTGACCTGCTGCCCAGCCAGTTTGGCCATTAACACTCATCTGTTCATGGACATTTTTCTGGGGAAGCTTTGCTTTACCGCGTTGATATAACCTGATTACCGGATCTGGATATTGACCACCTTTAGTTAGGAACTTGCCAAAAAAGAAGTTTTTTCGCTTTACCCACCAGGCTGCTGATACTGATTCACCTCGAGTCAATTTTTGGGCAGTCTGCTGAACGAAGTTGGCCAGCTCTTGATCAACAACCTCATCTGCATCGAGTTGGAACACTAGCTCTCCGTGCGCCGCATCCATTGCCAACTGTTTATTAATGTGAAAGTTTTGTTTATTGGTAGTAGAGATGACTTGAGCGCCCAATGTTTGGGCAAGCTGGACTGTTTGATCTGTTGATTCACCATCGACAACAATAATTTCATCTGCCCACGGTCGAACAGCCAGCAGGCAGCGCTCGATATTGGCAGCTTCATTATGGGTGGCGAGAACGACTGAAATCATAGCTTTTTACTCACTCCACCATCCATGCTCAGCACTCCACTCAATAATGCGTTTATCTGCTGGTTGACGATCTGGCCGATGTGCGATAAATCGGTATCGACCTAGCCGATATCCATATCTGAAACCAATTCTATCAGGCAAGTGTCTATCTATTGTACTGAAGAACTGGTCGGGAGGTAGCTGAAGTAACCACGCGACTTGAATATAAAGATAGCCATCAGGATCAACAATTGCTACTTGATCTGATTTTTGGCCAAGCTCGGCCTCTGTTTTTTCTAAAACGGGCAGTAATCCTTCCTGAAGAATACTGCGGCTCAGTTGAGGATACTGGGTGAAGTATGTCGTCAAGTAGTGCTGAGATTCAACGCATATTCCAATCCCAATTAAGACAGCGAGAAAGACAACTCGTTTTTGCTGAAGAGCTTTATGATTGATCTCAACTGATACAACGTAGAGAGCTTCTACAGTTCCTCCGGCTACCATCATCAGCAAGAAAAAGAAGAATAAACTTCTTGTCGCATGTGGTGCGTCAACCGTAATTACCGCTGGGGCCAGTGAAGTCAGCAGAAGAAAAAGCAGCGTCAACGCTCGGCGCCGTTCATCTTTTTGTTGAGTCAGGTAAATCCGTTTAATAAGTAGGCCGGTCCCGACCAGTGCTAGTACATAGGTCGTCCAGTAAAGATGTCCAAAGCCAGGCAGATTATGCCAAGGATGTTGGCCACCTTTTTCGACTAGAAACACTGGCGACCAAGAAGCAAGATAGCGTTGGCCGATCAGCTTACCAAAAAAAACAAATCGATTTGCTAATACTTTGCGTGCAGGCCCTTGATAAAATTCATACTCGACGACAGACTGTCGCCAAATGGTTTCGTCATTGAAGATGGTAATCCCACTTTTCTGTTTACTAATTGAGCCAAATGTAGAAAAACCAATCACAAAAATCAGGCCAATACCCCCGACCGGAAGTAGCCAGTTTCTCCAGTTTTTAACGCCATCATAAATGATGAGGGCGAGTGAGATAAACGGAAGTAGTAACAAGGGTGTGTTGTACGTCAAGATAGCCAACAGCAACAAGAGTAACCCAATGCCCATCTTCAGAAAACGTTTATCTCCCCGAGTTTCGGCAAAAAGAAAACACAGTCCAGTAACAAAGAATGCAAGTCCCACCGTCGCTTCCCAAGCCATTCTTGAATAGAAAAAAAAGACTGGCTGAAAACAGATCAACGCTGCTATAGCGAGCGCAGTTGGCTGCTGAAACTTGAGCACTTGCCGTGCAAAAATATAACCAATCACAATTAAGACTGTGCCTGCAACTGCGGCTGGCAGCCGGACGGCAAAATCATTTTCACCAAAAATTTGATAACTGGCGATCAAGATATAAGGATAACCAGGAAGTTTGTAATCACCAAAAGATTCAAGTGCGATTGGCCAAGTCCTGCCCCACTCATCTTTTCCAGTTTGTTTCAGTAGCGCAGCGTTATATGCCAGCGCGGCTTCATCGCGATTAAGGCCACTTGGCAAACTACTCAGTTGATAGAGCCGTAAGCCAGCGCCAAACAGCACCAGCCCAACTAAAATAATGGACACGCGGTATTTGTTTATGATTTTCCAAATTTTTGTCATAAATTACTGCGCATTTGTGAGCGTCGCAACTGCAAATTTTTCTTTACCTGCCTCATCTTTAACGGAATCAACCTGACAGTGTCTGCCCTGAGGTTGACAAACCAGTCTAATATTTTCTTGTGTGCCAACTAAGATAAGCTGTCGATGTTGGGCCAGGGTATTGAGAATCTCAGTGTCGTTCGGCCAAGCAAAATGCAGGTGATCAAAATGATGCTCTAATCCTGAGCCAACAAACTTATAGTCTTTTGTCTGCCAATGCTGAAAATCTTGGGGTAAATATGGGCCATATGCCAGTAACCACAGATAAAACCGATCGTCAAACTCTTTAATAAACAGCTCTTTACCATCTTGAGTCAAAGAAGTCAGTGTTCTGGCAAGCGGCGCATATCCACTCTGCCAATCATTAGCGGAGATGCTTGGATAAATTGCCTGGTAAAACCACCAGAAATGAAGGAATGACAACCCCAGCATAACTGCTACCGCACCTTTACCGATCAGCTGGGTCAGTGGTGTTTTGAGTTCGTTGAGCTTTTGCCAGATCCATGCCCCACCCAGACCAAGGATGACTGCCAATGGAGCTAAAGCATTCAAAGAGCGCAGGGCATGGGGCGTATTTTCGGGCACTGAGGCTGGCAAAAGTGCACTCAGCCACCAACAGCACAAAAAGAAGCCCAACATTTTATGTCGGTGGAGCAGGATGATGATTCCCAAAACAAACAACCCGGCGGCCGGAAATAAGAAAAGCCCGAACTGCCCAGTGCCATGGCGCAAGTTGGGATCGCCTTGGAGAAATAAAAAAGAAAATGACAGATTATCACTATAATTTTTAGCGAGTTCACGGCCCATCAGCACATCTCGATGATAAATAACTCGATCAATCAGTGTGTTCCCAGCTAACTCTTTGTAGAGATTACTTTCCAAAACAAGCTGATCATTATTCAGCACAGATGCTGTCCCCAGCCGAAAACGATTTGAGTCCTGATAAAGTGGTGACTTGACCAAAGGAAGTAATAACAGCAGAAAGACGAGCACTCCCGCCATAAGTTGAGCAAGATCGGGCAGGTATCTTTTGCCAGTTTCGAGGTTGTGTCTCGGCTGTTCTAAAAATGAAACCAGCATAAGTAAGACTCCGGCCAAAGGGTAAAGACCAATCCAGACAAATCTGACTGAAAAGTAAGCGTACGTCGCAGCTGCACCAAGCACTGCCGGTAACCAAAATAAAGACCTTTTTTTCTGTGACAATGTCCATAATAGGGTCGCTAATGAGCTGGCTAATAACATCTGGCCTAGATGACCTTCGAAGCCAGTCCGAGAAAACATGATTGACCAGGGTGAGATAGCTACCATTAGCATTGTCCAAAGCTGAAGTTGATCAAGAAATTGAGCTGAGTACTTGGTTTGAGTCAAGGTTGTAAGTAAAAGTCGAGCCAGCCAACCTGCTACCACCACGGTCAACACTCCAGCGAGTGCTGACGGAAACCGCAGTGAAAATTCATTTACTCCAAATACCTTGGCGCTCAGGCTGGCTGACCAGATGTACATAGGGAGTTTATAGTCACCATAGGATGGGTAGATGACTTGATACCACGGTCGATTGTGCATGTCTTTGCCAGTCTGTACAACTGACTTCACATCGACTAACATCGCCGCTTCATCCCAATACAAAGAAACGGGAATTTTGCCGAGCTGCCAAAATCGAATTACAGCACTACCGATAACGATCAGAAAAAATGACACCCAAAACAAACGACGAGGCATAGAGAATGATGATATCATTTCTTTATGTCAAACCTTCAGTCAGGATCTCCTGCCCCCGCATTTTCCGTTCAAGATCAAGCTGGTAAAACTAGAACACTCTCAGAGTTTGTCGGACAGTATCTTCTGCTCTACTTTTATCCTAAAGACGAAACCCCTGGGTGTACTGCAGAAGCCTGCAGTTTTCGTGATTACTTTGAAGAACTAAAGAAACATCTGGTTGTACTCGGAGTCAGTACTGATTCTGTTGAGAGTCATCGCCTTTTTGCAGCACATCATCGCCTGCCATTTCTGCTCCTTTCAGATCCAGAAAAAAATATGATTCGCACCTATGGCGTTAATGGAATCTTAGGAACAAAACGTTTTTCATTTCTGATTGATCCAGATGGAATAATTGCGAAAGTTTATGATCGAGTTAATCCCACCACGCATCCGCAAGAAGTGTTAACAGATCTGCTCAACCTGCAAAAGGCAAGTGTATGAATATCTCAGCCATTCCAAAATTTTCTTGGAAAATTGCTTTGGTCATGATCTTGTTTGGATTGAGTCGTATCTACATCTGGTACAACCCACCCAAAGAGTTTACTGAAATTATCTACAGTTACATGCCATATGCTCACTTGTGGGCAAGTGGCACTCGCCCCTACCTTGACCAATGGTATGAGTATCCACCAGCCACTATCCCGCTTTTCTATGTTCCCCACCTGATTGACATGACCACTCGCTATTGGCCGATTCACTGGAACTACTCGGTAGCTTATCGTGGGGAGCTGTTCATTATTGATATGTTACTTTTCATTGGAATCTTAAAAGCTCTGCACATGTTAAAGATCACTGGCAAACAGTTTTGGGTTGCGATCGGAGGCTATCTTGTACTGACGACCAAAGCACACCACTTTTTGTATGACACGATGGACTTGAGTTTTGCAGCTGCGATCTTTCTGGGAGTTGTCGGGCCGTACTTTTTGCAGAACTTCTCTGGCAAAGTAACCGGCTGGTTTGGTTTCTGGCTTGCAACTGCCTTAAAGTATGTAAATGCCCCACTGGCAGTTCTTTATGCCGGAGTAGAGCGCTCCAACTGGAAGCAAATGATCTTGGCTGCCGGAATTGGTGGCGCAGTAGTCTGGGCAGTTCCTGGACTAATGTATCGTTCCTCTTTACAGGTGAGTTTGGTCTATCACCAAATTCGCGGTATTCAGATTGACTCAGTTCCCGCAATCATGATTCGAAGCATTGATCGGTACACACGATCAGAAAAAGTGATTGAAATCTATAAAAATTATGAGATTGCTGGTCCGATTACCGACCAAGCTAAACACGTGATGACGATTCTTTTCCCAGCCGTCATTGGATTGTTTTTAGTATTTTCACTTTTTCAAATCCTGCGGTTTCCAGTGGTGACTGCTGCACAGCGGTTTATAATCACGCTACACTTTACTTTAGGCTATATCTTTTTCTTCATGCTTTCTGCCAAAGTGCTTTCTACGCCATTCTTACTTTGGCATCTGCCCTTGCTTGCAATCTATCCATTTATGACCAACCGCCGCAGACTGCAGTACGTAGTGTTCTCAACAATTATTATTTTTAGCTCAATGACTAGAGTTTCTAATGCCGAGATTTGGATTTTTCCCTTGCCATTATGGATGGGCTGGTTGAGAACTTTAAGCATCGCCGCACTTTGCGCACTGTGGTGGCGAGAGACGGGAAAGCTTAAAGGGAGATTACTTACCGAGTTTGCGGATGAGGGCTGGCAACAAGCGCCACTACCCAAACCGTCTTTCCCCGGAGATCCTTTACCTCTGAAAGCTGCTCGACAGAAGAAAACTGTTGTTTGAGCTGGGTAAAGCCTTCAGCTGAGCTTGCAATAATACCGTCTTTTGCCTCGTTGACAGAGCCAATGAACTGAATATTTTTAAACTCTAAAAACTCAGCTTGGTCTTTTTTGGCCGTTTTCTCTGCGGCTTGAACTTCTGCTGGCGGTGTTTTGCTAAAAAACCAGTAGTACATGGCTGGGCGACCATACTCACGGGTGATAAATACCGGAAGCTGAGGATGCTGTACTTGCGCAGCTTGCACATCTGCAACCAACTGTTGATAGCCATACTGCCAATCTTGAGCATAAAGTGCTGGATAAATCCGCGTGTAGTAGCGCCAGTAGCTAAAGAACTGGCTAAAGAGTACTCCACCCATGGCAAGGCAGGTCAACGCCAACAGTTGTTTTTTATGCTGAGTCTTGCGTGATAGCCACTCAAGAACATGTTCTAAGCCGACTGCCATAACCACAAAAAAAACTGCGGCGGTTGGCAAGATTCGAAGTGCGTGTGGAGTGGCTTGAGTCAGCGCCGCTGGAAGAATTCCAACTCCCAGCCATAAGATAAGAAAAAGGATCAGTCCCCAACCCTGTTTTTTTTGCCAAACGAGCCCTGTAAGGGTGACGATTCCGACTCCTAATAGCAGACTATCGCTAGGATAAAAAATTCCGAAAAACTGCACCGAGTGGCGAGGGTTTTGGTCACCGGTCACAAATAAAAACTGTGGTGTAAAGTGTCGGAAAAACCCAGCTGCGACTTCACTTGCCAAGATAAGATATCGATGTGAAAATATCTTTGAAGCTGGACTATTGTCTAGGTCACGCAGTTGATTACTCAGCGTGACGTAGTGGCCATCAGCGGTAATACTCGTTTCCGCAAAACGTTGTTGGGTGGCTGGATTCCCCAGTTGAAATAAAAGGGGCGCGAGAAAGAGTATCGCGACTATTCCACTACTCAGTAACGGAATCAGGAGGTGCCGACTGTTTGCCAAACTTAATTTTTTTTGGAACAGCTCTGTTCCTAGCCAACCCAGACAGAGACTTCCGAGTAGAACTGGAGCAATGACTCGAGTAGCATGGTAGCTATACATTGAAGTAACTGCCAAGACAGCCGCCAGCATCAGCCAGAGTGTCCGCGGTAAAATTTTGATTGATTGCAGCGCAGAAATGACCAAGATGACTGACCAAAGTAATAAGCAACTGGCCAAATTTACTTCCCAGCCTGCCCGAGAAAACTGGATTAGCCACGGAGAAATACTGGCTAACCCGAGTCCAAGTAACTGAGTTCTCTGGTGATAAAAAAGTTTTTTTTCAGGCCAAAGTCTTTGGCTGAACTGTCTCAACAGCACTGAGATACCAACTACAGTCAACACACCGGCAACTGCACTGGGTAAACGTACCGCTAGTGGTGATAAACCCAAGATGGCTTCAAAGGGCACGATCGCATAAAAGTAGCCACTCGGTTTATAGTCTCCAAATGACCTAAATGCGACAGTCGGAAAAGGCTGACCATGATGATCTTTGCCGGTTTTTAAAATGGAGTAAGCATCATATCCCAAAGCTGCTTCTTCCCAATATAACGAGGGTGGTGTTTGGGTAAGATGATAGATTCGGACAAAGGTGGCGAATAAGATGAGTCCGCAGAAACACCATTGAAACCAATGGCCAGAAAAAAAGTTAGGTGGCATGAACTTTTTCATGGTGTTTTGACAATTACAAATCGCGGTTTTCCATCACTTCCATTAATCAAGTATGTGCCAAGGCGAGGGTCAAGTTCTGCCGGAGTAGCAATGATCAGTGTGTTCTTACGTAACAGCTCACCTACAGAAATGTGGTCAGTAAACTCATACTTGATAAGCGAACCATTATGATACTCGTATGGTGAAGTTTGCCGACTAAACAAGGCATAAATATAAGGTTGTTGATACTGTGAAGTAAATAAGACTTTGTCGACTGAGTCCTCGTGCTGGTAGGCATACTTCATTGCATCAAGGTAACCATCTGAAAAATCGTTAGCTGAGCTAGCTGCAAAATCAGTATAGTAGTGATGCAGATAGCTGACCACAAAAAATGTATGAAGCAAGATGCACAGACCTAAAACTGCAGGGGCGGTCAGCGTATTTTTCTTTACCGTCGCTATCCACTGCCAGCCGAGAACTGCTAGAAGTAAAAAACCTGGTAAAGCCAATAACATTCGATTACTGTGCGGAACATCTACCCCGATGGCAGCCGGTAAAGTGCCAATCACAATCCAAAGAATGGCAAAGACAGTTAAACCAGTCGGAAGCACTTTGATTTTTTTGTGCAGTCCTACCAGAAAACCAAGACAGGCTGCCAGACCTAAACAGACTTCAGTTGGATAAAGAACTCCCCATTTTCCGTCACCATGGCGGAGGGTAGGGGTCTCTCCCCCCATCAGGTAGTTTGGAGAGAAATGAGTAATAAAGTGACTGGCTAAAGTACTAGTTAACTCAGGAAGAGGAAGATGTTTGCCAAAAATACTTGCCTGTTGAAAACGACCACCACCGACGCCGTGAAAACTGTCATATAAAAGTGGGACCAGCAAAGCTACTAAAACTACCACCCACAGTGTGACTATGAAGAGTCGCTTTTTTAAATGTCGGCGGTATAGCACCGCAATACACAGCAGTAGCAGTGGCGTTACGATCTTACTGCTGTGATATGTATACAAAGATGCCGCTAAAAAAACTGAACTTCCAAGATAGAGTAAACGCTGCCAAAGTCCCGGTAATTTTTTGGATTGCAGAAGAAGAAGTAGCCCGACAACTCCCCAGATTAAAAATGCTAACGCGATCCCACTTTCGAAGCCAATTCGCGAAAAATGAACGTGCCACGCAGATACGCTCATCAACGCGCCAATGAACAAGGCAGCTTGGGTAGAGTTTAATACTGGAAAGGTAGCGCGACGTCGATCAACCCACTCCGTCCACAGGAGTTTCGTCAGAACCATCATTCCCAATACGCTGATAATTCCAGCTAGCATAAATGGTAAGCGAACTACAGTCAGGCTCAGGCCAAATACTCGGATAAATGCGCCAGTGATGTAAATGGCCAGCGGCGCTTTATAGTCACCAAAAGATTGAAATGAGATCGGCAATTTCTTGAGCCACTCATCACGACCAGTAGTCGCAACAGCAAAGCCGTTATACCCAATGGCTGCCTCATCCCAAGTCATGCCATGAGGAACTTGTCCTAATGCAGCGGCTCGGGTAGCGATGGTCATCAAAACGATGATAGCCAACAGTACCAGCTGCAGCTGCTGGCTCGTATAGATTGGCAGCTTTACCCACCAGTATGGTTGCCAGAGCAGGTACTGCAGTTTTTGCTTCCAAGTGCCGTGCTTCCAGACAAAGGTATGAGCGTGTCGCCAACTCATCGCTTTCATCTGTTTTTTGCCAAAAGCTGAAGTATTGGTTGACTCATGATCATGGTCAACTTGTGCAGCTTGATCAAACAGCACCTGCCAACCTTTTTTCTTTGCTCGATATGATAAGTCAATATCTTCCCAATATGCGGGAAAGAAATCTTGATCAAAGCCACCAAGCTCTTGCCACTTCGCCCGATCAAATAAAGCACTTCCGCCACTCGCCCACGCAGTCTCACCAGAATCAAATGTTTCAGCTCGACCGTGGATGAACATCCCACGTTGAAAAGTAAGCGTATTTTTACCACCAATAACAGCTGGCTCTGAGGGGAAAGATGGAGCTTTCACTTCGTGCTCTAGGCAGCCAACTGCAAAAATTGACGAGTCAGTAAAGTGCGGTACAAGATGAGCTAAAACATCAGGGTGTGGCGAGACGTCTGAGTTGATGATGAAAACTAACGAGTATTTAGCATGATCAACAGCCCTATTACAACTCGCTCCAAAGCGGAGGTTATGGGCATTGTGGATGAGTGTCACCGGACCCTTTTTTTTACCATCCTGCCAAACTCCAGCTGGAAATTCATCATTCAACCATTGCCAGCTCTCATCGGTACTTTGATCATCAATAATCAACAGTTCATCATCAGTTCGAAGTGCTTTTAAAACACTTGGTAAATGGTGAGCGAGGAGTTTTTGGCCGTTATAGTTGGGAATAATTACTGAGACGGCTGGCATATCTTAGTTTCCGATCATCTGATCCAGAGTTTTCCGGAATCGAGCTGCTGAAAAAGTTTTGGCCTGCAACTGTGCTTTTTTCTGTAAGGCTTTCCACTTTTCAGGTTGGGTAATCATGGCCAGTGTTTTTCGAGCGCACTCATCGATAGTTTGCCACTGAAGCTCGGCAAATTCTGCACCGACAGCTTCGAGCTGACCACCCTTTCCAACTACCAATGGAATACAGCCTGATGCCATGGCCTCGACGGTACTTAGCCCAAAATGCTCAACCTTTTCTGGGTGTTTGGCTTGATTGACCTCAAAGCCAGCCGCATGCCAATACAGTGCAGCTTTTTGATACCACTCCAAAAGCTCTTGTCGACTGAGGTGATGATAAAACTCAATTGGTAAATCTTTTGCTAGTGATTTGACAGAGTGAACAAATGTCGGGTCTTCTGCGGCGCCAACACACACGAGCCTCCAGCCGTTCAGTTCTTTAGGGTGTTGCTGTACGAGTTGTTCAAAGGCACAGACCAGGATGTCTTGACGTTTGCTATGGAGCTGCTTAAAGAAACGGCCGACAGTTAAAATAATCTTTTCCTTTTTCTTGATTGGCTGGAAACACTCGTCATCAATTGCGGGATAGTGAAGATACTGAATTTGAGTTTGCCAGGCTTTTTCTACCACAGATTTGGTAAATTGAGAGTTGGCATTTTTGATCGACCAGTTGGCAAGTTTCAGCCGGTCAACTGGGTGTGTTTTTGGCTGAGTAAACGGAATCTGAAGATGCAGAATATTTTTCTTGGCCAGACTGAAAAATAAACTTCCATCAGTCACTGCGTAGCAGATATCAAACTTTCTGGTCCACCGAATTTTGTCTACTGAAGAGCCAGTATGCAGTGGAGCTGGTACAAAGGTAATTCCTGAGAGTGACCGATTCAAGAACTCTGCATACTGTTTGATCCAGTCAGTTAACTCATCAGCACGATAGCCATCAGGGACTGCGATCACAACCTGATGCTTCTCTGCCAGTATTCTAGCGACGTCAAAAAAATATTTTTCACCACCACCGAAGTGTTTGGGAACATAGGGTGAGTAGAGACAGATATTCATGAACCCTCGAGTGTTTCTTCAGAAACAGTAACTTCTTTATCAGCTGAATCTAGAGCTTTCAAGGCTGGCGAAAGATCGTGGAGCTTAGTTTTTCTCCACATCTTCATGTACTCCAGTTCTTTTTGATGATATTTTTCTGCCAAAAGCGGCTGTTGCTGTAACTCCCACAGTTGAACAAAAACTAAAAAGCGATTCATGGCTTGAATCCCAGCTTCAATATAGCCTTCAAGTCCATCTTTGCGGCCCGACCATAAAAAAGCTCGGCGTATAAACTCCATAAAGGTTTTTCGCAGCAGCGTTTTCCCGGTCACTACCGGCACGTGGGCGTCAAACAGCTGTTGCGCTTCAAGCGGAGTCCACGCGGCTGTTTTTTGCAACCCATCAGCGGTATTGCGATGGGTTAAGTGAAAAAGGCTACTATGAAGGTGAGCTGTTTCACCACTGTAAATGGGGCTTTCATGAATCTCTCCTTTCCAACCCGCGAGCGCGGCGCGGCGGAAAATGCGAGTCACCTGTTCTTGTCCCCAGCCACCAAAGTGGAAAAATTTTCCATACATCATATTTTGACGGTGGATCTCTAAAGCGTTGGCAGTAGTTGTTTCAATCTGAACTAAAATTTCTTTAGCCAATTGTGGGGTGACTCGTTCGTCAGGATCAAGGTAAAAGACCCAGTCAGTTGTGCACTCAGCTAACGGAAAGGTGCGTCGTTCTGCAAATGAGGATGAGTGACAAGAAATTAGTTTTGCCCCGAGTCGCTCAGCCATAGCTGGAGATTGATCAGTTGAACCCGTGTCCACGACGATAATCTGCTGACACCACCGCACGGTCTCAATACAGTTGGCGAGCATGAGCTGTTCATTTTTGTTGAGAATAATTGCAGTAATACTTGGCAAAGACATATAGTATTAAAACACTGGCTGCTTCCCCATTCGATTAAAAAGCCAATCAAAAGCAGCTCTACGACGCATTGGATCAGGATTGATCAAGTTCAGTCCGGCTAGCTTCCATACTCGACCATAAAACCAGAGTAAGTGTAGTGTATTTTTAATCCTGGAACGACCCCCAGAACTGAAAATATGGACTGGGGCATACTTCATAAAAAAGAAAAGTCGATTCCGTGTTTGATAGTAACGATGCAATGGTGAACCCGAGCCACCCGAAGAGCCTGCATTCTTATGCCAGACTACTGACTCAGGCACTAAACATAGCTCATATCCAGCTTGTTGAATTCGCAAGCTCCAGTCAACATCTTCCAGATATAAAAAGTATTTGGGATCAAGCTTGCCGACTCTCTCAACTACTGCTCGGGGAAGTAAAACACAACAGCCAGTCGCAAACTCAGTCTGAGCCTGGTGTTGAACCTGACCGCGGTCAACTTCATCAACGCTGCGATGAAAAGCATCTAAGTTTGCCCAGTCAATGCTGCCACCGCCAAACCAAAGTACTTTTCCGCGTTGATCTGGGCTGTAGCTGTGGGTGTGAAACTCTCGACCGGGTGAAAAATAGATTTTAGGCACAGCCATACCTAATTTTGGTTGAGCAACTGCTGCCGCAATCAATTTTTCTAGAAAGTGCGGTTCTACAGTGGTGTCGCTGTTCAGTAAAACAAGGTAGTCAGGCTGTGTTTCTCGAAGTGCTACGTCAATCCCCAGGTTATTTCCATTGGTAAACCCTAGATTAGCATCACTCCGAATTAGCCTCGTTTGCGGTGGTAGCTGAGCGTCTAAAAGTTTGAGTGGGATTTTTGAACCATTATCGATCACAAAAATATGCAGAGTAATATCTTCTTGCGAAATATTCTGAAGTGAGGCTAAACACTCCTGAGTCTCGATTGGGGTATTGAAGTGAACAATAATAAGAGCAACTGTGGTCATAGTGGATGTTACTATTTTACTAGACTCTAAACTTACGACGGAGCTGCCAGCCGAGCTTCTCAAGTCCAGACGTCTGTTGAATGTGATAGTCAGCTAGCCAGTATTTTACTTCATCTGTCATCTTTCCAATCTCTTTGACTAGAGAAGCCGGGTGTGTTCGGTCCGGAAAGCCTTGGGCTTGCCACTGTTTAAGTTGCACAATTACTTGATACATCGATTGCAAGTAGGAAAGGGCTAAGCCATGTGCGCCATCGCGGATACCTTGCTCAGCAAAGAAGCGGCGGTTGAACTCACTCGAGAACGTGAGCGGTAGAGCGGTAGTTATGTCTTTCTCCTTTGCCGCAATCGTCGTATAGCGATTGAGCCGATCAAGATACTGTTCAATCGTTTGATAATTGTGATGAATCAGTGCCAGTGACTCATCAGCTGGTAACTGTTCTGATTTACCAGTGATAACTGGCACGGCATGAAGAGTTGCTGGCCAAGTGACTTGCCCAGTTTTAAAGAAGCGCAGTTGATAATCTGGCCACCAGCCGGTATGGGAAATCCACTGCTCAAAAATAATATTTTTCCGTGGCAGATAGTATGCTTCAGCCGCATTGCCATTGTCTCTTTTGGCAATCTTTAACAGTGCTGCGGCTAAATTAGGACTCACTTCTTCGTCGGCATCAAGAATCAGTGTCCAGGGTGTCGTAACTTTACTCAAAGCGAACGCTCTAGCAGGCTCAACATAGCCAATATCTGGATGAGTGAGTACATTTCGACTATAATTTTTGGCAATTTCGCGACTTTGATCCTGACTTTCCATATCAATAACTACAATATGGTCAACCCAGTCCAGTGACTTGAGACAGCTTTCTAAAGTGGCGGCCGAGTTTTTGGTGTGCACAAGAGCGGTAATATTGGCCATGGAGTTCATTCTAACATCGCTCAACTTGTCAGGTGAAGGAAGTCTGCTATTCTAGTTTTGATGGCAAAACACAAGTACACATTGCTTTTACTGTTCTTTTTTGTTCCGGCACTCTTATCTAGACTGCTTTTTTTACGGACCACACCCCCATATTTTAGTCATGACGAGGTGCATTACGTTACTGAGGCGCGTTCTTTGGCACTTACTGGCGCAGATCTGAGCGGAACCTGGCATCCTTGGTTTTTAACACCATCAAATCCACTTTATGCTGAGCTGCCCAGTACAATCATGATCCCAGCGGCACTGCTTTTCCACGATCCATTTCTGCAGGCACGGGCAACTGATATTGTTTTGGGACTATTCTTCCCACTCTTATTGGGAGCAGTCGGTTGGAAGTTAACTAGTCAAAAAGGTGTGCTGCTCACCACTACCATACTCGCCTGGTTTAACCCTTGGGTACTCGAGTTCTCGCGGACCAGTTTTGACGCGCTACCCAGCTTGACTTGGTACTGTCTCGGTCTGCTCTGCCTGATTGGACTGCCTAAAAAATGGCGATGGACAAGCCTATTTGGATTTTGGTTGGGATTTTTCCAGTACCAAGGGCTAAAGATTATTTTTTTACCGCTCATTTTGATCAGTGTTATATACGTAATTTGGCGAGATTGGCCCACTAGACAGAACCACAACAAATTCGCAGTCAAGGAACTTCAGGGTCAGCTGGCTGTGGTGATAAAAAAAAGTCTTGATCTCTGGGTTATTGGATTGCTGAGCTGTTTATTATTTGGCTGGTATCTGAGTCGTCTGTCATCACAAAGTGCCGGGGCTCGAGTCAATGACATTTTATTTTTTAATCAGAACTATCTTGCTAGTCGAGTCAATGAACAACGGCGGGTCAGCCTCACCACTTCCTTAGGTGACGTTGCAAATAATAAATTTACGGTGATTACTCAGGAGTTTTTACAGAAATATATGCAGGCGTTCTCGCCAAACCAACTTTTTACCCAAGGTGACTCAGTCCGCAGTCCATTCTCAGTCTGGAGCAAGGGTGTGTTTTATCCGATTGATGCTGTGTTCATCGCGGTTGGCATCTATGTGCTGATCCGTTTGACACAGTGGCGAAAAGCCGCTGCGCTACTGCTGGCATTTGCTCTCATCGCGCCGCTGCCGGTGGCAGTAAATAGTGTCGACACTTGGTTAATTTTCCGAGGTTCTTGGCTAGTGCCCACGCTTTTAGTAGTAATGGGCATCGGGAGTTGGTATATTGCCACTACTTGGCCAAAACTACTCCAACTTGGAGTGCTCACGATGATGCTCATTTTCGGTGGGTTTTTCGGCTATGAGTATTTTTATCGATATCCAGTGTTCAGTACCAAAGGCACTGCATTTGCTGAACGAACAATTGCAAGTTATATCCAGCGCTTGCCCAAAGAGACGAAAGTAATTGTATTGGTTGATGAAGCACGATTCGTGTACATGAGTTATCTCGCGTACTCACCAGAGTTAAATGCCCAAAACCTGACTCAGATTCAACAATCGATGAACTCCAGTATCTATAAAATCGGAAACGTTGAGTTTGCCACGAAGTGCTTTGACGCGCAGCAGCTTCAACCAGGAACTATAATCATCAACAATGGAATTAACGTGCCGTGTGACCTGAAAAATACAGCTCGCCCTAATGTCCCGTATGCCAAGATTCCCTCGCTAATGGACAATGGCGCACTATTTACTGTCTATAACGATCCAGTTTGTTCCAAGTATGTGCTACAGCCGTATGTCCATGTCACCAAACGTAAACAACTCGACGTTGAGCACCTCGACAACGAAGAGTTCTGCACGTCGTTACTCAGTAAACCAGTTGAGTAAACTTGAGAACTGAGCATAAGTTTAGCTACTTTTTTTCCGCAGACTTTGTAGCTCAGCATATACTTTTTCTCTGCCGATCAGCGCCAGTGTGGCCAGATACGTCACGCCCATTGCTCCACTTCCGACTCCGACCCATAAAAAGCTTGAGTTCATCATTTTCAACATCCCTACCCCAACTCCGCCCATCACCGTTGCTGCCAAAAGCTGGCGCCAAACCTGATCCCAGACATTGATCTTTACAAACTTACGAACAAAGTAAATTGGCAGAACCGACGTAAATGAGATCACGATAGCTGCGCCAGCTACCCCATTAAAGCCAAAAAAGTGAATCGCGATGGGTGTCATGACCCAGGTCAACACTGTCCACATCACCATGAGTTTTAAGGTTTGATCAATCCTACCAATAGCGCTGAGGGTGTTTGTTAAAGGAGTAGAAATTGCGCTCCAGCCGATACTAAGTGTAAACAAAATAAATGTCAGTACGGCAGGTTGCCACTTGTGATATTTGGCAATCAGCTGTGTCAGTGGAATAATTACCACACACATCCCAACTAGCATTGGGAAGATCAGCAACGAGATAAAAAACAGGGTTTTTTCGATTGCTTTTTTCAACAGTGACGGGTGGTGCTGAAGCCGTGAGTAGGTGGGAAACGTAATCGCAACTACGTTCTGGACGGTGAGTTGGTAGGGCATAAATGACCATTGTTTGGCAAATCCGATATACCCGAATTGAGTCAACGGCAATGAGTTGCCCAGGAAAATATAAAACAACTGGTCTTTAACTCTGGCTAAAAAGTCATTGATCTGAAACTTTACGCCAGTCCCCATCATCTGTTTGAGGGCTTTGTGATCAAATGCAAAGCCGATCGGCCAACGTTGAATAAAGAACATTACGATCACTCCGATAATTGAGCGAGCCAAAATTGCGATCGTAAATGAAGCCACGCCATACCCACGCATCGCAAAAAAGATTAACAGTCCGTTGTAGACTACTTGCTCGATAACTTGCGGTAGCACCAGCTTAGAAAAGTCGAGTTTCCGTTCTAACATTACTGAAGAAATTGTTTTCAAACTTGCGAGTGGAAATGACAAGCCCAGTGCTAGCAACACAAAGGCACCTTGTTGGCCAATTCTGGATTGGAAAATACCACTTAAATACACGCCACATGTCATCAAGAAAATGCTCCACGAAAGTAGCTGTTGGACAGTAAACACTGTTCGGTACTCTGTTAATGTTGGGGAGTCTTTTTTTTGAATTAATGCAGAACCCAAGCCAATGTCGGAGAAAAATGTCAGCAACCCAATAATTTGAGTAACCAAATTAAAAATACCGAAGTCTTCAACCGACAAATATGCACCCAGCACCGCTGCCGCCGCAAAGCCAACTCCATTGAGTAATACCGTTCGCAGCATATACGAAGCAGCCCCAGAAACGGTTTTCTTTTTGAGGTCATCAACACTTTTATGATCAAGGTTAAGAGCCTGATCACTATTTTCGAAGATCTCTGTAGGCATACATCGCCACTCCTAAAATGAGCACTATACTTGCCGCTGATACTGCATCACTCCAGCCTCTGATTGGAGTTTCGCCAAACCTGACACTGACCAAGTGCTCACCCGCTGGAACTGGAAAGCTGAGTGTTCCAAACTGCCCACCCGAGGTAGTCACAACTGGTTTCCCATCAATCTGGGCTTCCCAACCTGGAAACTGGGCGATCAGTGGATTAAAAAGGACTTCACTCAGGAATGTTGTTTTAAAGAGTTTTTCATGACCGCGATCAATCACCACTTCAACTTGTTTCTCAGTTCCACCTGGGACCAGAAAAAGTTCTCTGCGAGGGGTTAATTTTTCACTCATTGTTTTAGGAATATAATCTGGTAAAACGGGGCTCATTTTTTCTCGAATGCGGGTCGGATCAGTATAGTAGAGAGCATCAGCATCAGCTAAGTATCTTTCAGGTCTAAAGTAATTGAAGTTTCCTAGTAATACCACGCCAATAATCAGCCCGGCTATGGCAACTCTGATTCTTTTATTTGTCAGCAGGGCAACCCCAGTTCCACCCAGCAGAGCCAGAAAAAGACTAGCAATTGAAAGCCATCGCCAAGGGAATTGGATCGTTTGTAATAACTGAATACTGTCCCATAAGAATTGGCTCTTTATCAACGTCATAAAACATGAGAACAGTAAAATTCCTGCTACAGCCACTCCCCACCAGACTCGACGCAGCTGCTGTTTTTTTATCCCTGACCAAGCTGCTTGAACTACAAAAACTATTGCTCCCAGCAGTTGACCGTAGCCCAAAAAGAACGATAGCCCGTCGTTTGGTCCCCAAGCAGAACCACCATAGCCCCAGTTCGGAATAAAAAATTGCCGAATGTAAAGAAAATGATTGCTATACGTGAAGTAACCAGTAAAAATTTTGCCGATCTGAGTGTAGTCCTTTTCTAAAAATGTTGGAAAAAGATAAAACGCTGAGAAGCCAATGGCGCAGGCATAGCTGCAGATAGTAATCAGACTTATGTGCTTGAGTTCAGTAACAGTTTGGGGAGTTGCTGTTGTTTTTTTGCTGCGAAAGCCATAGATAGCTAATCCAGTACAGACCACAAATACTAGACTCACTGGCAAAAACATCATCGTTGTCAAGTTATGACTCAACATGAGTGTAATGAGTCCGGCCAACAACACCCAAAACCCGGCTTTTTTCTTTTGTAGCACCATTACGATGCCCAACAAAATCCACGGTAAAGCCATCATTCCCCAAGCCTCACTGACTGCACCGCGGACATAAAGGTTCACCGCTCGATATGGAGCAAGCGTATAGGCAAATGCGGTAACTAGTCCGCCAAGTCGACCAAACAACCGTTTGCCGAGCAGATATGCCCCAGCAAATGTCAGTACATTTGCAATCAAATAGATCAGCTTCAAAACGAACACGATGTCGGGAACTGCCCAAAATAAGCATGCTCCAATAAAAAATGGCAACGGTGCATAAAACTCAAATAACGGCATCCCATAGCCATAGCCTAAGTTAGCAGACCACCGCACTGGAAACTGACCTTCTTGGATGCCGCGCAACATCTCAGCAATCCGAGTAGCATGGACATAGTCATGAATTGGAAAAAATTCGGGGTGCAGAAGTGACCAGCTAGTGGCTACAACGCAGATGCAGCTAAACAAAAAGATGAGAGAACGTTTCATACTTTGAGTATTCTAAGCTATTCACAAGCTTGATTGCTAGAGAACTCCTCCGTACAATCGCAATAGATGCCAGAACAGTTTTATCCACTACCATCTAAGTTCGTCCTCAGAATAGCTGTGGTATTGGTAGTAGTCTTGGCTATTTTAGCTGGTTACTATCAAAATCGATTTTACTTCTGGAAACAGAATCACGTTCAAGTGCTGCAACGCCTGAATGTGAAAACGACTCAAGAAGCGTTAAAAAAGAGCTGGGAGGAAGTCAAATGAAGGTTCTTATTACGGGTGGAGCAGGCTTTATTGGTTCAAACTTCGTCCACAGCTGGATGAAACATCATCCTCATGATCAAGTCATTAACTTTGATAAGTTAACCTACGCGGGAAACATCCACAGTGTTGAAGATCTCAACAGTAACGCTCACTATAGTTTTGTGCACGGTGACATTACTGATCCAGAACAAGTTGCTGCGGTGATAAACGGAGTTGCAGTTGTTGTTCACTTCGCAGCAGAGTCACATGTTGATCGCTCAATCTTGGGTCCAGGAATTTTCTTACATACAAATGTGATTGGGACTCAAGTCCTGCTTGATGCTGCGCTTAAGGCAAAAGTCAAACGATTTCACCACATTTCAACAGATGAAGTGTTTGGTTCGCTAGAACTTGGTTCAGCAGAGAAGTTCACTGAACAGTCGCCTTACCATCCGAACAGTCCATACTCAGCAAGTAAAGCAGCGGCTGATCATCTGGTGCGTGCGTACGGCGAAACGTATGGATTGCCCTTCACCATTACCAACTGCTCAAATAACTATGGTGAGTTTCAGTTCCCGGAAAAGCTCTTTGGCTTAGCCATTACCCAGGCTATTGAAGGCAAACCCATTCCCGTTTATGGTGATGGCCTCAACGTCCGTGACTGGCTGTATGTTCAAGATCACTGCTCCGCAATTGAGGCAGTTATACTTAAAGGCCGAGAAGGTGAAACCTATACCGTTGGTGGATTGAAGGATGATGTCAGCAACCTTGAAGTTGTCCGGCAAATTTTGCAGCTGATGGGGAAGTCTGAAGAGATGATTGAGTATGTCAAAGATCGCCCTGGACATGATCGTCGCTACGCTGTTGACTGGACAAAAATAAACACTGAGCTAGGATGGTCCCCTTCAGTTACATTTACTGAAGGGCTACAAAAAACGATAGAATGGTACCAAACACACCGTCAGTGGTGGGAACCGCTTAAACAAAAAGCCCAAGGGTTTTTTACTGAAAATTATCACAAAATTTAAACAGGGAGATTTTACTATGAACATTGGCAGTCAATTCACTCCACATATTACTACTCAAGCGTATGGCACAAAACCCAGTATAGAGGGTGTGGAGATTCGTCAGTTCTCATTTCATAATGACGATGGCGGCAACTTTTCTGAGCTGTTCAGGATGACACACGGAAACGTTGAAGGCTGGGCCCAGCCTTTCGAAGCTCGACAAATAAGTCTCTCCATTCTGACTCCCAACACCATTAAAGCTTTTCATCTTCACTACCAACAAGAAGATTTATGGTACGTCTCTCCAACTGACCGCTTACTGATCAACTTTATTGATTTAAGGGCAGACGCTCCAACTTTCCAAAACCACCTCCGGCTTGTTTTAGGTGGAGGGAAAAACGTAATGATTAGAATTCCTCAAGGTGTCGCTCATGGCGTTGCTAATCTGTATCAGCGAAATATGACGTTGTTTTATGCCACATCCAACCAGTTTAATCCTGAGCAGCCGGATGAACATCGCTTACCTTGGGATCACTTTGGTACGGAAATGTGGGAGTTAACCAAAGGATAAATGACTGAAGTGACGCACTCACTGCCACTGGTATGTGGAACGGGCTTGTCTGGACTTGTCGGCTCAAAAGTGGTTGAGTTGCTTGGTCACTCTTGGCAGTTCTCCAACTTAGATCTGTCGCACCCTACTCATCCTACCGATATTACCAATTATGACCAAGTGAAGGCGGCCTTAAGTAACTCAGCCGCCGATACGGTTCTCCACTGTGCAGCATATACAGATGTGGGCAAGTCGTGGGAACAACGCGATGACCTTCAAGGTATAGCCTATCAAGTCAATGTGATTGGCACTCAAAATATTGCGAAAGCCGCCGCCGCAACCGGAAAACATCTCATCCACATCTCAACTGCCTACGTGTTTAATGGCGGAAAAGAAGCTTCTTATACTGAAGAAGATCAGCTGAGTCCTATTGAGTGGTATGGTCAGACCAAAGCTTTGGCAGAAGCAGCAGTGGATCAGTATGCAAAAAGTTGGACAATCTTCAGAATTGATCAGCCTTTTCGATCTGATCCTTTTGCTCGTTTAGATTTTGCCCATAAAATTCTAGATCGTTTGACTGCCGGCAGCTTGCCACCTCAGTTTACCAACCACTGGATTGGTCCAACTTTTATTGAAGATTTTGTGCGTATTATTGGCTGGGCGATCGCCACCCACCCGCAAGGAATTTTTCACGCCAGTTCTGGCGAACGGTGGACTGATTTTGAATTTGCAACTGCCTTGAAAGAAACACTCCACTTACCTGGAGAAATTCAGCCAGGAAACTTAAACGATTATCTCCGCCAAAGTACTCGTCCTTATCAGAAAAATACCTCACTCGCGACCACCAAGCTTCGTCAGCTCTTGCCTTTTACTCAGCTACCGATTCGTCAAGCTCTGCAGCTTGTGCACTTTGGGTTGCCCGCCACTGAGTAATATTAGCAGCATGTCCATTTCGGAGGAGTTCTGGAACTTCCCAGCCATGAAACTCTGGTGGCCGAGTATATTGGGGGTGAGCAAAAAACCCTGGAGTCATATGGGATTCCCCCTCAGTGCTTAAACTATTGCCTAATACACCTGGTAAAAGTCGAGTCACTGCGTCAGCGATAACCAGGGCGGCTGGTTCACCACCTGTCAAGATGTACTCACCAATACGGACCTCTTCATCAACCAAATATTGAGCAACTCGCTCATCCACACCTTCATAATGTCCGCAAATAATTACCAAGTCTTCAAGTTGAGCATACTGTCTGGCACTCGCTTGAGTAAACCGTTTACCTTTTGCTGAAGTCAACATAACGCGAGTTAAAGATGCCGTAGTTTCGCGTTGACTCTTTAACTGAGCTGGGTCTCCTCCTAATATGCTCTCTAAAGCGGCAAAAATCGGCTCAATCTTCATTACCATACCTGGTCCACCTCCATACGGGCGATCATCGGTTGTTTTGTGCTTATCTAGACTAAAGTCGCGAATGTCAGTAATCTGGAAATTGACGTGCTGCTGTTTCTGGGCTCGCTCGAGCATTGAAGATTGAGTTACCGACTTAAAGAACTCAGGAAAAAGAGTCAAGATGTGAATAGTCATGGGCTGATTATATTCTAATGGACAGGCCATGAAACTAGAAATATGAGTGGCGACTGTTATACTGTTGGGCATGGAGAAGCTATGAATATTTGTGTGATTGGAACTGGATTTGTGGGTGTTGTTTCGGCAGCTGTTTATGCGTCATTTGGTCATACAGTGGTTGGTCTAGATATTGATCCCAATCGAATCGAGAAGCTCAAGCAAGGAAGTGTCCCGTTTTTTGAACCTGGCTTGACAGAATTACTACTTGAACAACAAAAAACAGGTCACTTAACATTTACGACTCACTATCAAGAGGCCGTGCCTTCAGCTGAGATCATTATTGTGGTGGTCGGAACTCCGTCTACTGCTGAGGGACAAGTCAACCTTACCTATCTTTACGCCGCTTGCGAATCACTAGCTCCATACTTGGCAGAAGATTCTATTGTGGTGATTAAGTCGACAGTTCCACCCGGGACACTGCCAGATGTCAAAAAATTTCTTATCGAACGTACTAAGCATCACAAGTTTGGACTAGCTGCTCTGCCTGAGTTTTTAAAAGAAGGGACTGCAGTTCAAGACACCCTTCATCCTGATCGGATCATTATCGGAGCAACTGAGCCTGAAGTATTTGCCAAGCTTGAAAAGCTCCATCAGCCACTTCATGCTCAGATCATTAAACTCTCTCCAGCATCTGCGCAAATGGCAAAATATGCCTCAAATGCCTACCTCGCTACCAGAATTACTTTCATCAATCAAATTGCTGATCTGTGTGAGAAAAATGGAGCTGATATCTTGGAAGTTATTCAGGGGATGAGTCTTGATCAGCGAATTGGTGCTCAGTATTGGTACCCAGGTTTGGGGTATGGCGGTTCTTGTTTTCCAAAGGATGTTAAAGAACTCGCTGCCTACTCACGTTCAGTTGGTTTAGCTGATAATTTGCTGAATGATCTTGATTACTTAAATGAAGTGCGGATTCCTCGTCTTTTTAACACCTACAAAAAGCTGGTCGGCGGTTGGACTGGAAAAAAAGTCGCTGTTTTGGGCCTGTCATTTAAACCGAACACAGATGATATCCGCGATGCACCAAGTATCAAAGTTATTCAGTTACTTTTAAATGAAGGAGCAGAGGTCATAGGATATGATCCCAAAGCAACTGAAAACATCAAACTTTTTCTGGCTCAGACAGAGCACTTGACGTATGCTGCCAGTCTTGATCAAGCAGTGAAAGATGCGGATGTGATCATTGCGCTGATTGAATGGCCGGAAATTATCAAGTACGATTTCACTCAGCACCGTCGTAAAGACGTGCCGCAGTGGATAATTGACACTCGCAACCAACTTAACCGTCAAATACTTACTGCAGCAGGATATCGATATATTGGAGTCGGTCGTTAAAGATCATGGATATGTCAACTGCGCACTCTCAGGCTGTGCTAATTACTGGTGGAACTGGCTTTGCCGGCCAGCACCTTTTACGGTCCCTGCTGAATCAAGGCTATTCCAATCTCCACACTACCCATTTTGGAAAACATCCTTTACCTGCGGTGTGTAGTGATGAGCACATTCACGTTCACACACTTGATTTGACTGAAGCAGCCGCCGTGGCTGCGTTCATTTATGAGCTTCGTCCTACTCAGATCTATCATTTAGCATCATTTGCGGCGGTTGGTAAAAGCTTTGAACAAGCTGAGGCTATTCTCAAAAACAATATTCTTTTACAACTCCATCTCCTCAATGCTGTTAAGATGAATACACCTGAGGCACGAGTGCTAATTATTGGAAGTGCTGAAGAGTATGGTCGAGTACCACACCATCTTCATGGCCAAAACATTACTGAAGATTTTCCCTTAAATCCGGTTAACCCATATGCCGTCACTAAAGTAACTCAAGACTTGTTGGCTCAAGCATTTTATTTTTCATATCAACTTCAGATCGTGCGAGTCAGACCGTTTAATCACATTGGTACTGGCCAGACACCCGATTTTGTTATTCCTGCTTTTGCCAGTCAAATTGTGGCCACTGAAAGAGGCCAACAGGATAAGCTGCTGGTCGGTAACTTAAATTCAGTGCGTGATTTTACTGATGTTTCTGATATGGTTAGAGCCTACATTCGCTTGATGGAAAAAGGCAAGATTGGCGATGTGTACAATGTGGGGCAAGGAAAAGGCTGGAAAATTAGTGAAATTTTAGAGATGCTCCTGGCTCATAGCCAACGACCGATCGCGGTTGAGCTCGACCCAACTCGGCTGCGACCGAGTGATATAGAGTACTTTGTGGCTGACAATACAAAAGTAAAACAACTTGGTTGGGAACCTCAAGTCCCCATCGAAAATACCTTAGGTAACATTCTAAGTGAATGGAGAACACGCGTATGAAAAAGGCTTTTATTACAGGGATTACCGGTCAAGATGGTTCCTATTTGGCAGAGTTGCTCTTAGAAAAAGGATATGAAGTCTACGGTTTAAATCGTCGCACAAGTACCCAAAACCTTGACCGCATTCAACACCTCGTCAACTCAGACCACCTTCACCTAGTTTCTGGTGACTTACTTGACCAACACTCTATTACGATCGCATTGAAAGATATCCAACCTGATGAGGTTTATAACTTAGCTGCACAGTCATTTGTTAAAGCAAGCTGGGATCAGCCAGTCTTAACTGGTGAGTTTACCGGAATCGGGGTAACTCGAGTATTAGAAGCAGTTCGTTTTGCCTGTCCTTCTGCTCGTTTTTATCAAGCGAGCTCATCCGAAATGTTTGGAAAAGTTATGGAAGTTCCTCAAAAAGAGTCTACCCCATTTTATCCACGTTCTCCATATGGAGTAGCCAAAGTGTACGGTCACTGGATTACGGTGAACTACCGAGAATCATTTCACTTGCACGCCAGCTCCGGTATCCTGTTTAATCATGAGTCACCACGCCGAGGTTTGGAGTTTGTAACACGTAAAATTGCAAATGGCGTGGCTCGGGTCAAACTCGGTAAACAACCGTATGTTGAGCTCGGTAACTTAAGTGCCAAACGTGATTGGGGCTATGCTAAAGACTATGTCGAGGCAATGTGGCTGATGCTTCAACAAGACCAGCCCGATGACTACGTTATCTCAACTGGCGAAACTCACTCTGTGGAAGAGTTTCTTCGATTAGCATGTGAAGTGGCTGGGATTAGTGACTGGACGCAAGCCTATAAACATAATCCTGCTTACGACCGTCCTGCAGAAGTTGACTTGCTCATTGGAGACTCTTCAAAAGCAAAAGAGAAGCTTGGTTGGTCACCCAAACTCACTTTTAATGAACTCGCAGAAATTATGGTCAAAGCAGAGCTAGAAGCAGAAGGTCGAGCTCAATGAAAAAGGGGTTTGTCATCATTCCTACTTATAATGAACGAGAAAACATTCAAAAAGTGGTTCCAATTTTACTTGATGTGTTTAAAAAAATTAAACGCTGGGAGATGAACATCCTGGTTGTTGATGATAGTTCTCCAGATAAAACTGCCCAGACTGTCCAAGAACTCGCTGCACAGTACAAACAAGTGCACCTTCTATTGAATAAACAGAAAGCTGGTCTGGGAACTGCCTACCTTAAAGGAATGGCTCGGGCGTTCAATGACTTGGGCGCAGACGTGATCTTTGAGTTTGACGCAGATCTTTCTCATGATCCACAAAAAATTCCTGAATTTTTACAAAAAATTGATGCTGGATATGACATGGTCCTCGGATCTCGATACATTAAAGGCGGGGGTATCCCAAGTGACTGGGGCTTTCACCGTAAGTTTTTAAGCGTAGTCGGAAACTGGGTGGTGATGACTATCTTAACTGACTTTTCTCTTCATGATTGGACTGGCGGATATCGCGCCTTAACCAAAGAAGTGTATGAAGCTGTTGAGCCAGAGATGCACGAAGAAAAGTTTACTGGCTATACCTTTCAAATTGCTTTTCTCCATAAAGCTGTCAGAAAAGGTTTCAAAATTATTGAGGTTCCATTTAAGTTTATTGATCGAACAATTGGGATTTCTAAACTTCCTCAAGAGTATATTAAGAATAACCTTAGTTACCTTTTCAAAGTTAGAGCCAAAGAATTTTTTGAAAGTCGAGTGTTCAAGTTCATGATCGTTGGTGGAGTTGGGGCCATTATTCAATTAACGTCATTGACGTTGTGGAGAAGAGTGGCTGTCTATGAGTTAGCAGTGTTTTTATCAATTGAGACAGCGATTATTTCTAACTTTCTGTTCAGTAACTTCTGGACTTTTGCTGACAAAAAAATTGCAGCTAAAGAATATCCAGCCAAGTTTATTCAGTTTAACTTTGCATCAGCTGGTTCAATCGTCATCCAAACGATCTTAGCTTTTTTAGGCAAATCACTGATTGGGCTGTATGTGCTATTTAGCCTACCAGTGTTGCATCTTGCTGTTGATACCGGACTCCTTTTTGCAGTAGCTGGTATCTTAATTGGGATGTTTTGGAACTTTTTTGCATACACGACATTTATTTGGAAAAAGGGTGGAACCTCACATGAAGTCTGAGCAAAAACCTTGGTTTTCTCGACTCACTCATGCTGAGCTAGTGATGATAGTGGTGCTTCTTTTTGGTATATTTCTGCGTTTGTGGAACTTCAAAAACACCTTACAGTTTTTGGGTGATCAAGGCCGTGATGCAATGATCGTGGCACAGATTTTCAAAGAAAAAGATATTGTTTTCATCGGGCCAGTCACGAGTACGGGGAATATGTACTTGGGTCCACTCTACTACTACTTCATGGTGCCGTTTTTATGGATGACCTACCCCAGTCCACTCGGTCCAGCTTATGCAGTTGCTTTACTTTCAATAGTAACAATTTGGTTACTTTATAGATTAGGGCGGGAGATTGTGGGAGAACGGGCAGCAGTGTTTGCAGTAATTTTCTTTACTTTTTCGAGTACGATGGTAGGGTTTGCTCGGTTCAGTTGGAACCCCAACCCAGCTCCACTTTTCAGCCTGCTATTTATCTGGTGTTTGTACCGGACCCAAAAAAAGCAGCTGGTGTTTTGGGTCGGCGTTTCAGCGTGTGTGGCGGTGCTGATGCAGCTGCATTACGTAACTCTATTAACTGGAGTGGTGGCGTTGATCTTTTGGTTTAAACAGTTACGAGAGTGGCGAAGTTTTTCGGTAGCCCTGCGGAAACAATTTGTGAACAGTACCTTGCTAGCACTTGGCGTGTTTATAGCATTTTTGTCTCCATTAATTGTGTTTGATATCCGCCATCACTGGCTGAATCTGCACTCACTCCAGAGTTTTCTGGCAACGAGTCAGCAAGGTGTCGCGTCAATGCCTTTTTGGCAAAAAGCTGCAAAAACAATTGCTGAAACTCATGGTCGAAGTTTGCAGCTCTTTTTTGAAACGACAATTGGCAAGCAGCGGACAGTGAATACGGTTTTGTTGGTCGGTGTCATTTTGTCACTTATTTTTTTGGTCAAACGGAAAAACGAATCCCATCGATTGGGCTATCAAATCTTAGCCACCATCTATCTGGTGACTATCTGCGGACTTGCTTTATATCGAGGCAGCGTCTTTGATCATTACATCGCTTTCTTTTTTCCAGTTACTTTCTTATTATTTGGTGGAATCTTGTCATTCTTCAGCCGTTGGAAAGCTGGTTGGGTCGTAGTTATGCTCAGCTTTGCTGGTTTTTTCTGGTTTAACATTCCCCGCTTGCCGCTCAACACCTTGGGCTGGACGATAGCAGATATGAATCGTACTTCGCAGTCAATTTATCAGCATGTTCACCCTGGCGAAAAGTACAACATTGTTTTGCTTTCAGAAACCAAAGATATTTACGGACAGAACTATCGGTATTTTTTGACGATAACTGATCGGCCACCCTTAAAAATGGAGCACTTCGGAGAAGTCGAAACGCTGTTTATCATTGATGAGCAGAAGATTGAAAAAGACGTCACAAACTTACCAATTTACGAAATTGTAGTGTTTCCCAATCACAAACCTGCTGAAGTGTACGATATCCCCGGTGGTCCACGTATTACAATCTTACATAAACATTTATGAACACCACACCATACCTTTCAGTTGTTATTCCTTCCTACAATGAAAAACGTAATATCGAACGTGGGGTGATTGACCAGATACTCAAATATCTTGATCAGCAATCATTTAGATGGGAAGTTGTATTTACTGATGATGGCTCAACTGATAACACGGTCAACTTGATTGAAGAAACAATTGCTCATTCTAAAAAAACTTCGGGCACAATCAAAGTGTTAAAGAATATTCACGCCGGCAAAGGCCCGACAGTACAAGCTGGGATGTTGTCAGCTCGTGGCCAGTGGCGACTGTTTACTGATTTTGATCAATCAACTCCGCTATCTGAAGTTGAAAAACTATTTCCGTTCACTGATCGTGGATACGAAATTGTAATTGGTTCTCGAGAAATTGTAGGTGCCAAGCGGGAAAAAGAGCCGCTACATCGTCACGTGATGGGCCGCGTTTTTAACTTGATGGTTCAAACCTTAGCAGTTCCGGGTATTCGTGACACCCAGTGTGGTTTCAAACTCTTTTCTGCTCACGCAACTCAAGATCTTTTTCCCCGCCTGCAGGTCTATGGTAAACAACAAGCTCGTCAAGACGCTTTTACCGGAGCTTTTGACGTTGAGGTACTTTATCTTGGCCGTAAACATGGGTACCAGATTAAAGAAGTGCCAATTATTTGGCATCATAACTACACTGACCGCGTCAGTGCCGTTAAAGATTCTTTGCGGATGCTTCGAGATATTATCAATATCCGGGTCGCTGACTTGAGTGGAGCATACCGTCGCTAAGATGAATAAAAGTACTTTTTGGTGGCTAGGACTCTACGTTCTGCTTCTGACTCTCTACAGTCTCTGGAGTTTTAGTTTAACTGATCCTAATCTAGTTTTAAGCAGCTGGTCACCATATTGGCAGTTTCAACAATGGATGTGGCAGACATTTTTTCATCATAGCCAACTGCTGACTGGGAGTTTTGTACTGCTCATGATTGGGCTGTGTCTTACTTGGTCAGGTTTAATGCAAAGTTTAACGCCACTCTTGAGAACTCGACAGCTTTTAATAGGAGTTGCAATCGTCTGTCTGCCACTCTGTTTCTCTTATAACGCGCTTTCCCATGACGTGTTCAACTATATTTTTAATGCCAAAATAGTAGTGGTCTACCATCAAAATCCACACCAAAAAGTTGCCTTAGATTTTCCTCAAGATCCGTGGATTCGGTTTATGCACAATACTCATACACCTGCCCCGTACGGTTATGGCTGGACAGTATTTTCGGTTTTACCTTTTTGGGTGGGAGTACAGAAGTTTACCTTAACTTGGCTAGTCTTTCGTGGGTTAAGCATACTAGCAGTGCCGCTCTTGATTGGCTCGATCATTGGGTTTGCCAAAGAGTTCAACATTAAGTTATTTATTAAAGATTTGGCAATGGTCGTACTCCACCCACTTTTTTTAATTGAATTAATCAGCAACAGTCATAATGACCTGTGGATGTTAGTGCCGGGAGTGGCAGCGTTGTGGCTGGGAAAAAGAGGCGTTCGGCAGAAAAATTTGCCAGTCTTACTTCTGTCAGCGCTGCTGCTTTTATTCTCAATTTCTACCAAGCTCGCTACAGTGGTCCTCATTCCCATCTGGGTGTCAGGATGGTGTGAGTTAATCGCAACTGGTTCAAAGCCAAATTTCCCAGTGTTGATCCGTCACTGGGGAACTCTAGTCTGGGCGCTAGTCCAAAGCAACGCGGCTTTTCTCGCCAGCGTCCTGCTCTTTCTGCCGTTACTGAGTAGTCGTTCCCAAATTTTCAATCCGTGGTATCTTGTATGGCCACTGATTTGGTTTCCGCTAGTAAAAGTGCGGTGGTGGCGGAACTTCTTGTTGGTCTTGGCCGTCAGTTCATTGTTCAGGTATGTGCCATGGTTGCTCGCAGGTGGGTTCTCAGAAGAGATCATCCACCAACAACGTGCAATCACTTGGATCGGTGGTGGCGTAGGCTGTGGTCTGTGGTATGTTTGGTCGAGAAGACAAAAAAGGTTGGCTTGAAAAAAACAAAAAAAACTTCATTACCAGTTGCTCGCTCTCCAGCCAATACCCAGGTGCGTTCGAATCGTCGTCCAGAAATACCTAGTTTTTTTCTGTTGGCAGGTATTGGAGTGGTTGCTCTTTATTTCTTCACTCATCTGTGGAACTTAGGAAAGTTTCCGGTCTTTGCTGATGAGTCGATCTATATTCGTTGGGCACAGCTTTGTATGGATGACTGGAAAAGATATGCTTTTTTTGCACTCAATGATGGCAAGACTCCGCTTTTTATCTGGCAAATAGCCACATTTCAATGGCTCAACCCCAACCAGCTGATTGCTGCTCGGCTAGTGAGTTTAGCTGCGGGTATTCTCCAGATGTTGATTGCAGCTGCAGTGTTGCGCACTTTGAATGCAAAAAAATCTACCCAGCTACTAGGAATGTTGTTGATCTGTACACTGCCATTTTGGTTCACGTATCATCGTTTAGCAGTAATGGATGGTTGGCTAACGGTCTGGATCTCATTTACATTTTGGGCACAGCTCAAGTTGGGTCAAGCTGGTGCTGCTCTCAATAAAAAACTATTCTGGAGTAGTATTGTCGGACTTGGGTTAGGGTTGGCATTATGGACAAAACTCCCGGCACTGTTTTACTTACCAGTTGGAGTCTGGGTAGCACTCTGGTTATCTTGGCAAAACAAATCTACTTACTCAAAGCAAAATTTGATCCAAACTTGTGGTTGGCAAGTAGCTGGTCTCGGACTTGGCCTGATTTTCTTTGCAGCAATGCGACTCAGCCCTTTATTTGGACAACTTTTCCATCGCGGCCAGGAGTTCACTTTCAGCTTGGCTGAACTTCGATCAGGAAAGTGGCAAGAGTTATTTCCCCACCTTTCCCAATTTACACTTTACTTTGCGACATACCTGAGCTGGCCGATTTTAATTGCAGTAGTGACCGGGCTATTCTTCACTCGAACTCGCCAAAAAATATGTTTACTTCTGGGGTGTTCCATACTTTTTTGTCTGCCGTTTATGGCACTCGGAAAAGTTATTTATCCTAGATATCTTCTCCCCGCAGCATTTTTTCTCACGATTGGTGGTGCAGTAGCTATTGAAGCGATCTGCCAGAACCTGTTTTCTAAATCTGGACTATTAATTCGTGTTTTTTTGAGTATGGTAGTGGCACTGTTGGCTGGGCAAACAGTGATTGTCATCAGTTTATTTATGATTGGATTGATCTTTGCTCCAAATGTCACTCCTTTTGTGGCGACAGATAGAAAAGAATACTTAGAAGAGTGGTCTTCAGGTCATGGGATTGCTGAAACTGTAGAGATGATTCGGACTGAAACCAAACAACACTCGTTGGCAGTGGCCACAGAGGGCAGATTTGGAACTTTACCAGACGGCTTACTCCTTTTCTTTCATGACCAAAATGTTGACCACCTCTACATCGAAGGAACTGGTCAGTATCCAGTTAAAACAATTCCAGACTTTTTTAAACAACGTGCCAGAACATTTGATCACTCGTGGTTAGTAGTTAACTCTCACCGGATGGAACTGAAGCTGCCAGCTGAAAAGAAAATTGCTGAGTTTTGCCGGCCCAATGGGGCGCCTTGTCTGCAAGTTTGGGATATTACTCAGCAAGTGAAGCAGTAATGAACAGTGCCTCAGGATTGAACTGGTACCCAAAACCTTTGACGGTCACAATCGTTTTCCCTACTTTACCCAGCATCATCCGTAGCCTTCGAATATAGACGTCGATTGTGGCAAAACTCGGTAAATTGCCATCTGGCCAAATTGAGTTGATCAGCTGTTCTCGACTTAAAACTTGGTGTTTTTGTTGAATTAAAACATGAAGAATCTGGAACTCTCGTCGCCGTAAACGAAGCAGATGACTATCCATCAGCACGTGTCCTCGATCAAGAAGGAGCGTCAGTGGGCCAATGCTGAGAATGTCATCATGCGTCTGTTTGGTCGAGTAAATCAGCTTTTCAAGTCTTAAAATAAACTCAGTCGTAGAAAAAGGTTTAATCAAGTAGTCGTCAGCTCCTTTGCGGAGACCTTCTATTCGATCTTGAGTTAAAGATTTTCCAGATAAAATTAATATTGGTGAAGCACGTTCTTCTTGACTTAAGTACTCAGCAAGTTCGATACCATCTCCATCTGGCAATCTTCTGTCTAACACCACCAGCGATGGCCGTTCTTCGGCTAAGTATGTATAGCTCGTCTGCAGGTCTTTTCTAACGTCAAGCTGATATTTTTCCGGAAGAACTTGCTGGATACTGCGCACTACAAATGGATCATCTTCAATCAAAAGTACTTTATATTTCATATGTGTTATTTTCCTCACCATGCTGAAGAAATACTGAAGATCTAGACCAGCAAGTTTCAAATTGCTCAAGAGTTGATATAATCACTCCTCACCTCCTTCCCAGGTAGTGAAACGGTATCACAACAGGTTCTGACCCTGTTATTCTAGGTTCGAGCCCTAGCCTGGGATCACGGTAATATTTTTAGCCCATAGCTCTTCCAATTGGCCTGGAGTACTCGATATTTTGTCAGGTTCGAACCCGTATGAAGTTGACGGAACCTGCTGAGTGACCGCTTCTAAGAAGGAATATTCCTTTTCTAGGTTAGGAATCAAGATTTGGTTAAATAATTTCATGTTCGAACCAATGGTAAATAATATTTCTCTTTTTTCTTCAGGTGAACCAATATCAAATCTATAACGAGCATGAATCGCAAAATCAAAGGTTCTTTCAACTGTATCAACCCAGTTAATAATTTGATCACCCTGAATCCCCAGTTTTTCTTCGAGCTTTGTTTTTTCAGCAACTATGCTGATCTTTTGCGCCTTAAATTCATCATCTGAAAGTAAAGAACCGTCTGAATTTTGAGGTGATATTTTTAGCCTCACCAAATTATCTAGTTTTTTCACACAATCGCTGTATGAAGACTGGAGCAAACTTATTGTAGCTGTGTGAGATGAAATCTCCTCATCATTGAGGGAGTTTAAGTATTTTATTGCCCAATTTTTGAACCGCTCAGATATTCGGACACTCTTTAGGAGTTTATCTGCTTGGTCTTTTAGGCCATGATCTCCTTCGTAGATAACACTTTTTTGTTTGCAGTTTGGATTAACTCTCTTGGTGCAGTGATAATAAATATAATGGAGAACTTTTGGATTAATCATTTCTTCCACCTGAAGTTTACAGGTTGGGCACTCAGTTTTATTTAGAGATGAAAATTTATGCTTACATCCAGAACAAATGATTTGCCATTTTTCTTCAGCTGTTACCATCGCACCACACTCTCCACAGCGTAGTATTCCCGTCAAAGGAAATTCATGCTTTCTCATCCTTTGTTTACAGCTTCTACCAAGTCGGATTTGGACTTTGTTGAATTCCTCTTCAGTAATCATTGGATCATGACTACCCTTTTGCCAATATTTCACGCCATCCGAATTTTTGTACTCGAACCAACCATAGTAAAAAGGGTCACTAAAAACAGTATACAGTTGGCTTTTCCCCATTGGTTTGCCACCAATACTTTTTCTAGTTGGGCTTACATACCCCCATTCGTTGTTTAATTTGTTTAGGATTTGCGGCACCGTGTATGCACCAGAGATCATGAGATCCCAACATTCTTTAATTAGTGGAAAGCGGGTCGGATCATTTAAAATCGTTCGTTTCCCCTTTTCGGTAAACCGATCCCACATATAGCCTGGCTTAGTCCAGGGTGAGGGATACCAACCTTGTTCGGCTTTCTGCCTCATACCTCGTTTAATATTAACCCCTTTATCGTCTGATTCCTTTTTGCTCATCATAAAACACATGGCTAGCCAACTTTTATCATCAGGGGTGTTTTTGTAGGTCTTATTCGGCTTGCGAATCTCAACTAGCTGCTCAAGATCGAGCATGTAAATCACATCTCCCGCATCTTTTGCGTTTCGAGCTATTCTCGACTCATCCCATACAATAACACCGTTGGCTTCACCTTTTCTGACTCTGGCCATCATTTCGTTGAATTTTGGCCTACCCGCCCAGTGAGCACTCATCGATTCTTGGAAAATATCAATTACTTGTAACTTATCTTTTTCGGCCAGGTCTGTTAGCTCTTTTACTTGGGCAGGAAGTGAAAGGATTTGGCGGTCTTCTTGCTCTGAACTTTTACGGCAGTAAATAAAATACTTCATTTGCATATCTTAAATGTCCCCACTGGTTTGCACACAAATCGATCAGGATCTGTCCAATGGAGGCATTAAAAATCCCGATCTATTAATTGTGTGCAGACACATTTTCTATACTAATCATCTAATTGTCAAATTCCTAGCGCGATCGTTCAATTTATTTTTCAATATACCGACATAGTATTTTATTACCGTAGTTCTAACCCTTGCCTCTCTTTGTGCCTGTAGTGCCTCAGAAAGGCTCTCAAACAAAATCTGTGGATCTACTGTCTTTGCCATCTTAAGGTGATAGTTGAGATTTCGAGTATCATTCAATTTTTTGGCGATTGTTTCAGCAACCGCTCGTGGTTCTCCACCACACTCTTCAATAAACTTTTCAATAAACTCCTCTAAGAGTTGTTCTTTCCTGGTAACGTATACGTTATTAAGAGTATTTATATCAACGTTAACGTTAGTAGTATTACTCTTATTTACGTTAACGTTATCTTCTAGATAAGATGATATTTTCAATACATCTCCAATACGAGTTGGTTCATTCATGAGATTCTCCTTTTAGCCATAGCTCCGTTTCATCTAGCAAAGGTTTCTCTGTGAAGAGTTTGAGTGCATAGAGAAGATCTTCTACAGTGGCATATTCACCTGCATTACAAACTTCCGCAATTTCACCACTACAATTCTTCGCCGTACCATAAACAACACGGATTAACCATTTATTCGGGTTTTGAGTTTGAAATACTCTGATTTCTTTAAAGATGGAGGCTTTTTTCTGCTTTGTAGTGCGGTAGGTCATCCTGCCACTCTTAAAGACGGTCAATTGCATTTTTATCCGAAGTTTTCGTTTACCGAAACGTTTCATACTAATTTCTTTCTTTTATTTTCTTTAGGTATTCTTTGGGGACTGGTTGGTAGATCATCTTGAACAGTCTGAGGAATTTGGTTGCCTTCTCATTTGCGAGTTCGTACGTCAACTCTTCTCCGACCTCTTCTTGGAAAATGGTTTTGTAATCGAGGATTGCTTGCTTAGAAAGCATTTTGTTCCTCATATAGGCGAGATTTTATGACTCGCAGCTGATTGAAATATACTTGTGGATTTACGCGAACGGTTCCTGCCCAGTAGGCTTGGATGAGGAGTTGTAATTTTTCATCTGATTTGAAGATAAAAGACGCTTTTCTCGGATTTGATTTATCAATTGAGAGAATCGGAAAATTTAATGAGAGCGTCGTGGCTAGTGCTAGGTCAGAAGTTGATGTTGAGTCATTACTAATTTGGTTATTCATAGTTGAGCCCTTTATCGTGCTAACTATGATTATTGAGTACATCGATTGGAAAATCGAAGTTGGAAGATTGGTAATTGCCAGAGAAAAAACAAGAAAAAACTATATTGAAAATGGGAAACAAGCGAAACAAGAATTGGTTCCGCCAGAGTAACAATTCTACTGATTAGTTTGAGGAAGGCTTGGGTGCTTTAGCTGATATGTAGTTTCTTGTAGTCCTCTATATGTTTTAATAGAGTACTTTTCGCTTTTTATTTTTTTGCGTAAAGCGCTTAAGAGGCTCGTGAGATCTTTAGTATCTATCGCTCCACTCAAACTATTCCCTTCGTGAGGTAGAAAATCGAATAATCTCTTCAGTAGCGCGAGTTCATGTTTACCTTTAATTTTGCAAACAATTTTCAATCTTTTTAACTCGGCATCTTTTTTATATTTAGGTAGTGACTCTTTTGGTCTTCCACCTTTACCAACAGTTTGAATGTCGTCAATCGCTTGTGTTTTTTCAGTCTGTTCACTAATGGGAAGTTCTAGTTTTTCTACTCTCAAGTCAATTTCATCAGGCAACCTATCAAAAGTCAGCACTATCCCACTCGGTTCCTGTGCAAGCTTTCTCACTCGACGAAATTCTTCTTGCACTTCCCTGAATTGAGCCCTAACGATCTGAATTTTAATTCCAGGACTGAAACGGTGGTTTTTAAATAAATAGTATCCTGTGAGAATGACTATCGCACCTAAATCTTTGAGTATGTAGAAAGCGTCTTCCCTTTCTCTTAAAACCTCTCCGTTTGGTAAAGATCGAATCTCAAGCGAAGAGAACTCAAACGAAACTATTTGACTATCAAGTTCGACTGATTCTCTTTTTATACAATCGGCAACAGCAGAAACTAGCAAAAAAGTACGCTTACTCATTTTCATATTTATTTTCCCCAATTATAACCACTTTCCCCCATAAGTAACTTACCTACCTCGGAGTAAAATAGACCTATGCAATGCCGACATATCAAGGAAGATGATAAACATTGTGGTGCCCAGGCTCTCAGAGGAAAGAAACTGTGTTTTACTCACGACCCCGAGAGTTCATCAGAAAGAAAGTTGTCACACCAAAATGGAGGTTTAGCGCGACGACAATATGGAGTATACGCAGACCCCATCACCCTCAGCACACCTCAGGATATTCAAAAACTCATGGAGCTCACGATTAACGGCGTTCTGACTGGCAAGATCCCAGCCAACCAACCTGCTAATACTATAGGTTTCCTCTCACACTGCTGGTTGGATGCGTATGAAAAAGGCGTACTGACACAAAAAGTAGACACCTTAGAAAAAAGGATGAACAATGCACCTGAAAACTAGACTTCAGAGACTTGAGAAAAAGATTCATGAACAACAAATAGAGTTTGTGCCACTCGCTGTTCTTCTCCGGAGAGATGACGGAGCACTAATGGGGAGAAACAAACTTGGCGAAGACGTTTTCTTTGAGAGCTTAACTCCAGATGAAAAACCCCAAGGAAGAATCATTGTCTTGGACAATGTAGGATGCTAAAAAGGAAGTAATTCCGAAACGGGTACCTTTAATGCCTTCGCAATCTTGTACAACGTCCTGATCGTGGGGTTCCTTTGGCCTCGTTCGATAAGTCCAATATAAGTTCTGTGCATTGCAAGTAAACCAGCTAACTCTTCTTGAGTAATTCCTTTTGCCTGTCTTACTTTCTGTAGCTGTTGTCCAAACTTGAATAATATTGATCTGTGGCTGATTGGTTTTCCCATTGATCACGATGTTAGTGACTCACAGTCTCCTTCTCGACAGACTCCTTGTCATCATTTAGTGATCATAGTATGATTTGCCAAGTAATATTAAAATTGTGTTCCAAATGAAGATCTTTTCACCTGATGACCTCAAATCCCACTATCCAGGCAAATTTGATGCCTGGAAATTTGCGAAAAATGGTCGTGGTGAATGGGTGGGTTATTTTAAAAAGGAGACCGGATCTATTGTTTCGTTAATGAATGAAAAAGGTGAAGAATACCCAGACTTTAAGAAACGAGAATTAGAATCAACTGGAGGTTGGGGTCTGAGCATCTGGGCTAAGGGTATTAGCGACTCTGATAATGCATTTAAGAAACAAAAAGATGATCCAATTCATAAACAAGATGGCGAAAACAAGTGATTACTAAATTGTCTTTTCTTGGAGATAAAATAATTTAAGGAAGTATGTACATATCTTCATTTTTGTTTCTATGTTTGACTATTTATTTGGCCTATCTATACAGTAAAAAAAAAGAGTCTGATGATAAATTAAACGAACTACAAAAAATGATTGCTTTACTTCAAGAGCAGATTCAAATAATGAATGTCGTTGATAGACGGATATACAAGCTTCAACAGACAGGAATTAAGATTGTTCCCATGAACTTAGAAAAAAAGAATGATGAAGCAGTGCGGGAAGAATTTAGATCTATTTTATCTAAGGCATATTTCTTAGGATGGTATAAACTCCCAGAAAAAATACGAGAAGAAATTCATTCAATAAGAGAACAAAGCGAACACATTTCCTAGAGTGCCTATCAAAATGCACCAAGCCCACCTCAATTATTCAATACGTAGCGCACACTCCCTAATCTATTGTCTCTCACCCTTCATTGTTACTATAACCCAAACGGAAGCTAGACAGATGAAAGCAAGATACAACCAATGAGCGGTTTTAAACCCTAGCGTTCTTTCAATAGTTGAGGCTGTCAAAAGTAGTAAAATGCTGGCATGACAGACAACAGGCAAACAGCCACGTATAGCGGAGCAATTGACCCAACTAAACCACTTACCGCCCATGAATCTGATAAACAGGCAAATAACAGGCCAGGACAGTTTCAACCTGGACAATCTGGTAATCCTCATGGCAGACCTAAAAAAGAATGGACAATGACATATCTTATTGAGGAATCTCTCGAAGAGGCAGATGAGACAGGCATATCGTACAAAAGGATTATTGCGAATAAACTACGATCATTAGCAGTGAGCGGTGATTTGCGGGCTATTAAAGAGATTTTCGATGAATGGACGGTAAAGCCAAACAGTCAGTTGATATGCAAGAGAAGGGTGATTGGAATGTGACGATTTGCCGTCATCCTCATGAGGATGGAGATAGTGAATGAAGCGGTGGGGTAAATTTCGCTAAAACAAATCTCTCGAGATTTATTTCTACACCACAACAATTGTAGAAATTACAACGAATGATATACTCGACTAATGAAGCAAATGGAAAAGTTACCAGATGAATTAGCAGAAAAACTCCAAAAAGTCGCTGACGATCAAAATGTTGTGCTGATGAGCTTCATCGCTCCAGACATAACAGTCAGAAAGTCGCCATCTTCTTTCGATTACGCAAGTATTAAGGTTTCAGACTTGTACAGGATCGAAGCCGAAATAGATAAGATTAAGAGTGCTGGAGGCAGTCTTAGAAAACTCCATCTAATTATTCAAACTCCTGGTGGAGAACTGACGACCTCTACAAAGATTGCCGACTATTTACAAACAGTTTTTGGTGAAAATATCGACGCATATGTTCCGTATGAAGCTGCCAGTGGTGGCACTCTTTTATGTTTGGCAGCAAAACATATTGTGATGTGCAGTACTTCAAACCTCACTCCTATTGATCCTCAGATTATTTACAGATTTGGCAGAATATCTGCAACTTCATACGAACAAGCTATTAATGAATTCAAGCGAGATTATGGAAATTTAAGGCCAGAAGAAATTCCCAGTCCCTATCAACAGATGGCCAGCCAATTTGATCCTGTGACATCTAAAGAAATGAGTAAGGTAGTTTGGGACACTCTTAATGTTGCTTACAAATTTCTACTCAAATCTCAAAATCCAAAAACTGATGAGGAAAAGCAAAAAATGACTGCACTTGTTTTCAGCTTAGGTAAGACTGACTGGCCACATTCGCATGTAATTTCTCTAGATGAAGCTAAAAAGATTGGCCTAAATATTGATGAGAATGCAAATCAGATAGAGTTGCTCAACTTGTATAAGCGATGGGTTGCTGCTAGACTCAACGAGGAACAAGAGAATCATATTATTGATGTTTTTTATCCAAAACAAAAGACAAATGAAACCGAAACTCAACCAGCCTCAACAATCCCAGCTCAAACAACTAAGCAAGAAAAAAGAGAAAAACCTTAGTATTCCTGTTTATCAGGATGAATTACTTATCCAATTAAGATCAGCATATAGTGAATACACTCCTGTTGAAACAAATGAACTGAAGAAATTTCTGTTTCGATGATAAAAGAATTTAATTAGTAAGTTTTGTGTGTATTTCTTTTCGGCGTGGTGACACCCAAAAACCTGTATCAAAAGTTAACCGACAACCAAATAGTGATAATTCCATGTTCGAATAGCATCCATCCCTCGGATCAGTCAAGACACGCCAGCGTGTCTTTTTGCACACAATCTCCTTATTGATCATTTGTCTCATTTAATTAGAATATATCTCAGTATTTTAACAGTTGAAGGAGGCCCGTTGAAAGTTCTTATTACTGGAACAGTTGCAGTCGGCAAAACTCAACTTCTCGATCAGTTTGAGCAGCTCCACATTCGTCGAACCGTAGTCTTGCCGAACGTTGCCAAGCAGCTGATCAAGCACTTCTCTAGTGAAAACCACCTGTTAGCTTTTCAAGATGCTGTGTTTGCTGAACAGATAGAAAATGAGATTAGCGCAGAAAAGGAACACCCGAAAGTTATTCTTTGCCATCGTGGAGTACTTGATGTGATGGCGTATGCAGAGTTATATGGTCATCCACTGCGTCAAGAGTGGAAAGCCTGGACGCGATCTGAGTACGACCAAGTTATTTTCTTAACTGAAGATGAAAAAAGTAAAGATACTCCCCAGAAAACTTTTTACTCCGAAGTCGCAAAGAAAATTAGGAATCAAATTGTAAATACCGGACTTCCTTTTCAGACGCTTCACTATCCAAGCTGGTGCGAAGATAGACGACAACGTAACCTCAAGATCAATCTCCTGTCACTTCTTTTTTAAGCTCAGATGACAAACATCCCATCTTTATAGATAATTTTTTTCAGCCCATTTGTTAATGTTGCCGTTACAGTTCGATCTGTAGTTGAAATAATATCGGTATGTTCGGGAGAGTCGTTATAGCCAAAGTTTTTCCAATCTTTTTTGGTTAACTTACTCGAGTCTCCGCGATAGCAATCTTTATATGACATACCGATCGCCAAATGAGTGTTCCCAAATGGACCACCTATATTTTCGTCAAAAAGTGTTTCTGCCATAGGGTGAGTAATCCGAGACATTCGCTTATCAGTCAATGAATACTCGCCGATTTTATTTGCATTGGCACTTTTCAAGAGCTGGTGTAATAAAGGCTGGCCCACTTCTGCAGTGGCGTCCACGATCAGGCCGCGTTCAAATCGAAGTGAGATATTTCGCAGTACATTTCCATAGCGGTACAGTGGCTGGTTGAAGCGAATCCATCCTTGAGTACCCCGCCAATCTGGCGAGGTAAAAAACTCAAAACTCGGGATGTTCCGGCCACTGCCAGCATTCCAAATTCTATTGGCACCCAACTGCACCTTAAGGTCAACATCAGGCCCTTTGACTTCCAGCCAATCAATTTCCATTGAGTTAAGCTTTTTTTTAATGTCATGCTGCATGGCATGCAGTTTTTTCCACTCTTGAATGGGATCATTTTTATCTAAGAAACACGCTTGGATAATTTGTTGCCAATACTCCTCGAGTGTTAGGCCGACTTCGTCAGCTTTGGCCGGGACACCCCACAGTGCCAACGTCCAGGTGAGTTTCCCAGCGTGCTCTTTTTGGAAGAGCCACTGGCGATAAGCATCTCGAGCATCACGGGCAGTCGTAATTTTTTTAGGATCAACATCCTTCAGTTCTTCTGGATCAACGTCAGCAATAATGCCAACTTGATGATCAATTAACTTCACTCGAGCTTTATAGTACTGTTTTGGAAAAAATTTTAACTCGTCATCATCAGCATATGTATAGTAGTCTTTTTCAAAACCAGTTGGAACAATCTTGATGAGTGGATGTCCACCGGATTTTAAAATTGTATTCTGCAACGCTAAAGCAAACGATTTTGCCACGTCTGGCACGACACACTGAATCACTTCACCACGTTTAATACCCTCGCCTGAGTTCAGCGCAAAGTTTATCAAAACATCTGCATAACGTTCAATAATTAGACTTGATGGTTCGTACATTTTTACTCCTTGTATGTCATCAAAAATGCATTTACTTTTTCAACTGCTCTGGCTCTATGACTGAGTTGTGACTTGAGCTCATCACCTAACTCGGCAAATGTTCGAGAATGTCCTTCTGGAATAAATACGGAGTCATACCCAAAGCCAGCTGTGCCGCGTTCCTCTTCTGCAATTGTGCCACTGACCAAGCCTTCAAAAAAGTAGGTTTGATTTTTTTCCAGATAATGTAAAGCTAACACCGTTATAAACCGAGCTTTTCTTTGACTAGTAAGCTTGAGCTTTTTGAGCTGCGCTAACAGATACTGGTTTCGATCTTGATCAGATCCAGTCAGCCACCGTTTTGAGTTTACGCCAGGCAGTCCGTCAAGTGCTTCAACCATCAACCCAGAGTCATCAGCTAGGGCAGGCAAAGCAGTCTGTTGACTAAACCCGACAGCTTTTAAAAAAGCATTCTCCGCAAAGGTGGCTCCAGTCTCCGCTACGTCAAACTCAGCTGGTACGCCGGCAGCGGCAGGTGAAACGCACTCGATACCGGGAAAGCGGAGCAAAGTCTTAAACTCTTGGAGTTTATGCGGATTGTTGGTAGCAACCAACAGTTTACGCATTATGCCGGTTGTTGGCCACCGCCCAACATACCACCTAGACCACCAGTCATTGCTTGCAGCTTTTTAGCTGCCAACTCTTGAGATTTCTTGATAGCACGATTCATGATATCAATCACTTCAGGACTACTAATTCCTTGAACAGACAGTTGCTTAATCTTCTGGTCACCAGAAATAACGACTAAAATATCGCCTTCTTCAATACGAATCTCTTCTTGTGACAGCTCATCCTGCATCTGTTTCGCTTGTTTGCGAAGTTGATTAAGGTCGCCGAGTGCTTTAAAAGGATTAGCCATAATGCTCCTTGTGTACTTGTTTAAAAAAAGTAGTTCAATTTATCAGCATTCTACTATAAGAATACTTCTTGTGCGAGCTGAACCAGTTGATCTGTTCCAGCTGGTGGAATAGCAACATTTGAAAGCGTGTGTGTAAGCTGAGTCCCTTGATGGACCATAAACTCGAATAAAACTTTTTTATCAGTCAATGTCTGCGCCGCCTGTTCTAGTAGAGTCACAAACTTGGGTTGGCGGAGCTGATCACGGTGGAATTGATAAAACACTTCAATACATAAGGTTCCATTGTGGTGACAAGAAGGGTTTGCTGAACGAAGGACTGCCGCTAATGATGAGTTTCTTCCCTCAACTTCAGCGATAAATCGTGACCACTGCCCTAAGATACTTTCAGCTGCTTCTTTGCCACCGCTGATCTGGATAGGCAAGATAGCTGGTGAAAGCTCTAGAGATGGCGCGGAGTCTTGAACACTCACTGCCACGACGGGCGCGGTAGGTACCACTTTTGGTGGCAGAGGTGGAGTTCCTTTTTCTTGGGCTTTAAAAATGATTTCCAGTGCTTTCAGCTCCAGAGCCAGCAACGGAATCGGGGTCGACTGGGCTAAGTCGACGGTTAAAAATTGAGTCAACAAGTACTGCGTAATTTTCTTGGCATACTCAGTTTTCTCAGGTGCAGTAATTCCTAAAAGTAACTGCTGATGGAGATACTGCATAAAATCATTAAAAAATGTTTTCTCGTCTCTGCCATCTTGGCGAAGCTGGTTAAAAAGTTGAACAATTGCATGTTCATCCTTGCTTACAATACTGTGGATGAGTTTGTAAAACTGTGTTATTGGAGCAGCGTGTAGCTGCTGCTGAATACTCTGGGCAGTAATGTTGTTACCATCTGCGGCGCTAGTTTCTAATAGCTTGACAGCGTCTCGAAAACTCCCATCCGCGGCGCTAATAATCAGGTCAAGCGCACTCGGCTCGATTTGAAGTTTTTCGGCCGAGATCAGTGGCGCCAATGCTGCGTTGAGCTCATCAGCACTGGCTCTTTGGAACCTGATCACGGTGCATCGCGAAACGATCGTGGCGGGAACTTTGTGCTCTTCTGTTGTGGCTAAGATGAACACTACTTGAGCCGGCGGCTCTTCCAGCAGCTTTAACAGCGCATTAAACGCCTCGGTCGTAAACATGTGGACTTCATCAAGAATAAAAACGTTTACCGCTCCTTCTTGAGGTGGCAAGTAGACTTGTTCTTTTAAGGCTCGCACGTCATCAATTCCCCGATGACTGGCTGCATCAAGCTCATGTACCGCCAGCGAGTTTCCTTGAAAAATGCGGTGGACGAGCTCATCTGTGAGAGAAGGATCTTGATATGGTCCACCTTTGGCGTTGGCAGCAGTATTTAACATTGCCGCCAGGATCCGAGCAGTAGAGGTTTTTCCTGATCCGCGAGGACCTACCAGTAACATGGCGTGAGGGAACCGTTGAGCCGCTTGAAGACGCTGTAGCTGTTGACGTGCAGAGGTGAGGTGCAGTCCAGAAAGTGTAGTGGGTCGATACGTTCGGTACCAAGACATAAATTATTCAGCGTGATGATATCCCAAAAGATGCATCACCCCATGTTCAACAAAAAAACAGATCTGTTCGTCTACTTTTTTCCCAAACCGACGAGCAGCCCCGACAGCAGCAGGAAAACTGATCACGATATCACCAAGATGTGGTGGAATGCCTTCAGGCATTGGAAAGTCGTGATAGTCATTACGCTCGTGTTGAGGGAAAGACAGCACATCGGTCGTTCCTTCATGTTTAAGCTGGGACTCATTTAATACCTTTATTTTCCGTGAGCCAACTATTGAAATATCAACTTGAACGTGGGTGAAGTGGTTCTCAGTTAAGACGTCAATTGCGCGCTGTCGAAGCCGCTTTCGATCTACGGGATATCTTGACTGAACAAAAAGATTAATGAGAATCATAGCGAAGGTCTAAAGGTCCGAGTTGAACCTGATTTAATTGATCTTGAACAAAGTAGAGTAAAACATGACCATGAGCTGGCATTGACCAGACTTTTCCATCTTGGATCACCTCTGGCGATCCACCGAACTGGTACTGCATCCACTCTTGGGGCCCGAAGTCGCCAATGCACCCCACCACCGCCCGTTGCTCAACCGGATTGATCATCACCATTTTTCTCAACCTTAACCAATTTTTTAATAACATCGGTGAACCTAACCAGCTAGCTAGAAACTGTGCTTGGACAGCAAAGTAGTACATCTCTTGGGTAACTCCCTGTGGTGTTAACTGACCTAACTCAGTAAACCAGCCGAATCCACTCCTGACTTTGCGAATATTGGCCGACTTGACTCGAGTATGTTGGGCTAATACGTCGGTAGGATGTCGACGCAAATGAGGCAACGCTTGCATAATTCCAATTGAGTGTGGCAAGCGCACGCCTTCCAACTCAGCGGCCACCTCAAACCCAAAAAGATCACTTAACTGTTGCTCCAAGTAGAGCTCATCTTGACGAAGTAAATGTCCAGCTGGTTGCTCTACCATCTTGACCATCTTTTCGATGACAGCAGCGTGTTCTTCTTTGGTCAACTCAGCGTACAACTCTTGAAGTTGAGCTGGAGGCAGGGCAGGCGTAAACATGATGACATCATCCTACACAGTTTTTACTGCTGTGAGGAGATGCGCTGCATCCTGCAGACGGTTGAGCACCATCTCTTTGCCAATCACAGCCATGGTATCAAATAATGGCGGCGTCGCTTCTTTACCAGTTATTGCCAAGCGGACCATCATAAAGTACTGGCTTTTCTTATATTGATGCTGCTCTTGAATGTTTCTAACTGTCTGCTCCAGCGTTGGGACATTCCACTCGCACGTTTCCAAGATACTGAGTGTTTCGGCCAGCTGCTGCTGAACTTCAGCGGGTGTCGATTTGCGAGTGAGCTGCTGGGCATCATGGGTGATCGGACTGTAAAAAAAACGAGTTAACTCGTCAATATCTTTCAAGGTGACTAACCGATCAACAACCAATGGCAGAAACTCCTCGAGTCGATGGTCAGGAAAATCACTCGGCAGATAGGGTTGAACTCTTTTTTTTAA
>Ga0123339_10000035_pt1 | contig 131840 bp, 119 predicted proteins | sample lystaG_FD_89956 | JGI IMG/M metagenome (GOLD analysis project Ga0123339, IMG submission 89956) | Glacier valley bacterial and archeal communities from Borup Fiord, Nunavut, Canada, to study Microbial Dark Matter (Phase II) -... | ecosystem: Environmental > Aquatic > Freshwater > Ice > Glacier...
CGAGAAAAATGCTTGGCAAACAAACGGGTGGTCTGAGTGGTGAAAATGTGACCAGAAAAGGTGCAATCTTGGCTCGTGGTGGAATAAGTGCACTTGGTGGAGGCTTATCTCAAACTGCAGGTTACAGTGCGAGTAGAGCTGAAAATGCACTTCGAGATCGTTTCCCAGCTCTAGAGCAAAAAATGGAACGTCCAGTTTTTGGCAAAAAATATGATCCTTTGAAGGGCTTTACAGGTCCACATATTGAAAAAGATATGAACTCATTCGGTCAAAGAGTTGGTGATAAGAACTTTACAGAGGAGAAAAAACCTTAGAATATCTTCAATTACTTTTTGAAGATATTCCACTTCCGTATATCAAATGTCTCGACTATTACTACTTTTGCTCTTAAGTGAGCACCTAGTGTTTTCCAGACTTACCTGACTTCTCTACTTCACTTGCTGTCTTGCTGTGTTCTCCGACCCCCACGCCAAGCACGTTGACTGTTGGTTCAAAGCTTGGATTACCGTTGAGAAAGCCTTCATAATCAGGATGATCTAACAGTTCTAGAGCACTATGAAGAGGTGACCAATTATGAACAAATGATGCTTCAGACAAGTGATAGGAACCTGCTCTACGATCTCTTCCAGGTCTGGTATAGTCTAGGAGAGCCCACCGACCGACAGCTGCAAAGCTATGCTCTCGATCTTTTTCTTCTGGAGGTGGATTTTTTCTCAACTCAGGAGGTAACATTCTCCACACATCAACTGCACCCGCCGAGTTAAATTTATTATTTCCGCTACTCGAATCATCACTTTCAGAGTTACTATTTTCAGCTTGAGGATAAAGTGCTCTCATTTGTTCCAAAACCTCACTATCCACACTCCCACCGGCTAGTATACTGTAAACACTACTCTTTACTTTTCTCCCCCAATCTTTGTCTCCTCCAAAAGCAATAAGGAGTTGATTTTGGAGCTCTTCAATTGCCGATTCTGGCTGTTTTGCTTGATGTAGCGCAAGAAACATTCTGTCACAGAGTCCAATAGTCAAACAAAGCGCATAGTTCCAGTCGACCATCATATTTGATTTAATTTTCGAAATCGTATCTATTAAAGCATTGAAAAGCTTCATTAAATGTTCAATGGCTTGTTCTGGTTTTTTACCATCCACTGATAGGCCTTCAGGAAAAGCAGCTTTTCGAAATGCTAGGAAGGCTTCGTATCCGTCTACCCAAGTCTCGTAGGTATAACCCATACGCTTTCGCAACTTAATATATTCTTTTTCAAAATTAAATCGATAAAGTGAGGGATATGGCCAACGCATCATGCCATCGCTCCATGTATCGATTACGTAGCCGAAAGGTCGGTGACCGTGTAAATCTTCTGGATAATCAAAGCTGCGCTCGACTGTTTTTCCTTCTGCTTTTACTGAGTAAGTAAACTGCTTCCAATGAACGTGTTCCGGTTCTACTTCAGTACGCAATGGTGCATGATGCTCCATTGCCATCTGAGTTCCTCTAATTGATTTTAGGATAGCTGCTAAACGCAGGAAGTTATCTTCACCTGGTTTATTGTTAGCTTGCCGCATTAATGCTCTGTACAGATAATCTAGAGGCGGGTAAGTTATAACAAACTCGTCTTTGTACATTGGCGCTGAATAGGTGGAGTATAGTGAAGGGATAATTGGTGCAATTTCAAGACCAGGCATTCGAGCAGCGATCAAACCAGCTGGAGAATAACCACCACCGATCAGCTCTGCCTCAATATCTAAACCAACACCTGAAAATGTCAGTGCGGTATAAGCAATTTCTATAGCTTCATCAATCCCAGTAGGATCCACATCGGGGAATTTTCGTTTTGCTTCTCTTGCAACCTGGGCCTTCATATCTACTTTACTGGTATCATCTTCTTTAAATCCCCTGCCATAGTACTTCATGCCTGGAGTCTTTCTGAGATAAACCATTCTGGTTCTCGCCCAAGTAAACTGCTCAGCATAGTGATATTCAAGCATTTCCCCAGTATCAAGATCTTTGACTTCAAATTGAAAAAAGTCGAGGTTTCTAGGTGCAAACTGATATTGTGCAAATGAAGTATCTTTGAATACCTTTCGATCGTCTTCGCGATGCCAGTTCGCTGTCATACCACGACTCTGGCCGTGAGTGATCATCTGATCAAGTAACTTTCGACTACTATCTTGCTTGAACTCCAGATAATAAAATTCTTTATACTCACCTTCTCTTCTTTTGAGCTCATCATTAAATGCTTTTCCACTATCTACATCCTCCTGTTTTATTTCTCTTCTTGCGAGACGGAGTGGAATATTGGTATTAATATCAGCAATAGTAACTTCTTTCCGCTCTTTTCCGACCTGTTTCAATGCATCTTTCCAGGCACTGAAACGATCCAGTTCAAGTGAGGATTTAAAAGACTCGGTAGGAGTGGCTGAACGATAAAATGCGGAGAAGATAGTATTGCCCCATTTCTCCATATTCTCAATTGGATTCGGCCCATGACAAATATTTAAAAAGAATGCTTTCCACACCTCTTGAGCAGCTTGTTTCTCTGGTGCTCTTACCTGTGGAGTACTGGCACTTTCTAAATTCAGCTCGTTTCCTGTTTCTTTTAAAAGAAAGGAGATCCAGTCAATATATTGACTTGCAACTTGTTCTATTTTCGAGTAAGCTTCCCAAAGTTGAGGTTGAGTGATCTGTAAAAGTTGTATTTGGGGGGAAAGAACTTCGTACTCTTTTTTTTGATTTTGAATATCATTGGCCAATTTTTGCAGGAATAGTAATTCCTGTGGGGCAAGTGTTTTCTTTTCTGCATTAGTGAAAATGCGCAGACCAATTTCTTCAGCTTTATCAATCTTGTCTCTGCCGATTAAGTCAATAAAAACTTTTGCTTCGTCACGGCCGGCTACTGAAGAGTATATTGCGGCTGAACCCAGCTCAGTCGTTGGACGCAAATAAAATTGTTTGACTTCGACGCGGTCGAACTCTTCTGGCTTACTTGCCAATTTTGTTTCAAACTTCTTTTGGTTGATTTGATTTCTATCAAGTAGTTCAGCAATGACTGTTCTAGTCACAACCAGCACGTTTACCACATCAGGTTGTGTAGAAAATATACCCAGGTTTTTCATTATAATGTCGTAAAGACGACGAAGTTCTTTTACCTGATCTAAAGTTAACGGCTGATCTGCATCGATGGCTGTCGCCGCACTAGTTAACGTTGTTTCAAAGCTAGCAGCCGTATCTGCTGTAACTTCACTTCGCCCTTTACCACTAGTTTCTCTAATGTCTTTAAGTGGTAAACCGTTTGTTCTTCCAAATAAAAACGTCCAGTCTATTGTTGCTGCTTGTGCTAAAAGTTTTTCATTAGGGTTCTCAATCTTTTCAGTTAGCGCAGCTGGTACGATCTTGTCTTTAAGGGTTTGGATCTTCACTTGAATTTGCAGAAACTGTGCTTCAGATGCAGTCTGCCATTCTGGGTCAAGTCTAGTGCGAGTAGTAGTTGCTTCGTTCTCAATAGTTGAGATCAAAGCTACACTCAATCCTTCTGGTCGATAATTTTCGTTAAAAGTTTCAAGCGCTTCCTTCTGTCGAATGAGATCACTGATCTCAACTGGAAGGACTCCATTTCCGACGAGCCTCTTAATTTTGGCGTCAAACTTTTTTTTGTTTAAATCAGGATAAAAATTCGTTTCTTGGGAAATTTTTGGTGTAGTCTTAGTAAGAATTTTTTTATACGCCGCGAGATAGTCAAAAATTTTGTCTGCAATGTCTGCTTTAGTGCTTGTTGCATCAAGAGCAATAACTGCTTCGTACGACAACTCTAGCTGCGTTTTATTTCGTAAAAACTCAGTTTTTTTGGAATCATGTAGTCGTTGATCAACAGTCTCTGTCATCTCGCCGGAGCTTTACTTTTTTTTGGCTTTTTTAAGGCTTTTAAGAAGCGGTTCCACAGCCGCCGCATTTGTGGCTTTTGCTTTTACTGCACAAATGGCTACACTAATCTGGTCAATCGCGGCCTCTGAGTAATCAAACTCCTCACCTGGTTTAATTTTTGTCTCATCCACTATTAACTCTAAATCAAATAGATCCACGTCAGAATGCATACCTTTTTTCATTGTACGATCTAGCGCCGCGGCATCTATTCCGAACTTATCCATGTACTCTTGAACATCTTTATTTTCAACGTCAGCACTTTTGGTATCTTTAACTTCAGTGGCATGACTTGTCTCACCCTTTGCAGGAGCTATCGGGAGTTTTTCAGGAATATAATCTATTGTTATTTGGGGGAAGTACTTTGTTACTAGTGGTAATCGGTCTGTATAGAATTCACGCAGCTGTGCTGAGTAGGTAGTCCCTAGCTGATCCATTACCTTTTTCGACAGGTCCATTGCTTCGGCCGTTTGCATCCATGTCATAGGTTTAATCATTTTAAAGTCAGCCATAATTAAAAGATGAGCTAAAAATGGCCCTCTTAACTCATGTTTCTCACCAGCCTCATCTTCAAAAGTATCTGCAATGCCATTGGCTTTTTGATTAGATAGGATTGCTTCACCAAAGTACTCAAATATCCAGTCAAAGTCGAGATTCATGCCAAATTTTTCGAGCTCAGCCATGATCTCCTCTTCTTTACTGCTTCGCTCAGCAAACTTAGCGAGCTCAGCTAAACGTGCTTTTGGATCAAATCCGCGCAGAGATCTCAGCCAAAAAAGAGGTTGTGCTAAAGTCGGACCTTTTGAACTTGCCCAAGTGGCCAATTGATCAATAGTTGCTTCCTTGGCAAACCTTCCTCCAAACCGATCACCGACTGCACCTGAATTTTGTTTAATTATTGCTACCTGATCCTTCAATTTCTCGTCATCTGATCTTTCTGGAACTGGAGGCTCAATCACCGCGGTTCTATCTCGAGCAATCGTGCGCTCTAACATTGCGCCGAATGAACCAAGTTTCCTTACATCTTTAATATCAAGCGCTTCAGCAAGAGTTGCGATCAGGGTTGCAATATCAATATCACCCTCAGGGAGGGTAGCTGTCGCTACTTCAATAGCTCTTTTGGCATCACTTGTCATTTTTTCGTGCCGAGCACCAGCTTGTTTGTCGAGAATAAGTTGATCAATTGTTTTTACAATATGTTCAAGACTATCTGCCATCTCTTGTTGAGGCTCAATAACATCTACTTTAAGTAGAGCATATTCTTTGTTACTTTGAAGTGTTGTCCCAAGTTCTAAAATTTTTTGATTTTTTCTTCCTAGATGTTTTATTACACGCAACTTGAGATTTTCCAATTGTTCAGGTCCTAAATTTGCAACCATAGTTTCTGTTTGCAATGCACGTTCTAACTCAAAAATGTCACGTGCTACTAAGTTTCCAGTTTCTGGAATGGCTAAGAATGCCTCAATTTGAGTTTTATTTTGCTGTAGATTCTCTGCTGCTTCTGTCATAGGAGTACCTCATCTAGATCTTGTAGATCAGATTTTACATGAATACATCACAACAGGAAAGGAGGACTACGCTGCTTTTGCTTCGGTTACGTCTGCTGAGCCTTGTTGAGGCAATGAGGTAATAGTCGCGACAGACTGCGATGCAACCGGATTTGCAGGTTGAGCTGTTTTTGGCATCATAATATCAAGAAGCCGAAGCACCTCTGCTCCTTTATCTTTCATAAAGATGTCATGGACTTTGCTGTCGAGTTGAGCATTTACTCCTGGATACAGTCCCTCAGCCACACCTTTGCTGAGTACTTGCCACATCTCTTCACTTGCACCTTTTTCATGGAGATGAGTGACCAAAGCTTGGACAAGTTCGCGAGTTGCCCTTGGATCACCTTCAAGTGCTTTATCAATGACATCTTGATCAGCGGTGAACCCTGCATCTTGCATCTCTTTACTTCTGCTCAGTGCCATTGCCAGAGCTTGACTCAGTTCCTGAGGTTTTTTAAATGCATTAAACAACTCGTCTTCACCAACATTACGAATTAGGTTTCCATTTGTATCAAATCCTAAGCTGCCACCTCTTCCCATCTCAGCTCCAGAAGCACCATGGACCAATAATCGGAATAAAGTCATGAAATCCATGTTAAGCAGATTTGTCCCAGCTTCGCCTGCAGCAACCATTCCAGCAGCAATCATTTTTTCGACTAGTGATTTCTTTAGCTCTTTCACTGCCTCACTCGACTCACCTTCAACTGCAACTTTCTTGGCATCTTCTTCATTCAGAGGAGTTTTTCCTCGAAGCTCATTAATTTTTTTCTGTAATGCTTCTTGAACTTGAATAGTAATTCGTTCTTCAATTCCAGGATTTTTCTTTGGATCTTTTTTATTAAGAATATAGGCTCCAATAAACTCATCTTCAGATAACAGATTATTGCTTGAGTCGGTATAGGGCGTTGCCGCCAACTCTGCAGGGGTCATCTTGGATGACTTGGCATACTCTGTATGCGCCTCATTTTTAAACTCAGCCTCAATCTTGACGTAAACTTCTTTGATCGCATCTGGTAACATAATTTTTCCAAGCGCTGTATCTAACTTTCCACCTGTGCGCAAATATGCCAATTCTTGACGTTGAATCTCTTGATCAGCAGATTCAAGCAAAGACTCTTGAGTCACTTTATAGAGTGGTGGTAAATCCTGTTCTTTCCTCTCAATATCTGCGAGCCGTGCAGCGACTTGAGGGTTTTCCTGATACTCAGCGAGATGTGTTTGCAGCGCATCAAGTTTTAACGTTTTTAAAGTTTCTCGATCTTCTTTTGTGAAAACTCCGTCTTGAATCAGCTGGTCAATTGCTGCATTCTTCAACATACTCTCTCGCTTAGTGTGATCGAGATTACTTGCCAAGTCTTCTTCGCTCATGTATATCAAAAGCTCTACGTCATTGCCAGTAAATGACTTATTTTCAAGTAGTTGTGAAATTAATTGGACTTTTTTAGCAGGAACCTGTTCTAGAACACTTGATTGATCAGCAGAAACAAGATTGCGATCTACCAAAGATGAGATAGCCTCTTTTTTCTGTTCAGGTTCTTTTATTGCACCATCCTGCTCTTTTGGCACACTACTAACTTCAGTGGCGTTCACTGGCGTAGCTACCTCTGCCACAGTTGCTGAAACTATAGGTTGTTCTAGTTGTGGTGGTGGGTTTTCTTGTTGTGGTGTAATAGTGTCTTGCGCGGTTTCAGCCATATAAGATCACTATATAGATCTATACTCTGCTGTGCAAGAATCGACCTTTTAAATTCTTAGCCTGCGTGATAAAACCCACTTACATTCTTCGGAATCTGGTGAAACTCCAGAACTGTGCCGCAACGGTAACTTGATTTCAAGAAGTCCGATCGGAAGCGTGTGGCTCTCACTAGAGAGCAGAGGACGAGCATCCGGATCTATTTCCGGCCATGCTCCTCATTATTGAGGAGTTTTTGTGTCACAAGAGTACCTACAGCGATCTTTAATCCCGCTTCCTTTTCAAGAGTTTGGGTATAGCTTACTGGGCTGTGTTTATGAGCGAGTCGACCAAGTAAAAAAAATTTGGGACACGACTGTTCAACACCCAGTGACTTCCACTCACAAAAACTGGGACACGACTTCCTATTGCAAGTTATTGAGTCAAGATGCCCCAGGACAGTACTCAGTCTCTGAAGTTCTTCACACCATTGCTCCCAACTTTGAAACTTTTACTGATGAGTATGTTTTGGGAACAGTCAAAAAAACCTACCGCTATGAGAACTTGAATAACCAAGGCGGTGAACTGATCGGTTCAAGCGGAGTGGCTGCTGGCTATAAAGAACGCCTGGCTGTTCAAGCCCAACGTTTTCAGGATCACATCAGCAAAGCTGGCCGTGGTCAACAGCGCGCCACCATTGAAACTTTCAACGTCTTGCGCCTTGAGTCATGGATGTCTGATGTTTTGACCGACTCAACAGCTCCGATTGGTACTAAGCTGGTCTGGTGCAGTGTGCCGGGTCATCGGTATGAAGGCTATCAAGGTGTTTCCCCGAAGCATCATAGCTTTGTCTGGGTCTATGAAAAAAAGTTTGATGGGAAGGCATATTACTTGGAAATGACTCAGTTTCGCTGCTGGCCGTCACTTGACCAAATGCAAACTATTCAGCACCAACTCCACGCCAGAGAACAGAAAACAGGCCGACTGGCAGCTCTTCCAGCAACTCTCCACTCCTTAACTCCTCGCAACTCAAGTATTAGTCAAATGATCGAGCTGCCGCCCACCATCTCGCTTGCGTTCATCAATTCAACTCTTTACGCTTCGCAAGACAGCTGGCAGCAAGGTCCACAACAGATGCCTGACACGCAACTGAAGAAAAAATCTAAAACTGAGTTTCTTGAGCAGCGCACAGCAGTTTTAGAAAAATTTCTGCTGCCGCTTTACAAGACCATCTTGACCGAAGACTCAGCCTTGATTGGGTTGACCCAGCCCTATCTTCATCAATACTGGACGTCTCCAGAATACCGGCACGTCATTGCGCAGCTTGATGTTGTTCTGGCCATTGCCAAACAGTCACTTGATCGATGGCTTGAGCTGACTATGGATAGCGCGCTCCTAGGAACTGTCCCACCAGTTGATCTTGATGGACTTCAGAAACTTTACTCCTTAAAAATGAAGAGTGTCTCAGGTGGCATCGCGGCGGCTGAGCGCAGCACATTTAATTCACTAGCTCCTCAACTTTTATCTTTAGGAAATAAAACGCTGAGTTGGGGCCAATGTGGTCTGGGCACCGTCGTGCCCCTCAACTTGATTAACAAGTTCAAACTTGCTGGTGGCACTCAAGCAGCTGCGACGACTGGCCAACTCGGCTTTAGAGATATTCAGAACTTGTCAGTTAGTGAAAGAAAACAGTTCAAGACAGAAGTTTTAGAGAACTATCGAAAGTTCTTGGTCTACGATCGTAATGGCAAAGCGCATCCATTTTGGGTGCTCAAACAGTATTATGATGAGTATGCTGGCCACTGTTACCAAGATCAAAACGGCCTTTTTAAAGGACCATGTCAAATTGATCTCAACATGGATACAGACGAGTTCATCCTGACGGATGAAAAGTACCAAGAGCTCCTTTTAGAGGCAACAAGCGAAAAGTTATCTCAAGCAGAAAAACTTCGCCAGCTGCAACGTCAAGAAGATGGTGAGCTGCTTCAAGCCTCGAATGACACTGACCGTCAACGTATTTGCAAGAAATACCAAGAAATTCGCCACGACCTTCAAAATACATATGACGTTGTCGACGCTGTAAGTAGCTTCTTTCTGCTCTACGCCAATTCCTTGGTTCGCCCACTGCCAGCAGCTGCCTAGAGGCTGTGTTTAAGAACTCCCTTTCGTCTTCAAGACATCGTATAATTTCGCTGATGACGGATAGCGCAGTTGCTGCTAGCGAATGTAAAGTAAACTCCAGGATCTCGCACGAACAGCTGCAAGAACTACTGGGTGTCATTCAACGTGCCTATACCTTTGATACTGAACCGCCATCTGTTCAAGATGCTTCTTTTCAACTGAGCGCTGAATTTTTTGATCACCGTTTTGCCACTACTACCAGCTTCTTCTACGTCAATCCTTTTCAAGCTGAACGAGATGCTCATACTGCTCCAAACATTCTGACTCGTGAAGACATTATTAAGTTATTTGAAAGCATTCTTGAGTCAATTAGGCTGCGTGAGCTGGGAGACAGCTCTCGGCTAAACACTGAGCAATCTCAAGTCTTAACAGACATTAAAAATGGCTTGCCCAACAACAAGCAACTTCTGGAGAGAAAAATTCCGATCCTCGCAGCTGCGCTTTTTACGATGGCACATGCTGAAGAAAAAAATGATGAGGGACAAGAGCCTGAGGTCGTCACCGACATTCCAGCCAAATTATTAACATTGTTGGGCAGTAACTTTAATCTGGTGGTGAGTTGGCCATACATTAAAGAGATCGTTACGGACGCTGATCATGCCACCAAAAATCCGTTTGGCGTAAAAACAATATCTACAACTGTTGACCAGCAGCCAGTGCTGTTGCCCGTTATTAAGTTGCGTAACTTTTTAAATGATTGGCTTAAAGAAGTGTATGCGGGTGAGGTTCAGAAAAGTTTTGATCGCAAACATCTTGAGTTCCCCAAAGACGCCGTCTATTACATTTCTAGCGAACGTTCGGCTGGCTTTATCGATCGAGAAGAGTGGAATGATACTGACTCAGCTCCAGGTGTTAAAAGTAGCGCTGCTCCTACCCAGTTTATCCGCTATGTTCTTGGCGAAAAAATAGAGGAGTTCCTCAAAATTGAAGAGCCGGATGCTCCTCCTGCCTACGCTTCACAAAGCACCGAGAGTGCTGAGAGTGATTCGAGCGTTACCAAGGAAAAAACTAAAGAAGAACAGCTCGATTTACTGCAAAAGTTTGAACAGGCCGGCGCTTCCTATACTCTTGAAGCTAATCGCCTAACTGCAATTTTACTTCCTCAATTTTTTGGAAGTCATGGAATCTCAGCCCGGAACTTGAATGAACTTGAGCAGTTTGATCCGATTGATTTTCTCGTCATTGAGCGCGAGTTTCGCCTAGAGCTGGAAAATGTTTTACGTTCGCTTCGTCCAGAAGAGTTTGGACTGCTCAAAGAGCGCGGAGCGCAGCTTGAGTTCCGCTACCTGATTTTAAAAAAACTCTATGCCAAGCTCGGAACAAACCCGCGATTTATTGGCTCAATCCTTCGTTACCGCGACAGTTACATTGATCAGCTTCCGCCAGCACAGGCGCGTGAGTTGGAAAAAATTCTCAACCTTACAGATGATGCTTTCGACTCACGAGTCTACAACGAACAAAAAACAACTGATCAAGAATGGGGTCAAGATTTTAAAGCAGTCAGCGGAGATCAGGAAAAACTACTCTCTACTTTGCCGTTGCAGAATCTTTCCGGTCTCAACGCTCTTACTGCTGAAGATTTAAAAACATTCATTACTTTCCTTTCCAAAAATGAAGCCGTCAATTTTGAGACACTGCAGCGTAATCTCGACGTACTGATCGCTGAACGATGGTCACCTGAACAAGTCCGTGGTCTAGACGCCACCGACGCTTCAGTCATCCTAGGAATCTCTTTACCAGGATCTTTAACTCATGATCCCGCTAGTTTCAAAAGATTTTTAAACCTGATCGCCGAGTATCTTTATGCTCGACGACAACGTTTGGCAGATCACTACGAACTTGATGCCATTAGTCGAGAGAAATCTGGTCAAAGAGATAAAGATGGCAACCTTACTCCATACACTCCAGCCGCTCTTGCTGCCTTGCAGTCAAGTCAGGCCTTAGCCGAGACACACAAAGATGCTGGTGGTGGTGAGGCAATTATCGTTGCCAAATCATCAGCGACAGACCGCCGCAGTGAGTATGCCGCAGGTGGGCACAGCTTCTCGACCAGCATTGAGGCAATTCACGGCGCAGTCCAAAAAGAAAAAGATGCCCAGATCCAAGCTGAACACCAACAGCGCCGCAATGCTTTTGATGCCTTATCACTTGATCAGAAAAGAGAACTACTTGCCCGACTCGGCGTATTAACGACTGAGATCGATGACGTCCGGACAAATAAAAAAAGTCAGGACCAGTATCTTCATCAACAACTTGAGTCGGGTTTAAGCAGGAGATACGCCGAGTTCCAAGCGGACAGTAGCGACCTGTCGCTCTACGAACAAGAAGATGAGGCGGTTGTTCAAGATCAAGGTGGATATAGCACAGCTGGCCAGCCAAAGTATCGACCGGCCGGTATCCAGCGATATGGCCGACCATCTCTCGCCCGTTCCCTGATGAAGGGTGCGCTCAAACTTAAAAAACCTTTTGCTAAAACGAAGAATAATGCTGACAAAGCACTTATGGTCATGAGTGCAGTTGCTGAACGGGGTGAACAAGCACTGGCAACAGCAGTCATGGGACCGTTAGGACAAAATAAATACGTCCGTCGAGGGATTATTGCTGCACTGGCAAGTGCGTTGGTTGCCGTAATGAGCTATGTCATAAACGGTGGCATCCTAACCAAAATTGGAGCGTTGCTAGGTGGAATTGCGGGTGGCGCAGCTGGCTTTACCATTGGTGGAGTTGCTGCCATACCTGGAGCAATCGGCGGCTCACTTGTTGGGGCAGCTGCTGGCTATGGTATTGAAGAAAGACTGGGCTTTCATCCCAAAGCAACCTTCAACGGTCCTGGTTTGGGTGGCGGCGCTGCAGTTAATGGCGCTCCTGCGGCTAAAGCTAGCGCCACTCTTAATTCGCTTCAAGCTCAGTCTGGTTTGGGTAGTTCACTCACTCAAGTTGCCGCCGCATCTGGAACACTTGCCTATGTCAGCACATCTGCGATGCTGGTCTACAGCAGTTTGATTGGCGGTCTTCAACAGCCACCATTAGGAACAATCGGCTCAGATGGCCAAGAGTCTCCATATGTTATTTTGACCAAAACATCGGTCCAAGGTGCTCAGTTTGATAACTCAAAACTGCCAGGTTCAGTAACCTACCAGATCTTTATTGAAGCAAAGGACAACTATTCTTTAGAAGTTACCGATCTTCACGATGAGATGAGTGTCAAACTCAATGATGGAAAGCGGACCAAAACAGAATCACCACCGCCCACTCCCTCATGTCCTAACGTTAACTTTGCTCAGTTACAAAAAAAAGTATTTACTAAAGACGATGGTAAGTTCAAAGTAGCCGAATGTGTAACCAACTTTGACGGCAGTTATCATGATGCCGGCGTACTGAATAAACTGAACATCAAGTTCAATGTCACTCAAACTGATGGCACTATTATCAAAGATCAAACTGCGGAAACTGCGGAAATTATTTGTTTTGGAGAGTGTCCTCAGTTTCAAACCGGCGGCTGGCCCACTCATGGAGTTGAGCTCCAGGGTCCATATGGCACTTTTTCACATGCCCACAGTGACGCCATCGACTTCGCCAGAGTCAAATCTGATAAAGATAATGTGATCATTTATGCTACCTTTCCCGGCACAGCTTGGTTCTTCAAAGGAAATTCACTAGATCCTGCACTAAAGGGTGTCGATCCAAACTATGGAAATCACGTCGTGCTTGTCACTAATGATGGGTTTGTTTTTTTATACGGGCACCTTCGTGAGTTTAGTTCGCAGTTTGAAGTTGGAAAAAGCTATCCAGTTCAGCCATGTACTGAGCTAGGCATCATGGGTACAACTGGAAATTCCACTGGAGTTCACCTTCACTACGAATATCGAGTTTATGCTGGTCGTTCTTGGTATTCGTATCCTGCTGGAGGTCGCCGAATTTTGGAAACTCACATTCCCCAACCATATCAGGAAGGGCTGCAAGTCCAGTCAGACTGTGGACCAGCCACTAAATAACTATGCCAACACCTGCCGAGATCCAACAGCTCCGCTTAAAACTCAACCAGCGCCCAGAGCAGCAGCAAAAGGCCAAAAAACTCTGGATCCTGGCAGCAATAGTGGCGATTCTTCTGATCTGTCTTGGGAGTGTATTAGCGATCTTGACTCCCAAAAAAGTGACGATCACCACTACCCCATTCTTTACCCAAAATATGGATGCTTCTCAAACCAAACTCGTGACGGTCAAGTTTACTGGTCAAGCTCCCCAACTCCCACCTCAACTCCCCATCGCCCAAGCCACCAGTGGTTATTTACCAACTGCTGACATTATTACTTCGTTGATTAAAAAGTATGATCTCACTCGAGTTTCACCCGACAGTGAGTACTGGACTAGCGATCGCTCTTCGTTAGGAAAAGATAAGTACAACGATGTTTATACACTGGTGACCTCGCAGTTTGACCCTAGTGAAAAACTGCCAATTGTCCAAAAAGACACCGCGGTTCAAGCTGCCCAGTCATTTTTAGCCCAAACTTTAGCAGGAACAACCCTTTCTCCATTAGTAAACTCAGTTAGCTATGTCGATTATGGTCAGGAAGCGGCTGAGACAACTCCAGAGAAAGCTACCGCGATCACTGTTTCATTTGCGCCAATGATTCAAAACCTTCCAATTTATTATAAAAATCAAACTGCTGCGCCATTTCTGGTCACAGTTGATGGCAATAACTCGATCCGCAAAGTAGTGTTTTTGCCCCAATTTCAAACCTATACCACTGTTGACCAAACAAAACCGATCTCGATTGACGAGGCAATAACCCAGATTACCGCCGGCAATGGTTCAATTATCGATGCCACCTATACCGCTGATCCAGTTCAACTTTCTGCGCTCCAAAATGCTGAGTTAACTACAGTCACACTTGAATATCGTGAGGATGCAAACCAGCAGCTGGTTTTTCCCTTTTATCATTTTGTAGGGAAAGCAACTACGGCCAGTCATGCTGAAGTTGATGTTCAGATCATCACTCCAGCTGTAAAAGTTTCGGCTGCTACTGGCAGAAAATAAGAACAGAACCTGCTATAGTTCAATCGAGTCCTGCCTATGCGTGAACATGCTTTACCACAAGACGTAACCGGCTATAAATTTCACATCATTGGCAACATGACGCTGAAGCAGTTTGGCGAAGTTGCTGCTGGATGTATTGCTGGTTTTGTTCTCTACCAGACCAACTTGCCAGTGCCCATCAAATGGCCGTTAATTGTTATTTTTGCTGGCTTTGGCGCACTTGTTGCCTTTGTTCCGGTTGAAGAGCGACCATTAGACCAATGGTTGGTTGCATTTTTTCATGCTTTGTATCGGCCGACCCAGTACTACTGGAAAAGAACTCCTAAAGTCCCAGAACCATTTTTATATGAGCCCAAAGTCACCACCAAATCAGTAGTCGGAGAAGTTGACCTTACTCCAGCTCGTCGCAACCGAGTCAAAGAGTATCTGCGTTCTATTGAACAAGTTGCCCAGCCAGATGAGTTTGAAGCTCAAACTGCCCAACAGATGGACTCGATTATGTCAATCTTTGGCGGTTCAACTCAATTAAGTAATGCAAACCAGCCAGCTTCATTCGCAGAAGGTACTCCATTCACTGAAGAAACTACCGAGACACTTTCATTTGCCGGTCGCGCTTCAGGAGAAGAAACAAACCTAGCCAACACCGTTCCAGAGATTATCCCCAACCCACAGTTACTCAATTCTCAGACAATCCTCGAGCTTTTTAATGACCCCGTTGAGCCGATCCGTCCAGTGCTTGCCCAGACTCAGCCAGCTATAACGGTAACACCAGTAGAAGAATTAAATGTTGTTGAGCCATCAGCTATGAATATGGGCAGTATCCCGATCAGAACCATAGAACCAACAGCATCTCGTCTAGTATTAGAGATCCCCGAAATTGAGCTCAGTGACATCTCAACACCAGACACCTCGCCAGAACCGATCGCTACTCTTTTTGCTCCTGCTCCAGCAGAGCTTGTGCCCAGTGTCTCAATTCAGTCCAAAAACCAACCCACACAAGTAGCGGAAAACGTTGGGCCTTCACTACAAGTTCATGTTGTCAGCGAAGTTTTAAATGCCCAACTTCCTCGGAGTGGCCCCGGTAAAATTCAGTTTAAACCCACTCGGCAAACGATTGCCCAACGCGACGAAGCGACTCTTCCTCAAATTCTTGATATGACCCAAGTGCAGGGTGATGCTTCACAAAAAAACACCTCCATCTCCGCTGAACCAACCCTTGAGGATACTCACCAAGTCGTGGTTCCCGAACTCCGCGAAATCCAAGTCAACAAAACAAAAGCCTTGTTGAGTTCGGCACCAGTCATATTTGGGTCAACCAACTCTGAGATGGAAAATGCAGTAGACCCTTCCTTACTTGATCGGATTTCTCCACTTGAACGGATCACTGGCTTGAAAAATGTTACCTTCAATCCAGATCTGCCATTCCCTGACAAACCCACCGTTCCTAATAAAGTCGTTGGCATGGTCGTTGATACCAAAGGTCAGGCTGTTCCCAATGCAATCGTTGAGATTTTAACACCGAGTGGCATGCCTGCTCGAGCTGTCAAAACAAACCCGCTTGGTCAATTTTTTATTACTACTCCACTCAACAACGGTGAGTACATTATTAAAGCTGAAAAGGATCAGCTCGACTTTAGTGCCATGCAGTTGGTGATTAACAACACTGTTCTGCCACCTTTGGAGGTCAAAGCAAACGAAGTCTCAGAGTTATCTTGATCGATCTTTGTTATACTTAAATCGCATGCCCTCATCACAAGCAATTACTTCAACTACCCAAGACTTCCTCGATATTCATGAAGTGACCGAGAACTTACTTCTTTTAAAGAGTGGTGCCGCTGCGGTGATTATTCAAGTTATGGCGATGAACTTCGGCCTTTTGGCTGAAGAAGAACAGGACGCCATTATTTACGGCTATGCTGGAATGTTAAACTCATTGAACTATCCGATTCAGATCGTGATCAGATCTCAGACAAAAGACGTCACTAGTTATCTCAATCTTCTCCGTCAAAAAGAAGAAGAAACCGTTAGCACTACACGCAAACAACAGATTCGCCAATATCGAGAGTTTGTCGCTGAGCTTGTTCAAGAACGTAATGTGTTAGACAAAAAATTCTACGTTGTAATTCCAGCAAGTGGAATTGAGCTAGGAATTGTGACCGCCCAAAGTGTTGTTCCAGGTGTAAAAAGTCCTGATATCTCAACATTCGACCGCAGTATTATTATCGAGCGTGCCAAAAATTTACTCGAGCCCAAACGAGATCACATCATTTCTCAGTTCGCTAGAATTGGAATGTTCTCTCGCCAGCTTGATACTCAAGAGATTATCCAGCTCTTCTATGCCGCCTATAATCCCGAGTCTACTGACGGGCAAAAAATGACTGATAGTCATCAATACACTTCTACCGTAGTTGAGGGAAATTTGGAAGAAAAGGTGTTCGGGGCGGCAACCCGCTCTCAACGCCCTGAAAACATGAAGCCACTCAGCGAACAAGCACGACAAGAAATGGCTGCGGCTCAATCATAACTATGCCAGGACTTCTCTCTTCCCTCCCATTCTTCAAAAAACCGACAACTCAAGAAGACCAAACAGCCAAACAAGAGGCTGAAAATAAAGCGATCTTAAAACAGTTTTCTCAAGGATTGGTGACTACTCAAGATATTATCGCACCTGAAGCGATTGAGGTTGACTTCACATTTCAAAAAATTAACTCTACATATACCAGAACCTTATTTGTAGCCGGCTATCCGCGAACGGTGCCATCTAATTGGCTTTCACCTTTGATCAACTTTCCACATCAGATTGATACTGCAATGTATATTTTCCCAGTTGATGTTCGTGAGGTTCTAGATAGCTTAAAGCGGAAGATTACGGAGATGGAAGCTGAGATTACTTCAGACATTCGGCAGGGCAAAATTAGTAATATTGATACTGAGGTTAAACTGGAAGATGCCAGAGTTATCCGAGAACAGTTGGCAAAAGGTGCTGAGCGGTTTTATCAATTTGGTCTCTATATTACTATTCAAGCCCGAGACCGCGAAGAACTCGAACGGGTCACCAAAGCTGTTCAGTCAACCCTTGGCTCGCTTCTGATCGTCTCTAAAAAAGCTACGCTTCAGATGGATGAAGGGTTTAAATCTACCCTACCAATGGGTATTGATAAGCTGATGATCACCCGCAACATGGACACCACTTCACTGGCCACTACGTTTCCCTTTACTTCTTCTGAACTGACTATGGATACGGGAATTGTTTACGGCATTAATGAACACAATGAGTCACTCGTTGTCTTTGATCGTTTTAAAATGGAGAGCTTTAATATGATGATCTTCGCCAAGTCCGGCGCTGGAAAATCATATACCGTCAAGCTAGAAATCTTGCGCCAAATGATGTTCGATACAGAGGTGTTAGTCCTTGATCCAGAGCATGAGTATGAGGATTTGGCAAAAACAGTGGGTGGTGCGTATATCAACTTCTCCTTTGATTCTGAAGCAAAGATAAACCCATTTGACCTTTCCAACATCTATGAAGAAGGCGAAAACGAGCTTGGCCAAAAGATTATTAGTCTCCACTCTCTGCTCAAGGTCATGCTTGGCGAGATGACATCCACCCAAGATGCTCAAATTGACCGAGCTTTAGTAGCGGCATATAAAGCTAAGGGCATTACTCCAGATCCAGCCACCCAAACCAATGAGCCACCACTGATGGAAGATTTGTACAAGGCATTAATCGGTATGGAAAATGCTGATGCTAATGATATTGCGGCTCGTCTAGAAAAGTTTATTACTGGCTCTTTCCGCGGTATTTTTGACCAAAAATCAAACCTCGACATTACCAATCAGCTAACTGTTTTCTCTGTCAAAGATATGGAAGAGGAAATGCGGCCAATTGCGATGTTTGTAATTCTCGACTTTATCTGGACCAGAATTAAAAAAAAGCTCAAAAAACGTATTCTGGTTGTCGATGAAGCTTGGTACTTCATGCGCTATAAAGATGCTGCCTACTTTATGCAGTCCATCGCCAAACGGGCCCGCAAGTACTATCTTGGTTTAACTACCATTACTCAGGATGTGGAAGATTTTATGGGAAATGAGTTTGGCAAAGCCATTGTTAGCAACTCGTCAATTAAGTTTTTGATGAAGCAGTCTCCTGCTTCGGTACCAGTGCTTGCTGAGACGTTTTATCTCTCAGAAGGAGAAAAACAGCTTCTTGTTTCTGCTGATGTGGGCGAAGGAATTTTCTTTGCTGGTCAGAACCACGTTGCCTTACGGGTAGTAGCCAGTCCTGAAGAACATATTGTTATTACTACTAATCCCGAAGAGGTGTTAAAAAAGCGAGCCAGTGCAACTTTAGCAGCTACAGCCTTGGCTCAGCCTTTAACTCCTCCGTCACTCAAAACAGTTATGTTTCCTGAGAAGCAGTCTAGCCCTACCACTCCTAACCAAAATGGCCTCCCCATGCCAACTCCACCGCGTGGAACTCCCCGCCCTGTAGCCGGAGCGAGAACGTTTTCTACCGCAGGTAATTTTAACCAACAGCAACAACCTGCGCCATTTGCAGGCTCGTTCTCGATTGATGATTACCAACCTCCTACAGATGTAGGTGATCAAACCCAACCTTCGTCTTAGCGTATTTTCTCGACTTCATGTGAAAAGTAAAACTTTTGTCCAACAAAAGTTCCTGCTTGCCAATTGTGGATAACTTTGTATATAACTAGCCCACTTTCCCTGCCCTAATTATGAATCAACTTAACGTTCAAGAACTCTGGCGCCATGCATGTGAGCTCCTCCAACAAAGGATGAGTTACTCTGCGTTCAACACCTGGATACTGGCAAACCCGCTAACCGAGTACCGATCCATTGGCGATGATCGGGCTGTTGGGGTAATTACCAGTCCTACCGCTTTTCACTCAACCAATGTTGAGAAAAATTTCTACGCTCAGATCAAGGAAGTACTCGACCAATTGAGTGGACGTAATACTGAGCTCCAGTTCCAAGTCGGCCTTTCCTCACCATCACTCGTACCAGACATCATTTCCCAACCAAGTTCCCAGCCAGCTACTGCTCAAGCTCTAGAACCAGTCCAAGAGCTAAGTCATCGGCCACGCCCCTTACGAAGCACCCCTAAACCAATGAGTATTCAGTCTCTTCAAGAACGACTCCAGAATTTAGCTCAAAGTCAATATACCGAACAAATTTCCAGACAAGACGCTCCATTTACCCCTCCAAAAGCTGATCAGGCAAACTCGGGTCTTTTTTCTGACCAGACCATTCAATCTTTAGCTGGCGATCGCGCACGCATTCAAGCCCAAAAAGCCAGCTTAAGAACCGACTACACATTTGAGAAGTTTGCTGTCTCAAGTACAAATGAGATGGCCCATGCAGCCGCACAGGCAGTTTCTCATCAACCAGGAACTGCCTATAACCCACTCTTTATTTATGGTGGAGTTGGTGTGGGAAAAACCCACTTAATGCATGCAGTTGGTAATAATATTCTTAAGAAGCTCCCAGATGCGAAAGTCCTCTACTGCACTGGTGAAGACTTTACTAATGAGATCGTTCATGCCATTCAAACAAAAAAATCAATGTCTTTTAAAGAAAAATATCGAACTGTTGATATCTTGCTGATAGACGACGTTCAGTTTATTGCAGGGAAAAATACCGTTCAAGAAGAGTTTTTTCATACCTTTAACACAATTACCAAACGAGCTGGCCAGATTATTTTAACTTCTGATCGGCCACCATCAGAAATTTCTTTACTCGAGGATCGTTTACGATCTCGTTTCGAAGCTGGGTTAATGGTTGATATTCAACAGCCATCATTTGAGTTAAGAAGTGCAATTTTGCTGATTAAGGCTCAGGCTAGCCATATTCATATTCCAATGGAGCTTGCCCAAGTTATTGCCTCACGCATTGACAGTGCTCGTAAACTTGAGGGAATTATTAAGAGTATTAAGTCTGAAGTTGAGCTCAAGCATCGTCAAATTACTCCAGAACTTATTGATGAGTTGTGCAAGGGCGAAACTGAAAAACCTCACCAAAGGCTGCGAGTTCGGGCTACTGATGTGATTAAAACTGTAGCCGATTTTTATCAGCTGAAGCAGTCTTCACTGCGTGGTAAAGTTCGAGTGAAATCTATTGTTAAAGCTCGTCACGTCGCGATGTACTTCCTTAAAGAAGAACTTCATCTGCCTTATATGGAAGTCGGTCGCTGGTTTTCTAATCGTGACCACACCAGTGCTCTCCACGCATTGCGTAAAATTACCAATGAGCTTCAAACTGATCCAGAATTAAGACAAGAAATTCAAGCTCTTCGAGTTCAACTCGAGAAAATTTCCAAGTAATTCACAGTTGTGGATAGGTAGGTGAAAAAAGAGTGAATTAGGTGTGACGAGTGAGCAGGAATGTGACTAAAGTTAGGGGCAACGACCTGTTACTCCACCGGCTAGACACATCTCTACCTATAGCTAGGCACGAGCAGCTCACGAAAACAAAAAGCGAATATAGATCTGGGGGAAATAAGTTAGTCCACTTATTCACTCCCCTACAACTGCAACAACTAATTATTAAGATAGTTAGTAGAATGTAGTAACTTATATGAAGATTTCGATTCTCCAAGAAAACTTGCAGCAGGTTTTAACCGATGTTCAACGTTGTATTAGTTCAAGACCACAGCTCCCAATTTTAAGCTGCGTACTCCTTGTTGCTGAGGAAAAGCAGATAACCGTGTTTGCCACAGATCTGCAGTTTGGCATGACCTGTTCGTTGGCTGGAACTGTTGAAGAACCAGGCAGAGTTGCTATTCCTGCCAAGATTTTCTGTGACTTCATCGCGACGCTCTCCGCTGGCTGGCTCACTCTTGATTCAACGGAACATACCGTTCAAGTAACATCAGCAGAAGCTTCTGCCAAAATTCAGACGTTTGCTGCCGACGACTACCCCATGTTTCCAGAAGCAGAAGGCGAAGAAATCTCATTTCCGCTTGATGTGCTAGCCCCAGCAGTTCAAGCAACGTCTTTTGCAGCATCCTTAGACGAAACTCGACCAATTTTTACGACGCTTTGTTTTCAATTTGGCGAAAATTTAGAAATTGCTGGCACAGACGGATTTCGATTGTCACGCATCCTACTTCCCTTTTCCTCAGAAAAACGACAGCTCCTCATTCCAGCCAAAGCAATCAATGAGTCAATCAAAATAGCAGTCCGCAAAAAGGTAAAGGTTGTAGTTATTAAGGTCTCTGAGAAGTTAAAACAGGCATTTTTCTCATTTGATGGCTGTACGGTCAGCATGAGAGTGCTGGAAGGGCAATATCCACCATATGAGAAAATTTTGCCTACTGAGTTTTCAACTCAACTTTCATTTGACGCAGCTGAGTTCCAGCAGAAATTGAAAACAGCCAGCATCTTTGCTCGAGAAAGTGCCGGAATTATTAAGTTTGTTATCACTCCAGAGGGTCTCAAACTCATCTCATCTTCTTCTTCCTATGGGAATCAAGAAAGTCTGGTTAAAACAAAGGCAATGACGCCAATTACTCAAACAGAAGAGATTGCATTTAATAGCAGATATATTCAAGAGTTTCTGTCGGTCGTTAAACCAGAGCGGGTTTGGTTTGGAATGAATGAATCGTTAAAACCAGCTGTTTTTCGACCTGAAGGTATGGAAGCACTCAGCTACGTGATCATGCCATTTAGAGTCCAAGGCTAGTTTCCTTGCTCCTATTTCCTATGTTCTCGACCTGTTGTATACTAGCGCCTCTCGCAATTGAAGGACTTTATGACTAAGCGTACATGGCAACCCAAAAAACTCAAACGCATGCGAAAGCACGGCTTTCTTAAAAGAATGGCTTCCCATGATGGTCGGCTCGTGTTAAAACGCCGTCGAGCTAAGGGTCGTTCTCGCTTGACTGTAGTGAAAAAAGCTGCCTAAGCTATTCACGCAGTATGTTCCCAAAACAACATCGACTAGATATTCGCCAAACGAAGTTTTTTTCTCGGTTCCCCCACTCTCTTCAATCTTCGACCTTTCGATTGCATTGGAAGTTTGGTACCAACTCTAGTCCTCAAGCTGCGGTGATCGTTGCTAAAAAGATCGTACCGTTGTCAGTCCAGCGCCATCGTCTGAAAAGAGTTTGTCGAGCCATTATCACTCCGCTCTTCCCCACTCTACCGCACCAGCTTGAACTCGTCGTCGTCATCACAAAACCGACATTTGAAAAAAAGAAAATCGATCTGGAAGTTGCACTCAAAAACGTTAATAAGACCTATGAAAAAATTTCTACACATCTTAAATGACTGCTCCGCTCTCCTCTTTATTTCGTTCGTCCGCATCTATCAAGCCGTAGTTCAACCAACTCTTCGTCTCCTCTGCTTGAGTGTCTTTGGCCACTATAGTGCCTGCAAACAGTCGCCATCGTGTAGCCAATACACGATTCTCCAGATCAGAAAGCATGGTACAATCACTGGGTTAAAAAACGGAGCTCTTCGCATTTGGAACTGCCACTAATATATGAACGTCATTAATCAAGTTTTAATTGAGCTACTCGTTCAACTTCATCAAATTACTGGCAATCTTGGCTGGGCAATTGTCGCCTTTACAGCACTAATTCGCTTAATTCTGGTTCCCTTGTCAATCCCCTCGATGAAATCTCAAAAAAAGATTCGTCAAATTCAGCCCGAGTTGAATACCTTGAAAAACAAACACGGTGATGATAAAAAAGCCCTTCAAGTCGCACAAATGGAGCTTTATAAGAAGTACAACGTTAATCCACTTGCTGGCTGTATTCCTCAGCTGGTTCAGATTGTTTTACTCTTCATCTTATATCGAGTTCTGATCTCATTTGTTTCCCAAACCCAAGTCAATGGCACGACAATTAATGCCCAGTTTTTCTGGCTCAACTTGACGAAACCCGATCCATTATTCATCCTGCCAGTTTTAGCAGCTGTAACTCAACTTGTCTTGTCGATCATGATCTTGCCTGGGGGAGAAACTCCGGACATTGTCCCAAATGATTCAAAGAATATAAAAGTTATTGCTGAGAATAAAAAAGAAGAAAATATGGCAGACATGGCTGCTTCAATGCAGAAGCAGATGTTATTTGTGATGCCGTTAATGACTGGGTTTATCGCACTAAGATTCCCATCCGGGCTAGCTTTATACTGGGTCATCTCAACAGTGTTTACGATTGCGCAACAGTACTTTATGTCTGGTTTGGGTGGACTTGAAATTTATATGAAGAGAATTGCGAACTTTGTCCAAAAAAATAACAGACTAAATCAAAGTGGATCTAATAAATGAGTTTGTACATCTAGTACATGTGAAAATGAAAGTGAGAAAAAATGACAGTTGCAGAGTTTACCGAACGTTTGCTGGCACACATGGGCGTTGAAGGTGTTCAGGTTGAGGTTGAAGAAGGTGATACAACTCTGGTTAAGATTCAAGTTTCTGAAGAAGAGTCCGGATTGTTAATTGGCTATCATGGTGAGTGTATTACTGCAATTCAACGCGTGTTGTACATGACTTTTTCTCGAGAAAATTTAGACAAGAAATTTATCGTAAATGTTAATGATTATAAAGAGCGCCGTACGGCCCAAATTCAAGAAATGGCGCAACATGCTGCGGAGAGAGTTGTAGTCAGTGGCCAACCTTACGTCTTTTCATATTTATCAGCTAGTGAGCGGTTAATCGTTCATGAGTTTATCTCTCAGACCCCTGAATATGCTGAGCTCGAAAGCTTTTCAACTGGGGATGGTCAACATCGTCGCCTCCACATTTGTCGAAAAGAGGAGAGTGTTCCAACACTTGCTGCGTAATGAGTGAACTTGTTATCCATACTGATGGTGGATCTCGAGGAAATCCCGGTCCAGCTGCTACTGGAATTGTGGTGTTGTCAGCAGGAGAAGTTATCCACGAAGCTGGAACGTATCTTGGGGTGCAGACAAATAATGAGGCAGAGTACACAGCTGTCCTTGAGGCAACGCTGCTGCTCCCGACAATCATTCAAACATACAACGTTACTCAAGTTTTATGGAAGCTTGACTCAATGTTGGTGATTCAACAGTTGAATAAAGTCTGGAAAATTAAAGAGCCGCGAATGGCCCAGTTTGCACAAGCAATCTGGAAAAATTTAAAAGCTCTGTCCGTGCAATCAACATTTTCATATGTTCCTAGAGCCGAAAATGCTCGAGCCGACGCAGTGGTGAACTCAGTTCTCGACGCCCAAATTAGAAGTTAGCTGTACTTCAAGTAGGCTTTTCATTACAATGGGGAAGTAGACTGACTACTGCCCATGTCAATATTCGTTACCCAAGCTGTCGAGCAATCGGTACGGGTCTTGGTCTTTGCCCGACCGAGCCTTTTTACTGACGACTTTGTTCAGCTGCTTCATCACAAACACGTAGACATTGAACTTATTAACCCCACAACCATAACAGAAAAAGAGTTGGGTAGTCTTGGACAAGAACGATTTTATAAAATTTGTTGGCTACTCGATGATATTGTAAAAGGAACTGCTGATGCAGACAAAGTCTTTCAATTTTTATTTGGTAGGGAAGAGCCAGTTATTATTATCAGTTCATCATTATCTCAATCAGCCGTGCTTCCTTGGTCAGAAAAGAAGAACGGGGACGATCAACTCTTTAGACATTTAAAAAAGTATCTGCAGTCATCCAGCTTGGTGGTTGGGGTAAATATCATTGATCAAGAAGAACTTTTTGTTTCGCCATTTTATTTTTTTTCAACAGCCGCAGAGGCAACTGCTTATATTGGACAGACAACGACTAGCAAGGAACTGGTTAGCCAGGCACTCAACGTTTTACTTCGACCAGCGGAGTCAAGTTTTATCACTGTGGTTGGAGAAAATATCCTTACCCCAGCTGAAAAACAACGGCTTTTTCAGGCTTCACATGCTCAAGTACCAAAACTTCCTCCTTCTACTACACTACCCAACATTGAAGTCAAAACCCAAGCTCCACGGAGACAAAAAGTTGTTGAAGTAGAGTATGACAAGACAGTTCACCAGACGAATATCTCGGTAATTCCGTTTGTTCAGCCTAAAATCCCTAATAGACAGCAGAGTTATGAACAGAACATTCGTCGTATAAAGTACAGTCATCAAAAACAACGATTTCTTCGTCCAGTCCCTAAAAAAAGTTTAGATCAAGAAACCGCTGCTTCTAGATCAAAAGAGCTCCAGCCAATTGAACAACATCTAGAACTAACAATTCAGCAACTTTTTGGATCTCAACGCCAAGAGAATCGAGAAACTCGGCTTCATGCCAAAGCAGTCAACACCGTAAAAACCCGCCAGCGGGTGAAACGCCAGCGGGTGGCTGTCAAGGTAGTGATGGTGCTGGTAGCTCTGGCACTGCTCGGTGCAGGCGGCGTGGGAAGTTATATTGGTTTGAGAGCAACTCTTTTTTCTTTGATCGGATCTAGAACCACGACTGAGTCAATAACCGACTCGCCACTTTGGCAAAAAAGATCAACTCAACTTTTGATTTCAGTCTTAACTACTGAAGTAAAAGTATATCAATTCGTGGCTGGACCTGAAGTTGCTACAGATACGGAAACTGTCTTGAGTGCTGTTAAACAGCTTATGGGAGCACACCAACAACAACAGCATGTTCAAGAGCTGTATATGCAAGCAATTGCCCAAGTTCTTGGTCAAAAGCCAGGAAGTGTATTTAACACACTTAATAGCATGTCTGCTCAGCAACAGAGCCTCTATTCATCATTATCAGTGGTTCAGACACAGCTGCAGTCACTCCCGACTGAGTTTCTTTCAGACAAAGATGGCGTCGCAATTGAGGGAATGAGTAGTGAAATTCAGGCATATCGAAAAAAGTTTGCTATCTTTGAACAAGTGAAGCAGCTCTTGCCAGCATTTTTAGCACAAGACAGTCGGCGGCGGATCGCGATTGTAGTCCAAGATAGTGCGGAGCTGCGCCCTTCAGGGGGAGTTGTTCAAGGTGTCTACCTTTTCACAGTAGAAAAAGGACAAGTGATTGACCAACAATTTTATGATGTTACTCAGTTAGCTGCACAACAAAAAGGAACTATTCAAGCCCCGACTGATTTTCAGAAGTACTTTAATCGTAAAGAACTGAGCATTCTTGATGCTGGCTGGGGGCCTGACTTTACGGAAACTGCCAATACGATCGCTACATTTCTTGATCAAACAATTGGCAGAAAGCCAGATATCGTGTTAACGATGACTACTCAAACTGCGCAGAAAATTTTGGCACAGCTGGGAGATATAAAAGTCGCGAGCACTAACGAGGTCCTTTCGTCAAAGAGTTTGTACGAGCGGCTAGAGTTTCATCCAGAAGGGAACTACTTTCGAGAGGTTTTTCAACAGATTATCGAACAAGCTTTGAAAAGCCCAGATCGAGCAGCCAAACTACTGAGTATCGTCGGCGAAGAGCTACAAGATGGCCAAGCATTTATTGTCAGTAATGACCAGACAGAAAATGATGTCTTGAATAGTTTGGGTTGGGCTGGTCAGGTATCAACGCCGCAGTGTCCAACGCTGTTGGGCACCGACAAGTGTCAAGTCCAGACAATTTATCAGGTAGAGTCGAATGTTGGAGTCAACAAAGTTAACCCACTTATTCGCCGTAGTATTCGTCACACCCTGACAATTGGCCCGAAAACAGTTTCTCACCAACGAGTGATGACTTTTAAAAATCAAGCAAATACCTCGCGTTGGCCACTTGGCATCTACCGAAACTACTTACGTCTGTATCTGCCGAATGAGGCTAAGTTGTCAGGGATTAGAGTTGGCCAAAAGGATCTTGACTTGAGTACTCTTGATCGGGGAGTGACCAAGTCAGGACAGTTTATTGGGTTCTTAGTGGAGGTTCCGCCGCAAGCAACTGTTTCTGTTGTCGCTGAGTATCAACAAGATTATGCTTCAGGCTCAGGAACGGGAATTGCATTTTTTGACCAAAAGCAGCCAGGAACGCCTCCAGATGAGTATGTCTTAACGTTAGTTTTGGAAGGTTTGCAGCCGTCAATCATTGCTCCAAAAGCAAGTCTTCAAAATGGAAAAGTTGTTTTTGCCGAGCCACGTGAAAAACACGAGTTTGTGGGAATTAAGTTTAGATAGCTCAACTGCTTTGCTATGGTATACTACTCAAGTTCATTTTTGCCCCCAAAAAAACTGGAGTGTTATGGCACAAAAAATTACGTTCTTATCACAACCTCGTACCCTTTCTGGCAAGAAAGTTGGTCAACTGCGTCGAGTAGGACTGATTCCTGCTAATATTTCTGGCGACCTAGAAAAGACAGTTTCAGTGACAGTTGAAGCAAAAAAGTTTGCCAAAATTTATGAAAAAGTCGGTGATACAAGTTTGTTTTATCTGACTGTTGAAGGTGAGACAGCAGATCGCCCAGTGTTGGTCAATGAAGTTCAACTTGATCCTGTAACAAGTAAAGTGCTTCACGTAGTTTTCCGTCAAGTGAACTTAACTGAAACCATTACTGCTGAGGTGTCTGTTGAAGTAATAAATGAAGTTGAGTTGAAAAATGTTATCTTAGCAACTCTCCACAATACTATTGAAGTTGAAGCCTTACCACAAGATTTACCAGAGAAGTTCGAGATCGATGTCAGTACTTTGACCGCAGCTGGGCAAATGATTACGTTCAGACAACTGAACTATGACAAGTCTAAAGTGAAGTTAATGATCGACGAAGCACAACTTGATGATCCAGTGGTGATGATTCAGGAAGTAAAAGAAGAAGTCGAAGTTGTTGAACCAGTTGTAAATGCGGCAGCCACTGCTGAAACTCCAGTAGCTGGTACTCCGGCAGCTCAGCCACCAGCCGCAGTAAAATAATTCCTACTCAAAAAGTAGTCTGTAGGTATCGTGAATGACTCGGTGCGTAGGAAACTGCGTATAGAGTGATTTCCAGAAGTGTTGTTGTCGCGCTAGTTTTTGTTTTGCCTGGTCTAGCTGGTGCTGTGTTTGAGTAGCCTGCAGATAGGCAAGATACACTATTGCTCCAGCCGTAATATTCAAGATGAGTAGCCCAACGATCAGTACTGGAAAGCCAGCTAGCATCCACAACATTTTTGTCCATGACAAGATATTTTTGAAGATGAGTAGAAAAATAAAGACGGGCAAGCGCAGCAGCATAAGTCCTTACGAGTGATTGTGAGTTGGCCATTCAGAGAACGTTAGTAACTGTTCATTTCCTAGCTCATGCCAAATCGCTTCAGTAACGTATGGCATGAACGGATGAAGAAGGTGAATAAAGGTCACCAAGCCTGCCTGAAGCAGCTGGGCGGAGAGTTTCTTCTCTTTTGCGTGTTCGATACACAGATCGCAGAACCAGTGCCAAAATTCGTTGTAGAGTGTTTCAGCGGCCAAGCCAAGCTTGTAGTCAGTTAGCTGCTGAGTAATTTGGTGAGTTAAGCTTTCAAGATGTTGGGTAAACTCGGCATCGTGTTCAAGCTGTGCGGTCGGCTGTTCAGTCAAGTCGAGACTTTCTTTAATAAAGCGAGCTGCGTTCCACATTTTATTGGTAAAGTTACGCATTGCTTTGAAGTCAGGATCGCCCACAGATTTATCAAGGCCGGGTGTTGAACGGATAACTAGTGCCATCCGCAGTGCATCTGTCCCATACTGCTCAATAACTGTTAATGGATTAATCGCGTTCCCTTTACTCTTACTCATCTTCTGGCCAGTTTGGTCACGGACCAAACCATGCAGATACACGGTAGAAAACGGCACTTTTCCAGTTTTAAACAGGCCCATCATCATCATTCTCATTACCCAAAATGGCAAGATGTCGTACCCAGTCTCCATGACCTGGGTGGGATAAAAGCGCTCAAAGTCTGCTCCGTGGTGAGCCTGCAAAATAGTGTATGGCCATTGCGCAGAGCTGAACCAAGTATCAAACGTGTCTGTTTCTTGAATATAGTTTTCACCAGGGCTAGTCAGAGAAATGATGAACTTCGCATCCATTGGTGGCCGAAGCTCTTGAAGTGTCGAAATAATTTGTTCAAGACGGTAGGTTGTTAACAGTTCGTTAAGTTTTCCAGAAACGCGTTGTCCCTGATGTGTAAAGTGAACTTCCAGACCAGGGTTGTCGTCAATGGAGTACCAAACGGGAATGCGGATGCCCCACACAATTTGGCGGCTAATGTTCCAATCTTTCAAGTTTTCTAGCCAGTGTTTTAAAATTTTATCGTGCCCAGCGCCGATGACTTTGACGTCGCCATGATCGAGGGCGGTCAAGGCTTTTCGAGTGAGTGGTTTTACGCTGACAAAGAACTGGGGGAGTGGCAATGGTTCAATAACTGTGCCGCAGCGATAACACGTACCGACCGAGTGAGTATACTGTTCGTCAACTTTGACGAGCAAATCTTCTTTAGCTAAATCCTCGGCAATTAATCTTCGAGCCTCAGCGACTTTTTTATGATGATACGTCTGAGCGCGCTCTAAGTACTTTGGTTCGACGGCATGTGTTTTGGCATACTCAAAAAACCAGTTAAAGTCCATGCGACCTTCAAGTGTAATGAGCGGAGTAACGGGCAAGTGGTATTTTTTGCCGAGCTCAAAATCATGTGGATCATGAGCTGGAGTTACCTTCATCATTCCAGTTCCAAACTCTGGATCAACATCTTCATCAGCCACGACTCTCATCGTAATCGGCCCGAGTAAGCCAGCAATTTCCACTGTTTTGTCAAGCCAGGCCATGTAGCGAGGATCGTCAGGATGAACGGCTAAAGCAGTATCACGGAACTTTGTCTCTGGCCGAACGGTGGCGATCGTAAATGGACCGTACTTCATGTAGTAAAGTGGGTCCTTCTGTTCTACGTGCTTCACTTCAAGTTCGGAAAAAGCAGTTCCACATTTTACACAGTAGTTAACAAGCTTATAATCACGATATATCAATCCTTTATGGTGAAGTTCAACAAAGGTCTGCAGCACAATCTCAACTACTTTGGGGTCGAGCATGAAGGTGAAGCGACTCCAGTCCGCGCTGGCGCCCATTCTGACGAGTTGAGTTCGGGCAATGTCTGAGTTCTCTTGGACATAGTTCCAGATCATGTTGTAGAGGGTCTCTCGATCAAACTGAAAACGGGACTGATTATTTTTCTTGAGCTTTTTTTCAAACACGAACTGGGTTTCGATACCAGCGTGGTCAGTTCCAGGTGCCCACAACGTGTCATTTCCCAGCATCCGATTGAACCGAATCATGATGTCTTGAAGCGCTACAAACATGGCATGGCCAATGTGCAGCGGATCGTTAGCATTTGGCGGGGGCATCACAATACAAAAGGTTTCTTTTGATTGATAAAGGGAGTGTTGAGTTTTAAATGCCTTGACAGTATCTGGATTGAAAGCGTCTTGTTGTTTCCATAGTTCTGCAATCTGAGCTTCATGGTCGAGGTGAGCGTAAGTCTTATCCATGATTGAGATTATAGCGTACCCTCAGGGAGAGACTCGATAGCGGAATTAACCATATTTCTGGCTTCTTCATACGTTACTACCCAGCCGGTTTGGCAGACACTTTTGTAGAAAAAGTTCTTAAACATTTTGCCGTGTTCATCGTAGACTTCAGGGTAGCAGCCATACTCAACAATTTTGTCTGAGTAGGAGTCAAGTTGTTGTTTTGCCTTGGCAAGATAAGCCATCTGACCGGTATTGTTGTAGAGCAGGACAAGTAATTTAATATACTCCATACCCCAATTGCTCCAAATCCCAGTCCCGCCATACTCAGGAGTAAGAACTCGCACAATTGTATATAAACGGTTTGAACGAGGGTTTTCTTGGTACTTTAAGCCAAATGGCTGATCAAGTCCTTTGTTTTGAATATAATCAACGCAACCGAGGTAGTAGGGGAGTTCTCGAGGATTATAAGTATCGAGAAAACCAGTCGGCAGAACGATCAACCAATCTGAAGAGTAGTAGTTTCCGGCAATCGCATCGGCTGATTGATCTTCAATAAAGCAGCCAATCTTTTTTTTCCAGTAAGTTTCCAGAATCCGAGTCTTCAACTCAACGAGGTGTTGTGGATTAGAAGGAATAATGCTTAGCTTTTGGGCCAACTCTTCAGTTTTCCAAAGAATAACATTGTCATAGAAAGCACTTTGGCGGCGAGCAATATCTTTAGTTCCTGATAACAAGAGTGACTTTCGAATCAAACCAGTTTGTGGATCAACTACACTGTTGACGTAGGTATCGTAATGGCGAGCCAAATCTTTACGATACGTGTTCAGTAAGGTTGCGGCAGCGTTCTGAGTTTGAAGGGGGAAGCGGCCAGCTTGTTTTGATGGGTAAATATTCTCGAGGTAAGAGGTACTCTGCATGACGTCAAGTGCGTACAGCATGCTGTACAAGCTGTCTGAAGGTGTCGCATAGACATTCATTAAAGCCACTGAGTTGATCCCAACTGGGACAATGGTAGTGCTTAGCCGAGGGGAGCGAGAGAACACCTCCAAAGCATACGCAGTAGTTTGAAGATAAATTTTCTGTCGGTTAATCCAGTCTTGTTTGTCGAGTGCCGTCCGAGGATCAAGCAGCGAGTGATAAAAAATCCCTAGTGAACGGATATACAACATGCTGAAGTGATCTCCGGAAATAAGGTACGGTTCATTAGGATCAAAACGAAGCTTATGAATATCAGAAATAATCTCGTTCAACGTATCTGACTTTGAGGCTTTTCCCCCAGAATATACATTTTGAAAAATATGAAAACCCGACTTCATCCAGACGAAAACAGCATAAAACCGACTAGTGCGCAAACGGAGATCTGATTGAGAAACAAGCTGCAGCTCATTATCTGAGCCGATGGTAGTCTGGTAAGGCACCCTGACAATGGTGTGCCGAGCAAATGGATTGGTCAGATACGATGCTATTCCAAGCAGCAGGTATAAAAAGATTACAATGGGTAATGCTTTGGCAATTCGTTTGGGCAATTTTTTGACAGCTTTTTTCATGAATACTTAGGTGAGTGAAGTAAAGGGTAAGTTATACCCCTCGTAAGAAGATGGCTTGCCAAGGCACATAGTTTGAGAAGTACTCATCTTCTCGGATTACTTTACCATGAAGATCTTTGACCACATTTTTGAAGCTTGCTTTCACACCAGAGGCTGCGAAGTCAACCTGTTTTATGTTGCCTCGGGGAAGAGAAGGGTCATCAATATATTGAGGTGCTGGAGCTGGTTGAAAGTCCCAGACTTTGTGATCGACAATCTCTGCGGTTCTTCCATCTGATGTTCCATATAACTCGACAGTCATATAGAGTCGCTGACTATCGGTTTGGGTATGGATGAGCACGGCATGTCTAGTATCGTTAATAAAACGAAGGTCAACATCTCCAGCATATACTGTGGCATCAACTCCTGGTTTTGAATTGAGTTCATAGTAACTGACGCGATAGCTGTGGGCCCTGCGTTTGGTAATAGGCAGCCCACCGTTGAGTAAAGCGCGGAATAAGGTAGTGCTTACTTGACATACTCCACCGCCATCACCAAGTTCAGTCCGGCCATTGCGGATGACATAGGCTTGTTTAAAGCCGGTCGCAGCTGAAACATCGCCCAAGGCTTTATTAAATGAGAACTCTTCACCTGGTTTAACGATCGTATCATTTACACGTTGCGCAGTTAGAGCGACATTGATAATACGATTGGGAATAGAGTGCTCGTACTTACTTTCCCCAAAACCAATCCGCTCAGCGATACCCAAGTCATTTGTCTGAGCAAGTGACTTGGCTGGGTTTGCTTCTTGAACAGGAAGTAAAATCTCTAACTCAGCTGTGTCAGTAGTTTCTAATGTCGTCAACGCTTTTTTTAACTGAGTTTTGAACTCGTCCACGTTAAGGCCAAGGCCTTTCCGAGGTGGACTGAACTGGTGCACTTTTAAAGTATCTTTATCATATTCAAAGACCGCATCTTGAGGAGGTCGATTCACTTCTTTGCTCAAGTTAGCAATAACGGGTTCAAGTTTTTTGGCTGAAGTTCCGGTAGGAAAAGCCAACAGACTAATTAAAAGTTGGTCATTCATTTCTCGAAAAATGTTATCTGCGCGGAAGATAATTTTTTTACTGACGAATTTTTTCGCCCGATCTGTGGCCGCTGTTATTTGGTCTGGGGAAAGTTCTGCTGAAGCTGAAGCAACAACCGCCGGGACATGCAGTTCACTTGGAGCAAGACGATCAAGTACTTTCTTGATCGTTTCATCTTGATCAATGTTTCTTCCAGATTTTCCGGGCAGAAGTTTCAACGTAGTTGCTACTTGAGAAAGTTTAAGGCTGGCGCTTGGCTCTTCCGCAGGTTGGTCAATAATTCGGCTTAACACACTAAGCTGCTGTTTCAGCCGTTCCTGATCGAGTGCGTACTTTGGAGTAATCTTGATTAAAGTTGGCCATGGAGTAACAACTCGCCAAAGTCTTGAAAAGAATCCTTCTTTGCGCCCAACTGTAAATGCCTCATCAATTGCTTTGTCATACTCATAATGTCCGCCAAGCTCAGCTGATGAGGAAGAAACTTGAACAGTATCAACATGAAGCGTGAGCGAGAAAAGTGGAGTGTTATTCTCCTGGTCTAAAAGAAGCAGTTTTATCTGCTGCTTTGTTTTTCCCGTTGCCGGTAAAGTACCGATACTTACCCCAGGGTAAAATGTATCTTGATATTGATGCATCATGAAGGCAGTCAATCCAACTGCACAAGCAAGTAGGATGAGTGAAACAATGAGGCACCATTGCTCAATTTTAGAAAAGCGTGACTGTACGATTGACGGAGATGACATAGAATAGATTGGCAAAGCGTTTTGCAATGGGTATAATTTTCACATCTTTTAACTTCCAAAACAACGGAGAGCTTTAGAACTGGTGAAAACTGATCCTTATGACTGACAACAAACCTCCTGCCCCTCTGTCACCTCCGGCGAAGCCACCTCAAGCTCCACCGCCATTACCTAAACCAAACTTCTCAGTCCCGGCTGCTGCGCCAACTCAGCAACCTCCTCGACCTGCTTTACCACCACTTGCTGCTCCCAGACCATTAGTACCAACTCCGCCGACGTCGCCAATTAATAAACCACTGAGTCCAAAACCTGCCGATGAGAGTGGACGACAACCAACTTCTTCCATTTTAAAAACAGCCCCAGTTCAAAGCTCAGGGCCTTCTCTAGCGAAGCCTGCTTTGCGTGAAAGTGGAAACTTACCTACTCCATCGACAGTCGCGCCACCAAATCCACCGATTGGTGAAGTTCCGCCTCCGCCTACAGCTGCCGAGTTTCAAAAATCACCGTTGAGATTTTTACCATTCATTGTGGGAATTCTGATGTTGGTAGGGATTGGCTACTTTATCTTCAGTCGCTTTTTGGCGGGTAGAGGGACAACGGTCACTACCAATGGAATTACACCTCAAGGGAATTCCAAAACACAAACCGTGATTAGTTATTGGGGACTGTGGGAGCCTTCTCGCGTGCTTCAAGATAGCTTGACTGAGTTTGAAACCCAAAATCCTGGTATTAAAGTTAACTATCAGCAACAAACCTATCAAGATTATCGAGAGCGTTTACAAACAGAGATTGCCAAAGGTCGCGGTCCAGATGTATTTCGGATTCACGCTTCCTGGGTCCCAATGTTCCAGAACGACTTGAGTGAAGTGCCATCAACAGTTTACTCTGCAACAGATTTTCAAACCACTTTTTATCCAATCGTTTCGCAACAGCTGAAGTCAAACAATAAGTTTGTAGGTGTGCCTCTAGAGTATGACGGCCTGGCGCTTTTCTATAATAAAGAAGCACTGCGGACTGCAAATGCTGAGCCACCAAAAACTTGGAATGACCTTAAACAACTTGCTCCCAAGTTAACGATTCGTAATGGAAATAAAATTGAACGCGCTGGTCTAGCGATTGGAAATGCTACTAACGTCGACCATTTTTCAGAAATTCTTGGTTTATTGATGCTTCAAAATGGAGCGAACCCGGCTGAGCCCACTTCAGACAAAGCTTTAGAAGCGCTGAAGTTTTATACAGATTTTTATACTCAAGATCATGTCTGGAGTGACACTTTGCCAAACTCAACGATTTCTTTTGCTCGCGGTGATGTAGCGATGATCTTTGCTCCATCGTGGAGAGCTCATGACATCATTGCGCTTAATCCAAACTTAGCATTTGCAGTTGTTCCGGTTCCACAGCTCTCAAGCAATAAAGTAACGTGGGCGAGTTACTGGGTTGAAGGTGTGAACGCGCAGAGTAAAAATAAAGATGCCTCCTGGAAGTTAATTAAGTATCTCAGCTCGCAAGAAGGTCAACAGAAATTTTACTCCAACGCCAGCAAAGAGAGAACTTTTGGCGAACCATTCTCTAGAGTAGATATGGCAGGACAACTTGCTGATAATCAATATACAGCTCCCTACTTAGCAGATGCTCCTTTCGCCAAAAATTGGTACATGAATAGCGCTACACATGATAATGGTTTAAATGATCAAATCGTAAAGTATTACGAAGATGCAGTGACGGGAATCGTAAATGGGAAGACCACGCCACAGAGTGCTATGAGCACTGTTGCTCAGGGTGTGCAACAAGTTCTGCGTCAATACAACCTGCCCAAACAGTAATGTCAACACCATCTCATCTGCTAACACCTCAAGAGCGTGCGCTTTTGGCGACGATCGCGTATACCGACCAGTTTTCTTATCCACTTACTAGAGAAGAGTTGACTGAGCGTTTCTTAAGTGCTCCTAGCATGAAAAAAAAAGCTATAAGTCACTTGTCTTTAAAGATGAGTTTGCAGCGGTTACTCCAAGGTGGTGATATCGAGTCAGCTCAGCATAATACGGTAGAGTACTTTTTTTTGCCAGGACAGTTACAGAGCGTTACTGCTCGGCTCTATTCAGCTGAGCTTGCCCAGACCAAGCTGGGTGAAGCAAAGATGGTGGCAGCCCTGCTGGCCAGAATTCCATGGGTTGACGCAGTGTACTTGACAGGTTCTTTGGCGATGGGTGCTGCTGAAGTGGATAGTGATATTGATTTTTTGGTGGTGACCCAACCTGATCGCCTGTGGATAGTCCGATTTCTGACAGGTCTTTTTGCCCAGTTAAATGGAAGACGAAGGTCATGGAATCATGAAGAGCCAGGAAGTTGGTGCTTTAATTTGTGGCTCGACTCTTCACATCTAGAAGTAGAGCAGAGGAGTCAGGATGCGTATCGAGCCTATGAAGTACTACAAGCAAAAATTTTATGGACACGGAGTGGGGAAGACGTGTTGAAAATGCACAACTCCTGGATCCAAGATTTTTTTCCTTTATTGAAAGTAAATACTTCTGCCAAGAAATTTTCCCGGCTTCGTCAGAAAACAGGGAGTTTAGTGTTTTCTTTATTTCTGGATAAAGTTGAGCAGGGAGCATGGAAGATTCAGACTTGGTACATGCGCAATCACCAAACAACCGAACGCGTTGGGAAAGGCTATGCATTTTTCCATCCACGTGACACGGCAGCTGATATTTTCCAAGGTTGGACAAGCTCATTGAGCCGGACCTTGCCAAAGACAGTGGTGATGGAGATACTTCACCCCTATGTCGACACCGATGCTCTCGCCTGAGCTTGCGGCTGAATTAGCGCACGCTCATCACTCAGGAAAAAAAGTGGTGTTTGTCTCTGGAGTATTTGATCTACTTCATCAAGAGCATCTGCTTTTTTTGGTCAAAGCAAAAGCGGCTGGAGATGTTCTCTATGTTGCGATTGAGTCAGATGTCCGGGTCCGTCAATTAAAAGGACCTGGAAGACCTATCAACACGCAGTCAGTACGTAAAAAAAATCTTGAGCAGCTCGGTCTGGTGACGAGTGTATTTATCTTGCCAGATGATTTTTCTCAACCTGCTCAACATCGTCAGTTAATAGCTGAGATTCGACCTGATCTGCTCGCGGTCTCATCACACACTGCTCACATTGATCGGAAAAAAATGATTGTTGAAGAGTATGGTGGCAAGTTGCTGATAGTTCATCAACATAATTCAGAGATCTCGACCAGCAAGTTACTAGCCCAACATGCAAAGAAATGATATTCTTTGGTCAAGCGAGAGACTGTCTAGACGCTAAAAGGGAAAATATTTATGAAGTTATTTTTAGGATATCGATCACTTGCAGTGTTTGGTATGATTACTGCAGTCACTGGGGCAACAGTTATGTTTACAGGCTGTTCAAGTGCTAAATCTGGAGATACTCAGGACCAGACACCTGGTATGGCTATCGAAAAAAAAGGTGATACGACCTTAAGTGGAAAGTTAGTTCAGAAGGATGGCAAGTATTACCTCGAGGCAACCGGAAAGTCGCTTCAAGAAGTTGATAGTAATAAAGTTGATCTGACCACCTATGTAAATAAGTCAGTAATCATTACTGGTCAGTTTAGTGGAATTACCTTATTTGCAGGAAAAATTGAAGTGAAGTAATTATAATGAGGAGAAATATGAGTTTACGTCTTGAATGGAAAAAACTAGTTATTGCTGGGGTAGTCAGCTCAACAGTTTTTATTGGCTCTGCCCAACCAGCATTTGCCGCTGAAAACTTTTTTCAAAAAATTCAACACTCGGTCAGTTCAGGTCTAGATGGTTTCTACTTGAAGTATATTCCGGGCAATAAGCCGGGTAAGCTGGTTGTTAAACAAATGACTGATTCCTACAAGAACCTGAAAAGTTTTGAAGATGACACTGCGGTCGATGTTGACGTAATCGGCAATGGCCAGACTCTTGGCTCAGCTCACCTCAAAATGACTGGACCGATGGTTGTGGGCGAGTTTTCTAATCCCCAGTCTTACCAGCAAGATTTAAAGGTGGCGGGACAAGTCAGCATGCAAGGTACAACTTTAAGCGCTACTGCTGATCTCAAGATGATTAATGGAGTGTCCTACCTAAGAATTACCCAGTTGCCAGGTCTGCCTGGTACATCTTTTGACCAAGTCAAAGATAAGTGGATTAAGTTTGACCCAGCAGCTACAAGGTCAGCTACTAAAGATACCGTCAAGTGGACACCTGAACAACAGCAAAAGCTACAGGATGGATTCTTTAAAATGGTTGAGTCAGCAAAAGTCAGTGAAGCAAAACCAGATAAAAAAGATGGTGTTGATGTCTATGTGATTACTTTAAATGTCCCAAAACAAGCAGTTGTTGACTACGTCATGACACTCTCTGATACTCAACTTCAGGCAGGTGCGATGATTGCACCAACCAAAGATCCAGCTGAGTCAAGAAAGAATCTTGAGACAGCTATGGATGCTGTGGGTGATGTGAATCTTACTTTATGGGTAGAGCGGAACCATTACTATCCAAAGCATTTTGAGTTACCACTTGAGCTCGATGTTAAGAAAATTCTCACAGCTCAGGAAAGCTCAACTGGCAAAGCAATGATGCCTGTTGCGCAACAGGTCGACAAGGTGAATTTGAAGATTGTGAGTGATATTAGTAAGTTCAACGAGTCCTTTACAGTGACTGCTCCAGATAGTGCAGAAGATGCACAAACGTTTTTCCAAAAAGTAATGGGTCCGGCAATGATGGGTGGAGCAGCTCAAGTTCCAAGTGATACCTCAATGATGGGAGTAAACCCAGGCATAGTATCGCCAACGTCATATCCGACTGGTCGAATGCCACTTTATCGACCTTCAGTTGGCTCATCTGAGTTACCACAGATGACAGATCAACAAAAGAAACAGCTTGAGCTGTATCAACAACAAACTGGAAACAAACTTCCACCAATGAACTATTAATGTTCGTTGGAGAAGAGGGAAGTGTCTAAAGGCCCCGCAGTTGACTGCGGGGCCTTCTCATTTCTTTGCTAGAATATAGACCGTGTCACAAACTAATATTTTTTCTATTCAACGCTTTTCATTTCCTTATCTTTACAAGTTCCCAGGTCAGTCAAGTAACGAACGGATTTTGTTTGTCACTAGAGAAAGTGATGTCGTTCTTCTGGTTCGCCAACTGTCAGTCGTCTTGGCTGCAGGAGTACTTTTCATTGCTGGAACCGTGCTGATTCAAGTTACTGCCAGCTTTATTCCTTCATCGTTGGCTAATTTTTTAGTTTTGATTATTGGCATACTGGCAGTAGCGATTGGGCTCATCGGATTTTGGTGGGTAACAACGCTGTGGCAGAAAAGCATTGCTTTACTTACCAATAAACGGTTGTCAAAGTTCATCTACACTACGCCATGGAATCGGCATAATCTTTCATTGCCACTTGATATGATTGTCGACACTGGTGCCTACAGTAAGGGTATCTTACAGGCCATATTTAAGCTTGGCACATTTACGGCCCGCTCGAGTGCTTCAAGCTCTGGATTTGCTACTGATGATCCACAACGCGTCAATAAAAAGTACTTTTACATCGAGAATGTAGCCAATGCCGAAGATATTCATCACTACCTGCACAAAGTTTTGTTCGCTTTTCGCCAAGATTGGAGCAAGCTCGACAACTTTCGTCCATTTCTTCCTTTTTTAAAAGGCGATGCCCGAAAAGAATTTATGAAACAATATCCGGAGTACTGGTCATAAGTTAAGTTAAAACAGTTCTTGAAATCTTCCTAAGATATGGTTTAATATAAGTTCTCTGTTCGAGAAACAGACGTTTGCTGTGAAGTAAACATTACCGCGATATTCTCCTTCGCTTTGGCGAAAAGAATCCCTCCGCACACATACTCAGTTTGTACATAAATAAAGAAGCCTAAATATTGGGCCCTTAGCTCAGTTGGCTAGAGCGCATCATTTGCAATGATGAGGTCAAGGGTTCGAGACCCTTAGGGTCCACTCGGTGGAACAAGGGCAGTTAAAATGGGGTTTAGAGAGTGGAGATTGGTGAAAACTGGTCTCTAACCTCTAGTCCCTAACAGGTCTAGGTTTTGTTCATTAAAAAGTGAAGAGATTATAAGTCAAACGTTGATTAATAATTAAATTTTTTTGTCAACGCATTAACATGACATTTCAAGCCGAAATGTTGAATTATTGAATTAATCGCAATTCATGTAAACTCAAGCACATAGTGGATGCCTTGGCTTGTTTGGACGAAGAAGGACGCACTAGACCGCGAAAGTCGCCGGGAAGCTGTCAACAAGCTGTGATCCGGCGGTGTCCGAATGGGGTAACCCACCATACCGAAAAGTATGGTATTCCTGTTCTTTGAACAGAGAAAGTGTACCTGGGGAACTGAAATATCTAAGTACCCAGTGGAAAATAAATCGCATGAGATTCCCTTAGTAAGCGACGAGCGAACAGGGAATAGCCCAAACCTGGATTTATCCAGGGGTTGTAGGACCTCAATATTGGATCTTTTGAGATAGTAGAACTCGATGGAATACGAGACCAAAGAACGTGACAGTCGTGTACGCAAAATCAAAGAAGACCATAGAGGTATCCTGAGTAAGTTGGGAGACGGCAAACTCCCTTCTGAATCTGGGGTGACCACACTCCAAGGCTAAATACCAAACAAGACCGATAGTGAACGAGTACCGTGAGGGAAAGGTGAAAAGAAGGGTTGAAGACCCCGTGAAATAGTACCTGAAACTATGTGCTAACAATCAGACAGAGCCCGCAAGGGTGATGTCGTGCCTATTGAAGAATGAGCCGGCGAGTGAAGGGAATGTGCAAGCATAAGATATTTTAATATCGCATGCGTAGTGAAAGCGAGCCTGAATAGGGCGCCTAGTACATTTCTTTCGACCCGAAACCGGGTGAGCTTACCATGGCCAGGGTGAAACCTCAGTAACATGAGGTGGAAGCCCGCACCGGTGTGTGCTGCAAGACGCTCGGATGAGCTGTGGTAAGAGGTAATATGCCAATCGAACCCGGAGATAGCTGGTTCTCCCCGAAATATATTTTGGTATAGGGTCACGTATAAGTAGCGAGGGGGTAGAGCTCTGATCAGATGTCTGGGCAGCAATGTCTAGCATCCAGTTAAACTTCGAATACCTCGTTTATGTTCCGTGGCACTCAGTATCTGGGGGCTAAGCTCCAGAGGCAAAAGGGAAACATCCCAGACCTACGACTAAGGTCTCTAATATTTGTTCAGTGGAAAAAGAAGTGTTAATCCTAAGACACCTAGGAGGTCGGCTCAGAAGCAGCCACCCTTAAAAGAAAGCGTAACAGCTCACTAGCCGAGGATTAGCGCGCTGAAAATGTAACGAGGCTCAAACAAATAACCGAAGTCTAGGATTTTGTATTTAAATATATGAAGTGGTAGGGGAGCGTTCTGTGTGCTGTGAAGCCACCCCGTGAGGAGGTGGTGGAGCGATCAGAAGTGCGAATGCCGGCATGAGTAGCGAAATGGAAGTGAAAATCTTCCACCCCGTATGTCCAAGGTTTCCGCACCCACGTTCGTCGTGTGCGGGTGAGGCGACCCTAAGGTGAGGCCAATTGGCGTAGCCGATGGATTACTGGTTGATATTCCAGTCCTTGGTAGTGTTCGTTCGACTTGGGGAGGGACGATGATGGATACCGTGTGTACAGATGTGAATTCTGTATCTAAGCTGTGAGACAGTCTCTATAGGCAAATCCGTAGAGGCGTTTATTCGAGCTGTGATGGGGCGATGAGACTTCGGTCAAGTTGCTACGCGCAATTTCATTATCCTGGAAAAGCTTCGCAAGGAGAACATTATCAAATCGTACCGATAACCGACACAGGTGGACGGGTCGAGTAGACCCAGGGGAGCGAGAGAAGGTAGTTCAAGGAACTCGGCAAAATAGCTGGGCGTAATTTCGAAAGATGCCCTGCCCTGTATAGCAATATATAGGGCCACAGCAAAAGACGTGAGATTGACTGTTTACCAAAAACACAGGTCCGTGCAAACTCGAAAGAGGAAGTATACGGGCTGAAACCTGCCCAGTGCCGGAAGGTTAAGTGCGAGGGTGGTAGCGCAAGCTACTGCTTTCAATCGAAGCCCCGGTGAACGGCAGCAGTAACTATAACTGTTCTATGGTAGCGAAATTCCTTGTCGCTTAATTGGCGACCTGCACGAAAGGCTCAACAAGTCTCATACTGTCTTGAACTATTACTCGGCGAAATTGAAATGGCTGTGAAGATGCGGCCTACTGGCGGCAGGACAAAAAGACCCCATGAAGCTTTACTACAACTTGACACTGTGATCTTTCTTGGATTTGTCTAGTATAGGTGGGAGAATCTGTATTTTGTATGGATTCATCAGTGTAATACCACTCGATTCATTTAAGATCACTCACCCGACACCAGTGCAACCTGGTGGGGGACACTGTTTGGTGGGTAGTTTAACTGGGGAGGTTGCTTGCTAAAGAGTAACGCAAGCGCGCAATGGTACCCTTGGCCTGGATGGAAATCAGGCTGGACGTGCAATAGCAAAAGGGTGCTTCACTGTGAGGCAAACAAGCCGAGCAGATGCGAAAGCAGGTTATAGTGATCCTCGTGCACTTTGTGGAAGGTGCCGGGCTTAACGGATAAAAGCTACTCTGGGGATAACAGAGTCATCGCGCCTAAGCGTCCCTAGCGTCGGCGCGGTTTGCTACCTCGATGTCGGCTCATCGCATCCTGGGGCTGAAGAAGGTCCCAAGGGTTAGTCTGTTCGCCTATTAAAGCGGTACGCGAGCTGGGTTCAGACCGTCGTGAGACAGGTCGGCCTCTATCCGCCGTCAGCGTTGGAAGTTTGAGGAAGTTTGCCCCTAGTACGAGAGGACCGGGGTGAGGTAATCCCTGGTGTTCCTGTTGTCGCTGTCAAGCGCATCGCAGGGTAGCCACATTACTATCGGATAACCGCTGAAAGCATCTAAGCGGGAAGCCAATTCCAAGATGAAATTTCCCTATAGACACCTGGGAGACTACCAGGTTAATAGGCAGGAGGTGTACGGCTGGCAACAGCTTCAGCTTACCTGTACTAACTGTCAATTGAACACGAATTGTGTGACATTTCGGATGAAATGTCATGGACTTAATCTCTTCACCTTTTAGCGTACAATGCTAAAAAAGCTGAAAAAGCATTTTGTTCTGGTCTCTAGAGCGAGGTGGAACCAACTCTTCCCTTCTCGAACAGAGTCTTGAAACGCCTTAGCGCTGACAATAATGCCCGGGAAACTGGGTGTGAAGATAGGTCGAGGCCAGAACAAAGTGCTTTTTTTCTGCCAATTTTTTCCATTATTGCGGTTTAATCTTCTTGAAAATGTGCTTTGTAGAGCAAGTTGAGTTTTGCTCTGAGCACCTGGCGCGGCACGAATAACTCATAAAATGGAAAATTCGTGATGTGCTGAATGTTCTCAGTAATTAAATGAGAGAGTTCACTTGGAGCAATCTTGCTGTGAGCCATAATTTGACTGTCTCTAACAAATCCTAATTTTTCTTTGTACTCGGAAACTAAGTACCCTTGAATAGTTTCTATCTCGTCAAAACAAAGTGTTACCATCGTGAAAAGATTTCTATATAAGTTTTTTCTGACCGTATCTTCTTGAGTATCTTGCTCAAAAGCTTCTATTAATGACTCAATTTGTGCTGCAGTAGCATCAGACAAAAACTGGTTAAAAAAGAGTGAATTGCCATTGTATTTTTCAAGTTTGAGACTACAGATGCCCAAAACTCTGGTGTATCTTTAGCCAGAACTTGAAAGCCCATGACAATGCCAATCCGAGTTTTCATCTCAGCACAGATCACTTCAAGAATCACCGCTTCAAAGTTGAGTGCCCAAGCTACTCGGTTTTGTAGCAGAGTATGTATGCTCAGAGCAAGAGCGATCTGGTCTTGAGAGATGAGTGCTGTGGCGAAGTTTCCAGTTTTTTCGATAGAAAAAAAATCTTCAAACGCGTGCACTCTATCTGGTAACTTTAGCTGAAGTCGTTTCTTGATCGCTGCATTAAACTCTCTTAGAGAGGGATCTGCTTGAGACTCCTGAAAAGAAAAGGGTATCTTTCCCGGGACGGCATCGACAAGGTACTGGGTGTGTCCTTCATTAATAAAGTAGCTCATTTGTTCAATAAGGGCAGCCATAAGAGCAATTAATCCTTGAAAGGATTATAAACATATTTTTGAGTCAGTACCTTGACGCAGACCTATTTATTGTCCAGAATAAGTAGCATGACTGAAACCCTAACTGTCCCAGCTTCCACCCAACACATTCCGACTCATCACGAAAGTCCGAAACGCAAAAAATTTGCATTTGTCAACCTGATTGTCTTGGTTTTAATCTTTGCCCTTGCCGCAGTTAGTTACCTTTACTACACCACTCAGCAACGCTTGAAACATCTTTCTACACTTCAGGGACAACAGGAAGTTGCCAAAAAAGAAGTCGACCAAATTACCACTGGTCTTGCCAAGCTCACTTTACTGCCCAAAGAAGATCCAGTAGTTGCCACCATTGTCGACTCAAAGTTCTTAGCTACTCAGTCAGCTTTTTACCAAAATGCTGAAAATGGAGATAAGTTAGTCGTTTATCCAAAAGCACAGAAAGCCTATATTTTTAGCCCAGCCAAAAATATTATCGTCAATGCCGGTCCGCTTGTACTCAATCAAGATCAAGCCGCTGCGCCAGTCCGTTTTGAGGTCCGAAACGGCTCGTCAGTCGTTGGCGCCGCTTCCAAATTGAAAGACCAACTAGAAAAAAATCAACTGCTGGTCTCAGCATTGAGTGATGCAAGTCGGAAAGATTATGTCCAAACTTTAATTATTCCGATTAATCAATCATTTAAAGCAGACCAACTTAGCCAATTTGCTCAGGCATATCATGGAAAAGTTAGCCCAACGTTGCCTACCGGCGAAGCAGCTTCCCAAGCAGACATCTTAATTATTGTCGGAAGTGAGGGCGCAAAAGCTTCACTTACACCAAAAGAGACGCCATCCGCCTCTCCAAGCAACTAACAAATTTCCTTAGAGAATTGAGGCAGATCACTTCCTCAAGTCGTGATATACTTCGGCAATCTCAATGAAAGGGGATATCCCGTCTATGGCTAAGAAGACAGACAGCCAAACTGAAGTTCCTACTTCAGAAGCACCTACAAAAACAGCAGCTCCAAAAACAATGGAGGAGTTACTTAACGATACTTCCTATACGCTTCGCACCCCTAAAAAAGGTGAGACAGTTAGTGGAAAAATTACAGACAAAACTCGCAAAATGCTGCTCATTGATATTGGTGGAAAAACAGAAGGCATTGTAGTCGATAAGGAATTTGACGCCGCTCGAGACTATATTGATCAACTTAACTCAGGTGATCAAGTAGAGGCCTATGTCCTTTCTTCTGAAAACGAACGTGGCCAGATTTTGCTTTCACTTAAAAAAGCAGCGCTTGATACAAAATGGGATGAGTTTACTAAAGCTTTAACAGATGGTAGTGTGGTTGAGGTAAAAGGTCTTGAAGTCAACAAGGGCGGTTTAATTGTTGTGGTCGATGGAATTCGTGGTTTCATTCCTACCAGCCAATTTGGTAAAGAATTTGTTGGTAATCTCCAAAAATTGAAAAATCGAAGACTTTCTGTCAAAGTCATTGAAGTTGATAAAGAAAAAAATAGATTAATCTTCTCCGAGAAACACGTTTCTGAGGCAGCCGAGATGGCACAACGTGCTCAAGCATTGGGGAGTGTTAAAGTCGGCGAAATTTACGAAGGAGTAGTCTCCGGAGTTATGCCATTCGGACTTTTTGTGACAGTAGCAGTCCCACTTTCTGGCGAACATGTGACTGTGGGTCACATTGAAGGTCTGGTTCACATTTCAGAGATGAGCTGGGAAAAAGTAAATGATCCACACGAGCTTTATCGCGTTGGCCAAGAAATTAAAGTAAAAGTACTGGGTGTTGATGAAACAGCTGGGAAGTTGAACTTATCATTGAAACAACTTGCATCTGATCCTTGGATTGAGATTGAAACTCGCTACCCGATTGGAACAACCGTTACCGGTACAGTTTCTCGAGTAGTGCAGTTCGGTGTCTTTGTGAAGGTAGAGCCAGGTGTTGATGGCTTGATTCACACAAGTAAGCTGAGTCCAGAGCAAGAGTTTCAATCAGGCGATTCACTCACTGTCGTTGTGGAAAGTGTTGACCCGGCACAACGTCGAATGAGCTTGAGTACGATCTTAACCGAAGTCCCAATGGGCTACAAATAAGGAGACTCATGGCAAAACAACGCATGATCGTATTAGACGATCAAATTTTAATCGATATGGACTTGCTCTTCAATGCAATTGAAGAGGCAAAAGGCGACTGGCAAAAAGTCAAACAAGACATGCAGTCATACTTAAGCGCAGTCCAGGGTATGGTCGGTGATCAAGCCGATAATGCTCAGAGTGAGTAAATAAACATGTCATTTGTAATAACTTGTGGTGATGAAGGTGTACAGATCAACGAAGGAACCCGTTTGGGGGTGGTCGGTGCAGGGTTTCGACTCCCTCACTTCCATGAAGTTGTTGAGGCATTGAAAAAGCTCCTAGGTGAAGGTCTCGTTATTGCTGCAAATGAAGAAAATAACTGGATAAAGAAAAATCTTGATTTGAATGATTGGGATCAAGTAAATGCAATGATGGAACAACATATTGAGGCATTAGCAGATCGAGAAAAGCTTAGCTACGCAGGCCTACTGCCATTTACAGATCCCCGACAGCTGAAGTATGGAATTAAAGGCCATATGGTTCGGCCTCCAGGAATTCACATTGCGACTAAAATCTCTTTCACCTTAGGAGGGGGAGAGCAAAAGTATCATCTTGGATGTTTTGTTGTATCAGCGGAGTGGGCTTCCAGTGTGTCTCGAGAAATTGCCGAAGAAGTCATCCTTACTCAAGTCAAGTTCTATCGGTCTTTAGTGAAAAAACCACTTCAATTTACGTTTGAAGAAACAGGGTCACTTACTCCAGAACAGGTAGCTCAAAATAAATCCATTGTTGAGTCAATTCTAGAGAGTTACGAACAGCCGCTGAGCTAAGTCTATTTTATTCTTCCCTGTATCAGCCAAGTTGTTACAATAAACGGTATTATCGCTCAATGATTCCATACAGCATTACCAATACTACTTTGAATCAAATTTCCACTTTCTCAAGATTAATTGAGCGGTTCTCTTTTTTACCGCAAGACAGCGTCTGGAGAAAAAAATTGGTTGACTCGGCAATGAAAAAGCAAGCATTTGCCGCGATCGCAATTGGCCGAAACCTAACAAATACGCCGATTACTGAACATGACTTTTCTCGAAGTAAAGATGTATTTGATGAAGAGTCTTTGGGTGAGTATCAACATTACCTCAAGTTAGTCCGCCATCTTGTTGCTGAAAAAGATAAACTTTCTGAATTAACAATTGATCAAATTGAGCAGATACACGGGATTTTAATTGGTCAAACGCATACAGTTGGTAGTCGACACTTTAGAACCACAGAAGGATATGTTGATAAAGTAATTTGGGAGCACGGGATTAAAAAAATGATTACTTTAAAGGTCAATACTCCGGTAACTGAGATAGAACAGCAAATGGTTGGATTTGTCAGTTGGTTTCAACAAGCACGAGAGGCAGTTAATCCGGTAGTACTCGCCGCAGTTGCTCATTTTGTAATTGCCCAAATCCATCCATATGCAGATGGAAACGGACGTTTGAGTCGTGCAATTATGCGACTGATCATGAAAAGGTCTGGTGAAAAGAACTTTTCACTTGTTGCCCCAGAGTTTTATTTTTATACCAATCGAGAGCGGTATTTCGAACTTTTAGGAAAGGCAATTACTAACCTTGACGTTACCGATTGGATTGAGTTTTATTCTAAAGCTTTACTCGAGAGCGTGCATGCTTCATTTCAAGATATGTTCTACATTAGCGGTGGAAGTGTTGACTTACTTAATCATAGCTTACTTGAACTTACTCAGAGAGAAACGGAGCTCCTTGAGCTGATGAATACTCGTCAGCAAGCAAGTGCCGCAGAGTTGGCTAGTTTAATTGGTGTGTCGAGACAAAATGTGAATGTGATTCTCAAGCGCTTAGTAGGCAAAGGCTTACTCACAACCATAGGAGAGGGAACACACAGCCGTTTTAGCATGAAGCAGTTTGTCTAGCCACTCAACTAATTTACCTACAATATACCCCCTTAGATTATAAGAAATAATCTCAACCCTGAAAAGGATTCATACGTCTTCAATAGAAGATCGTCATCATTCTGAACATAATTTTGAAATCGATCAGGAGTGGAGAAGGACTCAACCTGCACACAGTGCACTGCTCGAGCTTTTTTCAACTCAAGAAAGGGTAGTGATCAGTCAAGAAGATCCACTTTATCTCATTTTTAAAGACCATGTTGTTCGGCAAGAGGATGTGCTTGAAATAGGGTGTATTGATGAGAGATGTGGGCACCAAGGAAGGGTTACATCTTGGTCTAGGTGGAGCTGGAATTCTTTGGGATGAAACTAAAGAAGCTGAATACGTTAATTATATTATCGATAGGGCAGTTCAAGGAGAAGTCAAAAAAATTACTGTGCGAGCACACCAGGGTTGTGGTGCTGCAAAGCTATATTTAACAGGAAAAGGGGAAACGGATTTGACGGATGGTCAGGTAAATATAGCAGCTACTGAGTTTACTCAAAACTTAACAGCTGCTATTGCAGCAGAAATTGCTCAGCGTTTAATAATAAATATATCTGTTGAATCAATTTTTTTGACCACATCTCAAATGCAAGGCCCATCAAGTTTTCATAATGCTGTGGGTATAGCTATTGATCTACGGGTCATTTTGATTCAACTCGACGTAGCGATAAGCAGGGCAAAGATTTACCACCTTTGTTTAATTTAAATGGCACATTTAATTTTGAACACACGCTCGCAAATGTAGGAGTTGCGCTAGGAATTGCTTTTGGAGACCATGGGTTTGGTTCAAATAAGTTTACAGAGCAGCGACCATTTATCTTGATCGTCGTTCACCAAGATAATCAAAATCTAGAGGCACAATTTGCCCAGGTTGAAATTGCGGTTACCGCATTTGTATTGGATTACAAGCAAAAAAATAGTTTAAATATGAGTGAAAACATTGTCGTAACTGCAGTAAATATAGAAAAAACTTAACTATTATTCTTGACTAGTTACTGAGTAGTAGTAATCAAGTACGGCTGATCTTAATTGTTGGAACTTAGCCACATTTACCTGCAAGGCATCTTTTTCCGCAGTATAAAAATACGTTTCAGTTGGGTCCTGGCCATTTTTTAATAACTCAAATAGGTGACCAGTAAGATAATTAGCCATTAAATGTGGGGTAAGTCCGCGATATCCTTCGCGAGTAAGTTGAGTTGTAAGTTCAACCGTTAAATGAGGAAACTCTGTTTTAAGCTCATTCGCTAACTCTGATGAGTATTGATGATCATGTTGCTCACGTTGATAAGTAGTAAAAACATCTTCTTCAGATCTAGATACTTTTTTTTCTAAAGCCATAAATTTATCTTTCAACTTCATCAGTATAGCAGTGTTTGTAGTGCTCTGACCTCTTGAGGAATATCTCTTTTCTTTCTACAATAAAAGCTAATGCCTGAAAAAAAAGAACACCTTCGTTTAGGGGAGTTTGCCTCAACTGCTATTGCTGGTAATGACATTTTGAGTTCTGCTCTTTATGTTTCTGGTATCGCTATTCTTTTTGCTGGTATCTATGCACCAATCATTTTTTTGTTGATTGGACTAGTTTTGTGGTTTTACAAACACGTTTATATAGAGGTTGTCGAAGCACTGCCACTAAATGGTGGCGCCTACAACTGTTTACTCAATGCAACCAGTAAGACATTTGCTTCAGTAGCTGGAGTAATGACGATTCTTTCTTATGTAGCAACATCAGTTATTAGCGCCAAGACCGCTGCCGAGTATCTCCATACTATATTTCAAGGAGTTCCGGTCCTGATGGTAACTGCCTTGATTATTGTCTTTTTTGCGGGTTTAGTTATTGCTGGGGTAAAAGATAGCGCAAAAGTTGCGATGGCTATTTTTGTCTTTCATGTAATTACTTTATTCCTCTTTATTATGTTAGGGATATTTAACATGATTAATCACGGCTGGGGACAGTTGCCGGCAAACTCAGCCGAAACATTGAGAATGTTTACAGCATCAATGAACTTGTCGAGTTTGAAAAATTTTGGTATTGGTGTTGGGACATTAAAAATGCTATTTCTGGCTTTTGCGGCATCTTTACTCGGTGTGTCAGGATTTGAATCGTCTGCAAATTTTGTTGAAGAACAGCACCATGGCGTCTTTAGAAAGACCTTAAGAAATATGTTGCTCGGAGTGATCATTTTAAACCCATTGATCGCCCTAGTTGTACTTCATACATTACCGATTCCACAAATTGTAATGTCAAAAGATTTTATTCTGGCAGATGTTGCAAGAAGTTTGGGTGGCCAAGCGTTTCAATACATGATGGTTATTGACGCATTTTTAGTACTTTCTGGTGCTGTACTTACAAGTTTTGTCGGTGCATCAGGATTAATGTACAGAATGACACTTGATCACTGTTTGCCTTCATCCATTTTGCTTCCACGCTTAAAAAATCGAAATACTCATGTGACTCGAATTATTTTTGCATTTTCTGCTCTGTGTATCTCGATCTTACTCATGACCCAAGGTAACTTGCTCTCCTTAGCTGGTGTTTACACAATCAGTTTCTTAGGAGTAATGACACTCTTTGCAATTGGAAACTTGGTATTGCGTATGACCAGGCCTGATCTGAAAAGAACTTATCAAGGTCCAGTTATATATGTAATTTTTGCCGCAGTATCAACACTTATAGGAATTATTGGAAATATTTTGATTGATCCAAAAAATCTAGTATTTTTCTTAATGTACTTCTTACCAGCTGTGATTATGGTATTAGCAATGATTTTTAGAGACTATGTCGGTGAGTGGTTAGCCAAGTTTACAAGACCAGTGCCTTTTTTACACAAGTATGCACTCCAGTTATTGGAACATGTCACAAAACCTAAAATTATTGTGTTTGCGCATACACCACAAAAGTTGTTCAAATCTCTTGATTATATTCATAAAAATGAGACGAGCAGAAATATTATCATAGTTTATTGTACTCAGGTTCTTAACGGAAAAGAAAATGTTGCTGAGAGGACAGAGCAGTTTGACCAATATATTAAATGGTTCAAAGAAGCAAGAATTTTCCCTCAATTCTGTCTAGAGCTAGTTGTTGATGACGAGATGACCTTCGGTCCAGAGATTGTGCGTAAGTATGCAACCAGGTTTAGAATTAATTTAAATAACGTATTTGTCGGCTCTATTCACGATAAGCATGAGTTTACTTTTGAAGATCTGGGTGGAGTAAGAATCATCCAGTAGTTATTTAGAAGTTCATACTGTTCTGTTCTACAGTTGCTGTTACAAGGCAAGGGTAGTATGGTTTGGCTATGGCAAAATCATCTACAGTTTTCGTCTGTCAACAGTGTGGAGAGAAAAGCCCAAAGTGGATGGGACAGTGTCCAAACTGTGGTCAATGGAATACGTTTGTTGAGACAATCGAGGAAAAAATTTCCGGGAAAAATAGTTTAGGTGGAGTACAAAAACCACTTGATTTAACGAGTATTGTAAGTTTTGGAGATAGCGCTCAAAGTTCAGCTCCTCAACAAAGGCTGACAACTCATATTAGTGAGTTTGACCGGGTGCTCGGCGAGACCTTTTCAAAAGGAATACGTAGCACCGGAATTGTCCCTGGAGCTGTTATTTTAATTGGTGGAGAGCCTGGAATTGGGAAATCAACTCTTTTAACACAAATGGTCCTCAGTATGATTGAAGACTGTCCTCAAATTTTATATGTTGCCGGAGAAGAAAGCCCCTCACAAATAACACTGCGTATCAATCGAATTTTAAATATAGATCAAAAAAAGTCTAATGATATTAAAGTAGCTGGTCGGGCAAAGCTTTTACAAAGTCGATTAAAGTTTCTTACCTCGACAGATGCTGATCAATTGATTACTTATCTTGAACAAGAAAAACCCTCATTAGTGATCGTAGATAGTGTTCAGTCTTTAACCACAGAAGATTTAACAGGAGCAGCAGGTTCAGTAGGACAGTTGAGAGAAGTCACCGAGCGTTTAACTTCAATTGCAAAAAAATATCAGATTCCCATCTTCTTAGTTGGCCATGTTACTAAAGAAGGTGAGATTGCTGGGCCCAAGGTATTAGAACACATTGTTGATGCGGTGCTCGAGTTAAGTGGGGAAAGGACCGGTCAGCTACGGCTACTTCGGGCAATAAAAAACCGATTTGGGGCAACAGACGAGGTCGGTATATTTCAAGTTGCTGAGGTTGGTTTGCAAGAAGTTTCTAACCCTAGTCAGATCTTTCTTGAGGAACACCAGCAAAGACCCGTGGGTTCGGCAATTGCTTGCGTGATGGAGGGAACTCGGCCGCTTTTAATTGAAGTTCAAGCACTGGTGCTCAACTCTCAATTGGCTATGCCTAGGCGAGTCGGAAGAGGGATTCAGCTTTCTCGATTACAAGTTCTTGCAGCTGTCTTGCAAAAACACGCGCGGCTACCTTTGGGAAACTCTGACATTTTTATAAATGTTGCCGGTGGCTTTACTGTACAAGAACCAGCAATTGATCTAGCTATTTGTATGGCAATTGCTAGTTCTCAAAAGAATATAGCCCTCCCGGAAAAGACTGTGTTTATTGGCGAAGTCGGACTTTTAGGCGAGATTAGACAAGTTGCATATGCGGAGAGGCGAGATAAAGAGTCACAACGCTTAGGGTTTGAACACGTCATTTCTCGTAAAGTTTCTACTTCTATTGCTGACTTGATAAAGAAACTAAAGCTCCCCACTTAAATAATTTTAGTTAGCTAGAGTTATCCACAATGCGCAGTTCATGCGCTATCTACGTTAATAACATTTTTAACACCAGATATAAAATCACTAATTTAAAAGTTATAAGATAATATAAAATACTCAACATAAAAAATTATAGGTTGACTTGGAATGTGGTCACACTTATACTAACAATACTCTTTTGAGATTTGAATCCGTACTAACTTTTCTTTAACAAATGGAGTAGTTGAAAAACTAAAACTTGCCGAGATACGAAAAGAGCATTATTACCGCTGGCGTAGCCACAAATAACAATGCTCTTTTGAGAATATCCTACCTTTGTTATCCAAAGGTGAATCTGTACTTTGAAAATATTAACAGTATCGGCTAAAATGTAAAACAGATCTTTTTGTACTTTAATAGACAAAAAGTAGTCAGTTAAGAGGTTGATTGGAGGTTCGGGCAAATGGGCAGGCATCCGAACTTCCAATCAGCCTCTTTTTATAGTTCTTAGAGTCCTATAGTATTAATTATATTATTGTGCTAAAATAGTTGGATGCTGCAAATTTTCTTGCCAAAAGCGCAAGGTTTTCTTCAGGGACGACTTGTATTTGTCCGTAAGTTTCTTCTTGGTAAAAATAATAGTATTTCATCTGTAGATAAAACACTGACAACTTTGGCTCAACCATTGAAAAATCTGAGTCAAAAAGATGTCATAAATGATAGATCTAATCATTTAAATAGGTTAAGTGCTAGAAGACCAGTCCAAGGTATTCAGGTTGATCAAAAAAGCAAATCAGTTCGGGCAATTATTTTTACTGCTCTGATGAGTTTAAGTTTTGCACTTATTGTGGGCATGTTTGGGCCAGTGATTTATTTCCGTTTTTTTGGTCATGAAACAGTCCCGATTCAAGCTACTGAGACAGGAACGTTGCTTGGTGGCAAGTTTCAGCAACCTGTAACTCCAGAACGAAAAATTGAGAAACCTCCACAAGACGAAAATCTTCCTGAAGGAAGTTGGCTCATCATTTCAAGAATTGGAGTGAGGACTGAAATTCTGGAGAGTAAAACACCTGAGGAGTCACTCATCAAAGGTGTTTGGAGAGTGCCTGACTTTGGCCAACCTGGGGACACCAAACAACCACTTATTTTAGCTGCTCATCGATATGGATATAACTGGTGGTGGAGAGGAGAATACTGGAAATATCACTCTTTTTATCTTCTACCAGAGCTTCAACCCGGTGACTTAGTTGAAGTCATCTCCGATAAACGTAAGTATCTTTATGAAATTTACGCTGGCGAAGAAGGAACTGAAATTACTGACTATAATGCGGACTTGATCTTATATACCTGCAAGTTCTTGACCTCAGACATTCGACATTTTCGATATGCCAGATTAATTGACCCAAGTAAGTACGGCCAATATTCATCTCAACCAGGAGCTCCACTCGCATCTCCAAAGCCTTAATTACTTGGCATTGTTAACATACGTTGACTTTTTAATCAAAACCGAGATAATACAGTAGTAATTACTTCCCCATGTCCATCTTAGATAAAGTAGGCTTCCACACAATTTAGTCGTATTAATTACCCATATATTTTCTTATGTCCATAGAGCCATCCGCTGCCGATAACGTCGGTCAATCTGCTCCTCAAGAGCAACCACAAGTAGAACAGAAACTAGTGAGAGAAATTCCGGTTGAACCAGTTCGTCCACGGCGTCCATTTATTGGTCATTCCCGGAACTCTCGTCCACCGCTTCAAACTCGCTCACAGTTGCAAGATGATCAGGGTTATTCTAATAACGATCAGTCAAATAGCAGCTCAAGATCAATCGAAAATGAACAGACCGCGATTGTGACAGGTTTTTTGGACACCTCTCTTGATGGTCATGGAGTCCTTCGTGCCAAGTTCTCACCTTCAGAAGGTGACGCCTATATCTCAACTTCTCAAATTCGTCGTTTGAAACTCCGGCCTGGAGATATTATCTCTGGTCCAGCTCGAGTTCCTAAGGAAAATGAGCGATATTGGGGATTACTTAAGATTGACACTGTCAATGGTTTGGCTCCAGAAAAACTTGGTGAGCGGATTAAGTTTCAGAACTTAACTCCAGTCTATCCAAATGAACAGCTCAAGCTTGAAACAAGTGAAGAGCCACTTTCTACTCGAGTTATCGATATGGTTGCCCCAATTGGACGGGGACAGCGCAGTTTAATCGTCTCTCCACCAAAAGCCGGTAAGACGACTCTACTGATGCAAGCTGCAACTGGAATTGCCCAGAATCACCCAGACATTCACTTGATGGCTGTTTTGGTGGGTGAACGTCCAGAGGAAGTGACCGATTTCCGCCGTCATATTGAACGTATTACAAAAGGAAAAGGCGAAGTCGCTGCAAGTAACTTCGATGAAAGTGCTGAAGATCAATGCAGAGTTGCTGAGATTGCGATTGAAAGGGCAAAGCGGTTAGTGGAGCAGGGGCAAGATGTAGTTATCTTACTTGACTCAATTACCCGACTTGCTCGTGCGTACAACTTATCTATTCCCACATCAGGAAGAACTCTCTCAGGTGGGTTTGATCCCGCTGCGTTATGGCCGCCAAAAAAGTTCTTTGGAGCTGCTCGGAACTTTGAAGTTGGTGGTTCATTAACTATTATTGCTACCTGTTTAGTTGATACTGGTTCACGGATGGATGACTTAGTTTATGAAGAGTTCAAGGGAACTGGAAATCAAGAAGTTCATTTAGACCGTCGGTTGGCTGAACGCCGTATTTACCCAGCGATTGATGTTCAACGTTCTGGAACACGTCGTGATGATCTTTTATTTGATGCAATGACTTACCAATCTATTTTGACACTTCAACGTATGTTAGATCTAGTTGATAAAGATCAGCGCACGCAGACATTACTCGATCGGATGCGACGCACCTCATCAAATAAAGAGTTTTTAGCTTCTCTTAAAGAGGGCTAATTGCCATTGAGTTTGGTATAATAGACTTTCCCAGATATGCCAAGATTACGTCTTCGCCTTCCCCACTGGCGAGGTTCCCGCTCTAGCACTCCGCTCCTGATTAGTACTATCGGTACTCAGATCACTGGCTACTTCTTGTTTCTTTATAAATATATTCGTAAGCGTGGGTATCGGTGGTTTTCCAAGTTTGAGCTGGTCAAGGATTTTATCGTCGACTTATTATATAAACGTCGTGGTAAGTATAGCCGACCATTTCTTCACTTTGGGATTATTACTCTAGTGTTTGTAGTGATAACGTTCGGACCGCTGGTTCTTGATCAACGTCGCCAAGAACAGCAGGGCCAATTTTCCTCTGGCATCCTTCAAACAGCCTATGCATATGGAAGTGATCTCTCGACCACTCAATCTGAAGAAGTCAGTAACTTTCGTGGAGGTGAGATTCAAGTTCACCGAGTCCAAGATGGAGAAACCCTTTCTTCCATTGCAAGTCTCTATAACTTAAAAGTTGAGACAATTATGTGGGAGAACAATCTGGAGAAAACTGCTAAGCTCAAGCCAGGGCAAGAGCTTCGAATTTTACCTATTGATGGTGTCCGACACAAAGTCAGCCGTGGAGAAACAATTTACTCTTTAGCTAAAAAGTATGGTTTAGGAGAAGATCCTGCAGATGCGCAGAGAATTGTGAACTATCCGTTTAACGAATATAAAAATTCGGAAACATTTGAGTTGGCAATTGGTCAGACACTCTTGATTCCAGACGGAGTAAAGCCAACAGATTCTACTCAACTTCAGGGACCGGTATTTGCCGTAAAGCTGACTCCAGATGCAGGAACAGTGAGTGCCAATGGCTCATTCATTTGGCCAGCTGCTGGCCGAATTACTCAAGGGTTTACTGGCTACCACCCAGGATTTGACATTGCGAACCGTGACGGTGGGCCGATTCTGGCGGCAGACAGTGGAACAGTTATTGCTGCTGGTTGGGATACTACTGGCTATGGAAATCGGATTATGGTTGATCACGCCAATGGCTACATTACTCTTTACGGTCACTTAAGTGTTATTCAGGTCCAGCCAGGTCAACGTGTTTCTCGAGGAAATGTCCTTGGGAAGATGGGAAGCACCGGTCACTCTACAGGGACACATTTGCACTTTGAAATTAGACGTGGTGGTGTTCGAGAAAACCCTGGTAATTATCTCAAATAATATAAGCTACTTTAAGATGATAAGGAAACTTAATTTTTCTTAGCGTGCTTGTCGCGGTCGCCTTTTTTCAGCCATTTTTTGCGTAGGCGCAAACTAGAAGGAACAACTTCTAGTAGTTCGTCATCCTCGAGAAAATCGAGACATTGTTCAAGCGAGTACTTAATTGCTGGAGTAAGTTGAACACCCATGTCTTTGTTGGCTGAGCGAACGTTGGTACTTTTCTTGATTTTAGTGACGCTTATTTCCATGTCTTGGTCGCGAGAGTTTAGACCGACAATCATTCCTTCATATACTTCTTCACCAACCCCAACGAAAAGTGTCCCACGTTGTTGGGCATTATCTAAACCGTAGGTAGCTGATTTGCCGCCTTCAGTAGAAATTAAAACTCCGTTGCGAAGTTGTTGATAGTTAGTACCGACAGGTCGATATCCAACAGACATACTATTCATTACGATTGTGCCTCGAGTCTCAGTCATTAACGTTGTTCGGGTTCCCAGAAGGTTTCCTTCACTGATCTCAAAAATAAGGCGAGTCTCACCTTTGCCATTGCCCGTATGGTCAGAAAGAAGTGCTCGACGTCGAGAAAACTCTGAGTTGACTGTTCCAACAAACTCATCTGGAACATCAACCGTGACTTCAGTATAAGGTTCTTGTTTTTGACCATCAATTTCTTTGAAGATGACTTGGGGTTTACTTACCTCAAGTTCATAACCCTCACGACGCATGGTTTCAATTAAGACAGCAAGGTGGAGCTCACCTCGACCTGCAACTTCAAAACCAAAAGAATCTGTCTGTTGTTCAATTCGAAGACCAAGGTTAGTTTCTTTCTCTCTCATTAACCGCTCATGAATCTGTCTTGAGGTTAGAAACTTGCCTTCTCGACCTGCTAATGGAGATGTATTTGGCCCAATCGTAATTTTTAAGGTTGGTTCAGTAATTTCCGCTGAGGCTAAACCTTCAAGAGTATTAGGATCACAGAGTGTCTGGCCAATAGTTAATTCTTTGATACCAGCAACTGAAATAATGTCACCGCTCCAAATTTCTTCGACTGGTTGTCGCTCTAAACCAATGGAGGTAAACAGTTTTTCTACTCTATAGCTCCCCAGATTTGCATTTCCGGCATCAACGACAGTCACACGATCACCAATTTTTAACTTACCGCGGGTCACTCGGCCATTACATAACTTACCAAGGTAAGCATCTGCCTCAAGTGTAGAGATGAGCATTTGAAATGGAGCATCGTCATTTCCCCGAGCTGATGGAAAAAAGTTGAGAATCTTTTCAAATAAAGCAGTTAAGTCAGTAGGTTGTTGAATCTCCTCTGGAGTCGGCAAGTGATCCCAAGCCTTACCATGAAGGCCGATGGCATAAATAACGGGAAAGTCTAAATAATTCAGATCTTCAGTATTATTCAAAAATAAGTCTTCAATTTGGGCGAGAGTATTTGGAACATCAGCATGTGGCTTATCAATTTTATTGATAATAACCAAAATTTTCATGCCCAGGGAAATTGCTTTTTTGAGTACAAATTTTGTTTGTGGCAGTGGACCTTCGGCTGCATCAACAAGCAGAACAGCGCCATCTGCCATGCCTAGAACTCGTTCGACTTCTCCAGCAAAGTCAGCGTGGCCAGGAGTATCAATAATGTTAATTTTATACTCTTGATTGTGAGCTGCAGAAACGTAACGAACAGCGGTATTCTTGGCTAAAATAGTAATACCTTTTTCACGCTCAAGATCATTACTGTCTAAAATAGTGGTTTGGCCCATCTCGGCTTGATTATCTCGAAAGGTATGAGTTTGTTTCAACATCCAGTCAACCATGGTGGTCTTGCCGTGGTCAACGTGAGCGATGATCGCAATATTTCGAATATCAGTGGTGATAGTGTGAAGTTCTGTCATAAGCCAAGAGGTGGATTATATCAGGCTTTTTAGTCTTTGTCCCAAGAAGTGTAATGATACAATGCAACAATCTTATGTTTGATCTTGTACAACTGAAACTTATATCTGGAAATGGTGGCAATGGACGAGTATCTTTTCGTCGAGAAAAATTTATTGCTAAAGGTGGTCCAGATGGTGGAAACGCTGGTGATGGTGGCAACATCTTTTTACGAGCAACTCAAAAAGTAAATACTTTGCAACACTTCTCTGGTGTAAAAGAGTTTACCGCTACAGCTGGCCAAGGTGGTGGAAAACAAAATATGGAAGGCCATAATGGCGAGAGCCTTTACCTGGAAGTTCCTGTGGGAACTCGAGTTTGGTTAACAGGTGAAAACACTATTAGTAAAAAGCGCCGGGTTTATAAACCTCGAGAAGGAAGGTTAGAACCAGTCCTTCAGCCAAAGTTGTTTTTTTTAACAGTCAATGGAGGACTTCCTGAAGTTCGAGAGCCTGACGATATTAAACCAATTCAACTTGATCGAGAACCTGATGCTGTTACAGAAGATGAAGATCATCAAGTAGATGAGTTGATTTTTCGCTCTGAATCCTTAAAAAATGTCCGTCTTCAAGATATTCCTAAACTCCAACTGGTAGAGCTCAATAAAGAAGGAGAAACAGTACTCATCTGTAAAGGTGGTCGGGGTGGTCGAGGTAATATGCTCTTCAAGAGTTCTACCAACACGACTCCTATTGAGGCAGAGTATGGCGAGTTTGGAGAACAGAAAGCTGTACTTCTAGAAATGCGCTTAATTGCAGATGTTGGCTTAGTTGGCTATCCTAATGCTGGCAAAAGTACTTTGCTTTCAATTATGACTCGAGCAAATCCAAAAATTGCCAGTTATCCTTTTACAACAATGGAGCCAAATTTGGGTGTCATGTTTAGTAATGAAGGCGATGGTCGAGATATTGTGATGGCTGACATTCCTGGAATCATTGAAGGAGCAAGTAGGGGAAAAGGCTTAGGTTACGAGTTCTTACGTCACATTCAAGCAAGTAAAGTACTCTTATTTGTATTATCTCTAGATGAAACGGTTATTTATCAAGAAGACTCTGCAGATTTCAACAAAGCTGAACTTATTTGGCAACAATATCTAGTGTTAGAAAAAGAGCTAGAAAGTTATGATCAGACTTTAAAGGCTAAACCACGCCTTTACGGCCTATCTAAATCCGACCTTTATTCACCTGAGCTTATAGCTGAAGTCCAAAAATTATTTTCATCTTATCAAAAAGAAATTTTGCCTTTTAGCTCACTAACCCGACAAGGTACTCAACTTCTTCAGCACGTCTTACGTTCTCATATATAGAAATTCCTTTTTGACAACCTAGACAATTGCTATAATTGTCAAAGAATGTGATGAGCTATATTGTTTTTCAACTCACAATTCAAATTTAAATATAAGAGTTCTTTTTTAAAGAAATTAATTTTAATCCTTTGCCCAGTTTAGCTATTAGATCACTCTAATATATTTAGATCTAAAAATTCTTAGAACTACTTAAAGTAGATCCTTTACTGTGAACAGTAATAAACTTAATTTCTTTTGAACATAAAATTTTATTTAATTTAATAATAAATAGAATGTGTAAATTTTAAACTAGTCTAGTAATTTCGGTATAAAAAAAGTACTTTTTATTCCAGTATTTATTAACGCATTTTAAACGTACTCAATCAGATCGAGATAAATCTCTAATCCTGCAAATACTTGTGATAAACATAATTAATATATAAGCATCAAATTGACTCATGTGGATATCTAGTGCTAAATTTCTCAACAAAAAGAATACTTGTGAATAAAATAAATATTGTTTAAATGATCTTTTTCCCAAGTTAGTGTGGAAAAATATCATTTAAACAATATTTAGAAAATTCAATACTTAAATTATCACTGCGGTAAATAGTGGGGGGGTAGGCAGCTTAATAGCAAAATAGGAGAATCTATAAGCTCTATGTAATGAGAATGGAGAAATGGATAAAAAGACTAGAAAACACCTTAAAAAAGGTTTTTAATGGCTAATGTAATGGTAAAAGAGAGGTGGCGTTTATTTCATGTTAAACATATAGTAATAAGAGTTAGTTTGTGAAAAGTGTAGTTGAGGATATCTAGCAGTTAGCTGATTCAAATGATACTAAAAATAATTAATAAATAATGTTTACACATCAATTAATTATTAATATAGCTTCGCACTTTATTGTTATTTTATATAAAGAAAAAATTCTTTTTAAGAAATAAAATCTCTTTACTCAAGCATATGAATTCTATTTGAGCTGCTAATTGCCTTAGAGCTACCTGCTTCTAGAGGATAAAAAATCTCAGCTATTGATCTTTGTGAAATGGCTTAAATATTTAGTGAAAAAATGAATTTTTTAATTAGTTCATATGCTGAGATTAATTTAAATATTTTTTATTACTTACCAATTGTAAAACTTTCAAATAGTTAATAGTTTGAAAAAGCTAAACTAAAACCTCTTTGTTATCTTTATAATAAATTAATTAAATTTAAGTAATGTAACAACTTGATTATGCGTTAATAGATTTTATAGTAAATGCATGAATATATTAAATAACATAAATAAAACGTTAAATATATATTTAATTCAATATTTGAGTAATAAAATAATCCCAGATCAATAGTATGTAATTAATTGAATAACTAAAGTAGAAAATGATTTAAGTGATATAATCATCTTTGATGATTAAAGTTACACTAACGTCGTTTTTTCTTAGCAATTTTTAACTCAAGGGGAAAAAGTGCTGTGCAGCTGAATCCCCACAGGGGATTTTTTGTTATATAAGCAGATAAAGGAAAAATGAAGTACATGTACGATCATAATAAAATAGAACAAAAGTGGCTGGAAACCTGGGAAAAACAACAACTTTTTCAACATTCAGAAAAAATTCAAAATGGTAAGGAAAAAGAATACCTACTCTTTGCTTTTGTTTACCCTTCTGGATCTGGACTCCACGTGGGTCATGTCGAGTCAAAAACGGCTCTAGATATTTTAGCTCGGTATAAAAGAATGAACGGCAAACATGTATTTTTCCCTGTTGGGTGGGATGCTTTCGGTTTACCAGCAGAAAATTATGCTATTAAGACAGGGGTGCCACCAGCAGTTACTACCAAAAATGCAATCAATACTTTCAGAACCCAGATCAAAAGATTAGGGATTTCTTATGATTGGGCAAACGAGATAGCAACTAGTCATCCTGAGTATTACAAATGGACCCAGTGGTTATTTTTAGAAATGTATAAGAAAAGCTTTGCTTATCGAGGAATTGGTATAGTAAACTGGTGCCCTTTTGACCAGACAGTTTTAGCAAATGAACAAGTCGTCAATGGAAAATGTGAACGATGTGATACTCAAGTAATTCAAAAGGAACTTGAGCAGTGGTATTTTAAGATTACGTATTACTCTGAAGAACTCATTTCAGGGCTTGATCAAGTAAATTGGCCAAAGCCAACCAAAGAACAACAGCTCCATTGGATTGGAAAGAAAAGTGGCATTGAAATCGAGTATCCAGTAATCGGAACAGCCAGGACAGTGACAACGTTTACTACTCGACCAGACACGAGTTTTGGGGCTACATTTATTGTTTTAGCTCCTGAACATCCATTTGTTCGTCAAGTCTTGGAGAAACAAATTACTTTAAATTCAGATCAGGAAAGTCAGGTTGAGGCTACTCGTCAATATGTTGAAAAAACTAAACATAAGACAGAGTTAGAAAGATTAGCAGAGGGAAAGAAAAAATCAGGCGTATTTACTGGATTTTATGCTCTAAATCGGCTCAACAATTCATTACTACCTATCTGGATTTCTGACTTCGTACTGGCCGGTTTCGGAACTGGTGCGGTCATGGGAGTTCCAGGACATGACAAGCGAGACTTTCAATTTGCTCAAGCTTTTAAGCTTCCAATAGTAAGGGTTGTTACCGATGGTAAAAATCAACATCAGGAAATTACTCGAGAAGAGCAAGTTCAAGAGGACGAAGGCACTATAATAAACTCAGAGTTCCTCGATGGTCTTAACATTAAGGATGCTCTAGTCAAAATAATGGATGTCTTAGAAGAAAAAGGATTCGGAAAAAGAAAAATTTCTTATAAGTTGAGGGACTGGTTAATCTCTCGACAGAGATATTGGGGTACTCCAATTCCAATTGTTTATGATCCAGAGGGTAAAGCTCATCCAGTTAAGCAAGAACATTTGCCTTGGATGTTGCCAACAGATGTAGATTTTAAGCCAACAGGGGAGTCACCTCTAAAAGGCTCAAAAGAGTTCTTTGAACGCACCGAGCGTCTGTATGGCAAGGGTTGGACGCCTGAGTGCGATACAATGGATACTTTTGTAGACTCGAGTTGGTACTTTTTAAGATACGTAGATTCTCGAAATCAAGAAAATTTTGCGTCTAAAGAACAATTAGAAAAACTTTTACCAGTAGATCTATATCTGATCGGACCTGAGCACATTGTTCTACATCTACTTTACTCAAGATTTTTCACGAAATTTTTGCGTGATGAAGGATACCTAAGCTTTGACGAACCCTTCCTCAAGATGAGACATCAGGGAATGATTTTAGGACCTGATGGTAAAAAGATGAGCAAAAGTAAGGGAAATATTATTACGCCCGACGAAGTTGTAGAGAAATATGGAGCAGATACCTTACGAATGTATGAGATGTTCATGGGCCCTCTTGAGAGTGATAAACCGTGGGATGTAGGAAGTGTCATTGGAACTTACCGATTTCTACACCGTATTTTCCAGTTATTTCAAGAAGGTATTACGGAGAGAGAAGATTCTGCCTTGATTCAAAAGTTACATCAAACTATTAAAAAAGTAACTGAGGATATTCCAGACTTAAAATTCAACACTTCAATTTCTGCGCTTATGATTTTTGTTAAAGCCTGGGAAGAAGCAAAAATAAAGTCAGGAAATGGGCTAAGTAAAGAAAATGCGAAGAAATTTATACAATTGATTGCTCCATTCGCACCTTTTCTGGCTGAGGAAATTTATCACTCAAAGAGTTTGAGTGATAGGAATATTGAAGAAAGTATCCATATAACATTATGGCCCAGCTATGACCCCAAAGTTGTCCGAAGTGAGGTTACTATTATTATTCTTCAAGTCAATGGAAAGGTTCGTGGTCAGATCGAGCTGAGCACTAGCGAGATAGATGAAGAAGCTAAAATTTTAGGATTAGCCCGAAATAGTGAAACTGTTCAAAAATGGACTTTGGGAAAATCTGTGAAAAAAGAGATTTACGTACTTGGAAAAGTTGTAAATATTGTAACTGATTAATACCGTTCTACAGTTTAAGTAAGGCGTTGTGTGTACCATTTCGTATATGCACAACGCCTTACTCGTCTTTAAAAAACTTTTTCCTCGAGACATGATAGTAAGATTGCATTTATTGATTGGATGTTGTGGAATAGCTTTAAGCTTCATCATTTTTCAATTACCTTTAAGTTCTATTCACCACAGTAATTCTGAAATTGTTTTACCATCACCTCTAGAGAAAAAACAGAAAGTAGCTAGTCTTACCGACCAGTCATCAATAATACAGCCTAGCCCTCAAACTGGTATCCCGACAAAAAAAAGGTTTCGATTAATAGCTCATCTCGAGAAGAACTAGAATCATTACCATCAATCGGTTCAAAAAAAGCAGAACAAATTATTAAATTTAGACCATACCCATCAATAAAATTATTTTTTGAAAAGTTAAAAATAAATTTATCTCAGCAAAAAATATTGAGCCTGTTGATATCAATTTAAATTATGAATAATTTGATACTCATAGTACTACTTATAAATTTACATCTTATACAAGGATATAAAAATATCTCGTTTCAAATAATAAATACGCAACCAGTAATAAAGGTACCAATTATTGTAATGAATATAGTTCATAGACTAAATATAAAAATTCTTGCAGAAAATAGATTTTCCGCACTCGCATCCGTCGGAAAACCGATTTTGTTTGAGTTATTCACAAATAAAAATGTGAATTCCAGTTATATTGGCAGATTAAAGCATCAAACTGATAGTAAAAAAGAAACGAAAAATGAACTGATATACAAATCCTTTCAGGATTTACTACACAGCAGTACTTCTTATTTTATTTTAATGGTAAAAAAATTTTGTAAGAATAATGAAAGAAGGTCTCAAATTAAGGCTGTCTTTAAAAAAAGCTTGTCTGAGGCAGATAGTGAGCTAATTACGGCTCTACTTTTAGGCAAAGATATTAAATCAACACCTATTTCTCAGGATATTATAAGAAAATCTGGAGTAGCATATATTTTTAGTTTATCAGCACTGTACTCTTCGGTTTTCCTCCTGATTAATTCGCCTTATCTATGGAAGAAATTCGGTAAAATCTTCACGACATTTATCAGTCTCTTGTTTATATTTTTATTTGCTTTTTTGTCTGGTTGTTCTATTTCTAATCTTAGGAAGTGTTTTAGCTTAGCAATACTTCTTTTAGCCAAGAATAGAGGGTATAGAGTGCAATCCTCCTGGCTAACTATGATAATTTGTTTAGTTTTAACGTTTTATCAACCGAATTTCTTTAAAGAACCGTCAATACAGTTTTACCTTGCGTTTTGTTTTGCAAAAATGCTGTATACCAAATTTTACACTAAGAAAAATAGAGACAGGATTGATATATCAAGTAAAATTCTAAAAGGCAGTAATTATCAGTCAAATTTATTTACTGCTAATGTTAATTTGTTTGTATATAGACAAGTAGAAAGAACGAAGGTAGTGATAAATAATTACAAAAAAACAATTGGTTTCCTTTTTTTTATTCAACTTACTACTTCGATTTTTACAGTTTGGATGTTTAGTGAATTAACAGTTAATTTACTTATTATAGTTCCATTCATACTTTTGCTGACCCCACTACTTTGTTTGATAGGAATCTTTTTCTTTTTAGTTGAACCTTTCCATATTATCCAATTAAAGTTAGTTCTTTCTTTAGTCAACTTTTTCCTTTATATATTCCGTCAGCTCATAGAAGTATCTGCAAAATTTTCTATCTCTACATCTAGTCTAAGTACATTTGATATATTTTGCGCAACTTTAGTGTACTTGGCAATTATTTTTTCTATATACTTTAATCTATCTCGATTAAAGAAAGTAAGTAATGGAAAAATGATTTTTTGTAGAGAATAGTTTATTTCTATGGTTCAACATAGAATTTCTGTTTACTATGAAACCTTAATCTATATGTATTGATTACTTTTTTGCCGATTTTGGGCAGTATACGGCGTTATATATTTTCTCTATAAAATTCCTAAAACTCAATAATTTAATTGTGGGATATCTTAAACTAAATTAACCAACAGTATTATAAATAGATAATCTATCGATAGCTTTTCCCTTAGTTACATCAAGTACGAGACTATTTAGCACAATCAATTTAAAGAGTGATAATAGAATTTTATATCAAAAAGAACTGATAACATGGATAAAATGAGGTGCTTCTGTACTTTTTTTGATAATTTCAAACCCGAATAGTTTGTCATAAATTTAGAAAAAATATTAGGATATAGATTTTTACTAAAAATTTTAGAAAATACTTTCTAATTTTATCAAGTGTCATGCCTTAGACTAGTTAATATACAACTTCTCGTATTGCAATGAACAGCTGAGTGATTAATCTCGTATATTACGAAAAGCAGATAGTAAGAAATAGGATTCTTAAGCTTTAATTAAGTTTCGGGTCTTCTTTGTTAAGGAGCAGTTTATAGCATTTTTACTGTTCTCAGTGACTTTTGCAAGTGGGAGTTCTCTATGTATCCAAATAAAACCCAAAAACTTCACAAATCTACTTCTTTTATGAAAAAAATAGTTATAAGGACTTGGTAAGATAGTTTTAAAAAAATTAATCACAAAATTGCTTTATTGAGTACTTTTTCTACATCTTAAAATACTTAATTTAGTGCAATGATGTTTTTTAAATTGAGTAAATTAAAACCTAAATTTTTATGGGCACATTTCGGAAAAATTTAAGGTAGAATACTTTTACATGCATTAAGCGGTGTCGCGAACCGTTAGCAGTTCCGCAAATCGGAAACAGGTGTCACCTGTAAACAGACGGAGAGGCAACTCTTCCATAAGGCTTTGTTAGCAATAACAAAGCGAAGCATAGTGGTACCACGACATATGTCGTCTATGCATATTTTTCTTATATATTATATAGAGGAAAAAATATGCACATCACAACACTAAATTACGGAGTGATTGAAGATCTTCACACTGTTGTTAAAGACTTAACTGGTCTTACGGTGCAGATCAAGTTAGAGAGGCCTGCAGATGAGCAACATGGAGATTTAAGTACTAATGTTGCTCTTTCTACTTTTTCACAACTCACTGCAGAACAAAAAAAAGAGTTTCATACTCCACGCCAGCTGGCTGATCAAATTACCCAAGCTATTCAACAGAGACATTTGAAGAAATTATACGTAACTTCAGTAGCGGGTCCAGGATTTATTAACTTCTCATTTACAGATACCGTTTTTTTTGAATATCTCAACAAAGTAGTTCACCACCAGTGGTCGGAGATTCTTGAGTTGGATAGAAAAGAACAAAAGGCAATCGTAGAGTTTTCATCTCCAAATATTGCAAAACCCTTCACAATCGGTCACTTGCGATCAACAATTATTGGCCAAGCAGTTGCTAATTTACTGGAAGCGACTGGAGTGACAGTTTTTCGAGACAATCACTTAGGTGATTGGGGAACGCAATTTGGAAAACAAATTTATGCATATCTTAATATAGCGCTTGATCACTCAGGCCAAAAAACAAATGAAGAAATTTTAAATACTTCGGCCGAACCAGTGAAGGATTTAGTCCGATTATATGTGGAATTTCATACACTAGCTGAAAAACAACCAGAAATTGATGAAAAAGCACGAGCTTGGTTTAAAAAACTTGAAGAAGGGGATAGTGAAGCAAGAAGAATCTGGCAAAAATGTGTTGATTGGTCATTAAAAGAATTTACGCGGATTTATCAACGCCTTCATGTCAGTTTTACAGAAAATGAGGGTAAAGGGTATGGTGAGTCTTTCTTCGAAAATAAAATGGGACCAGTGCTTCAAGAGCTTGAGGAAAAAAAGCTCTTGATTGAAAGCGAGGGCGCCCAGCTCGTCTTTCTTGAAGAAGAGAAGCTTCCACCACTGATGATCATGAAAAAAGATGGGGCGACATTGTATGCAACTCGAGACTTAGCTACAGATAAGTTTAGAAAAGATAATGTTGAGCGTTATGGTGATCACCCATTAATCATTAATGAGGTAGGAGCAGAGCAAGCAGAATATTTCCGTCAACTTTACGCAGTAGAAGCAAAGTTAGGTTGGTATCAACCCGGACAGAGGGTTCATGTAAAACATGGACTCTATCGGTTTCAAGACAAGAAAATGTCAACTCGAAAGGGAAACGTTATCTGGTTAGCTGACGTTCTCGATGAGGCAGTAAAGAGAGCTGCCGGAAATGAAAAAATTGGTCTGGGCGCACTCAAGTGGAATGATTTAAAACGCAGTGCTCATCTCGATGTAGCATTTGAGTGGGATGAAATTTTAAGTATGGACGGCAACTCGGGCCCATATATGCAGTATGCTTATGCTCGATGTGCTTCAATTTTAAGAAAAGTTGATCCTGAAGGAGTTCAACTTGATGAGGAGCTGGTCATCGATCCGCAATCTCCAGAAAAAGCTTTATTAAGAAAACTTTTTGAGTATTCTGAAGCACTCAATCGAGCTGCAAGTGAGTTTGCGCCTCACCATGTCTGTACCTACTTATTTGAGTTAGCTCAAGAGTTTAATCATTTTTATCATCAAGTTTCTATTTTAAAAGCTGAAAAATCAGAGCAAAAATACTGCCGTGTCAAGCTAACTCGAGCTGTCTCCTTTACTATTGCACATGGGTTAAAGATTCTAGGCATAGAAGTTGTTGAAAAGATGTAAAATAGAGAAATGCTTTCATACACTCGCGACACTCTTCCATCAGGTTTAACACTCATCAGAGTTCCAATGCCTTCAGTCCAATCAGTAACTGTGCTAGCTTTAGTTAATGTTGGCTCAAGAAATGAGCAACCGGAACGATGGGGAATTTCTCACTTTTTGGAACATATGGTCTTTAAAGGAACCGAAAAGTATCCAGAAGCTCAAGTTTTAGCTGCGAGCGTTGACGCTATAGGTGCTAAGTTCAATGCTTTTACGAGCAAGGAATACACTGGTTATTATGTGAAGTCGACGAGTAAGGGTGTTAATCTAGCATTAGATGTTGTATCCGATATGTTGCTGACCCCACGCCTTCGGCAAGAGGATATTGATCGTGAAAAGGGTGTGATTATTGAAGAAATTAATATGTATGCTGATATGCCATCAAGCCACATTGCCAATCTTTTTGAACAGATGATTTATGATCAAAGCAATCTTGGACACGATATTATAGGGACGAAAGAAACGGTTTCCTCATTTACTGATAAAGACTTTCGAGATCATCTCCACGATTGGTATGGAAGAGGTAATATTGTACTCATTGTGTCTGGCGATGAGGCTATTGTAAATGCACCAGACTTGCTATTAAAAGTTGATCAACTTTTCCAAAAAGGTGATGTTGAGCAAAGAGTATCTACATCTGCACTTGCTTCTTTAGGAGTTGCGCCGTGGCTTGAAAAAAAGTTATTGATTGAACATCGACCAACTGAACAAGCCCACTTTGTGATGGGTGTTCCAGGCTTAAAGAGAAAGGATGTCCGACGGCCGGCGCTTTCTTTATTAAGTGTGATCTTAGGTGGCAGTATGAGCTCTCGACTGTTCTCTGAAGTGCGTGAAAAACGAGGTCTTTGCTATTACGTTCATACTGATACAGATTTCTTTCATGATGCCGGGCTATTCGGAGCTTCAGCTGGAGTTGATCCCAAACGAGTTGAAGAAGCAGTAAAAGTAACAGTTTCAGAGTTAATGGCGGCAGGGAACGGTCAAAAACCAATTACTTCTGAAGAGCTTCAACGTGCTAAAGACAACATTACTGGCAAGTTTGTGCTTGATTTAGAAGATAGTGAAAGCGTTGCTCAGTATTTTGGAATGAAACAGCTGTTGACTGGAGAGATCGAAACACCTGATGAGCTATTAAAAAAATACATGCACGTTTCTCTTGATGAAATTCAGGCGTTAGCTGTAGAAATTCTAGTTCAAGACCAGCTAAGATTTGCAGTAATTGGTCCATTTGAAGATAAAAAAGTTTTTGAACAAGCAGTGCGTTCATAAGTTCTAAAAAAGTTCAGTTCATAGCTGAAGGAGGTCTTCCATGTTTATGCAAAAAAGTGCCGTTTTGGTAAAGCCAGATGGCTTGCAACGCGGCTTAATCGGAGAGATCATCTCTCGTTTTGAGCGTAAAGGTCTCAAACTCGTTGGACTGAAGATGATTTATTTAAGTGATGAGCAACTTAGCCAGTGGTACATCGAGCATAAAGATAAACCGTTTTTTGCTGACTTGAAAAGTTTTATGAAAACTCATCCCATTGTGGCTATGGCTTGGGAAGGTATTGAAGCTATTCCAACTATTCGCAAGCTGGTGGGTACAACTTCTGGTCGAGAAGCGGAAGGTGGCTCAATTCGTGGTGATTTTGCGATGAGTAAACAACATAACTTAATTCATGCTTCAAGTTCAGAGAGTGATGCCAAGAGAGAAATTGAGATTATTTTTGGTAAAGATGAAGTGTTTTCATATAGTACGGTATTGGATACTGCGATCTATAGTGAAAAAGAAAGATCTGAGTAAATAGGAAGTGTCTAGAAAAAGGCGCGGCCGGATGGCCGCGCCTTTTTGGTTCTTTGTGCTCCCAGGGGGAATCGAACCCACATCTGAAGTTTCGGAAACTCCTATTCGATCCATTGAACTATGGGAGCTTGAAGTTATGAGGTGTCCTCACCGGGAGTCGAACCTGGATTTAGGGTTTAGGAAACCCTCGTTCTATCCATTGAACTATGAAGACTGAGAGATCATTTACCTCTGTCGGGGACGGCGGACTCGAACCGCCGACCTCTGCGTCCCGAACGCAGCACTCTAGCCATCTGAGCTAGTCCCCGAGAAAGTAACTGTCATAGTATATCAGTCTAAACTTATCCTTTTCTGATCATTACTTCAAGTCAATTGCATAGAGATTGGGCAGAGATGTGCTACTAAAAGAGGTTAAGGTCAGCACTTTACTCCCATCGGGCCAAGGATAAATGAATTGGGGGTCAAATGGACCAGAATAGACAGATGTTTTATTTGTGTTGTCATATTCCATCAAGAAGATATGGTCACCATCATTAAATAAGATGTGTTTCGAATCTGGGAACCACTGTACTCCACTACTATAAAGTGATGAGTAATACTTGGAAAAGTTCTTTGCCACTTGGGCTGAGTTTGTTGCATATAGGCGATGAAAACTACTTGGCGAAGCAGTAAAGTTTTTGGCTATTGGATTACTCAAGTCATCAGCGAGTACTATCTTACTAATTTGGGTTGTGGAGGAGCTGGTCGCAATTTTCTGATAATCAGGACGATATGAAGTCACATCAAGACGAAAGTTTTTATCTTCTTCGCTGTCGTAGACATAAGTAAAGCCAGGTTTAAGCTGGCGCTCTTCTGGTTGTGAGTTGGTCGCGTGAAGCTCAGGAATTAAGCCTTTTGGAATAATGGTAGTCGCGGTTGCTGTATAAATAAGTTTCTTTTTATTAGGTGAAAGATAGGTATTAATGGCACTGCTACTTGCAACCTCTTGAACTTTAACTGGAAATTTACTTAAAAACTGGCGCTCACGAATGTAGAGCTCTGATTCCCACTCGCCTAAAATGTCAGCTTTTCGAAAGCCAACGTCAGGAAGTGCTGAGAGTAGGTTCTTTTTTCCAATATCAAGAACAACGTCTTTGTCAGTTGTCGAAAGAATAACCTGGCTATTATCTGGTGACCAGATAAAGTTGGCATGATCTAAGTCAAATCCGGCAGCTTCCTCAGTAACTTGACGAGGCTCACGGAGCGAGTTTAACAGTGAAGTATTGAGTTCCAAAACATAGAGCCCATTTTTATTTTTTGCTGAGGCTGATGCCGTGTAAAACAAGACTTTTTCTCCATCCGGTGAAGGAGAAATATTGCGAATGCCGGTATAGGTAAGCGGCGTTAAACTAGATACAAGCTTATAGAGCTGGGCATTTGTTTGAACGACAAGCTCTGGCTCAATTTTGATTGTTTTTTGCCAAGGGAAGTAGCCGTCTTTGGCAACTTCAACTGTATAGTTGCCAGGTTCGAGATAAAACGTATTGTCAGTTGCCCCAATTCTTTTACCATTTACTGTAATATATGCCCCATTGGGGAAAGAGTTTGCCGAGAGTAGGCCAGTAGTTTGCAGAGCAAACTTTCTTTTGGTCAACGAGAGTTGATAGCCCTGAGCATACCGGATTGCAATAAATGACCCGGTAATAATGAAAAGGGCAGAGACTAGGGTATATAGAACTCGAGTATTGATCGAAAAGGGCACGGAAGTATTGTATCATCTGGCCCAATGAAGATGCACAGAGTCTGGTTCGGATCATTGACTGATTACATCGGAATTGACATGGGTAGCTCCCGAATTCGTATCTGGAGTAAGCAGTCAGGAGTTGTTGTTGACGATGCAACGGCGATTGCGCTAGATACTCGTCAACAGAAGGTCATCGCAGTAGGTCAAGAAGCTGCGCAGATGCTAGGTCGTGTAGCGCCTCATATTTCAGTACTTTTTCCACTTCAAGCAGACGGCATCTCAGAAAGTGATATTGTTGCTGCAATGCTGCGGGTTTTCCTGCAGCGGGTCTTTCGGTTGGGATTATTTTTCCGGCCCGTGATGGTAGTTACGGTTCATTCTCATTATGGTGAGCCAGAACGGCAAGCTTTAGTTGAGCTTTTTTTGAGAGTAGGGGCACGGGAAGTTTATCTCGTTGATGAGGTCTTGGCTGCTGCCATTGGAGCGGGCGTACCGATCGCAGATGCTTCGGGAAGCCTATTTCTTCATGCTGGGGCAAGCACCGCTGAGGTAGGAATGATTTCGCTGGGTTCAGTTGTGCGCAGCGAGGCAGCTTTTTTTGCAGGCCAAAATATGACTCGAGAGCTGCAACTTTTATTTAAAGATGAGTACGGTATCTTAGTCGGGACAAGTAGGACTGATCAACTTAAAGCTCAAATTTTAGGAACTGTTCAACCTCCAGTAGCTCAATTTAATCTGACCGGTCAGAGTATTATTTCTCAATCACCAATAGAGGTAACTATAAATGTAGAAAAACTTGAGCAGACAGTCAAGAAAATGATAAAAAACTATATCCACATGACTACGTCGCTGTTGGGAAAGCTACCGCCTGAGCTTTCACAAGATGTGCTTGAAAAAGGTATGCTTATTTCTGGAGGTACGAGTCAGCTACGGCAGATGGTGCCATTACTGAGTGCTGAGCTGGGTTTTCCAGTGTCACTCGTTGATGATCCACTGAACTGTGTGATTAAAGGAGTTGGTCAAATTGTCTCTAACATTCGACAGTTCACAGAAAGTATTGGCTACCAGTCCCGGTAATACTCGTTAATAAGAAATGCATAAAATGATCATAAAATATCAAATAAATACTTAATTACATGTTCAATATCAACTTCTTTAACCAATCAAAACAAACTCTAATTAATCAATATATTCTTAAATATATAAATAAACATCAACAAAGAGCTTTGATTATCTTTACTCCTAATCCAGAGCAAGTTGTCTTATCCCAACGGAACCCCACTTTTCTGGCTGCGTTACAAAGTGCAGATATTTGTATCCCTGACGGCATTGGCCTGGTAATTGCAAGTCGTTTTTTATTTCCAATTTCGGAGGGGTCGAAAATTCAAGAAAGAATTACCGGCATTGATGTGATGAGTGAGGTATTACGCCAACTACCCGAGTTAAAGTACTTAGTGATTGGTGGTCGTGATGATAGAGAACCAATGCAGTTGAGAACAGTGGAGGTCTTAGGTGTAAAAGTAAACTGGTTGCCAGGGTATGCAGATATTTCTACGCCGTCTCCAGCTGAAGAAAAACAAGTCCGCGCGCTGATTCATCAAGTAAAACCAGATATAGTCTTCGTGGCTTTTGGCGCACCGTATCAGGAACTTTGGGTCATTCGACACAGAAGTTATTTAGAGGCTGAAGATGTCAAAATTGTTATGGTTATTGGTGGAGCGCTTGAGATGCTGACTGGAAAAGTTCGCCGGGCACCACGATGGGTGCGCAGTATCGGACTAGAATGGAGTTTCCGCTTTACTCAGCAGCCCTGGAGACTAAAGCGGCAACTGCAGCTTTTTCGCTATCTCCACCTTGTTTGGAAAGAACGCTTTTGGTCAGCGACTTCTCACTGATCTTATTCTTCGGAAGCCTCTTCATCCCCGGCATTCATGCCTAATAGCCACAATACGGCATCCTTCTTATACCGGCGGTCACCACGGGAGTTAATCCGAATTGGAGGCAACTTGCCTCGTTTGCCCCAACGTTTGATGGTAAGTGGAGAGACGCGCAGGAGATCTGCAACCTCACGAACTGTCAGTAAGTCAGGCAGATTATTGACATCAAGCTTCTGAGCATCGTCAAACCGACCTGTTTTCCGTTGTTGATCATCAGTGGCGTTTGCACCGAAGGTTGAGTTATGGTCAGTCATTTAAGCTCCTTACAAAAAAGATACAACTAGCATTTACCAATTGAAAGCAGTCGAAACTGTTTCAACTCAAACTAGCAGAGTGTAATAAAGTAGGTCAATAGCCAGTTGATACTTAATGATAGAGAAAAAGGGATAACCACAATTGTCCACAGAAAATACTCTTTAATGTCCTATATTATTTAGATGTGTAAAACTTCGCACACATTAAAGTCCTATAATTTATTATTACTTGAGAAAAGATGAGAAGTTGGGGAAAATTAAACTCGGGAGAACAAATAAAAAAACACCCCCCGCAAAAGCGAGAGGTGTTTTAATTTCTTGCGAAAGATTAATTACTTAATCTCAACAACACAGCCAGCATCTTCTAAGGTCTTCTTTGCTGCATCTGCATCTTCCTTTTTGGCTTTCTCTAAGACAGCTTTTGGAGCTGACTCAACAAATGCTTTAGCATCTGCTAAACCAAGCTCTGGTTTAAGAGTACGGACAGCTTTAATTGCGCCGATCTTGTTTGAACCAGCATCTTTGAGGATGACGTCAAACTCAGTCTTCTCTTCAACTGCTTCTGCAGCTGCTGCTGGAGCCCCAGCCATCATCATTGGAGCTGCGGCACTGACGCCGAACTCAGTTTCCAAAGCCTTAACAAGCTCTGAAACTTCAATAAGAGTTAATTCCTTAACGGAATCAACAATTTTTTGTACTTTTTCTGCCATATATTTCTTTCTGTACTCAGCATTTTTCGAGGAGAAGGTGAACCTCGGACTAAGTTGAATTCTTTTTTTACCCTTCTTTTTTGGAGATCGCACTTAATGCATAGACGAGATTGCGTGGACCAGCGTTGAGGACATTTACTAAGCCAGTTGCTGGTGAGTTGAGCACCCAAAGTAACTGGGCGAGGAGCTCGGTTTTACTTGGTAACTTACTTAAAGCTTCGACTTCATTCTCAGAGAGAACACGGTCATCCATGTATCCTTGCTTGATTGTCAACTTTTCGTTTTTCTTATGAAATTCAAAAAGTACTTTAACTGGAGCAACTGGGTCAGCGTAACTGAATACTGCGGCATTCATGCCGTGAAGTGAAGCAGTTAACTTCCCTTTTCCTACAGCCAGATCAATCAAGGTATTTTTAGCGACGATCAGTTCACCACCTGCTGCTTTTAACTTGGCGCGAAGATCAACCTGCTGGTTGACGCTAGTGCCAGAAAAGTCAGTGATGACGATTGATTTTGCTTGAGCAACTTTGTCATTTAATTGTGCAATAGTTGCTTGATTTTTTGCGTTTGGCGTAACACTCACCCCCTTTAAAATGACGATTCTTCCGTAAGACTCGTTTGCCGATATGATTTATATAGAAACCAAAATTTAAGGGAGAAAGTGGCGATGTCGCCAGAAAAAGAAATTCTCTCCTCGGCGCGACTTCTAACTCCTTGTACGGACAAGTTGCCTGCACGCTGTCTTTGGATATTAGAAATTATACCACAAGTTCATATCTGGACGAGTTGATTGCTTTTCAAATAACCGAATAATTGAAAATATGTCTTATTACTGAATAACTTCAACTTTGACACCTGGACACATAGTTGCAGCAAGAACAAGTGAATCGAGTCTACCACCAAGAGCTTTAGTTAATGCATGAACATTTTCTACTAACTCTTGAGTTTCCATTGAAACTTTCCCAACGCGAACGTGAAAAAGCGGAGCTTTCTTCTCAGTTTTAATCGTGACAGTACCGGCTTCAAGTTTGGTTTTTGCCACTTCTGGATTGGGAGTTAAGGTTCCGTTCTTAGGATTTGGCATTAAGCCTCTTGGACCAAGGACAGGAGCAAATTTTGCTAGTTTTGGCATGAATGAAGGATGGGCAACTAAAATGTCAAACTCAATCTGGCCATCTTTAATTTGAGAGATCAACTCATCAGTAGCAATTGCGACGCGGAGTGTTTTCCCAGTGGAGTGAGGCAAAGTCAGCGGAGCGGTCATCCCAGCTTCTTTGACAACTGCGTGAGCAGTAACTGTGCCATCAAACTTGGTGTAAGACAGCTTTTTAACTAACTCAATTGCAGCCTCAACAGAGTACTTTTTTGTTTTGTCAACTTGGGCACGTACAGCCATATATTTGCTACTTCGAACCCGACTTTTTTTAACTGCTTTTGGTGCAGCTTCCACCACAACTTCTTTTGAAGTTTCGTCTGTATCTTCAGTAGAGTTAGTTGGTGCAGCAACAATTTTAATTTCGTCAGTTGATGAGACCACACCAGAATTTCGTTTAGCTCCCATATTTCTCCTTGTATCGTTTAAGCAATATCTACGCCCATGCTACGAGCAGTTCCCATGACTGAGTTCATAGCTTGATCGACGCTTTTTGTATTCAGATCTGCTAGCTTTTCTTGTGCAATCTCACGAACTTGAGCCAGTGTTAACTTGCCAACACTATTTGTTCCAGGAGTTTTACTGCCGGCTTGCAGTTTTAAGACTTGCTTAATCATGGCTGAGACTGGAGGGAGCTTTAAAACAAAGGTAAAAGAACGATCTTCATAAATCGTAATCTCGGCTGGAATAGTTTGACCTTTTTTATCTTGTGTTTTGGCGTTGTACTGCTTCAAAAAATCCATCATGTTAATTCCAGATTGACCAAGAATTGGACCGACTGGTGGCGCAGGAGTAGCAGTGCCTGCTGATAAGTTTAGCTTCAAGACGTTAATGACTTTTTTCGCCATATAGCTCCTTTATAAATCGTTTGACAAGTTGAGTGGGGGAAAACGTTTAATGTTAGCCAAAGTTACTGAATAACTTTTTTATGCCAACTTCGTAAAATGTATTCGCCCCATTTTTTGACTCAGTGAAGAGTGCTCAATGTGCTCCCTCATTTAACCTCCGAGGTGGAGAGGTAACTTATTATAGCATGACTCATAAGTGCACTCAATTGTACGTCAAAGAGAAAGCGTTTAGACCTTTTGAACTTGTAAGAAGTCGAGCTCGACTGGAGTCTCACGGCCAAAAATACTGACCAAGATCTCGACTTTGCCTTTGCCTTCGTCAATAGACTTGACTGTGCCAAGAAAGTCGTTAAATGGCCCATCAACGATGCGGACGGCTTCACCTTCAACGTAGTCAGCTTTGTATTGAGGAGTACCTTGCTTCATGTACTTCTGAATAGCTTGAACTTCATGTTTTGGTAAAGGAGTAGGTTTATTGCCAATACCGACGAATCCAGTCACACCTTGAGTGGTGCGGACTGCTAACCAAGCGTCATCAGTTAACTCAAGCTTGACCAGCATGTATCCAGGGAAAATCTTTTCGTTAATGGTTTTCCGTTGACCACGTTTAATCTGAATTTTCTCTTGAACTGGAATAAGTACTTCCAAAATTTTATCAGTCAGGTTGAGCGTTTGAGCGCGTTGTTTAAGCGTTTCAGCTACTTTATTCTCATGACCTGAGTAGGTATGAACAACGTACCAACGAGCTTTTTTATTTTCCGTATCAGAAATAAAAACATGATTGGGAGTGGAGATCTGAACTTCTTGAATCTCAGGAACTTCCATTTGGGCTGTAGGTGCTAAAGTGTGCTTTGTATCTGTCATAATTTTTTAGGTGCCGATGATGATGGTCATAAGGCGGGTAAATAAGGAGTCTAAGACTCCAATATATATCCCAACAGCAATGCTCACGGCAATCACAATCGCTGTTTTCTCCCAAGTCTGTTTACGAGTTGGCCAAGTTACTCGTTGGAGCTCTTGACGAACTTCGGTCAGGTATTTTATCACTGGTACTGGGTGAGAGGCCTCGGACATTCGAACTGCTATTGTATCAGTCACCAAGGTATTTACCAAGTCAACGATTCTCTATGACTATTCTTTCGAAGAATTTTTTGGAGTTTGTGGCATATGATCAAGTACACCACGGTCTCGCAGTTTATTCATCATTGAAGTAGCTGGGGTGTCTTTGGGTGGTCCAGTAACTACCAGCTTTTGAGCCTGAAGCTCTTGCATTGCATATACACTTGGCGGAGCACCTGATGGAGCCAACCCTGGTGCTTTTACGACCAGGGGCACGTGTTCTTTTGACTTAAGTGAGTTTATCTTTCGTTGTAGCTCATCCTCATAAGGTGAGGGTTTTTGAGGTTCATTTTTTACTCCGCCAATTACCGTTGGTGGTTCTCGACGACCAAGTCGACTCAAGATTGCAAAGAGCAACGCCAGTACAAAAAGAATTAAACCAAGTGCCACCGCGATCAGTGGTAAAGAAATACCGCGTTCTTGTAATCGAGTTAAAAATGCTGACCAAAAAGATTGGGTTCGGGGAGTCGAGTCCGTGTCATGAATTCCTGCTGTTGGAGATGGAGTAGCTCCTGGTTTGACTGAGGCAAAAGGGGACGCACTCGGCCGAATACTACTTAATGGTCCTGGAGTACTCGATGGTAAGACTGATGAAAATGGGATCTCTTCGCCTTTCTCCCCCACAAGACTAGTTCCTGAGCCAGTAGTAATGACTGCAGCAGTGGTAGCTGAACAGCTTAAACTGCTCGGATTTGTAGCTAAGCGACAGGAGCCTTGATAGCAGCGGAGGTTAACAGCACAGTCAATATTGGATGAGCAGGCAGCGTTACAACTCTTTACGATTGCGGAAATGACGGTGACGGTTGGGACTGAACAGCTGCCACTATCTGGATTATTTGGTCGACGACACTTGTTATAAAAACAGGTGTAGTTTGCCGCACATTCTCGGCTATCTGCGCAGTACTCATTACATGTACGGTTCAGACCACTTGTAGTAGGTGGAGGAGAAGTATTGCTACCGGCACTGGCAGTGAAAGTATAATAGTAAATATTATTTCCTTCATTTGTCTCGGAGTAGGTATTGGTTGAGTCAACTGTAATTCTAAGTGTATTTGTAGGTAGAGTTGAGAAAACTGTCTCAACAGTGTTTCCGGCGCCATCAGCGTGATTTGAGATCAAAGAGTAGGCCATCGTGTCTGAAACATATGAACTCCCTTGTCCGTTGACCACAAAAGCACTAGTGACAGGACTAAGATTAATCTCAGATGACTTTAAGTTATTTTGAATCTGGTAATGAACCCGAATCCGATATGTTTGGTATGGCTTCAGGTCAGCTTGGGCAACTTGAGCGTGGTTACTATCATTTGTCCAGAAGGTGACAACTGTTGAAGAACTGACTGGCCAAAAGTCGTTCCCCGAAGGAATGGCAGGGGGTTGTGAAGTGGGTGACGCAGCTGGAATCAGGGATGGGCTAGGAGATAAACTAGGGCTCAGACTTGGCGAAGGTGTTGAATTGATGACTGGACTGATCGTAAATACTGCATCAGTCGGAGTACGAAGCTCATCCTGTGGTGGAGTAGTGTTTGCGACAGTCGCAAATGAGTTGTTTTTGTCATAAGTCAGCTTAATCTGGCCTGCAGCGTGAAGTGGAACGGTTACCTTAGCAAATGAAGTTGCTCCATTTGTAGTAAAGCTACCGCCGAGTGTTTTTGAAGTGACAATCACAGATACAAGATAGCCATCAGTGGTTTGCTGAACTTCTTGGAAAATAGCTTGGAGATTACTACTGGCAGGAATCTCGATAAGTGGAGTCTCGGCATTGGCTTCAACTTTTACTACGATCTGAATCCCAGTTAACTGAATGCCTTTGGCATCGTAATTTAAATTAATTACACTGGGGACACCTTGAGTATAGTTTGAAGAACTTGCGAGTTGCGACGTTAACTCGACTTGGCCATTGCCAATAGACGCTGCATCTCGAGTCTCTTGAACTTGTTGGAGTGGTTTTTGTAGATAAAATAAACTGGCTGCACCTAGGATGATGAACAATAGAGAAGCTGCGGAAAGTGCCAATGGCACCATACTCATCTTGGGCTTCTCTACATAGATGATGTTATCTTTGACTACTTTTTGCATGATTTCCTCTAAACTTGTGTTCGTAAGGCCGGAGTCACTTTTTAAATGGTTCATTTATCAGAATAGCACAGTCAACCAGATTAAAGTCACACTACTCATTTACGCATATTTTTTAAGTGAAAGAAAGAGCATTTTGTCAAGTTTGATTTCTGCGTATTATTAACATATACTCGCGTCATTACTGGGCAACATTCGCAAGTTTCCCCCAAGGAAGTACTTATGTCAGCTGAGAAAAGAGTGCGGAAAGCCATTATTACCGATGCAGGATTTGCGAGTCGCTACCTGCCTATTGCCAAGACAGTTCCAAAGGCGATGCTGCCACTGGGCAACAGACCAATCATGCAGTTTGTGGTAGAGGAGTGTGTTGAGGCAGGAATTGAAGAGATTATTATTGTGGCTACTCCAGAAGGTAAGCCAATTTACGAAGATTATTTCAACAATAACGTTAACCGGATTCGCAAACAACTTTCTACTCAAGGTAAAGAAGATCGTTACGAACCTGTCCAACATGTTTTGGACTTTCCTAAAATTATAGTTATTGTTCAAGATCCCAGCATGCCATATGGCAATGGTTCGCCGGTGGCATCAGCCCAAAAGTTTGTTGAGGGTGAAGAAGCATTTTTAGTCATGTATAGCGACGATATCGTTTTCGGGAAACCTGGCGACGCAAAAGTCATGCTTGATCTGTATCAAGAAGATCCTTCTGTAGAAGGTATTATCATGGCGCAAGAAGTAAATCCTAAAGTCGTCGACAAGTATGGCATCATTTCTTTTCGTGATGGAAGTGAAAAGTTCCTTGATAACATTATTGAGAAACCAAGCCCAGCTGAAGCACCATCCCACTTGGCTTCCTACGGTCGCTATTTATTGAAACCCTCAGTCTTTGAGTTTTTGAACCCAATGCATACTGGCAAAGATGGAGAGCTGTGGACTGTTGATGCAATTACGCGAATTGCCAAAACAAAAAATGTTGTTGTGGAGCATACTCGTGCTCAATGGATGACTACGGGTGATCCAGAAAACTACTTTCATGCGCATCTGAAGTTTGTGCTTGAATATGAGAAGTACGGCGCCAAAGTGGGCGAGTGGGTAGATGAGTTAAAGAAATAGTCTGTAACAGCTGATCTGCAGGCTATTCAATAGACTAGACGTAAACGCTCTTTACAATCCTGCGTGAGAGGCATAATTTCCTTAACAGAATCCTCTACGGGTCATGGGTTGTCTGGCTTGTCTGAGGACAGTCCAGCGCCTTTCCCACTTTGCCGTTTGGGGAAAGCCAACCTCACGCAGGGTTTTAGAGAACGTCTGCCAATGGTACAATTCTGGCTCGTTGCCTTTGTAGCTCAGTTGGTAGAGCGCAGTCTTGGTAAGACTGAGGTCTCGGGTTCAATTCCCGACAAAGGCTCAGTCTGTCTACATTGACCATTCTTTAATTTTTCAACTCTTGGAAATGTCTAGAACTAGACGATGCCTTAATAATGATGAGCCTTCTTAGGGATTCGAACCCTAGACCTGCTGTTTACAAAACAGCCGCTCTAACCAGCTGAGCTAAGAAGGCGAGTAGGGATAACAGCTATTTTAGCAGGCTATGTTAAAAAGGCGAGAGATCAGCTTCCAGCAGATTTTTTTAGAATGGGGTTTTGTCCTGTGTAGAGTGTTAATCACTTATCTGGCCGGCATAGTTTTTTTGGCACTGCCACCAGTAGTGAGCTTTAACCAGTTTTTGACTAGAGTACTTTCTCCAATCATCCCAGCATTAAGTGTAGAGCGGGTGTTTTCCTTATCAACCCTATCACTATCAACTCAGGAAGGGATCAGTATCGTATGGTTGGGAGCACGGTCGAGCACAGTTTTCAGTCCGGCTGAGTACCATCATTTACTCGACGTTCATCAACTGCTGATCGTGAGTTTTACTGTCGTAGCGAGTGCAGTTGCACTAAGTATTTTAACTGAGCGGGCAGTTGTTGCAGCCTGGCTACCAAAAATCTATCACCGTCTTGCACTCCTCATAGTGGGACTGACAGTAGTTTTAGCAGCTGGCTTCCCAGTTTTTTTTGAACTTTTTCATCACATTTTTTTTCCACAAGGGAACTACGCCTTCCCTGTAAATTCCTACCTTATTCAAAGCTTCCCACCGTTGTTTTGGTTACTTAATTTTCTGCTTCTCCAAGCGAGTGTCATAATCGGATTATTTTTTCAAGCTCAACATGCACAGCAAGTAGAGATCTGATATACTTCTCGCTTGTTCAACTATGCCAGGTTACTCAAGCGGTCAACGAGGGCAGACTGTAAATCTGTCGGCTCACGCCTTCCTAGGTTCGAATCCTAGACCTGGCACGCAGTGACATCTTCCCACACTCCTCCACGACTTTCTTATCTCGACGCTTTACGAGGACTGGCTATCTTATCTGTGCTCGCCTTTCACACTACCAGCTACGGTACAAATATTTACCCAGTTTGGTTCGCTGCAGTCATTTCCCAAGGAGCTCGGGGTGTTCAGTTATTCTTTGTGGTGAGTGCAATTACACTGTGTCTGTCTTTATCGTCGCGCCGGGAAGAACCGCAGGCTCTACGAAATTTTTTGATTCGCAGGTTTTTTAGAATCGCGCCATTATTTTACGTGGCAGTAGTCTATTTTCTCGTCCAATCCTGGTTGAGTCGTGGTCAGCTTTTCTCATTTGCAAACATCTTCACCACAGTAACATTCACTAACGGCTGGAGTCCGTATTGGATCAATAACATCATCGTTGGTGGCTGGACACTACCGATTGAGACAAGTTTTTATCTTTTGCTTCCAAGTTTTTTTCTGTTGACAAACTCGATCAAAAAAGTAACCGGATTGTTGTGTATCGGTGTAGTTCTCGGTCAGCTGATCAGGCTGTTATTTCTCAACACCCCTGGTATGGCTGATCTTAAAGTGTGGTCGGAGTTTACATTTTTGTTTTTACCGTCACAGTTGCCAGTTTTTTTCTTTGGAATATGGGCATATGTGTTACTATTTCGCCTGCCAAAAAAAGAAAAGTGGCAACAGTTATGCGGAGTGACTGCAATCTGCCTCATGATTGCCGTGATTCAATTGAAGTTCCCTTTCAAACTCTTGGCAGGTCATTATCTGTGGGCGCTTGGCTTTGTGTGGCTGGCAGTAGGATTGGCGCATGCTCCAATAAAACTGATCGTTAATGGATTCACCACTGCTCTAGGTAAAATCAGTTATAGTGTCTATCTGTGTCACTTTGCAGTTATGTTTTGGTTGAGCCGAGCGCAGCTGGTGGATCTGGCTGTGCAGTGGCCACTTTTTAACTATGCTTTACGATTAGGATTGGTGCTCATTTTCTCTGTTTTTACAGCAGCTTTTCTTTACGTTGGAATTGAGCGTCCAGGTCAAGCACTTGGTAGAAAAGTGATTACAGTTCTTAGTGATCAAGAAAAACGATACAAACCATAGCGATCTCCGCAAAAACCGTGTATACTACGCGTCTGCACATTTGATTCAAAAAGAAAGTACGTATGGCAAAAAAGAAAAAAGGTCCACGCCAAGCAGTCGGGTTAAAATGTAGTGTTTGTAGTGCCTTTGGTTATATTACTGAGTACAACAAAAACAACGAACTCCTCAAGAAACAAACTGAAAATAAGGGTTCATTTCCTTTAAGTAAATACTGCTCAGTCTGTCAAAAACATACCATGCACACAGTTTCTAAAAAACTGAAGTAGTCATTGGAAATTTAATCAAAAATAGTTTCGGCCATCCGGGTTACTCGAACGATATTAGCAGCACCGTGTAAAAAAAGCTGCTCGATATGTAATGAGTTTTGCATTGCCGACTCGATCCAGCTTCTGCCCGTGATGGCTTGTTGAAGGAGTGAAAGCTGAGCGGTGATCTGATCAGTTTCTAACTTTCGTGAGATGTCACGTTGTTCAAAAAGCTCTCTGATCCGTTCTTCCCAAATACCCCATTCATTTAAGGTTAATAAAAAACAGCCAGCAGCCACCGCGTCGTAAGCCATGTCACCAGATGGCTTGGTGATGAAGCCATCCGCCCAAGGAAAAATATACTTTATGAGTAGCTCATTGGCATCTAAAATCTGTGGATGATAGGCAACTCGGAAACGTGCTGCTGACCGCGAAATATCACCTACGGGTAAGTGATTCTCCGCGGCTAGGCGATGGCCAAGTTTGGCAATATCTGCTTGAGTTCCGGCGTAGAGCACAATTTGATAAGGGCAAGGTTGCCGACGCAGGTGTGGTAAGAGTTGGGTTAAAACTTGGCGTATTTCATACCCATTTGTGCCGATTCCACCGGTGGCGATACATAGTTTCAATGGCCCACTTCTCCAGGGAATCTTGTCTTTACGTGCTGAGACAACTCGCGGATCTACTGGTGGACCGGTAACGATGACTCGTCGGGGATCAACACTAATATGATTAATGGCTGCAACTTCAAGAAACTCCAGCTGCGTCCGTTCATCAAACACACAGAAAGCAATGTTAGGTAACTCAGCATTTTGTACATATTCTGGGCGAACATGAGGGTCAGTGACTACTTGAATAATTTTTTTCCCTTGCCGAGCTAAGATATTTCCAGCAGCAATATGCAAGCTCAAGAGTGGGCGTTGCACATCTTCGGTCAGATAAAGGAGTGGAGCAGCAATACTTTCTAAAATGGGTAACTTCTGACGTCCAAACCGGTCCATCAGTGATTTTAACTTCTGTAAGATAGCGTGACGGGCAATAGTTTTTCCAACGGCTTCAGTGAAGAGAATTTTTTGCCAATCTTCAACAGAAACGTAGTTGGTAGGATCAACAATCCAAGCTTTAGTTGCTGAGATGTTATTTTTCCAGACTTGATTGGCAATGGCGACAGCCATTGAAAAGTGAGCTCGGGAGAAAACCACATCAGCAGAAGTAGTATTATAAGGTAGTCCGTAGAGACGTTTAATATCTTCGCGAAAAGTTCCCGCCACAGTCACAATCGGTAGCTCTGTTTGAGCTAAACGTTGACGGTCAAAGGCAAACGTTTTTTCGAGATTCTTATCGGGCAGGCGAATCATTTCTACTCATTATAGACATCGCGGAGCCGATTTGCTCGATGAATACAGAAAAAGACTGTTGTGGAGCTGGCTAAGTTTCGCTTGAGATTGTTTGGTACAATCAGACCGATTGTATTTGTCTCAGATAGGCCTGTCGTTCAGCGGTAGGACAGAGGTCTCCAAAACCTCCAACGTGGGTTCGATTCCCCCCAGGCCTGCAAACATCTATCATAGGCAAAGATAATGAGTTCTTCTATAGTTGTGTCATGACAAACTCTGAAATAAGAGAGAGAAAAGAAGTACGAAAAATTGAGGCGAGTGAGGCTATCGCTTATCTTACAGCTGTGGACAGACATCCGGTTTTGCAAGTTATGGGGGAATACATCCGGGCGGCTGAGTTTGGGGAGTTTAATCAAGCGAAAGTATTAAAAAACATTCAAGAGCATCTGACTGATCTACAGCATGCTCATCCTCATAAAAAAGATGTTGTTCAACTAGACCCAAATAGTTTTTTTAATGGCTCTGTAGGATATATAAATGGAGAAGGAATTTCTCGACTATATACTGAGTTTGAAGAGATGCCTGATGCAGTAAGAGTCTTCCTAAGCGAATATACCACATCCTTAAATGTCAAAATTAAAAATGCCTTTGAACAGGTTTCTAACACTCCTGAAGTGCAAAGAATTCAGCGAGTTCTATTTCAGTTGCTTGATGATCAAGAAGCCCCCGCCGATCGTCTACTTCGGCAGTCCGAAAAAGACCGTCATATAAGACAAGAGTTTCTTCAAAGAACAGGTCGAGAGTTTGCTGGGGGAGCTGACAAGCAAGATCCTGTATATGTACGTTCTCAACGATATGTAGAGTTCGCTACCATGCCTCAAACTGCTCCCCAAAATGAAGGTATCACTCGCGAAGAACTAACAAATACGTATGTTCGGCTGATGCGCAGTTTGTATAATTCGATAAAAACAAGAACTGACCCAACGTACAATCCACTGACTGTTCAATTTGGGCATGAAATTACGCTCGGTGGCTATATTCATTTACTAATAACTGATGCGATGGGGACACAGGAACTGTCTGTGTATGAACTATTTGCAATGTTCAATCAGAATAAACTGAGCGATCCAAATCTCTACGTAGAAGCTCTAAGCCAATATAAACTGATTACTCTCATTGAGAGTTATATTTATGCTATTGAAGATGCTGAAGAAAAAGTAACAGTAGTTGGTGAAATAACAGAAGCTTTGGGTGACCCGACTAAGTTTTTATCAAACTATGAATTGATCAGTAGCCATAGACAAGTAACTGCTTTTTTTGGAGAACTTATTAAGTGGATCCAAATAACAGAAAAAATTGTTTGGGAAGCTCCTTCAGCTGAGATGGGATTTTTTGGCAAAGCAAAAAATGGCGTGGACCTTGTTTCACTTTTAGTAAAAAACCTTCGTAACCAAAAACTTCAAACTGAGCTTTTCAGTGGATTTGCCGCAACAGATCAAGATCTAACAAGTTTGTTCTCTTATTTGAAAAAACTTTTTAAAGTTTCAGTAGCTATGACTGGCCATCCTCTCCATGTCATGCGATTTCCGCAAGTAGTATCTGTTTTCAAACCTGAGAGTATGAGTGCCTACTCTAACTTTATTGATTATCGAGAGTTTGTGGAAGACAGAAGTTTATCACCTCAAGTGACAGTGAGAAATCAAGTGGCTTTCCAATCTCAAGATGGAGAAGAGGGAGAGACTAAGTATGTCTATTTGGCATTGCCCCAGTATGCACCGGTGGCAAGTTTAGCAATCTCTAGCGGAAACGAGGCCGAAAAGCAAGAACTTATTATTGGTAAGGATTTTCAGCTAGAGTATCAAAAAAAGACTGGTCATTATCGAGTGAAGTTACTTTCACAAACAGCGCTGGATGCAGGTAGGAAAGGAATCAAGTACGTCGCCGGAGTCGATTTTATTGACCAGCAGAAAGAGCTTCCAAAAAAAGTAAACGCCATAGAGTTGCCGAGTGAAAAAATTGGTGCTTTAAGTGAAGCTTTGAGAAATGCTGGATTTGATCGACTGGCTGAGCGTTTACAAGAGACATTGCAGCCTCATTTTCTTAAACGAGTTAGATTACAGTTGACAGGTCAAGACGCGCGTTATTCGTCTGATGACGTTACTCGGGCAATCCGCGATTCCGTTTACTATTCTTTTGCAACCCCAGGCTCAACAGAAACAAAAATTGCTCATCAAATTGTCAGTGCCGCCACAGATGGAGAGCTTGATTTTTCTTTTCTTCCCCAAGTTGTTCCAGACAAAGCTAGTCAAGCAAGAATCCGCGTCCAGTGCGGCCATGTTGCTGAGTTATATGCAGTGATAATGAACTACCTTTTAACCAATGAAGGCAAGTCAAGCCAGCTGTATGCCTCTAGTCTTTTTGCCGACCCAACGGAAGGGGTGACCACGATGATGGGTTTTCGACTATTTGGCATAGGTCATGCAGACACCCGAGGAGTAGTTACTGATAGTAATGGTCAAGTTCAACAGTTTCAACAAGATTTAACTCCATCACCTAGTATCGCAACAGCTAGAGATGCCGTCCGTTCAGCTTTCTCCAATATAAAGCAAGTATCTGCCAGACTTAATGGGTTAAAAAAATCACTAGACAGTAATGTGCCTGCTCCTCATCATTTTTATCAAGAAATAAGTTCAAATGAAAAAAGTTTTAATGAGTATATTCTGCAACTCAAAAGGGAAGCTGGCGAGCATAGTCAAGAATTCCATAAAAATTTGAATGAGTTAGACAACTTTATTCAAGCTGAACCTGGAATTTATCGCTCACCAGACGAGTTGATGGAAATAATGAAGGCCAAACCTTTAGCTGCTGTGATCAATATTCTACTTTTCCTACAGGACAAAGGAAGTAAATTTATTCAGCTGCATCCAGAAGTTGAGTATATTAAAGAGGTACTCTCAACACTCAAAGAGTGGTTTCAACTAACCCAAAATCGAGAAAATACCCCACATAGAGTATCTGAAGAAGAAAAAGAATTTATTAATGAACTCAGTTCGGCTTCTGGTATTGGGGAAAAACTACAGGTGTTAATTGAAAGTTTAGAAAGATAGTAGGAGATTATGATAGACCAGCCTGAACAACTTTTTCATTTTGCATACCAAGATAATGGCGCACCTCGAACGCTGCTTTTATTTCATGGTACCGGTGGAAATGAAAATGATCTGTTGAGCTTAGTTGATCCACTGAAGTCACGCTACAATTTTTTAGGTTTACGCGGAAATGTTCAAGAAAATGGAATGAACCGTTTTTTTGCGCGCATGGGCCAAGGCCTCTTTGATCAAGACAGTATTGATCGTGAAGTTGAGAAATTGGTGATGTTTATTGCCCGCTGGTGTCAAGCCAAATCAATTACAGAGCAGGATCTGGCATTCTGTGGTTACTCAAATGGCGCCAATATGATCTTGGCCACACTCTTTGCTCATCCCACAGTAATTCAAAAGGCAGTACTTTTTCATCCAATGCTTCCATCCCAGCCGGCATTGACCGTGTCATTTCAAGGAAGACAGCTGCTGGTGAGTTACGGTGAAGAAGACCAAATGGTGCCAATTAATGAAAGTCATCGCGTCATTAACGTCTTGACTGCGCGAGGTGCGACAGTTGAGGTTGTTGAACATGCCGGCGGGCATGAGGTGGTCCGCGATGAAGTGGATAAGGCACTCAAATTTTTGGAGACTGACTAGTCCAGTCAAAAGCAGGTGGAACTTTCAAACAGTAGCGCAAATTTTTGACATCTTTACTCAGAGAAATTGTTTCGAAACTCATTCCTTTGCTTTCTTCTTGATCAGGGATGTAGCCAGTTTTGGCTACGTTAATGCGGTACTGATCCGGAGAAAGATTAATCTTAAAACGACCAAGTTTGTCGGTAATAAGTACTGCCACCAGCTCGTCAGGGGGAGTTTGAATAACTTGAACAATAGCTTGAGGAACCGGTTGATTGTGCTCTTGAGTAACTGTACCAGCCATAGTGCGATGTTGACGTCTTTTATAGAGTTCTGAAGCTCCCAAAAGCAGATAGAGTGAAGCAAGTCCAAAGTTAATGATTGAGGGATAAAAAATGACCAAGGTGGTGGAAAGAAGTCCCATTGGTAAGCTAAGTATCCGCAACATATGCTCTGTCACACTTTGGATAACTTTCACATTAAACCAATGTGCCTGCATGACTGATGTACGATGATGTGCCTGGAGTGGAATAAACATCACGTTGAGGCGATTCTGTGCGTTCAACTCAATCATCTCACCGCGGTAGTACTCTAAAGACGTGGCATACCAAGGTCGTGGTTGGGAAGTAGGGAACGTATAGTCTGGATGGCTGATAGCTATCTGATACTTGCCAGCAGGTAGATCAAGTGTCCGAAATAACCCATCAACGGTACTGACCACTGTTTCTTTTAACTCTGCAGCACCATTCTTTTTTTTATTCATACTTTCAATAGTTAAGAGTGCAAAAGGGATCGGTTGTTTACTTTCCCCATCAAAGACGAACCCTCGAGTTGTCCGGCGAGAAAGTAGGCCTGCCAGCTGCAAGAGCCGAAGCAATCGCTCTGCCATAAGCTGGAGAATCACAAAACTCGCCGCTGCCGCTGCTCCTACCACAGTCGTAGACTCCACAACTTGGCGAGTACTCAGTCCAATCTCAGAACCAATGAGTAAATGGTCGGGAATTTGCTCAAGTGCTGGCATTATTACCTGCCAATGGCCCTTTTTATCAATTATTGTTCTCACCGAGAAAATTGTTTTCTTTTGGGCAACTGCCTGAACCATGACCTCAGCTCCTGGTTCACCATTGCCACTGACCAATACCTCTTCATGCGGGAGCTGAATAGGGTTGCTTATCTCGATCTGCGTATGACTATCTAAGGGCCGAGCCAGCTCAACTTTGGCTGCATAGACTTGATTGGGAAAGGCAAGCGCTGCGCCCGTCCCCACACTGCAGGCGGCAGCGATAAACGTATACTGGAGTATTTTTTTTAATCGGAGTCTCATGTTTCCTGCAAAAAATGGGATTTGAGTAAATTTTTGCTTCTATCTAAAATAGAATTCTTTACTTTATGCCTCTATTTATAGTAGTATGAAATGTTGAGTATTTCGAGTGAAACAAAGTCGTACACACTATGTCTGTTGAGCCTGACCAATCCCAAACTTTTCAACGTATGCGCCATGCTACGTTCAAAAAAAGAGTACTCAAAGTAGCAGTTTTGGGTGCTATTGTCCTGGCTTTTTTTTGGTTCGGCTGGCCATTTCTTCAGCTCATCCGAACTGGTAAAAAAACTCAGCCTCAATCTTTAACGACCACAATCAGAGAAATTGTGACTCAACCTCGAGCGGCTATCCTCGGCACTAGCTTTAACATTCAAACCATCACTGCTCAAGGTCTGAGAGGCGATAAAGGTGACAACGGTAATCAAGGTCCAAAAGGAGATAAAGGCGACTCAGGATCAGCAGGCTCAAACGGAGCAGGTGGACAAAATGGTGGAGCTGCCGGGACAGATGTACCTGGAGTTCTTTTGCCTGTCTCATCTCCTTTACCAGGTCCTAAGGGCGATAAGGGTGACACTGGAGCTGCAGGCTCAAATGGTGCCAAAGGTGACAAGGGTGATGCTGGAAGCGGTTCCTTGGCTTTTGTGCAGAACGGGAATACGTTCGGAACAACGGCTCTGCTCGGCACAAACGATAATACTGGTCTAGCTTTTGAGACAAATAGCGTACAACGGGTTTTACTCGATACTTTAGGAAATTTTAAGATCAACGGGGGAAAACTGATGGTCAACGGCCCAGCTGCCTTTGGAAATGTGACTGGCGCTCTTGATCCCGGCGGAGCAGATCCTACCCAAAGTTTAACCAATAACATGATGACAGTCTTGGCAACTGGAGCCAACGCAGCTACTGGGGCTAATGGTTCTTATACAATGTTGAGATTGGCGGGTGAGTATACCCCGGCAGCAGGTCCAGGCATTCATTTCTTTAATGGAAATAGAATTTCCTTAACGGCTAATCCTGGAGATGGTTCGTCGATGAATCTGATGAGAGGCGTATATTCTTTTCTCGTTAATAACTCTCTGGGTGATGTGGCCGAGTCTGAGTCATTTAAGGGATATGTCCAAAATAACGGAACAACAAGTTCCAGACTTGGTACTTTTGAGAACACTTTTGAGAACAACGGAATAATGACCGGTGGAGATACTCGAACTGCGGAGTTTCATTTCATCAATAATGTGGGCAAAACTGCTCCGGAGCATTACGGCTTTATCTCAGAAACTAAAAACAGTGGAACAATGCTGGGGTCAATGACGGGTTTTTCAGCTTTTGTGACAAATAAAGTAGGAGCAACAACTGATAGTTTGCGGGGGTATCGGTCTTATATCCATAATGACGGGACGAGTAATAACGAAGTCATCGGGATTGGTGCTGGCGTGACAAATACGGGAACTGCGCATAGCAATCTAGTCGGTCTATCAGTCCTAGCAGTAAACAGTGGGACAGTTGATCAAAATATCTACGGAATTCGGATTGAAAATCACGATCTGTCTCCCTCTGCCACTGGAAGTGAGTACGGAATATCTGTTCCCGTAAGTGATCGTGGCACTATAAATAACTATGGCCTTTATCTTGGTGGGGCAACTGGTGGCTCAGGAACTGCCGCGGCGTTATGGATTAATAGTGGTCTAGCTCGATTTGCTCCAACAAATGGTTCACAAGCCAGCGTTCGTCTGGCAAGTAGTGGTGGAACAGATGTCAGCAGTCCGGGCAGTGGTGACCTGTGGTGGAACGGGACTCGTCTGTACTTCAATAATGGTTCTAGCAATATTGATCTTCTTGCGAGTGTGGGCAGCACTTTTCTCCAAAATGGAAACACGTTCGGAACTACCGCTGTGCTGGGTACCACTGATACTCAAGATTTAACTTTTTTAACGAATGCCAGCGAAAGAATCAGAATTTTAGCTGATGGCAAAGTCGGGATTGGTCTGACAAATCCTGATCAGGCCCTGGTCGTGAATGGCAATATTAAAACAATCGGAAATACTTTGGGGATAATGCTCGATGGTCAAGATCGACCACTTATTACCCGAGGATGGGACCCATTTACCAGTGGAAACTATGCAGGGGCTGGCAGCTGGGGCGTGTTTATGGAACCTAATATACTTACCTTTGGAACATTAACTGGAGCTAACCATTCTTTCCAATTCGCCCGATATAATACTGATAGTACAGTCGCTCAAACAGATCTATTTATTAATGATCAAGGCAATGTGGGCATTGGTTCAGGACAATCAGCAGAAGCTCGGTTAGGAGTTGGTGGTGATTTTGGCAGTTATAATTCTGTTGGAAGTGTTATTCGCGGCGAGGGAAATAATGGAAGTGTCTTAAGTATTGTCCAAAGTGGAGTAAACGCTTGGGGAATTGGCATGGATCCTTCCAATACTAGCTTGAGCTTTATTCAAAACCGCTATGTTGGAAATGCTGGTGTAGAAATGATGACTTTAGATATAAATGGTAATCTCGGCATCGGGGTACCTACTCCAGCTGCCCGCCTAGATGTATTAGATAATCGTTCGGGTGGATACGCGGCCAAGATTATTAATGACGGAAATAGTGCCGATCGTTTCGGATTGCTGGTCAGATCTGGCGAAGATGATAGTGGGCTGAGTACCAATCGTTTAGTGACATTCCAAAATCAAAGTGGGACTGAAGTAGGCTCAATTGAGTATAACGGCGGAACCACTTTTTATAACACATCTTCAGATAGTCGTGCCAAAACAGACATCATTCCTACTACGCTTACGTTAAATGACTTGATGAATATTAAGCTCTATGACTATCATTGGAAGATGCAGCCAGACGGTGGCAAAAACTATGGCGTCTTAGCCCAAGAACTTTATGATATTTTTCCGCAAGCTGTGAGTAAGCCAACTGATACCAATCGACTATGGGCAGTTGACTACTCAAAGCTGGTACCCCTGACAATTAAAGGTATTCAGGATCAACAGCTTGAGATCAGGACTTTGAAGACTCAGCTTGGTCAACTTTCCCAAGTTGCTCAGTGGAACTACACTGCCTGGACATTTATGGGAGAAGTCACATTTGCAGCCAAAGCTAAGTTTTTGGCAGCAGCCGACTTCTTTGGTCAAGTCACTTTCCATGATCGCGTGACGTTTATGGACAAAGATCTGGCCGGCAGAGTTGTTATTCCAGCTGGTCAGACGAGTATTGCACTCACCTTTGCCCAATCATACTTAGTTACTCCAGTTGTGACCGCCACTGCCAATGGCCAAGTGCTGGCGCTGGCTGTCGATCAAGTAACTGCCCAAGGGTTTGTAGTGAAGATTGCTTCACCTTTAGCAGAACAATTGACTGTTTCTTGGATGGCGATCGCAGTCAACTCAGCAACTATCGTTCCGTCGGCAAGTCCAGTGGTGACTATAACGCCACAGCCCAGTGTCATGCCTTCTAGCACTCTAGTTCCGACACCTTCACCAGATCCAAGTGTTATACCTTCAGTCACGCCTTCGGCGAGTCCAGGTGTTTCACCAGCTCCATCACCGAGTGTCGCCCCGTCACTTTCTCCAAGCCCGACACCATTAGCGAGTGTCATCCCATCACCAGATCCAGCTGCTTCTCCAACATCTTCACCAACACCTTGACCGTTACGCTGAGGCTGGTCAAAATCAGGCTGTGATTACTCTTACTCAAAAACAGAAACAATCCCGATCTTTTTTTCAGATGACTGTGTCACGAACACAGCTGCTGTTGATCGCAGTGATCGCCACTGTTCTGGCAATTTTCCTCGCCAGCGCTGGCCTCTATTTTCGGACAGCTCAACTTTTAGCCAAGCTTTCTACTACCGAGGGACAGCAAGAGCTGAAAAAAAATGAGGCAGATAAGATTGTCAAAAGTTTGGCCAAAGTTACTTATTTGCCAGCAGAAGAGCCTTCAATTGCTACGATCCTTGAGCCCAGATCTCTTGCCACTAAGTCAGCGTTTTATAAAGATGTCCAAAAAGGGGATAAGTTGATCGTGTACCAACATGCCAAAAAAGTCTTTATTTTTCGTCCCACTCAAAATCTGGTGGTGAATGTCGGGCCATTAATTACCGGCGATGAAAAGTAGTTGGCGAAATAGCTGTATCGGCAGCGGTTCTTTTTGCGGAGTTTTTTAAAAAATCACTTCAACTTACTACATAAAAAAGTGATGAAAAAGTTACGAATAAGATATGTGTCTTAAGACCTATAACTGATTTTTTAGGCTAGCGTGCTATACTCTTGAGTAATGGATGAGTAACTCATTCAGGGATTGAACTCGCGTCCGAAGATTACCTTCACCTCGCGATTTCAATGCACATTAACACAGCAGATATTGAAATTATCTTACTAAAGGTTTCGGTCCAGTCAGCGCATTACGGTGGGTTGCCTGGACCGAACGCCCGACGGTTCCTCTTGAGTCCAGATTTAATTGGACTCAAGACCACAGGGCAAAATTTTTCTCACTCTTCACTCTATAAGGAGTTTTTCGCAATGAACGCTTTCCGTACCTCCAGGTTTGCGCGGCTCGTAGTCGCAGTCGTTGCCGTCGTCTTTTTGGCGGCTTTTTCGCTCGGTTCGGTTCTCGCACAGCAGTCCAACAGCCAGATTTTGGTTGAGCGTGCGGGCGACGTGATCGTCGTCAACACGCAGAACGGTGCTGAGGTCAATTTGACGCACGCACTCCGCGTGCAGTTTGACAAATCGCAAACCCCGACCCGTATCGCTGTTCAACCGCGCTGGAACTTAGACGGGAGCCTAGTAGCTCTCACCTATATCGATCCAAATGACGCACCCAAGCCGGGGGAATTGGCGCACGGCGATATATGGGTTGTGAACGCCGATGGAGGCCTGGTTATTGATTGGCAACTATGCCATCAACTAACGATCAACTGTGCGGCGCCTTACCTTTCCCAAGGGGGGCGATGGCTGGTTGTATCCACAGTCCGGTTGACTGATAACCACTCCACGTTGTGGGTGGTTGATTTGCTCACCGGTAAACAAGAGATCGTTAAAGACGGCGGGTTTAATCCCGCTGACTTGATGGGATTTCGCATGGGCGAAGACTATACATTTGTTCTAGTAGGAAAGAATGTGAAACATGTGTTCGACCTATACGGTGGGTCGAGCAGGGATGAGCCATATACCGCGCCCACTGCTGCCACCAATGCACCTGCGACGATCATCGTTTCATGCAATAACGAACTCGCCGTTCAGAACGGCGAGAACATCAGCCTGATAATCAATGGCACACAGACAGGCACCATCACTGGCAGCTTGCCTGTTTACCCAGGTTTCACAAGTGCATTCTCCTGTGCCCGCGTCGCCACGCCCGCTGGGGCCGCGACTGCAGCAGCAACTACAATAATCGTGACCGCTACCCCAATGGTGTTTGGCCCTGCAGCAACAGCAGTGGGTACACCAGTCCCGGTACCCACCCTCTAATTTTTTCAATGTCTCGCTGTGGCGGGGAACCCTTTAAAAAGGTTTCCCGCTACTCTAAAGCGAATTACCCCACGGTAGTTCGTTCCAGAGTAGTACATCTCATACCTCACTCTTTCTAAATTTTAATTCTCTATATGAAAATTAATTCTCATAAAGAGGTACACTACATCTATGTCAAACCAGTCCAATAATCATGCTTTCCAGATGACGCCTGAGCGGAAACGCCGGGCCGCCATGTTGGGCACGGCCTATCATTTCAGTGCTTGGATAATTATTGCCGTAATCGTAGCGATCGTCACAATTTCCGGCTTTGGCGCCTATGTTTTGAAACCTTCTTTGCAACAACGTGATGGTTTGGTTCAAGAAGCCTGTACTGCCGAAGCAAAACTCTGCGCTAATGGCTCGACCGTTAGTCGGACTGGTCCACAGTGCCAGTTTTCGACCTGCCCTGGACAGTAATTTCTGTATTCATGCGAGCTCAAGCTCAAGGGTGTATATTGAGTAGATCATGTCATTTCAACCAGGCAAAGTCCTTCATACTTTCACTACCAAATCTGGCAAAACAGCCACGCTGCGCTTTCCATTTTGGGAAGTATTGCCCCAGCTTCTCGAATACATTAACTTAATTTCAGTCGAGGATACGTACGTTCGTTTTTCTGGTGAACAGATCTCATTGAAAGACGAGGCAGAGTACTTAGCCTCAATCTTTGTAGCGATGGAGCTCAAGCAACGAGTTTATGTTTACTGCTTCATTGACGAAAAATTGGCCGGTGCCTGTGAAGTGAGCCAAATTCCAGATCTAAGAGCGCGCGGCAGACACGTGGCGCGGTTGGGCATTACCGTGGCAAAAGATTGGCGGGGTGACGGGATAGGGTATCAGTTAGCAAAGATAGCGATCGAAACTGCCACACAAGAGCTGAGTGGGTTAAAAATGGTAGTTCTAGAGTGCTTTGCAAGTAATACTGCAGCCATAAATTTGTATCAAAAGTTAGGCTTTATAGAAAAAGGTCGACTGCCAGGATATCTTAAGTACAGAGGTGAGTACGTGGACGAAGTCCAGATGGTGCGTACCCTTGATTAACTGATATGATCAGTCTATGCCTGATGAAACTCTCTCCACCTCCAGACCTCTATTTGCGGAAGCGCCTACCTTTACTGAAGTGAAAACTATTAAAGTTCCTCGGACGATCTATGATGCGTCGGCAGCTGAGGTTTTTTTCAAAAACTTTTTGGCAGGTGTGGGACACGGCTTAGGTGGAGTCTTTGTCTACTTTTTGTTTGTCCTGTTCATGCTGTACCTCGCCGCCAGTTTTGTCTGGCCAGTTGTTCAGCCCTACGTCAACATGTATCAACAATCCATGCAGTCGCTTCAGAAAATGCAACATCTGATTCCGGGTAGTGGAAATGATCAAAGTGCGACCGGCTGGAATATTCAGTTAAATAGTGACCAGCTTAAAAATATATTGCCCAAAGTTCAACCGCTGGAGCGACCACAGTAGTAGTCCATGAAAACAAAAAATATTTTTATTTTCTTGATTGGATTGTTTTTTTTCATGCCACAAGTTCTGGTCGTTCGCGCAGCTGAGATTTCGCCAGCCGACTCGATAGAAAACCTACAAGACAAAGGCTTACTTAAAAAGTGCATCACGACTGCCGAAACGCCGACCACTTTAAATGGCCAAAAACCATTATTTACTGATACTACAGGCTGTAGTGAAGCCGTCACCAATGAAGAATGGAAGCTGGCTTTCCAATCAGAACATAGTTTTCACAACTTTTGTCATAACTTTCCAGCCATCAACCAAGATAAAAGCAACCTTACTTTTAACTGGCTTGATAATGCAACTGGGCTAACGGCGCACCTGGGTCAAGATTATATTGGTCTACCGCATCCGTGTGGAGCAGATGTCTTTAATTGGTACGTTTTAATGAAAGATTTTCATCCTGAAAAAGGAATTTATCCTGTCCCAACTGAGCTTACCTCCCATCATACTTTGAACTATCTCATCACCAAAACAGATGGTCAGTCACGAGTTATTGTAGGTTTGGGCGGTTATAAACGGAGCACGCTGGGGGCTCCCGGAGAACCGTTTACTATAGAAGTTGGCTTGTACCAGGATACTGATTGGGGAGATCATTTTCCTAATGATCCAGTGATCTCATCATGCTCAATCGCAGAGTGTGGCAGTGAGTTTGTTTACATTGATGGAGCTCAATTTGGCTATCACATTACTCCTGGTCAAGAAAAATCGATTGATATTGACTGGGGCAAAGTATTTAATTATCTGGTTGCTACAAAATATTTGAAAGCGCCAGTTAGCTATGGGAATGCTGACCTTACTGCACTCAATATTTATCTTGGAGATGAGGTACATAATATGAGTGCCGCACATGCCTATCGCTCTGATCTCTATCAACGAAATTTTTCAATCGATACTGCAAAGTCGAAGTATTCAGCTGACTTCAATGGTGATGGCAAGATTAACTTGCTTGACTACGCTACCTTGGTTGGGGATCTGCTCAAAACTGGTGCTGGCCTGAAAACAGATCTCAACGCAGATGGTAAAGTGAATCTTTTAGACCTCAGCATTTTCCTTTCCCAGCTCAAACTCAACCCTATACGCATTAGAAGCGCACAATGATATACTTATGGGGATGTCAGAAATTTATAAACCTCATAATGATCTCAGCGCCCTCAATGTCGCCCGTAGAATAGCTGGGGGTCCTGATGGGTTGGCTTTATCGATGTATCACCGGTATAAAAAGCAGAGTAAACATTCACATGATCTTCAATCTTCCCCCGAAGTAATTGAAGATCTTGGCCGCATAAAAGAAAATGTTAAACGTGAGCTAACGGTTGTGCTGAGAAACCCAGACCTGAGAAAAGAATTTCTTACGGGACTGCCTCTTCACACACTTAAGCATGTGGATAAACTCAGAAATTATAAAGGCGATGATCAAGAATTAGTTATTATCCAAGCATTTGGATATTACGCGCTGCTTGCCAAGTGGACACAAGAGTTTGCTTTGGAGATCCGAGCAGATCTGTTAGAAGGAGAGCTTTCAATCCTTTTCGCGCTCCAACAGATTGAAAATCGGTTATTACGTAGGCACTCTGTCTCAGCCAAATGTTGAGATGTGCTATTCTAACTAGATAATGACCAATACTACTCAGCCAATAAAAACTATTGCAAAAACTCGTCCAAAAAAACTGTTTAAAGACCCAAATGCGTCAAAAACGCTTCACGATTACATCGCCATTTTGAGGGAGCTAGATAGTGGCTTACCGCAAAGCAGTGAGTATGGCAGTATCTTGATCCTTGGCTTGATGGAAGAAATTGGTGAAATTTCTCGTGCATATCTGGCGGAACACGGTCGCAAGCCAACAAATAAAGCAGCTCAGCATGACGAAAATTATAAGCAAGAACTAGGTGACCTGTTAATCTCAATTCTGCGCTTAGCGACTTATAAAAACATCAACCTTGATCATCGAATTCAATATACGTTGAAAAAAATTCAACGGCGCAAAACTCATCCAAAAGAGTAGGGGAGCAATGAAAAATTGGCAGCGGTTGCGCGAAACACCCGAGTTATGGACACAGTTTCTGGTCAGAGAGCAAGTGAATATTGGGATTCGCAAATTTTTTGTCGAACAGGGGTTTAATGAGGTTGAGACACCACTTCTTGTTGAGCATCCTGGAACAGAGCCGTATCTTGAGGTATTTGCAACGACGTTGTTAACTGATCAAGGGGAAAAGCCAGCTTTTTTGTTAACTAGCCCAGAGTACGCCATGAAGAAACTGATTGTGGCCGGGCTGCACAACGTTTTTCAAATCTGCAAAAGTTTTCGGAATGCAGAAGGGGAGAGTGGGCGACATAACCCGGAGTTTACAATGCTCGAGTGGTATCGATCTCCAGGAAGTTACCTCGACATTATGGATGACTGCGAAAAATTACTGCAGTTTTTGGCAGCTCATATTCTACGGTGGCAGCAAGAAAGAGGCGCCAAAATAGGGGAGGGGAAGGGAGCAGAAATGGCGCCGCTAACCGTTGCTTATAAAGGTAACTGCTTTGACATCAGTTCGCCTTGGGAGCGGATGAGTATTGCAGAAGCGTTCCAAAAATATGTTGGAGTTGATGTTGAAACGCTGCTTAATGAAGTGGCGTTAAAAAAAATAGCAGCTCAAAAAGGCTATCAAGTTGATCACACTACAACTTGGGAGCAGCTTTACAATCAACTGCTGCTCAATGAAATTGAGCCACACCTCGGCAAAACCAAGCCAACCATTCTTTACGATTATCCAGCATCCCAGGCTGCGCTCTCAAAACCCAAAAAGGACGACCCCCGTTTTGCAGAACGATTCGAATTTTTTATCGGTGAACTTGAGCTGGGCAACGCTTTTTCAGAGCTGACTGATGCTGCTGAGCAAGAAAAACGGTTTCAAAGTGAGCTTGCTGAGCGAGCAAGTTTAGGTAAAACTCCATATGAACTTGATCATGACTATCTTGAAGCTTTAAAAGTTGGCTTACCACCAACTGGTGGAATTGCAGTTGGAGTTGATCGATTGGTTATGCTTTTGGCAGGAGTCGATCATTTACAGGACGTCACGTTTTTCCCAGTGACTGATGTGTTTTCAAATGAAGAGGTATAACATGAGTTTATGCCAGAGCTTGAAAAATCCCCCGTATCTGATGTAAAAAATTTAATTGAAGCACACTTAGAGCCTGATGCTCTAATTTATGAGCATCTGACTGATGTTCCAGATACGCCGAAAATTTTTCTGTTTAATAATGGCCACGTAACTAGACAACTTCAACCACATCTCCAAGAACTAGTAACTGAGTATGGAGCCAAATTTTATAAAATCAAAACAGCCGGGCCAAAATCATATCTCGTTTTTGCAGGCATTGAACCGCAAGAATTACTGAGGTTCGTTACCAAAAATATTAATCCAGGTGAAGTTGAAGATATTTTGCTTAACTTTTTGATTGGAATAACAGAGCCGTTACCCTTGCCGAGTTTAAAAAAGCTGATGCAAGAAAGAGCTGCTGGCCGAGTTAATACTGAAACGGTTCAACAGATTATCTTTGGCTTACGACAGCAGCTGGGGCAGAGAAATAATCCTGATACATACGTTGAGCTCGCCGAGCAAGCAATTGAACAGCAAAGGTATGAATCTGCAGAAAAAGCCTTGGATTCATTGCAGAAAACATTTCGATCTATGTCCAGGCAGTATCGGGCGGGCTTAATTTTTTTTCAAGGATTGCAAGAGTTTCTTTTACAACCCGGAAATAGACAGCGTTTTGCGGGTCATTCAAGCTTGATTTTTGAATTACAAAATACTGAAGAGATGCTTAGACAAATAGAGGACTTACTTACTCAAGAGACGATCTACCAACTGCGGGCCGATAAGATGAGAAACAATAAATGACCTTAGCTATTCCCGTCAGCAAGTGAAGATGAAAGTGAACTGAGTGTGCTCACGAGATCTGCTGAATCTTCTAGTACTCCCAAGAGTTCAACAAGTGTGGCAAATACTGCAACTTGTCGATTGCCGTCAAAGGCGGATATCGCTTCTTGAGCAATTTGCTGTAACTGTGGATCTTGCTTTGGGATTTTTTCTTCTAGCTCCGCAACTGTTACACCTTTTTTTAATAACAGTTCTTTTAAATTTCGGATTCCTTGAACGCGGTCTGGATTCGCCATAATAGCTAGATTATACCTTAATTTAAGGTCGAGAATCTAGATTAAGTACACCAGATTGAAAGTCTGGAGAAAGCCGAGTAGAATCTCGGGTGTTGGAGTTACACGTCGTACAATACTTAACACGGTTCTTGAAGGGATTTACTATGCCAATGATTAAAGGTGGCAATATTCGTAAAGGTTCATACATCTTATTTAAGGATCAACCAAGTCTGGTAACAAAAACAGAGTTTGTCAGTCCTGGGAAAGGCTCTGCCTTCATGCGGGCTCGGATGAAAAGTGTTAAAACAGGAGCAAGTCAAGAATTTACTTTTAAGTCTGTCGAGCCAGTTGAAGAGCTAGATATTGAAACCAAAGAAATGCAGTATCTTTATATCGATGGCGAAGAAATCGTTTTTATGGATCCTCGCAGTTTTGAACAAGTAACGATTAAAAAAGCCTTAATTGAAGAGAAAGTAGGTTACTTGATTCCTGAACTGACCATGTATATTTTATTTTATAACGAAGTAGCGATTGGAGTTCGTTTTCCAATGAACGTAAAGTTAAAGGTCACATACGCAGAAGATGCGACTGCCGGAAATCGGGTGAATGCGCCCAAAAAACCAGTTACTGTCGAAACTGGGATAGAAGTTCAAGTACCGCTATTTGTAAAAATTGGTGAGACTATTCTGATTGATACTGAGACTGGAGACTATCTCTCACGTGCATAAGTGCAAGTTAAATTGATCTGAAAAAGCCATCACCTAGAGATGGCTTTTTTTATTTCATTTTAGTCTAGACAGATAGTACTCAGCACTGTGCTCAAGTGATTAAATTAGTCATTTTTTTGAGTAATTTTATTACTCTTTTTTTCTTGCTTGAATGTAGAGCAAACCTCGGGCACTCTGCAGTGGAACTGAGTGACCATCTTTCCACAGCTCAACTGAGAAATGATGGGCTTGGAGAAGTTGAAGTATCTCTTTAAGTGACTGTTGCGCATTTGGGTGAAACTCAATTAATAACTCATTCACCACTTCCAGCTGGTCTTTTGCTTGCTGGAGAACTTCAAGCTCACTCCCTTCAATATCCATCTTAATCAAGTTAATTGGTTGGGAAATGTCTGTGATCAACTCAGAAAGCTGTAGTGCCGGAACTGTAATAGGATAGGTGAGGTTTTGACTACCGTTCCAGGCATGTTCTGAGGTACCAGCAGTACTAAACCACCGCTGTGGAGATGAATCTTGATACAACACAACTTCTGAGCCAGCTCCAGTCAGGGCAGCCTGAATACAGGTAACATCCTCAAGAATATTTTCTTGACAGTTTTTCTCGAGTAGAACAAAGTTTTCGGTTAAAGGTTCGACTGCCCAGATTTTTGAGTGAGGGTAAATTTTTTTAAAGTAGAGTGTTGCGAGCCCAATGTGCGCTCCGGCATCAATAATGATTGGAGTAGGCGAGTCAAGTTCAGTGTAGTACACATCGTGAGTAAAAACCTCATTTTTGATCAGATGAAACTCATCAGAGTGATCAAACCAAACAGTAAACTTCTCGAGGCGAGTATGTTGCATGCTACCCAAAAAGTGTCCGAGTCAAGAAATCAATTATTGGACTAATTAAGGTTGTGATTGGCGAAGAGCCATTGTACCAAGGGATCAATAAACCTAAGAGTACAAATAAGCCGTAGCGATCCATAAATTGCTGATACTCTAGAGCAAGTGTACGAGGCAAGATGACTAAAACAACTCGGCTGCCGTCGAGTGGATGAACCGGGACAAGGTTAAAGACTGCTAAAAAGATGTTAATAATAGCTAAGTTTTTTATAATACTCATCAAGATTTCTGGCATACTCAGCGTATGAAACAGTACCGTAAGTAAGCCAGCAATAAGCAGATTTGAAGCTGGACCAGCTAAGGCAATTAAAGCACTATCGCGAACTGGGTTTTTTAAGTTAAATGGATCGATCTCGACAGGTTTTCCCCAACCAAAATGAGTCAACAGTAGGGCAATTGTACCGAGTGGATCAAGGTGGGCGCGCGGGTCTAGTGTTACTCTCCCTTGAGATCGCGGAGTCGGATCTCCAAGTTTATCGGCAATAAAGGCATGAGCGAACTCATGGAAAGTTAACGAAAGCAGTACGCTGCCAAAAACCAAAAAAAATGCAAGTGGATTATTAAAAAGAAGTTCAATCACATCCTCATTATATCAATGAACTTCGGTAATAACTTCGTTGTTTGCGTGGTTACTCGACTATGATAAAATACGGTTTCTTCCTATCGCACATTCTTAAGGAGAACTATGCAATACAGCCTCAAATTCCCTCGAGTTTCCCACATCGGTAATCGAGTTTCCCATGCAAAAAACCGTACTAAGCATGCGTTCAAATATAACCTTCACACCGTCACAACGGTTATTGATGGTGTAAAAAAACGGATGAAAGTACCTTCTAGTGTGTTGAAACAGCTGAAAAAAGCTGGTCTGACAACTCATTATCGCGCTGAGAAGTAAACCAGCTCCATATGTGAAGAATTAAAAACTGTAGGGAACGTCTTTCCAAAATTTTGGTTTTTCACCTGCAAACTGGACTTTCACCAGCTCAATCTTCCCGTCGGTGGTTACCTTTGCTTCAATAATTTTGACTCGCTCACTGCCGCTCAGCATTGGCAAAATCGTCCATACTCCCGGCCACCCAGCCAGTCCATGACACGCATGAACAATTACGTCTGCCCAGTTTTGATGGGTTGTAGCAACCACATCTGCAAAAAGTTGTGATGAACCGTACTGAATATTGGCATCAGATAGTGAGTTTTTCATCACTTCTTCCAGCGTCTGCCAATCGATATAACCATCCTCTTTTTTGAGCCGTCGAGCAAGAGGAGTTGGTGATATTTCGAGCTGTGGAGTAGGGCTCAGTGTGCCATTAGCCAACTTCATAAGTGTTTGTGCCAGCTGCTGACTCGCTAAGTTAAAACTGAACTGGTAATACGCTGACTGTGACCATGTTGAGTCAATTACAAACTTATCCTGACGAAGTATCGGCCCAGTATCGAGTCCTGCTCCCATGATCATCATCGTGACTGCTGACTCTTTTTCGCCATAGAGTAAACAAAACTGGCCTGGAGAACTTCCTCGCCACCGAGGCAGTAGCGAAGGATGAATATTAATGGGAGCTACCTTGGGAAAATCGAGTAACCACTGGGGAACTCGATAACCAAAATCAACAACCAGCAGGAAATCTGGCCGGATCAAAAGTTTCTGTTCTAGATCAGGGCTGAGCTTTTTCTCAACAGTATGCACGGGAAGATGATGTTGTTCGGCCCAGCTGTGAAGTGGGTTGGGAGTAAGCATTTTTTTCCGGCCAACTGGAGCTGGCGGTGGTGTTAATGCCCAGACTAGAGTGAACTCAGGCTGAGAAAATAGCTCAGTTGCACAAAGGGCGGTATATTGAGTCGTCCCGGCAATGCCAACGGTGTAGGTGCGTGCTGAGTTCATTAGATGAATGTATGTGTATAAAACGCTTTCGCCATCTCTGCGCTCATCTCATCCATTTTCTTTCCACGTTCTTTATATAAAGGAAGGTCGAGTTCAATAGAGTAATCGATAAATAACCTGCCATCCAGGTGATCGTACTCATGCTGAATAACGCGAGCGTGAAACTCGCTAAATCGCTCACTCTTTGTGATAAAGTTACCGTGTTGTACCTCTTGAAACTTTACTTCTACCCATTCAAAGCGGGGAACTGGCCCGTAGAAACTAGGAATAGATAAACAGCCTTCCAAGATCGGTTCTTCTGGATCTGGGCCAAAGGTAAGTGTCTCGCTATGATCAGTAACCTCAGGATTGATAAAAAGGCGGAGCAAAGGGTTCTCGTCTTCACGTCGGCCGGATGCAGGCAAGAAAGTGGCAAAGACTCGGTATAACTCATCTATTTGCGGAGCCGCTAAACCAACTCCTCTTGGATTTTCTTTTTTTTCTAAAGTATCACCTAGACCTCGTAGCAGAGTCAGGACTTTTTTATCAATAGTTGTGATGGGCTTAGCTATTTGACGAAGTGTGTGATGGGGAACCGTAATAATATTCATTTTTGTTTTGGCTGAGCTGACTTGCTCGCACTTGCCGTAGCAATTATCTGTTGAAGGTCAAGAATACCGTGTTGAGCAATCGTATTTTGTGGTTGAATTTTCTCCACAATATATTTGTACTGATCAAGTGCTTCATTCCATTTTTTGTCTTGAATCAGGATTTTCGCCAAGCTTATCCGCGCCTCTTCATAGTTTGGTTTCATCGCAATTGACTGTTCAAAGTCCGCTTGAGCATGGGATGTATCACTCAAACTTAACATTAACAAGCCATGATTGTATCGCACTTTAGGGTCGGTTGGTGCAAGCTCTGCTGCTTGGTCAAGAGTTTTTATGGCTGCAATTAATAAGGTTGGATCTTGAGGAGCGAGCGTTGCTAAAATACGAGTTTTGGTTTTGTAAAAGTTCAAATCATGTGGGTTTTCAATCAGCAGTTCATCTGCTTTGGCTTTGGCTTCTTCACGGTAGTAGGCTGCGGCAGTGGCTTGCTGGGCATCAGCAAAACTAGCACTCAACCAGCTATATGTTTCAGCTAACCGCTCAGTAAATACTCCTTCTCCACCTGAAAGGCGGTAGGCTTTTTCAAGGTTGTCGAGCGCTTCAGAAAAGTGTTGGGACTGTTGGAGTTGTCTGCTCTTTGCTAGCAAGTAGTCAGCACTCCAGGCCCTCCAAATTAAGCCTAAAACAACACACAGTGCCAATGCAGTTACTGCAGACCAGATCCATGGTCGGTAGGTGGGAGCATGATCCTCGGGTAAAATAGCCAGATTTGTTTTGACCCCAGTCTTTAATTCAGCTTTCTCTAGGATCCAAGTGAATGCTGGATAAAGAAATAACAGCACTCCAACCATTACTGTCGAAAAACCAAGTGCATTAGAGACAGTTAAGCTGACTAGGCCTGTGCTGAATGAGATCAGCAGTAACGCTTGCTCTAGTTCAAGATCTTTTTTCTTCGAAGCAAAGTAGATCGGAACCTCAATTGCGGCTCCAAGAAAAATAATATAGCTAGTCAACCCTACGATACCAGTAGTTGCCAAGAAGTTAAGAAACTCGTTGTGAGCTTTGTTATATAAAAAGTCCCACTCAGTGACATTATTATGTGCCATCGGTCGGTCGGTAAAGTAACTGTAAGCAAATGTTTCAACCCCAGAGCCAAAAATAGGGTATCTCTGCCAAATTTTAATTGCGCCTGCCCAAACAATTTTACGAATATCGCCTGAATCAGTAATCTCATTTTCTAGTCGATTGACTGGCTGTGTTGGAGCAATCATGGCAGTGGGTGGAGTTGCTGAAGAAAAAAGTGGCTTTGTGTAGGGCGTGCCAAAGATTGCCGCCAGCGCTAAACATCCAATAAACAGACTAAAAAGTGGTAAAAACACTCGACTTTTTTCTTGGAAGTGTTGACGCAGTACTCCAACTTTATTTTTACCTTGACTGCTGCGCAGAAACCAGATTAACGTGCAGATCATAAACCAGCCGAGTCCAACTACACATCCTAATAAACCAGAGCGTGAGCGAGTGAAGAGGAGTGTGGTGAAGAGCGCTAGCGCTGTAATAGTGTAAAGGAAGTGCTCTTTTTTCCGAGTCGCTGCCAAAATAAAAAACACTGGGAGTAACGTGATCGCAAATGCGGCCAGCCAGTTGGGTTGACCGAAAGTGGCAAATACACGGTTCTGGACATCTTGAATCCAACAGCTGGTATTGTATGAGCGTAAAAGTTGAGCAGGCTGAAGCACTTCCGAAAGTGGCGAGGCTTGAGCCAACTGACTTGAGTTAATAAAGACACAACTCAACGAGTGTCCAAAATGTTCTGGAATGGCAACTATACTTACTAAGATGCTGCCAATGGCGAGTGTGCGCAAAAAACGCCAGATATGATCTCGAGAAAAATTCTGTGTAAATGCTGCAAAAAGCAGCGAGTAACTTAAGGTTGAGAGTAAGCCACCATGAAATCGGCTGTAGTACCCAAAAATCGAGGTCCGCAAGTGAATAGACAAGAGCGTTGAGATAAGTTGAGAACCAATAAAAATGGCTAAGGGAAAGTCAAAAAAAGTTTTTTTCCACTCAAATTTTTCCGCAAAAAGACAGCGCATGAGCCACAGTGCTGCAATAACTGCTGTTAATGCATAGACCACCATCATCTTGTTGAACTCAAAGAGCTCTTCATTAAACCAAGTAAAGACCAGCGGGGTGATTAAAAATATACAGCCGTAGGCAACTTCCAATCCGGTCAAGAGATAACGGTCATATTTTTTCATTAGCGCTAGTATACCCACGATTCTTACGCTGCCAAGAGAATGAAATGAGACTTCGTTTTTTCTTCGTATTCCACTGCTCTAGGTTTTTCTGGTATACATATACATACATTCCACCTAGGAGTTCTCTATGACTGACTTTACTGCTCAACAAAACCAAACCGCTTCATATGTAGATGACTATGTCCCACCAAGTACTCCTCAAGACTCAACAGATGAGTCAGAAGATGAGTCAGAGTCACTAGAAGATCAGAATATCTTTGATCTACTTGGTATTTCAGAGGCTGATGACACTGAAAAAGAACAGTTTCTTGATGAGCTCCAACAAGTGATCTGGGAAGATTTCGTTGATAAAGATGTAGAGCTTTTGCTGACAGAAGATGAGTTAAATGAGTTTAAAGCGATTTCTGGCCATAGATCAATTTCTGAAGATGATCGCCAGGCAGAGATGATTGATTATCTGGAAAAGCTGATTCCAGATTTAGAAAAAATTATGTTGGAAAAAGCACTCGATCTTAAAGAAGACATGACTCGACAACGGATTACTGAGTATCTAGAACATTTCCAAGATAATCCAGCTAGCCTCGAGGTGATGAAGCAAGCCCAGACATTTGCCGATGCCCAGCAGTGGCGGAGCGTCGCAAAGACACTCAACGCGATTCCTGTCTAACGGTATACTTACTCCATGACTCGGTTCGAAAAACTCCAACAACAGTGGAGAAGCCTTTTCCGCATTTCAGCCCTCAAACCTTCATGGATAGGTATTGATATGGGTTCTCACACCACCAAGGTCGTCTGTCAAGATCAGCCAAGTATGCTGTTCCCAACCTGTCTAGTGCGGGAAAAACAAAGCCGCAATGTTATTGCGGTAGGAACAGTTGCCAGAAAAATGATTGGTAAACTTCCGGAGTCAATGGAAATTATTTACCCAATCAGGGGGGGAAAGATTGTTGATATTGCGGGCTGCTCAGCTCTTTTAGAGTATCTGCTGAACGAAAATTTGCCACAGTCGCTCTTGCATCTTCTGACTCCTCCTCGACTGTACATAACGCATCCCTTTCTTCATTTAGAAGCACAACGATTGGCCTGGGTGGAGATAGTCAGAAAAAAAACACCTCGAGCTAAAGTCATCACCCTGGCTGATGCATTATGGAAAGCTGTTACTACAGATCGGGTATTTACCCATCAAGGGTGTGTCATTGATATTGGTGCAATGACTACCAAGTATTATCTCTACATTGACGATAGGTTAGCAGCTTCTTTTATGACAGATGTAGGTGGAGAAAACTGGACACGGATGATGAGAGAAAAACTTAGGCAAAAATATCAGCTTGAAGTCGGGTGGGGAACAGCCGAGTATTTAAAAAAGAAAGCCTTTCATTTGGGGACAGCTCCCCAACGACATGCCGTTCAAGGAAAAAATTTGCTATCGAACATGCCGGAAACCCAAGTCATTCAAGACGACATCTTTGTTGAAGGTGCGGCAGAATTGATCAATAGTATTGCTGAGAGTTTTCAACAGTTTGCTCAACAAGGATCTCCCGAAATGGTGAGTAAACTGATTGAAAAAGGTATTTACTTGACTGGTGGTGGTAGTCAAGTGGGGGGATTACGTTCTGAGCTAGAAAAAAAATTAAAACTTCCTATTTCTCTCTCTTTAACACCCCAAATTGACTCGATTAAAGGAGTAAAGCTGTGGGTATAAAACGCAAGAAAGTTCAGCTCCCGGGTGCTTTTTTGGCTCATGACTCGCTCAAATGGTGGGCAATGAGTAGCTTAGCTATCTTAGCAGTGGCAGTGTTAGAGTATGCTGGCCTACTCCAGTGGATGAGATCATTAGGAAATGCAGTGACTCAACCTCTTCGCCAGGCCACCGTCCAGCTGGGTCAGCACGCCATCTATCAAGTCAACTTTGCCCGCGTCGCACTGAAAAAGTACACCTATGTTTTAGATTTAGAGCTGCGATATGCAGAAGCGGCCGCCCAGCTCGGAGAAATTCAACAACTGAAAAGCGAAAATGAACAGCTGAAACACCAACTTTCAGCCTCAGCAACACAGAGTGGGGAAGTAAGTCATCGTCAGTTTGCGCCGGTCATTTCTTATACCCAGCCAACGATTGGAAGTGGGTCTGTAAATGGTGTCGAGATTGGCAAGCTTGTCTTTGTTTCAGGTGTGGCGATTGGCAGAGTAAGTTTAGTTGAAAGACAGGAAGCAAGTATTCAACTTTTTTCAGAACACTCAGTTCATGAAGTGATCATTGCTCAGACAGAAAGTGGAGTCTCAGGTATTCTCAACGGGAGTGGCGGGCAAGTGCGCTTGGAAGAGCTGCCAATTGAGGCCAACGTCCATGAAGGTGAGCGAGTGATCACGACCGGCCAAGTAGGGGTTCGACCTGGCGTCTACCTGGGTAGAATTAAAGAAATTCGTCGGCAAGAAGGAGCGGCGACTCAAGAAGCAGTCCTGGATGAAGGTGTCTCATTTTATCGTTCAGCAGCAGTAGAGGTGGAGCAATGAAAAGTGCTTTTTGGCCAGTAGTTTCTTTAGCGGCGGTGGTGATTCTAGTTATGATAATTGAGAGTGTTTTTTCTTTTCCTTATATCGCAGTGATGATCTGGTTAACTCAACTTTCTTTGTTAAGTGATGAACAAAGTATTGTCCTGGGGACACTTTTTGGACTTTTCATCGCTGTGCTTTATCACTTACCTTTGGCAGTTGGAATGGCACTGTTTTTAGGCGTGACGTTTATCGGCACATCTCAACTTTGGAAAACTCAACTGCAAACGCGTAATGGCATAGTGGCCTTACTAAGTATGTTGATCTTAATCACGATAGTTCACTTTCCAATGACAGTGCCAAACTTAATTTTTCTTTGTCTTCACTTTGGTAGTGTCATTGTGTTATCAAGAATCATTGCGTTACGCCGCTTACGTCACCAGTAGAAAAAACATGCAATATACTCGCCAGCGATTAATAATAGCTTTGATAAGCTGCGCCACAGCCTGCATCTTCAGCTTGCTCTTTTTTCGCCTGGTTGATATCCAAGTGATTCAAGGAAAAAAATATCGGCGTCTAGCCGACGATAATCGTTTTTTTGATCAAGAAATACTGCCACCACGAGGAGTTTTACTTGATCGCTATCAACAGCCACTGGTCTGGAACGTTCTTCAGTACTTACAAGTCGAACACCCTGATCAGTTGTACTCAGCTCTTCAGCCAATTTCTCGTACTCAGGCACTACAACAGATTGCAACAAGTGGGGCGCAGGCAGTGACAACACGCTTGCAACGGTTATATCGATATCCAAGTTCATTAGCACATGCGGTGGGATACGTCGGTGAAGTTACTGCTGAGGATCTCCAACAACAGAGTGAGCTGAAACCAGGAGCGATCATTGGAAAAGCAGGGCTTGAATACGTGTATCAACATCAGCTCCAAGGTATTTCTGGCAGAGTGACGTATGAGATTAATGCTCAAGGAAAGAAACTGAGAGAAGTCCGGTCTGAGCCACCGCAGCCAGGTAACTCATTAGCTACAAGTTTAGATCCCTACCTGACAGAGTTTGCTTATCGAAAGCTAGGTGAAGTTCAGGGAGCTGTCATTATTACTGATGCCCAGACAGGCAAAGTGATTGCTTTAACCAGTCGGCCAGGTTTTGATCCAAACCTGTTATCACGCACTGAGGCTGAGCCACAACAAGAACAGCAACGAAAAGAGCATGTGCAGCAGCTCTTTGCTGACGAGCGCAAACTCTTTTTTAACAGAGCAATTTCAGGAGCATATCCACCAGGCTCAGTGTTCAAAATCATGACTGCACTGAGTGGATTAGCCAGTGGTAAAGTTGATGCCACCACCCAAGTTGTTGACGAGGGAGTGTTGAAAGTTGGCGACTATCAATATCGCAACTGGTACTTTACTCAATATGGACGAGTTGAAGGGTCCATTGGACTAATCAAAGCAATTTCTAGAAGTAATGATATCTTTTTCTATAAAGTTGCTGAGTGGGAAGGTCCAGACGCGCTGGTCACATATGCACGAACATTTGGGTTTGGCAGTAAAACACATATTGAGCTGCCGGCTGAAGCTAGAGGTCTGATGCCAGATCCAGCTTGGAAAGAAAAGCTGCGCGGCGAAAAATGGTACTTGGGAGATACCTACCACATTGGTATTGGCCAAGGTGATGTACTGACGACTCCAATTCAGATTGCCCAGATGACACAAGCAGTTGCCCATCAAGGCCAGCTTTGTGACCTCTCAGTCATCACTGACACAAAGCCGAACTGTCGACAGTTAGACGTTTCCCCCGAGCATTGGCAGATGGTAGTCACAGGTATGGTCGGGGCGTGTTCAAGTGGTGGCACGGCATATCCATTGTTTTCTTACAATAGCAAAGTGCGAGATGAAACTCAGTCGCTTGAGATGAATCTGAGTCGAGGTGCGGTTGCATGCAAGACGGGAACTGCTGAGTTTGGGGCGGCAGATGCTCAAGGTCGGCGGAAAACGCATGCGATGTTTACGATTTTTTTTACCATACCAGAAGTAACGAATCTGGTTGCGCCGCAGGCAGCTGCTTCTGCTTCGGCGTTGCTTTCACCAACATTTGATCAGGTTGATGCGTTAAGTGATGAAGAGCTACACCGCCGTTGGCGAGACCAAGTTCAGAAAGTTAGGTTTCCTAGAACGGTCACGGTCACGGTATTTCTGGAAAGTGATAATCAAGTGCCTTTTCGAGAAGGCTCTCGTGATGCCGCGCCGATTGCTCGACAAATTGTTGACTGGTTAACAACCCCATGAGTATAAAAAAGGGCGGGTAAAGAGTTTTTTGCAGATCATGCTGGAATGTTGTACCAAAAAAGTCTTTTTCTTTTTATACACTTGGATCATGAAATTTTCTCTTTCAATTGTAATCGCACTTCTTTACCATCAGTGTAAATTATCTCGTAAAAAAACGCTGGCGATTATCAGTTGTCTGAATAAGGAAGAACCGCTTGAAACTATTTGGTACAGCATCGATTACAAGGCTGGACAGCTACTTACGGCTGAAGAAAAACAGACAATAAATGCAGCTCAAGAGCAGTGGTCAGTCCAAAAGCATATCGAGTACTTAAAAGAAAAAAATCTCCAGCTCATTTCTTACCTAGATAATGAGTATCCTTCGCAATTGAAAGAGTTAAAAGACTTCCCAGTTATTCTTTATGCTCAAGGAGATACTTCACTTTTAAAGCTTCCAATGGTGGCGGTTGTAGGGAGTCGCAAACCGACTCGCTATGGTCAATGGGCAACAGAAAAGATTGTTGCAGAGTTGATCGATCATCACTTGGTAATTGTGTCGGGTTTTATGGTGGGAATTGATTACTTTGCCCATCATGTTACTGGGCTGTATGGTGGGAAGTCAGTAGGCGTTCTCGGATTTGGGCATGACCATTTTTATCCACAACATTTAAAGAGTGCTGCAGCAGAGTTTATTCAACAGGGCAATCTGCTGATCAGTGAGTACCCACCTTCACAACCGCCGCATCAAGGTCAGTTCCCAGCTCGGAATCGAATTGTAGCTGGACTTTCTTTAGCGACAGTTGTTGTAGAAGCTCAGCAAAAAAGCGGTAGTTTGATTACTGCGCAGTTTGCACTCGACTATAATAAACTAGTGGCGGCTGTCCCTGGACCAATTGATAGTCTCTACAGTCAAGGTACAAATCACTTGATTCAAGAGGGAGCGCTATTGGTAACCTCGGGGGCAGAAGTCTGGGCCGAGATTGCAATCAATGCTGTCGGTTCTTGACGAGGGCTATGTTATTATGCCCTGTACCTATTTATGAAACTTGTTCTAGTCGAGTCACCTACCAAAGCCCGCAAATTAAGCGATTATCTGGACCAACAGTATATTGTTCGCGCATCTGTTGGACATATTCGTGATTTACCTAAATCAAAGATGGGTGTTGATGTAGAACACAACTTTGAACCAGAATACTTAATTCCTAAAGATAAGTTAAAGGTAGTCAAAGAACTTCAACAGCTTGCTACAAAAGCGGAGATCGTTATTTTAGCTACTGACCCTGATCGAGAAGGAGAAGCTATTGGTTGGCACTTACAGCAAATTTTACTGCCAAAAGTTGCTAAAAATACGCCGTTTGTTCGATCTACTTTCCATGAAATTACCAAACAAGCAGTCTTAGAAGCAATTGCTCATCCTGCCGAACTCAACATGGCCTTGGTCAATGCGCAGCAAGCACGTCGGGTCTTAGATCGTTTGGTAGGCTACTCAGTTTCGCCAGTCCTGTGGAAAAAAATCAGGTACGGTCTTTCTGCTGGTCGTGTCCAGTCAGTAGCTCTGCGCCTGATTATTGATCGAGAGCGTGAAATTGAGGCCTTCCAACCTGAGGAGTACTGGGAACTTGATGTGCTGCTTGACACTCAAGCACAAAAAGCGACTTATTTCCCACCAGAATGGAAGTCTGGTAAACCTGAAGACGTTCCTGAGCAGATGATTGTAGGTCGATTGACTCACCTTGATGGCAAAGCCTACCAGCCAAAACACGCTGCCGATGTCAGCCCACTTGTGGCACTTTTACCCGCTGCTCACTACAGTATTGGCCAAATCGAGACTAAAGAACGACGGCGCAACGCTTTGCCTCCTTTTACTACCTCAACTCTTCAACAACAAGCCGCCACTCGTCTAGGCTATACCTCAAAAGCTACTATGCGACTAGCCCAGCAGCTGTATGAAGAAGGTTTGATTACTTATCACCGTACAGACTCGCTGAATATCTCTATTCAAGCGTTAGATGCTGTCCGTTCATATATTAGTAAACACTATGGGCCAACGTACATTTCAGATAAGCCGAACTTCTACACTACTAAGTCAAAGAATGCTCAAGAAGCTCACGAGGCAGTCCGCCCGACTTCACCAGATCTAACACCAGAACAACTGCGAGTACAAGTTGGCGCAAAGTTGACTGAACAACACGTTAAGCTTTTCGATTTAATTTGGAGACGTTTTTTAGCGAGTCAAATGCAACCAGCAGTCTATGACCAAACTTCAGTAATGATTACGTTTGACACGGCAGATCAGAGCCATACCGGTCAACTGAAGTCTAATGGCTCTATCTTGAAGTTTGATGGTTGGATGAAGCTCTTCCCCAATCAAGGTGACGTCATCCTCCCGCCAGTAAAACTCCAGCAACTCCTCTCATATCAAGATCATCTCGATGCGCAGAAGTTTACTCAACCGCCGCCACGTTATAATGATGCTTCTTTGATTAAAACTCTTGAGCAAGAAGGAATTGGCCGGCCAAGTACATACGCGTCGATTATCTCGGTGATTGAAGATCGGGGATATATTGATCGCAAAGAAAAAAAGTTTTACCCCACCCCGATTGGTAGAGCGGTCTGTGACTTTTTACTCCAGCATTTTACATCGATTGTTGACTACAAGTTCACTGCCAACATGGAAGATGATCTAGATGCTATCTCCCGTGGTGAAAAGGATTGGCGGAAAATTGTAGCTGATTTCTATGGTCCGTTAAATGAAACTGTTTCTAAAGTGGTCGAGACAGCTGATCGGGCGCAGATCCCGGTTGAGAAAACTGGGGAAGTCTGCCCAAAGTGTGGCGCAACTGACCATGGTGAAGTGGTGATTCGAGCCGGTCGATTTGGCAAGTTTAAAAGCTGCAGTCGTTTTCCAGCCTGTGATTTTACCGAAAATATTGTCACAAAAGTTGAGGGAGTACGGTGTCCACTGTGTCAGCAAGGTGACGTGGTCGTGAAACCTACTCGTTTTGGCCGCGATTTTTATAGCTGTACGCGATATCCGGAGTGTGCATGGGCGAGCTGGCAAAAGCCAAAAATTGGTGATGTCTTAACTGCGGAAGAGTGGGCAAAGATGCAGGCCGACCGAGCCGCGCGTCAGGAAGCAAAAGCTGCCCAAGCAGCTGCCTCAGGTGTCAAGCCAGCTGGGAAAAAAGCAGCTAGCAAGAAGGCTCGTCCAAAAACAACAAAAAAGAAACCAGCAAAAGCTGCTGTCAAGAAAAAATGATCCACGCTGTTGCTTCAGTTCCTCAGCAGCCTGCTCAGACAGTTGCCCTGTTTGGAGGAAGTTTTGATCCACCTCATCAGGCTCACTGTGCAATTCCCACTTTTCTCTTAAAAAAAAGACTGGTTGATCAGGTCTGGTACGTGCCGGTGAAAAATCATCCTTTTGGCAAACAGCTCAGCTCTGACGAACATAGAGTGAACATGGTGCAGCTCTGCATTGATCACCTCAAAAAAGAAAACCCTTTGTTCTCAAATCAGTTACGGATAGATACTTGGGAAATTGAACAGAACACCAGCAGTTACACGATTCAAACTTTAGATGATTTGTCTGCAGAGTATCCTGATATTTCTTTCAAATGGGTAATCGGGACTGATAACTTAGCTCAGTTTCACCTCTGGGGAAATGATGCTCAGCGCATTCCAGCAGAGTACGGCATGTTTGTTTATCCAAGATTTGGTTTCCCACCGACCCCACTCTTGCCAGGAATGACTTTCTTAAAAGATGCGCCACAAGTCAAAGTTTCTTCAACCGAAGTCCGTGAGCTTGTTCAACGACAGTGTAATCTCCAACAGTTTGTCTGTCCAGAAATCGAACAGTATATTGCTGACCATCACCTCTACCAATGCGGTTGATTACTTCATGGTATAAATAACTTATGTCACTTCAACTTTTGTCACCTGAGCAAGAAGTTGCTAGAATCGTTGAGTTTTTTCGCTCTACATTCCATCACCAGCATAAAAAACAGGCGGTCATTGCTGTCTCTGGCGGACTCGACTCTTCATTAGCCTTAGCACTTTTAGTTCAAGCGTTTCCGAGAGAACAGCTCACTGTTCTGCATTTACCCTATGAACATCAATCAACTGAAGACAGTCGACTGGCCTGCGGATTTTTAGGTATTCCTGATGAGCAACAGCGCCTGATTAATATTGCGCCGATTGTTGATAAAGCCGCTATCTTGACTTTTTTGACCGAAAAAGACACTGTCCGTCTGGGTAACTTCATGGCCCGAGCGAGAATGATGATCGTCTACGACACTGCCAAGGAAAAGGAAGCACTCGTTTGTGGAACAGAGAATAAATCTGAGCATTACCTGGGTTACTTCACTCGCTTTGGCGATGCCGCTTCTGATATTGAACCGATTGCCCATCTCTATAAAACTCAAGTGAAGCAGCTGGCTGAGTATCTGTGTTTTCCTGATCAACTTTTAAAAAAAGTACCAAGTGCCGGACTCTGGTCTGGTCAAACAGATGAGTCAGAGCTGGGATTTACCTATAACATAGCAGATCAGGTGCTGGAACAGTTTGTAGATGAGCATATCAAACCCGAGGATATTAAAATTGATGGGATAAAGGGTGCAACCATAAGGGCTGTGATCGACCAAGTCAGAAAGAATCGATTTAAATTTAATGTTCCCTACGTCATTAAATAAATAGGAGGTGATATGGCAAGTATATTTGGGGCGTTTTTAGTTGCATTGGCATCAGGCGGTTTCATCGCTGCATTGATGCGGCCAATTCAAGCGATTCTGTTGTGGATTATTGATTATATTCGAAGGATTTATGCAAGACCAACATCCACCGGCAAAAATACTTTTTAACTCTGAGGAGCTTGTCCCAATGTTGAATGAGTATCGAGAACAAAAAAAGTCGATTGTCTTAACGCAGGGCGTATTTGATCTGGTGCACATTGGCCATGCTCGATACTGTCAGGCTGCCAAAACTTATGGTGACATCTTAATTGTTGGCGTTGATAGTGATGAAAAAGTACGGGCGCGAAAAGGGCCAGATCGACCGATCGTTCCTCAAGAAGAGCGATTAGAAATGCTGACTTACCTTGGAGCTGTAAATGCGGTTGTGCTGAAGCAGTTGACTGCACCAAAGTGGCATTTAATTCAGCTGATCAAGCCTGATGTATTAGTCTCAACAACAGAAAATTACTCAGCTCAACAGCTTGAAGAACTACAAAAATACTGCGGCAAAATTGTGGTGTTAGATCCAATGGCTGTAACATCGACAAGTGCTAAAATTCGCCGGCTACAGATTGGTGCTGCCAAAAAAATTGGTGAAACTTTAAGCACAAAACTGGTGAAAACAATTGAAGAAGTATTAAAAGAACTCAAAGGCGATGTGGGCGAGCTGCATCAAACTTCGGAGACCCCGTCGAGATGAGTACTTCACCGCAAAAATCTATCTACCTACTGGCATATGTGCCGGTCATCCAACGGAGCTACCTTAATTTTTTCGCCAGGTATCCAGACGCGAAATTGATTGGTATTTTAGGCCAGGATATTCTGGCTCAGTTTGACTGGCTGCGAAAAGATATCCGTTCGCTCACTCCCCAACACTCTGCTATAGCTGTGGCAGCAGTGCTTCGTGAAGATAAAAATATGACTACGGTGTCTGTGCTGTATCAAGAGGACATTGCCGAGATTCTCTCAGCCACTCAGGTTGAGGAGTCGGTATTCATACTGCCAAACGAAGACATCATGCAGCAGTTTGCCGATACGTTCTTGTCTCAACAAGAAGTTGTTTTCGAAGACGTATTTCTCCGCTGGGAAAAAAATAATACGCTTGCAGCGCAGCCAGTGAGTCCGAACTCAACGATAAAAAAAAGTGATTTTGAACAACAGGTTATGAACGACGCATTTAGACTTGCGGCACTGAGTGGAGATTGGTGGCGGCAAGTTGGCGCAATTTTGACCAAAAATAAACAGGTTGTCTTGACCGCCTTTAACCAACACGTTCCTGATCAATATCAAACCCTTTTTCAAGGAGATCCTCGCGGGAACTTTAAAAAAGGGATCTATCTAGAACTGACCACTGCTTTCCACGCTGAGGCAATGATCATCGCAGCAGCGGCAAAAAACGGAGTTTCGTTAGCTGGAGCAGAGTTATTCGTTACCACATTTCCCTGCCCAAACTGTGCCAAACTCATCGCGTATTCAGGAATTCAAAAGCTCTACTTTGTAGAAGGGTATTCGCTGGTCGATGGAGAAAGCATCTTGAAAGAAAAAAAAGTTGAGATTATTCAGCTTTTAACTTCGTCTTCCCAATCTTAATTTTGACTGGTTCGAAATCAGCAGCTTCCCAGTCTGGAACCACAAACTGAACATGAAGGTGGGCAACGGTTCCGGCCGAGTAATTGGTGTCGCCAAATCGCATGGCCCAGCCGCCACCTTTAACGTTATATTCTTGGGCAGCCCACTGCATCAACTCAAGTAACTCACTACCAGCTTCAACCGGAAGTTCTTCAAGTTTTTCAAGGTGCGACGTAAAGATTGCCAGTAGATGAACTCGAGTGTGATCATAGGGCCACTGGTTTTCTGTCAGTCGCCAATACTTGCCAGTTTTCAAGATTGGCTGATGATGATACTTGGACAAAGATTCGATACAAAATGGACATACTGCATCGGAAATAATCTGCTTCATCACTTGACGTTGATCGTCATAACGAGCATTGTCGAGATCGACAAGGGGTTGAGAAAGCTGAGTGTCCAATGTGGTTTTTTTCATAGAAATTTGGCGTTAATTATATTTAAATGGCAACTGGAATATTTTTAATTCCAGGATGTGGAGTGTATTCGAGCAGCTCAAAGTCATCATAGCGGAACTCGAAAAGGTCAGTGATGTGTTGGGCAGAAGCTTTAATCTTCAAAACAGGAAATGGGCGAGGCTCACGTTTGAGAATTTCTTCAACTGCTGGGATCTGGTCAACAAACAGATGCGCATCAGAAAAGCTGTGTACATATTCATATGGCTCAAGTCCGGTTACTTGGGCAATCATCAGTAAAAGCGCAGAGTACTGCACCATGTTAGAAGGAACGCCAACCGGCACGTCCCCAGAACGTTGAAACATGTGGAGGGTTAACTTGTTTTCGAAAACGCGCAGATGGACCCAGCCGTGACAGGGACAGACAACGACTTTTTGAGTTTTACCTTGGCCGCGGATGATGTACTGTGGAATCCAAGGAGTGATGAAGTGAGTTTTAAGATGAGGTAGTTCTTTGATCTGCTCAATAATCTGCTGGAACTGGTTATAGGTCGAACCTTCGCTAGTAGGGAAGTCATGAAAAGCTGCACCATAAGAGCCAGGGCCCAGATCACCGGTTTCCAAACCACGTTTCTGACACTTGGCTTCCGTTGCCCAGGGTGACCACCAAGAACAGCCAAATGATTCAAGCTCGTCAAGTGTTCGGGCGCCATTGATAAATCCAATGATCTCGGCAATTGCTTGTTGCCAGATTGTAACTTTTAAACGTTCATTTATTTTTGGCGCCATGTTGCGCTCGGTAATCACGGGTGCGCCGTTTGCCACTTTAAAATGCAGTGGCTGTGGACCGATGTAACTGATCGTGTCTGTCTCTTGCTGGGTGACTGATCGCTCACCTTTTTCTAAGATGGTTTTCAATAAGTTTTGGTACTGATAGTCTGGAGTCCGAGGATTTGACATGATTACGCCTTCTTTTTCCAGTCACCACTCGTAAACCGATTGAGCGCGTTGAGGTGCCAAGAGTTGGGGTTGGAGCTTTGAAGCTCGTCCCAAAGGTGTTTAGCAGTTTGCGTAAAAAGTTTTGTTTCGGCGACATGTTTTCGCATCGGAGCAAAATCTTGACCGAGCTGTACTCCAACAGCTGTTTGTTCTTTCAACTCAAAATCAACATCAAGGTTATCCGCATCTTTGACAATTTGAGATGGCAGAGTTTTTCGCTCTTCAACTTCTTGCCAGAGCTCCAAGAATTCTTTGGCAATTGCGGTCTCTTCTAAAGTAGCTTGAATAGCTTCGGCCTCATGCCGAACGGCGTATTGGCGAGAAACGTAGTGGACGTCAACGCTGCGGCTTTCAGCCAAATCATGGACAAGTGCCAGCTTCACCAAGTGGCCAGTGTCGGCATAGCCTTCGTGCTCGGCGATGATTAACGCGATCCACATCACTCGAACAGTATGCTCACCAACGTTTGCAAAATCAGGATTTAAGAACTGTCGCCAAGTCCGCTGCAGGTGTCGCAAACAGCCGATCTCAAAAAGAAACTCGACATCACGAGTAAGGGAAGAAGTGTGATTCATATTTATAGCTAACTTAGCGGTCGGGTGAAATGAAGTCAAGAGTTAAGCCAAGAGATGCTTTCCATTTATTGACGCCACTTCGCAGTATTAAACGATAGGATAGAATAGAGCAGATGATAATTTCGCTAATTGCTGCAGTTACTGTTGACGGATGTATTGGTCGGACAAGTACCGACCGATCATTTGAGTGGACGAGTGCTGAAGATAAACAGTTTTACATTGACTCAATTAAGCGCGCAAAAGTTATTATCATGGGCTTGCGTACTTTTCAAACTTTTACCCGATATCCAAAAGGTTTAAAGTTTGTTCTCTACACTAGTAAACCTGAAGAGTTTGAAAACCCTAAACCACACTTGATTGAAACCTGGGCCACAAAAGCTGATCCACACCAGGTGATTGATCATTTGGAAAAAGAAGGTCATCAAGAAGTGATCATTTGTGGTGGTGCTAGTATCTACACTCTCTTTCTTCAAGCGGAATTAGTTGACCGGCTGTATCTTACGGTAGAACCAGTTCTATTTGGTAAAGGTGTGCCACTTTTTTCTGGTGAGCTCAACACAAAACTTCAGTTGATTGCATCAAGAAATTTATCTGCTCAGACACTCCTCCTTGAATATGCCGTCGATCGTCACTGATCTTCATCTTCACTCAAAGTACTCCAGAGCGGTTTCGCCACAGATGGAAATTCCTGAGATGAGTCGCCAAGCTCAGCGTAAAGGCATTGACTTACTTGCTACAGGTGACTGGACCCATCCGGCTTGGTTTGGCCATCTTCAAGAAGAGCTCGAAGAGTGGCAAGCCGGAATTTATATCAGTCGCCAAGTCGGCGAAAAAACAAAGTTTTTGTTATCAACTGAGCTCAGCTGTATTTATACTCAAGCAGGTAAAGGGCGACGGATTCACTTACTCGTCTTTTCACCGAACCTTGAAGTGTGTGCCAAAATTATTACAGCACTGCAAGCTCGAGGGGCAAACCTTGCCAGTGATGGTCGGCCGATCATTGGTCTGTCGTGTATTCAACTTGCTGAGCTCATATTTGGTATTGATCAGAACTGCATGATTATTCCAGCGCATGCCTGGACACCATGGTTTGGTATTTATGGAAGTCGAGGTGGGTTTGACAGTTTAACTGAAGCATTTGGCGAGTTTGAAGATCAAATTGTAGCGATCGAAACTGGACTTTCTAGTGATCCGGAAATGAACTGGCGGATTGGGGAGCTTGATCGGCGAGCGATTGTTTCCTTTGGTGACGCACATAGCCCGAGCAAGATGGGCAGAGAAGTAACAGTGTTTTCCGCAGAGACGACAACATTTTCTTACCACGACGTGCGTAAAGCCATCTCGGCAATATATCTTGGCGAAAATACAGGCATGCTGAAGCTTGACTATACAGTCGAGTACTATCCTGAAGAGGGAAAGTACCATTGGGATGGTCATCGAGTCTGTGGAGTCGTCCACACACCAGCCGAGACCCGAACTCAAGGCACAACGTGTCCAGTATGTGGTAAAACTTTAACTGTAGGAGTGGAGTACCGAGTTGAACAGCTGGCGACTCACTCATCAGAAGCACACATCACTCTTACCGCCGCAGGTACGCAATGTATTAGCGCAGCAGGCAGAATACCGTATCTCAAAGCAGTTCCGTTACAAGAAATTCTGGCTCTAGTTGAAGGGAAAGCTGTCAGCAGTAAAACTGTTCAGCAGCAGTACGATCGGCTGGTTACGGCAGCCCATAGCGAGTTTGAACTGTTATTTCGAATGTCTTTAGACGAGTTAAATATATGTGCAGGTGACCAGATTAAGCGTGCTATCGAAGCAGTCCGGCTGGGAAAACTAAGAATATCGCCAGGATTTGATGGCCAATATGGAACGATTGAGCTTGAAATAGAGAAAAAGTCAAAGCAGACTGATCAACTGCAGTTATTTTAGGTTTGGCTGAATACTACTCAGCGCGTGCCATTAAATGCCAATGGTGAGGGTCTGAGTTCTGGAGCTCTTGCCACATCTTGCGAGCCGTAGCTGTAAAGAATCTATTTTGTAAGGCGCGTTCTCGCGAAGGATATAGCGCTTTACCAAGTTTATTTCCCATAGCTTCCAACTCTTTTAGTTCAAAATCTACATCAAGGTGGTCAGCATCTTTGACAATTTTTGATTCTAAAGTTTGTCGTGCTTCATACTCGTGCCAAAGTGGAAGAAACTCATCAGCAACTGCGGTTCCACCCAAAGTATCAGCCAGCGCTTTGTCTTCATGACGATCTGCATATTGGCGAGAGACATAGTTAACATCGACGCTGCGACTTTCAGAGATATCGTGAATTAAAGCCATCTTAATAATTTTATTGGTATCAGTCGCACCTTCGTGTTTTGCTAATACCAGAGAAGTCCATACTACCCGCAGCGTATGTTCGCTCAAGTTTTGACTATTCGGATTCAGAAATTGATTCCACGTTCGAATTGCAAAACGCAGTGTACCTATCTCATAAAGAAAATCAATATCTCGGGAAATTGAAAGATGATCGGGCATAATTTTTTCCTTTAGATCCGTCTCTATATGAGTATTATTCTAACAGATGAAAGGCAACTATCACTCTCCCACTTGTACTTTGAAGTGAAGTTTATTACTCTCTCGAATGAGGAGTTTTAATGGCCACGACCAGTGAGCTATTTCGAAAGATAGACCGTCGGCTCACAGAGCGTCGGGGCGATGATCATCCCCTCAGTGATGTTATTCAATTCCAGTGTCGTTTAGCTCAAATGATCGAGGCTTGTTTAACTGAAGCTCAGAAAGAAGCAAAACTTGACTTCTCATTCCTCGGGTATTTTAACATTCAACATGGTCCTCGTCCGCACAGCTCAACCGGTGAAATTGTATATATCCAACGTGGTAAACACAGACTCGCCCTTAAATTTTTGACACAGATGGACTCCACTGGACAACTCATTCTTAATCCAGACCAAACGTATGCTTTCCAAGATCCGGCAGTCCGAACAATGACTGCCTTGGGTGAAGGTTTAATGGGAACTGCCAGCAATAAAGATGTGGATCAGCAGTTTTATAAAGGTATTGCCGGCGTCGTTCATCTTTCGTACGAGAAACTGGAACTTGTCCCATTAAAAATGAGACAAGTGTTGAAAGGTAAGATGGAGCCAGTGATCGTAATGATGATGATGGATGCTTCATTAGTTGACCCATTTTTTGAAGAAGCTAGAGTTGGGAAACAGCCGAACTCGCCAGATAATACTGAAAAGCAAAAGGAATTAGTTCTCCAAGTAGTTCGTCAGGTGATTGGTGCTAGCGTGCCTTTGCCGGCTGACTTGGCAACACAGATAGGTTCACCAGAAGAAGTAGAGGCGTTATTGACGGCCAAAACGATTGGTTGGCTGGCAGGGAGAACTGAAGAAACTGAGCCACGAATTGTCGAAGCAGTGCATCAAGCGCAAGCTGTTCAAGCGTTGTTGAGAAAGTTTTTTACCATACCAGAAACGCGAACACAGTTGGAACTTAGAGCAGTCGGCCAGATTGGTGAGCCAGGCCAAGAGCGGCTAGCGCAAACTTTTGGGCCCGGTGATACAAAGTTGAGTAACGTTCTCGAGAAAAATGGAGTCTGCGGACTGTTTGATCCACAGTGGTTAATTCTCAGAGAAGGCATTTTAGGAAATGAAAAACCGATGTTTGCGCCGTGGCCGTTTGCAGATTTGATGCAAGTAATTGCGTTTACCGCTACCCAAACGTTGGCCTATGACCATCCTGAGCTGAAAGAAGTAATTCAAGCTGAGCTTTCTAGATACTATGGCCAACAGTGGGGGCATTGGCACGATCTTTATTTTGATCTATTGATCGCCTACAAACTCTTGGTTGATTTGGCCTACAACATTGATCCCTATCAACAGAAAATTCAAGCTGGGGTGGAAATACCCGTTTCATTACAGGTCATCATTGAGCGTCATGGCCAGCTAGCGGTTGAGCTGTGTCAGCAAGCGTTAGCAACATATTTTCAAAAGGAGCTTAATGGCCAAAGTATTACCGACCAAAAAAACAGCTGAGTCTGTCTTAAAAGCGCTGCTCTCAGCTTCTGATCTGAAGTTTATTTCAAAAGAAGCGAAGGCGGTGGTGATGGTAGGGATGCCGGGGAGTGGTAAGTCGACGATAAGTCAGCTGTTATCTTCAGCGTATGGGTTTTGGCGATTTTCAAGTGACCAAATTCGCACTGAAGAGCTTTTTCCAGACCAAGAACATCGTTTAGCAAGTGAACATGATCAGGTGATGCTGGCTCGGCATCAAGTGTATCTCGAGTTGACCAGACGAGTTGCGCTTGCGGTCAGTCGCGGTCAACGCGTTGTCGTTGACAGTACTAACCTTGACGATAAGCGTGACATGATCGTCAAAGGTCTACTTGAAGTGACTCAGCCAGAATCACTTGCGATGGTCTGTGTCAAAACACCCGAAGAGATCATGCAGCAGCGGTTTAATTGGGAAGGAAAAGAGGCTGCCCAAGCATGGGGTTCAGTATATAAGTACTGGAAAGGCTACCTTAAAGAGGGTAAAGCGAGTTACCCAACACCTGCCCAGTATGCTGGAATACACGTGACTAGTGTCAAGAGATATGACCTGGAAACTTTTGACTGGAGTACTGATATTGGAGTAATTGTCTGGGATGTGGATAGGACTCTTTATCAACCGTTACCAGCAGTTACCGAGGCTGTGCAGCACCATCTTTTGTCAGCAATTGCAGACACACTCCAAGTAAATACTGCTGAAGCACAGGCTCGTTTTCATCAGATGTATCAACAGCATAAATCAACCACTGCCTCGCTTGATGCCCTAGGACTTGATGGTCGGACCGTTATTGATCAAGCATTTCAACAGATTCCTCTTGAACAGCATCTGAAGCCTGATGTACGACTCAAACGGCTTTTTCAAAAACTTTCTCAGTTCCACCATGTGATCTTATCGAATGGTTCCCTCGCTGCTACAGAAAGAAAATTGAGTGCACTTGGTTTGCCGCTGTCTACTTTTTCTGCTATCTATGCAACATATGAACTGCCAGTGATAAAGCCTGACCTGCAAGTCTTTCAGCACGTCATTAAACAAACAAGTTTTTCACCGCATCAGCACTTGATGGTTGGGGATCAAATTGAGCTTGATATCTTGCCCGCCAAAGCTGTTGGAATGCGGACTGTATTTATTGGAGCGCAGCAGAACGCCGCTGATGTGTGTTTTGCTACAGCACATGGTGTTGGTAGATTATTTGGAGTTGAGGTATAACAAAGCGTTTGGCAAATCTAACGGAAGGTCTGCAATGAAAAAAAGCCCAGGATACCTGATCAGTTTCGAAGGGGGAGAAGGTGGCGGAAAAACTACCCAAATTGTTAGACTTCGCGATCGTCTTACCAAAGCTGGCCATGACGTAATCGCCGTCCGTGAACCTGGCGGAACTGCCGTGGGTGAGCAGATCCGAGAAGTTGTTCTCTCGAGTAAAAATACTGGGATTTCCTTCACGACTGAAGTCTTGTTATTTCAAGCTGCCCGAGCCCAAATTTATCGAGAAATAGTAATCCCTAGTCTCCAAGCTGGTAAAGTGGTAGTAATGGATCGGACCAGAGACTCATCGGTTGTTTATCAAGGTATGGTCAGGAAGTTCGGCAAAGAGCTTATTGAACAGCTGAATAACATCTCTACTCAGAATACCTATCCAGACATGACTTTTTTGCTGGACGTGCCAGTCAACATTGGTCTTGACCGTCGTGCCCGGACTGGTGAAGTAAATCGGCTGGATATGGAGGCCAAGCAGTTCCATGAAGAAGTCAGAAAAGCTTATTTTGAGTTGGCCCATCAAGATAAAACAGAGCGATGGGTAGTTATTGATGCCGAACAAGATGTAGAAACGGTGGAGCTTGATATTTGGAAAAAAGTTGAACAGCGATTTAAAAAGCAAGTTGCTTAAAACATCTTACGGCTTGGTTTGACCTTGGAACTTGCCTTCATAAAAAGCTGTTCCCTCGCAACGTTGGAAGGCTAACTGGCAGATCTTTTCTCCAGCGTGAAGAATAAGATGGTTCGAGCTCAGGTTGGTAATTTCTAATACTTGGTGATTACTAATGCCGGGCTGAATTAAACCAGCTGAGATGTGAATCAAGAGGCCCATCCGAGCAAAGCGACTGCGACCTTCAAGCCAGCCACAAATATTTCCTGGCAAAGTAATTTTTTCTAAGGTCATCCCTAAAATAGTCTGAAGTGGAGCTAGTGTAAACGACTCAGCTACAATTTCGGTAGTGTAGGTGCGATAGTCAGCACTTTCGACTAAATCAATTGGCTGTTCTTGATAGGCATACGTTCGGAACACATTGCCCAACTTTAAATCAATTGAAACTTCTCGAATTTGGTCTTGGTCTAAAAGAGGCTCTGTCTTGATATTTCCCAACTCAATTTCTTTTTGAATTGAAGATTTGGTCAGCAACATAATTCTCGCTTTCAACCGGTATGATTCTGGGTCTGTACTATACCATTTGGAAGATCATGTAGGTTACAGCTTGATTTTATAACGATCTTGAGTATGATTACTGCCTGGTGTGCGTAAAATAACATCAGAAAATTTCAGCCAACTTTTCAACTTCTTTTTCTTACCCGGAGCCTTCTATGACCCGTGGTATTGAGATGCCTGGCATTGAAAGCTATCTTCAAATTTTTTCTGGTCAACAGTGTCATTTCGCTGATGAGATTCCATCACCATTACCAACACTCCCTAAAGAAGTAGTATTCCTACATGCTTCTGGAAAAGAAAGTCAAAAGTTCCAGGCTCTTCGCAACTCACTCGCCACTGAGTTTCCCCCAGTTGAAAAACCTCGGCTAGTTATTTCCTGGGAAAATGAAGCGTTTGAAGAAGATGCTGCCCGGAGAGAAACAGAAAGAAAGCTCGGCCTTCGACTGGTTGACCCGGTTGTCATTGCACTCTTAAAAGCAGACCGCCGGCTCTCCACAATAGAAGGCGAACGTTCTGCGCAGATTCTTCAACTTTTAAAAGCAGCTAAAATTTCCGACTTGAATGAAGTTCCTGGACCAGTGCTGACCGTCGCAAATGACGTTATGGTCAAGATCAGGGGTGAAGGGATTGCTCTTGAATTGACAAAGCCCAAACTGAGCTTGACTGGCAATGATCAAGCTGACCGAATGAAAGTATTTGCGTATCTCGAGAGTTTTTTCCGAAGCCTACCAAAGTTGTTTCATTATCAATTGACCTCCGCTACCGCCATCGCCGAGCTGACGACAAATCAGGGGATGGTGTTTTTGAACACCATGAACATCGATGCGCGAAGACCGGATGTCCCTGATCTTGAAGCACTCGCCTTTGGGTATAGTCCAGGAATGAAGGGCAGGCGGGTGGAAGAGTTAGAAGAGGTGAATCGTTTCGCGCCACTTGGGAGCTGGACTCCAGATAAAGGGTTTGATTTAGCCAAAATTGTGAACGTGAATGGCGGCTTAAAACTGGATCATCCGTTGTGGAGATACATCTGTTCATACGATGATAATGGTCAACAGCTCTCACCTGAGCATTTTATAGACTCAGCTTTTTTGGCACATGTGGAGTCAAGCCAGTTGATTGCGGGTGGCTATCCACTGCATTTAAAAGAAATGCTGCTGACTTTATTTGAAAAAATAGCGGCTGAGTATTTTCAGGTAGGACCTGAACACCATCAATGGCAAGCCCTTGGTCTACCTCAGCAAGATTTGCTTAACCATCTCAGTACAATCCTACCTCCTCCAACTGCGCAGTGGGGTGTACAGCTGATCGATGGTCACACTAGCAAGCCTCACTATCACCAAGAACGGATTCAGCAGCTGTTCAGCCTCTACCAAGCTCTAGCTCGAACAGCATAGTACATGTGTATTCTCTAGTTATGTATAATAAAATGATGAAAGTAGAGATTGTTTACCACCAAGAAGCTGATGAGTTCCACGTCTCAGTAGAAGAAAACACTCTTGATGGCAGTCAGAAACAGACTGAGTTTAAGATTCCGCAAGCCTACTTTCAAAATGTGGATAAAATTGGCAGCCTTGCTCCTGAAAGCTCTACTATTTCGGGATTGTTGTATTTGCTGCTGAAACTGCCAATGGCGATGGTAGTTGCTTCTTCACAGCCCCATCAGCTTCCACCTTTGGCAGAAGCTGAACATAAAAGTAGCCATTGCTGGTACTTATCACAGATTATCTATGAACTGATAAAAGAACAAATCTTTAAAGAAGAGTGGCAGAAGCTTGCCCCAAATTACAGAATCCAATCACTTTTTAAGTTTATTCAAGATCACAATATCACCTGCATGTATGGTCAAGGCAAAATGTAGGTCCTTCTTTATTTACTTACCTTCTACATATTGACCAATCTTGACCCGATCGAGCAAAGTCCTATAGTTAATAGTTGACAGGCTCAGCCTAAGATGATTTAATTCTCACTCATAAGTCAACTGCAAAAGCACTTCGATGCTTTTGCTCCCAAGAAACAAATTGCCAGCGGATAGCGGTAATAGAAACCAAGTCGAGCGAAAGTAATGGGGGTGTTTTTTTTATCAGCTTTTTTTATCAATGTGATCAAGTCGATACAGTATCGAGGAGGACGAGTGCCAGGCCATCTTGAACAGAAAACAAAAGTATTTTACGCAGGAGCAAGTGAACGTCGTTTTGCTGCTCTAGGTCAAGTTTCAGGAATAGAGCTAGACTCTCATGAAGGTGGTGATGAGCCTAATATTCGAAGCGTGGAAAAGATTGCCCTTGGAAAAATTGATCATGTCCTTTCAATTGTTTTTGCTGGCGCTACACATGAACCGGATTTTGATCGAACATTAATTCTCGCAGCTGATGCTCGGACAGAAATTTCTCAGTTAAGAGGGAATGGAGGAAGAGTTATTTTCGAGAGTAAAGGGAAACCGCAAGAACTCAATCAAACTCAGGAGTATTTTAGAAAAATGTCACTTGCAGCAGAACGATCTGGGAGAGGTTTATACCGAGTAGTTGCTTCATCTGCAGCCCAAACTGTTTTAACTGCTAAACCCGAGCGTGTCCGCAGTATCACACAAACTCAATCGGCCGAAGTGTACTTAGATCCTGAGGATATTAAATTTTTAGCAAGTGATGAAGGATTTGAAGTCTACCAAACTGCATTTAAAAAATTTTATGATACTCCACTCTATCAACAAGATGGCTTACATGCACCAAAAATAACAGATCTTTCTGGTGGTATTTCTTTGCCTGTATTGCTCAGGATGAACATGGTGGAAAGATTGGATGATACCCAAATTAGTACTAAATACAAAGATAAACTTCGAGTCGCTGTCCGCAATGCAATCTTGGTAGTAGCAGTAGGGTTTGGGCCTCAAGTATTAGACGAAATCCATCTTCAAGCTTATGAAGAAATTTTAAAGTGGAAGTGGTTAAATGACGTTACTGCTTCAGCGTTAGACTTAGATTCATGATACTTCAAACAAAATCATTTCAAGCAAAAAAAAGTCGAACGGATGGTATCCGTATTTGCGTGATGAGAAGGCCTGCTCTGGAGTTTGAGTTTGACCTGTGGCTGCCGCATGTTGCACCAAGTGAAGAACTTCTTCAACAGTATGTGATTGATAAAACGATGAGTTGGAATGAGTTTCAACCAAAATTTCTTAAAGAGTTGAAAAAAAACAAAAAATACCTCGAGTTGATTATCGAGCTCACACAAAATCATTCTGTGACCTTACTGTGCTGGGAAAATACTGCTGATTCATGTCATAGAAGCCTACTCGCTCGGGAGTGTAAAAAAATAAATAAAAACCTCGAGATAAAACTGACGTAAGTTACCTTAAACTGTTTGAGATTGATCAAAAGCTTAAAATACTTGTCCAGTTTGATTATAAGATGCAAAGAACCTCTCCCACATCAGTTTCTCCACCAGTCACTCACAAGTGTTGTGTTGTATATTCAGATAACTGTGCGCATAGTTACTGAGTGCTATTGAGTTTTATACTGACACTTGTTACATCTGGAGGCTCATGACTGACCCTATTTTTGAACTCATAAACCAAGAACATACCCGCCAACTGCATAAAGTTGGTCTTATCCCTTCAGAAAACGCGACTTCAGCGGCTGTTTCTGAAGTACTCTCGAGCTGTTTATCAAATAAGTACTCGGAAGGCTATGCCGGCCGTCGTTACTACGAGGGCAATCAAATTATTGACCAAATTGAGCGTGAAGCGATCGAGCGAATTAAAGCGCTCTTTGGCGTGCCTTACGTCAATGTTCAGCCATACTCTGGCTCACCAGCGAACGCCGCGATTCAGTTTGCTCTCATGGAGCCAGGAGAAACTTTGATGGGATTGAAGCTGACCATGGGTGGTCATCTTACTCACGGACACCCGCAGGTTACTTTTTCTGGTAAGTACTTTCACTCGGTGCAGTTTGGCTTAGGCAAAG